>Ga0233425_10000384_pt1 | contig 115853 bp, 117 predicted proteins | sample Watercolumn_Towu_2_FD_181712 | JGI IMG/M metagenome (GOLD analysis project Ga0233425, IMG submission 181712) | Freshwater microbial communities from Lake Towuti, South Sulawesi, Indonesia - Watercolumn_Towuti2014_140_MG | ecosystem: Environmental > Aquatic > Freshwater > Lake | place... | reverse complement strand
CTGACCACCATCCCGAACGCGGTCGACGTCCACAAGACGCTGAAGCGGGTCATCGACGGCCGTCGCGAGATGATCACGACCGGCCAGAACATCGACTGGGCGACCGCCGAGAGCCTGGCCTTCGCCAGCCTGCTCGAGGAGGGCTTCCCCGTCCGCCTGTCGGGTCAGGACTCGGTGCGCGGCACCTTCAGCCAGCGCCACTCGGGCGTGGTCGACCAGACCACCGAGCGCCGCTACGTGCCGCTCAACAACCTGTCCGACAAGCAGGCGCAGTTCGAGGTCATCGATTCCGCCCTGTCGGAAGAGGCGGTGCTGGGCTTCGAGTACGGCTACGCGCTCAGCGACCCCAACACCCTGGTGATGTGGGAGGCCCAGTTCGGCGACTTCGTGAACGGCGCCCAGGTGGTCATCGACCAGTTCATCTCCTCGGGCGAGCGCAAGTGGCTGCGCATGTGCGGCCTCGTGATGCTGCTGCCGCACGGCTACGAGGGGCAGGGACCGGAGCACTCCTCGGCCCGCCTCGAGCGCTTCCTGCAGCTGTGCGCCGAGGACAACATGCAGGTGGCCAACTGCACCACCCCGGCCAACTACTTCCACATCCTGCGTCGCCAGATGCACCGGCCGTTCCGCAAGCCGCTGATCATCATGACGCCCAAGTCGCTGCTGCGGCACAAGAAGGCGGTCTCGACCCTGGCCGACATGGCCGAGGGCAGCTCGTTCCACCGCGTCCTGCACGACGACGCCCAGACCCGGCCCGAGGTCGCCGGGGTGTCGATCAAGGCCGACAAGGACATCCGCCGCGTCGTGCTGTGCTCGGGCAAGGTCTACTATGACCTCCTGGAGCGGCGGGAGCGGGACGGCGTCGACGACGTTTACCTGCTGCGCCTCGAGCAGTTCTATCCGTGGCCGATGAAGTCGCTGATGACCGAGCTGGCCCGCTTCCCGGACGCCGAGCTGGTCTGGTGCCAGGAGGAGCCCAAGAACATGGGCGGCTGGACCTTCGTCGACCCGTGGCTGGAGCTGACGCTGGAGAAGCTGGACGTGAAGGCGAAGCGCGCCCGCTACGTCGGCCGTCCGGCCTCGGCCTCGACCGCCGCCGGCCTGATGAGCCGCCACCTGAAGGAACTGGACGCCTTCCTGACCGAAGCCTTCGCCCGCTAACCCGCTGACACCGACCTGAACGAGACCTGGACCGCACCATGGCCGACATCCTGACCCCCGCCCTCGGCGAATCCGTCACCGAGGCCACCATCGGCAAGTGGACGAAGAAGGCCGGCGATCCGGTGAAGAAGGACGAGGTCCTGGTTGAGCTGGAGACCGACAAGGTTTCGCTCGAGGTCGTCGCCCCGGCCGACGGCGTGCTGTCCGAGATCCGCGCCGCCGACGGCGAGACCGTGACTCCGGGCGCCGTGCTCGGCGTGGTCAGCGAAGGCGCCACGGCCGCGGCCGCTCCGAAGGCGGAGGCGCCGAAGGCCGAAGCCGCCGCGCCAGCGGCCGCGCCGTCGGGCGACGCCGTGGCGATCAGCGTCCCGACCATGGGCGAGAGCGTCGCCGAAGGGACCATGGGGACCTGGCTGAAGGCGTCCGGCGACACCGTGGCCAAGGACGAGCTGCTGGTCGAGATCGAGACCGATAAGGTCGCCGTCGAGGTGTCGGCCCCCGCCGCCGGCGTGCTGACCATCTCGGCCGACGCCGGCGCCACCGTGACCCCGGGCCAGCAGATCGGCTCGATCGCCGCCTCAGGGGCCGTCGCCCCGGCCGCCGCGCCGTCCGCCGCCGCTCCGGCCGCAGCCCCGGCGAAGTCCGACGCCCCGCACCTCTCCCCGGCGGTGCAGCGGGTGGTGGCCGAGAACAACCTCGACCCGAAGGCCATTCCGGCCACCGGCCCGAAGGGCAACATCACCAAGGCCGACGCCCTGGCCGCCATCGGCTCGGCTGCGCCGAAGGCCGCTCCGGCCCCCGGGGCCGCCCCGGCCGCGCCGCGCGCCGACCAACCGCGCGAGGAGCGGGTGAAGATGACGCGCCTGCGTCAGACCATCGCGCGCCGCCTGAAGGAATCCCAGAACACCGCCGCCCAGCTGACCACCTTCAACGAGGTGGACATGACCGAGGTCATGGCCCTGCGCAGCCAGTACAAGGAGGTGTTCGAGAAGCGCCACGGGGTGAAGCTGGGCTTCATGAGCTTCTTCACCCGGGCCGTGGTGCAGGCCCTGCACGAGATTCCGGCGGTCAACGCCGAGATCGACGGCACGGACATCATCTACAAGAACCACTACGACATCGGCATCGCCGTCGGCACCGAGAAGGGTCTGGTCGTGCCGGTGCTGCGCGACGCCGACCAGCTGACCCTGGCGGGCATCGAGAAGGGCATCGCCGCGCTTGGCAAGGCGGCCCGCGACGGCGAGCTGACCCTCGACCAGCTGCAGGGCGGCACCTTCACCATCACCAACGGCGGCACCTACGGCTCGCTGATGTCGACGCCGATCCTCAACTCGCCGCAGTCGGGCATCCTCGGCATGCACAACATCGTGCAGCGCCCGATGGCGGTGAACGGCGAGGTGAAGATCCGCCCGATGATGTACCTGGCGCTGAGCTACGATCACCGCATCGTCGACGGCAAGGAGGCGGTGACCTTCCTCGTCCGCGTCAAGGAACTGCTGGAAGATCCGGCCCGGGCGCTGCTGGACCTGTAGGGCGAACGGGCGATGATCGAGATCGCCCGCTTCGATGACGTCTACGAGGCCGAACTGGCGGTGGCCTTTCTCGCCGCCCATGGGGTGACGGCGCAGGTGGCGGATCGCGGTCTCGCCACCATCGATCCGCTGCTGCAGAGGGCGGTCGGCGGACTGCGGGTCATGGCCGAGGCCCGCGACGGACCGCGGGCGCGCGATCTGCTGGCGCGGGCGCGGGCCGGGGAGTTCATCGAGGCCGACGCCGACGCCATTCCGGAACAGGAATCGGCAGGCAGCACCGGCGTGGCCGTGCTCAGCGCGCTCGCCGGCGGTTTCTCTGGGACGCGCCGCCTGCGCCGGCTGCGGCCGGTGCACTGGATCGGGCTGGGACTGGTGATCGTGCTGTTCGTCCTGCCCGGGCTCCTGCACTGGAGCGCCCGGCTGGGCCTCACTCCCGCCGGCTGAGCTCTCCCAGCACCGCCTCCGTGTCCGCCCCCAGCGAGGGCGGCGGCCGGTCATAGGCGACCGGCGTCCGCGACATGCGGATGGGGGAGGCGACCGTGCGAACCGGCGCCGCCAGATCGGCCCGGGCCTGCTCCACTTCCAGCCCGCGATGCCGGGCCTGGGGCTCGGCGAACACCTGGTCGATCGTGTTGACCGGTCCGCATGGCACCCCGGCCGCCTCGAGCAGGGTCATCAGGCCATGCATCGTCCGCCCCGCCGTCAGCGCCGACAGCTCGGCCGTCAGCACGGCGCGATGCTCGATGCGCAGGGCGTTGGTCAGGAAACGGGGATCGGCGCCCAGCCCCGGCGCGCCCAGCGCCTGCGCCAGGGCGCGGAACTGGCCGTCGTTGCCGACGGCGATGACGACCATGCCGTCCGTGCACGGAAAAGGCTGGTAGGGGGCCAGGTTGGGGTGGGCGTTGCCCATGCGGGTCGGCGCCAGGCCGGAGACGAAGAAGTTGGTCGCCTGGTTGGCCAGCATGGCCGCCTGGACGTCGAACAGGGCGATGTCGATATGCTGGCCCTGTCCCGTCGCCCGGGCGTGCAGCAGGGCGGCGAGGATGGCGTTGGAGGCGTAGAGGCCGGTGAACAGGTCGACCACGGCGACGCCGACCTTCATCGGCTCGGCCCCCGGCGCCCCGTCGGGCTGCCCGGTGATCGACATCAGCCCGCCCATGGCCTGGATCATGTAGTCGTAGCCGGCGCGGTGGGCGTCCGGCCCGTCCTGGCCGAAGCCGGTGATCGAGCAATAGACCAGCTTCGGGTTGATCGCCGACAGGGCGGCGAAGTCGAGGCCGTACTTCTTCAGCCCGCCGGTCTTGAAGTTCTCGACGACGATGTCGCAGGTCTTCGCCAGCTCGCGGATGATGGCGGCGCCGTCCGGCGTGGCGATGTCCAGCTCGACGGACTTCTTGCCCCGGTTGGCGCACAGGAAATAGGCGGCGTCGCCCCTTGAGCCGTCGGCCCGCGTGGTGAAGGGCGGCCCCCAGTGACGGGTGTCGTCGCCCGCCCCGGGCCGCTCGATCTTGATCACCTCGGCCCCCAGGTCGGCGAGCGTCTGGGTGGCCCATGGGCCGGCCAGGACGCGGCTGAGGTCGAGGACGCGCACGCCGGAGAGGGGGCCTTGGGTCATTCCGCGTGCTTAGCCCCTGTGGCCGGGCGGGTGAAGCTTACAGCCCCACGTCCCACACGCCCGCGTCGCGCATCCGACATTCGCGGGCCTCGCGCGCCCGCCCGCCCAGCTCGTCGGCCATGCAGCAGATCGAGCTCGACACCGTCGCCTTGTGCAGCCCGGGCACCACGGCGTGGACGAAGGCGCAGCCGGCCAGCTTCAACAGCCGCACGCCGAACCGCGACGAGGCGGCCATGTGCTCGAAATAGCTCTCCTCGACTTCCCGGGGGTGGTCGACGAACAGGCGGTTGAAGGTCTGGATCATGGTCTGGTCCGGCAGCTGCGGGCGCTCCCTCTACCCGTGGCGGCCATTCTGGCCTAAACCGCGCCGCAGAACAGGGGGCGTCCGTCACCGTAATGTGACGAAGGCGCAGGCGCCCCGGAAAACCGCTCAGGAAGACAATCCGATGGCCGACGGCTCCGCTTCTCCCGCCAAGACCTTCCGCTGGGACGACCCGCTCGATCTGGACGGCCGGCTGACCGACGACGAGCGGATGATTCGCGACGCCGCCCGGTCATACGCCCGCGAGCAGCTGCTGCCGCGGGTCGTCGCCGCCTTCCGCGACGAGACCTTCGACCGGTCGATCATGACCGAGATGGGCGAAATGGGCTTCCTCGGCGCCATGCTGCCCGAGCAGTACGGGGGCTCGTCCGCCTCGCACGTCGCCTATGGCCTGATCGCGCGCGAGATCGAGGCGGTCGACAGCGGCTACCGCTCGGCCATGAGCGTGCAGAGCTCGCTGGCCATGTACCCGATCTACGCCTTCGGCTCCGAGGAGCAGAAGATGCGCTTCCTGCCGCGCATGGCGGCCGGCGAGCTGGTCGGCTGCTTCGGCCTGACCGAGGCCGACGGCGGCTCGGATCCCGCCTCGATGAAGACGAAGGCGGTCAAGGTCGAAGGCGGCTATCGCCTGAACGGGGCCAAGTACTGGATCACCAACAGCCCGATCAGCGACCTGGCGGTGGTCTGGGCCAAGCTGGACGACGTCATCCGCGGCTTCATCGTCGAGCGCGGCATGGACGGCTTCACCACCGACAAGATCGGCGACAAGCTGTCGCTGCGCGCCTCGATCACCGGCGACATCGGCCTGAACGACGTGTTCGTGCCGGAAGAGAACCTGCTGCCGGGCGTGAAGGGGCTGCGCGGTCCGTTCTCCTGCCTCAACAAGGCGCGCTACGGCATCGCCTGGGGGGCCATGGGCGCGGCCGAGTTCTGCTTCCACGCCACCCGCGACTATGTCGCCGAACGCATGCTGTTCGGGCGGCCGCTGTCGGCGCGACAGCTGGTCCAGAAGAAGCTGGCCGACATGCAGACCGAGATCTTCCTCGGTCTCGAGGGCGCGCTGGCGCTCGGCCGGCTGCTTGACCAGGGGGCCTGGGTTCCGGAGGCCATCTCGATGATGAAGCGCAACAACTGCGGCAAGGCCCTGGCCATCGCCCGCGAGGCGCGCGACATGCACGGCGGCGCCGGCATCACCGGCGAGATGCACGTCATGCGCCACGCCATGAACCTCGAGACGGTCAACACCTACGAGGGCGCGCACGACGTGCACGCCCTGATCCTCGGCCGGGCCATCACCGGCGAGAGCGCCTTCTAGTCAGCCGGCGGCGGCGGAGCCTCCTCGCGCGAGCCGGTGTTGACCTCCGGGACGTAGAGGCCGGTCACCAGTCGGGTCACGAAGCCGGCGGGCTGGGTGCGCGGGCCGAAGCGGGCGCAGGGATCCGGATCGGGAATCTCCCGCACCTCGCGGTCGGCCGGGGCGAAGGCGTCGCCGACCGCGTCGCCGAACGGCTCGGCCAGCTGCAGGGCGTCGCCGACCCGCGACAGGGAGGGCGGGTCGGTGCCGACCACCGTCGCATTGCGGGCCCAGGCGAGGGCGGCGACCTGGCGGCCGTCGGCGAGCAGCTCGGCCTCCGCCGCCAGTCCCCCGGTCGTCCCCGGCACGCGAACCGTCCCCGGCCCGGGGATCAGCGCATTGGCCACCGCCGCCACGCCCGAGCCGGCCGCGCCGGTGGGACGGATGTCGATCACGCCGGTGCGGACCCGCGCCACGCCCTCCGGCGTCGAGGACAGGGTGAACCGCTCGCTCATCTCGTAGCAGACCTGCCGGTCCACCTCGCGCAGCACCATCCGGCCCTCCGCCTCGGTCAGCCCCGCGGCGGCGTCGCCGATCAGCACCGCGGGCTCCAGCCAGACCCGGTCGATCGCCGCGGCCGTCGGCTCGTCCCGGTGCTCCCGGATGGATGCGCGGACAGTGTCGCTGCGCGTCTGCAGGCGGCTGTAGTCGCTCAGGAAGCCGCCATTCGCCGCCGGAGCGGTCTGGCAGGCGGCGAGGCCGGCGGCGGCGGCCATGGCGGCCGCGGGCGAAAGTCGTCTGATCATGGGGCGCTCCTCGGGACCACTACGCGCGAGGGGGCCATCCGGATGCGATCAGGAAGCGTCAGGCGCCAGGCGTTGCCATTCGCCGGGGCGGCCCTATCGTGGCGGGGCGGGAGGAGGACCCTGTGAGCATCGCCATCTCCAGCGACCCGGCCGAGGCCGATCCCTTCGCCCAGCTGCGCGAGGCCTTCGCCGGTCGGACCGCCTTGCTGCTGGAGGACGATCCGGCGCTGGCGGATCATGTGGCCGGGCGGCTGGTCGCCGCCGGCTTCGCCGGGGTCGACCGTTTCGACGCCGGGGAGGGGGCGATCGAGGCCGCCGGCGCGCGCGCCTACGACGTGCTGATCCTCGACCGGCTGACGCGGGGACTGGACGGGCTGGAGACGCTGCGGCGGCTGCGGGCGGGCGGCGGCCCCTCGGCCGAGGCGCCGGCGCTGATGCTGACCGCCCTGGGCGCCGAACGGCAGAAGGTCGAGGGCCTGCTGGGCGGAGCGGACGACTATCTCGCCAAGCCGGTGGGCGACGAGGAGCTGCTGGCGCGGATCGCCGCCCAGCTGCGCCGGTCGCCCCGCACCCGCGCCGCCGGCGGCGACATCGTCAACGGGCCGTTCCGGCTGTCGTCGGGGGCGCGCACCCTCAGGTTCGAGAGCGGGGGCGCGGCGCGGGTCATCGACCTGTCGCCCCTCGAATTCGCCATCGTCTGCGAGCTGATGAGCGCCCGCGGGCAGCCGGTGACCAAGGCCATGCTCTGGGACCGCTGCTGGGTGGAATGGCGGTTCCTCCCGGACAACTACGTCAACATCATCGACGCGCGGATCAGCGCCCTCCGCCGCCGGCTGAAGGAGCAGACCCCGGAGCTGGGCGAGGCGCTGCACCCGCTGATCGTCTCGGCCCGCAGCCAGAGCCTGGTGTTCCGCGACCTGTCGCACGCGCAGGTCTGAATCATGGCGTCGCCGGCCCCGAGCGGCGGACGCGGCTGGCTGGGCCGCCTGACGACCACCCAGCTGGCCGCCGGCATCGCCGTCCTGTCGGCCGCGGCCCTGACCGCGTCCCTGCTGGTGACCGGAGCCGCGGTTCGCCACGAGCAGCGCCAGACCGCGGCGCTGGCGGCGCTGGACGACTACAGCGCCATGGTCGCCAAGCTGAACCTCGACTCCGGCATGACCCGCGAGTCGATCACCCCCGCGGACGCCATCTACCTGTCCAACTGGCTCGCCGCCTTCCAGGACGGGCCGGCCCGGCAGGGCGAGGCGCAGTCGCTGGAGGAGGCCTGCCGCACCGGCCGCGGCGGCGCCGGCGTGCGCTTCATCCGTCCGCCGGTCGGCGAGCCCGCCGGCCTGGCGGTGCTCGGCGGCGAGATGGGCGAGCGCGCGCCGCGGCTGGGCGCGGACGTCTGGGTGGTGCGCCTCAAGGCGGGCCAGCTGTGCCGTACGCGGCCGGTGGAGGTGGTGGTGGTCCGCCGGGCGGTCGGCGCCCTCGACATCGCCGTGGGACGGGTGGTGGACCGCTCCGGCGCCGCCTGGGCGCGCGCCGTCGCCATTGTCCTGGGGCTCGGCGTCCTGCTGCTCGTGCTGGGTCTGGCGGTCGCCGCCTTCGCCCGCCGCCGGTTCACCAGCGCGGTGCGCGAGGTCAGCCGGGCCCTCGACCGCGCGGCCGTCGGCGACTTCTCGCTGCGGGCGCCGGCGACCGGCGTGGCGCCGGAGCTGACCGAGCTGTCCGGGCACGTCAACCGCACCCTCGACCGGCTGGAGGAGCTGCTCGCCTGGCTGAGGGATTCCGCGGACCAGCTGGCGCACGACTTCCGCACGCCGCTGGCGCGCGCCTCCGCCCGGCTGGACCAGCTTGCGGCGGCGGCGTCCGACCCCGCGACCCGCCGCCTCGCCGCCGAGGCGCGCGCCGACCTCGACGCCCTGATCCGCGCCATGAACGAGGCGATGGCGCTGCGCGACGGAGAAGCCTGGCGGTTCGAGACGGTGCGCCTCGACCGGCTCGCCGCCCAGGCGGCCGAGCTGTACCAGCCGCTGGCCGAGGAGCGCGGCGTCTCGATCCGGCTCGCGATCGGGCCGACCGAGGTGCTGGGGGTGGCGTCGCTGCTGCAGCGGGCCGTGGCCAACCTCGTCGACAACGCCGTCAAGTTCTCGCCGGAGGGCGGCGAGGTCGTTCTCGCGGCGGGCCGGGACGACGCGGGCCCGTGGCTGTCGGTGGCGGACGAGGGACCCGGCTTCGCCGCCGAGGGCCCCGCGCCGCCGACGGATCCGGAGCGCGAAAGCCACGGCATGGGGCTGGCTTTCGTCCGCGCCATCCTGCGCCGCCACGGCGCCGCCATGACGATTGATGACGGCCGTCCGGGGGCTGTCGTCACGATGCGTTTCTCGCGCTAGGCTGACGGTGATGACAGGGGGCTCCAGCATGCGGCGCAACTTCTTCCGGACCGGCGGGGCCTCCCTCCTGGCGCTGACGGCGGCGGCGCCCCTGCTGCTGGCCGGTCCTGCGCTGGCCCAGGCCGGACCGGCGTCGCCGATCCCCTATGACGCGCAGCGCGGCGTCTTCACCTTCGCCAGCGGCCTGGAGCGGGCCCTGCCGGCGGTGGTGCAGGTGACCACCCTCGCGCAGTCCGCGGGCCCCAGCTCCGGCGACAACGAGCCCCGGCCGATCTCCGCCGGCTCCGGCGCCATCATCGACGCGCGCGAGGGCGTCCTCGTCACCAACAACCACGTGGTCGAGGGCGGGCGGAAGTTCACCGTCGACCTGACCGACGGCCGCATCTTCGACGCGGTGCTGGTGGGGGCCGACAAGGCCACCGATCTGGCGGTGCTGCGCATCGAGAGCGGCGGCGAGAACCTTGGCCTGTCCCAGATCGAGGTGGCGAATTCCGACGCCCTGCGCACCGGCGACCTGTCGTTCGCGGTCGGATACCCGCTGGGCCTCGACCAGACCCTGACCATGGGGGTGATCTCGGGGCTCGGCCGCTCGGGCATGGGCGACCGGATCGAGGACTACATCCAGACCGACGCGGCGGTGAACTCGGGCAACTCCGGCGGCCCGCTGCTGGACAGCCGGGGCCGGCTGATCGGCGTCAACACCTCGATCCTCTCCGGCGGCGGGGGCGGCAACGACGGCATCGCCTTCGCCGTGCCCAGCCGCATCATGATGTTCGTGGTGCAGCAGCTGCGCACGACCGGCGAGGTTCGCCGCGGCCAGACCGGGGCCATCCTCGGATCGCTCAATCCCGAGCGCGCCCGCGATCTCGAGCTCGGCATCGTGCGCGGGGCGGTGGTCGAGGACGTGGCGCCCGGGTCGTCCGCCGAGGCGGCCGGGCTGCGCCGCGGCGACATCATCACGCGCATCCAGAACCGGCCGGTGTCGAACGCCGGCACCGTGGCGGCGACGATCGGCATCGCCGAGCCGGGCTCGACCGTGCCGGTGGTCTATCTGCGGGACGGGCGCGAGGGGCGGACGACCTTGGGGGTCGAGGCGTCCGCGGCGGACGGGCTGAGGATCGGGGCGGAGGCGGCGATGGCGCGGGGCGCCACGGTCCGCGCCGCGGCCGACGGACTGCAGGTGGCGGCGGTGGAGGGCGGCTCCGCCGCGGCCCAGGCCGGGCTGCAGGCCGGGGATCTGCTGGTGAGCATCGACGGGGCGGTCGTGGCTGCGCCGGGGGACATCCGGGCGCTGGCGGGCGCGGGCGGCCATCGCCTGTCGGTGCGTCGCAACGGCGAGACGGTCGAACTCGACCTGCCCTGACTCCGGACAGCAAAACGCCCGCCGGGCCGGAGGGGGGAGGAAGGCCTGGCGGGCGTCTCGCTTGGAGGAAGCGTCGACCCGCCGAAGCCCTTGATGGAACGATCCAGGGGGGCTGGGGGGGCTGTTCAGGATCCGGAACCGCTCCGAACTCCAGCGAGCCGACAGAACCCGTGTCGCCCCCCAAGGGGGCGGGCGATGGACCGAACGGAGGCGTTTTCGTGTTCGGAGCGATTTCTTCGCATTGCGGCGTTCGCGACACGGCCGCCGAACGGCACTGGCGCCGGCCGTTCCGTCCCCTAGATTGAACAGATGAGCGACGCCGCCGACGCCCAGCCCCAGGCCGGCCCGGTCTTCTTCGACCGGCGCGAGCTGGACCAGATCCTTCGCGTCTACGGCCGGATGGTCGCCTCGGGGGAATGGCGCGACTACGGCGTCGCCAGCCATCGCGAGCTCGCCGAGTTCGCCGTCTACCGCCGCTCCGGCGACGCGCCCGCCTACCGCATCGAGAAGCGACCCGCCCTGCGCCTGAAGCAGGGCCAGTGGGCGGTGATCGGCGAGGGCGGGGTGGTGCTGCGCCGGGGACGGGACCTGGCCCAGGTGCTGCGCGTCTTCGACAGCCGGCGCTTCTCCGTCGTCGAATAGAAAAAGGGCCCGGATCGCTCCGGGCCCCCGCGGGTCGTGTGTCGACCGATCCTAGTTCCGGTTGCCGCCGAAGATGCGCAGCAGGAACAGGAACAGGTTGATGAAGTCGATGAACAGGCTCAGCGCGCCGTAGCTGGTGGCCACGCCGAGCGCGTTCCGGTCGCCGCCGATGGCGTAGTAGGTCATCTTCAGGCGCTGGGTGTCGTAGGCGATCAGGCCCGAGAAGATCAGCACGCCGGCGAAGGTGGTGATCCAGTACAGGGTGCTGGACGCCATGAACATGTTGACGATCGAGGCGATGATCAGGCCGATCACGCCCATGATCAGGAAGGTGCCGATCGGCCCCAGGTCGCGCTTGGTGGTGTAGCCGTACAGGCTCAGCCCGCCGAACGCCGCCGCGGTGATCAGGAAGGTCGAGACGACGCTGCCCTGGGTGTAGAGCAGGAAGATCCAGCCCAGCGAGGCGCCCATCGAGGCGACCACCGCCCAGTACAGCAGGCTCGTGCCGGCCGCGATCGGGTTCTTCATGAAGAACATGGAGCCGAAGATCAGCACCAGCGGCAGGAACTGCACCACCATCCCGAGGATGGTCATGCTGATGCCGTTCGCGGTCTGGACGTACAGCAGTTGCTGCACCGCCGGCACGTTGCCGACGATCCAGGCCAGGGCGGCGGCGACCACCAGGCCGATGGCCAGCTTGTTGTAGACGCCGAGCATGAAGCTCCGCAGACCCGCATCGACCGCCATGTCGGCGGTCTGCGGGATGGAATAGCCGTTTCTGAAATCGCTCATCGCGGTTTCGATTCCTCCGTTCGGCCGGGGCATCCCGGCCTTTGGACGCAAATATTGGTCGCGCGCGCGACCTCTGCAAGGAAAACCGGACTTGGGTCGGGACGTTGCGCCCGCTACCAAGGGTCGCATGATCCGGCTGTTCACCGCCCTGTCGATCCCCGAGGACGTGGCCGGGACCCTGGCGCGCCGCCAGAGCGGCCTCCCGGGGGCGCAGTGGCGCACGGCGGAGCAGCTGCACGTCACCCTCGCCTTCTACGGGGAGGTGGACGAACGCCGCGCCGAGGACCTGGCGGCCGAGCTCAGCCGCGCGGCGGCGGGCGGGCCTTTCGAGATCGTGCTGTCCGGCGTCGGCGCCTTCGGCGACGGCCACCGCACCCACGCCATCTGGGCCGGTCTCGAGGCCAATGAACGTCTGTCGGTTCTCGCCGGCCGCTGCCGGTCCGCCGGGGAGCGCGCGGGCGTGGTCATGGAGCGGCGCGACTACCGCCCGCACGTCACCCTCGCCTATCTCAAGCCGCAGACCAATCCGGACCGGGTGGGCGCCTGGATCACGGGCCACAACCTGCTTCGATCGCCGCCGATCCGCATCGACCGCTTCGGCCTGTTCTCCAGCGAACTGACCCCGGGCGGCAGCCGCTATCAGCTTGAATGGGAGTATCTGCTGTGACCGGACCTGTGCTCCAGACCGAACGCCTGATCCTGCGCCCGATCGCGCTGGAGGACTTCCCGCGCTGGGCGGAGATGATGGCCGATCCCGAGGCGGCGCGCTTCCTCGGCGGCGCGCAGCCGGCGGCGACGGCCTGGCGCGGATTCATGACCATGGCCGGGGCCTGGAGCCTGACCGGCGTCTCGATGTTCTCGGTGATCGAGCGCGACAGCGGCCTCTGGCTGGGCCGGATCGGGCCGTGGCGGCCGCATGACTGGCCCGGGACGGAAGTCGGCTGGGGCCTGCACCCCGAAGCGCAGGGCAAGGGCTACGGCGTCGAGGCGGCCACCGCGGCGATCGACTACGCCTTCGACGTGCTGGGCTGGACCGAGGTCATCCACTGCATCGACCCGGACAACCGGCCCTCCATCCGCCTGGCCGAGCGGGTCGGCTCGCGCAACCAGGGCCCGACCCGGCTGCCGCCGCCGTTCGAACAGCTGCCCATCGATCGCTGGGGCCAGACGCGGGAGGAGTGGCGCGCCCGCCGCGTGACGGGCCGCCCTTAAGGCGACGCTTTGACCGGCCCCCCCGATCCGCTAGGCAGGACGGGAGGAAACAAAGAGGACGGACATGCGCGTACTGGTTCTGGGCGGCGACGGATTCTGCGGCTGGCCCACGGCGTTGCACCTGTCCGCGCGCGGCTGGGACGTGCTGGTCGTCGACAACCTCAGCCGCCGCAACATCGACAACGAACTCGAGGTCCAGTCGCTGACCCCGATCCGCACCATGGGCGAGCGCCTCGCCGCCTGGCGCGAGATCTCGGGCCGGACCATCGAGTTCGTCAACATGACCGTCGGCAAGGAGTTCGACCGGCTGGTCGCCCTGATCCGCGACTGGAAGCCGGACAGCGTGGTGCACTTCGCCGAACAGCGCGCCGCGCCCTATTCGATGAAGTCCGCGCGGCACAAGCTGTATACGGTCGACAACAACCTCAACGCCACCAACCACCTGCTGGCCGCGATCGTGGAGAGCGGGCGCGACGTGCACCTCGCCCACCTCGGCACCATGGGCGTCTACGGCTACACCACCGCCGGACTGCGCATCCCGGAAGGCTATCTGAAGGTCACCGTCGACACTGACCACGGGCCGACCGAGCAGGAGATCCTGTTCCCGCCGAACCCGGGCTCGATCTACCACATGACCAAGACCCAAGACGCCCTGCTGTTCCAGTTCTACGCCCGGAACGACGGCCTCCGGATCACCGACCTGCACCAGGGCATCGTCTGGGGGACCCAGACGGAGGAGACCCGCCAGGACGAACGGCTGATCAACCGCTTCGACTACGACGGCGACTACGGCACGGTGCTGAACCGGTTCCTGATGCAGGCTGCGGTCGGCTATCCGCTGACGGTCCACGGCACCGGCGGCCAGACCCGCGCCTTCATCCACATCCAGGACACGGTGCGCTGCGTCGAGCTGGCGCTGAAGAACCCGCCGAAGTTCGGCGAGCGGGTCAAGATTCTCAACCAGATGACCGAGAGCCGCCGGGTCCGCGATCTCGCCGGCCTGATCTCGGAGATGACCGGGGTCGAGGTGCACAATGTGCCGAACCCGCGCCAGGAGGCGGACGAGAACGAGCTGGTGGTGGCCAACGACCAGTTCCGCGACCTCGGGCTGAAGCCGATCACCCTGCAGCAGGGGCTGCTCGACGAGGTCACGGAGATCGCCCGCCGCTATGCGGATCGCGCCGACCTGTCCAAGGTGCCGTGCGTCTCCAGCTGGAACAGCAAGCGCGCCGAGGCCCTGAAGACCGAGCCGGCGGCGATCGCATCGGTGACCGCGGCGGCCCATGTGCGCTCGGCCTGAGGCGCGATGACCGGATCCTCCGCGACTGTGTCCCTGCTGGTCTTCGGCGGCGGCTGGCTGGGCCGCGCCGCCGCCCGCGAGGCGATCCGGCGCGGCGGGCGGGCGACGCTGACCAGCCGCGACCCACTCCGGCGCGAGGCGCTGACGGCCGAGGGGCTTGCGGCGGTCGACCCCGACGACGAGGGGGCGCTGGACCGGGCCGTCGCCGACGCCGCGGCCATCCTCGTCACGGCGCCTCCGGGGCCGGCGGGCTGTCCGGGGCTGCAGCGTCTGGTTCCCGCGATCACCCGGACCGGGGCCTGGACGGACTGGATCGGCTATGTCTCCTCGACCGCCGTCTACGGCGACCGCGCCGGCGGCTGGGCCTTCGAGGACGATCCGCTGAACGCCGCCTCCCTGGAGGGCGCCCGCCGCGTGCGAGCCGAGCGCGACTGGCTCGACGCCGGCCGGGGCATGGGCCTGACGGTGCAGGTCTTCCGCCTGCCGGCCCTGTACGGCCCCGGCCGTTCGCCGCTCGACCGGCTGCGCGACGGCACGGCGCGGATCGTGCGCAAGCCCGGCCAGGTCTTCAACCGCATCCACGCCGACGACGCGGTCGCCGGCTTCTTCGCCTCCATGGCCCGGCCACATCCGGGCCGCGCCTACACCCTGTGCGACGACGAGCCGGCCCCGGCCGATGTGGTCATCGAGGGCGCCGCCCGGCGGCTGGGCCTGCCGAATCCGCCGGAGGTCTCGCTGGACGACCCCTCGGTCAGCGACGCCATGCGCCGCTTCTACCGCGACTCCAAGCGCCTCTCGAACGCCCGGGCCAAGGCCGAGCTGGGCTGGCGGCCGCGCTATCCGAGCTGGCGCGAGGGGCTGGAGGCGATGCTGGCTGGTGAGGGGGGTTAGTGAGTAGTGAGTAGTGAATAGTGAATAGTGAGTAGTGAGTATTAGAGTGGAGCTTCAATCCCACGCGGGCGACTGCATGGACACCGTCTTTCGCTCCTAGCCTCTACTCACTACTCACTACTCACTACTCACTACTCACCGTTCACTACCCGCCACCCCGCCCGCCAGCTCAGAACGGCAGGATGTTCCGCTGGCGGCTGTAGGCCATGGTGCCGACGTTGGCGCCGAGGCGCAGGCCCACGCCGGTGCGGATCGGGGCCAGGACGATGCCGTCGGCGCGCTGGTAGTTCACGCCGAGGCCGCCGACCAGATAGGCCGAGCCCTCCACGCCGGGGTAGCGGCGATAGATCATGTCGGGGTGGTAGAGGCCGTAGACCAGGGTGAAGACCCGGCTGCCGTTGCCGCCGACGTCCCAGCCGATGGAGATGCCCTGCCAGAACACCTCCTGGGAGGCGGAGAGGTCCTTCATGTGCAGGGCCCCGCGGCCGTAGCGCAGGCCGACGCCGACCGCGCCCGCAGCCTCCTCGCCGGCGATGTAGGCGGTCGGCCGGTCGCCCTGGTCGGCGAAGATGCGTTCGATGGCCCCGCCGATGGCCTCGGCGGCGATGCCCAGCTCGCGCGAGCCGGCGGCGATCAGTTCGTCTGCGGTGTAGGCCGGGGCGGTCTGGTCCGAGCGGATCGGATAGTTGGGATCGGCCGGGCCGTTCGAGGCGCAGGCGGACAGGCCCGACACGCCGGCGCTGGCGGCGAGGCCCGAGAGGATCATCTGGCGGCGGTGCATGCTCTGGCTCCGAAGGCGGCGCGGCCGACTCGCGCGGCCGCTGCCGTCAGACTCGCGGTTCTTTGAGTCAGCCTTGCGGCGGCAAGGTTAACCCGATCTTACCGGCGGCAAGCCCGCCGGTCCTAACGCCGAAGGCTTGCGCCGAGCTTGCCGGCGGCCGCGACGATGCGCCCGGACAGCGCCTCGATCTCGGCCTCGGTCAGGGTGGCCTCGCGCGGCTGCACGACCACCTCCAGCGCCACCGACTTCATGCCTTCGGGCACCCCGGCGCCGCGGTAGACGTCGAACACCCGGACCTCGGCGATCAGGGCCTTGTCGGCTCCGGCCACGGCGCGGACGAGGTCGCCCGCCGGCTTGCCGTCCTCGATCACGAAGGCGAAGTCGCGGGTCAGCGGCATCAGCGTCGGCAGCTGGGCCGCGCCGCGCGTCTTGCCCGCCTTGCCGCGGGGCTCCGGCACGGCGTCGAGCACGATCTCGAAAGCCAGCATCGGGCCGTCGGCGTCCAGCGCCTTCAGCGCCCGCGGGTGCAGGGCGCCGAACTCGGCCATCACGTTCTTCGGCCCCAGCTGCAGCCGGGCGGAGCGGCCCGGGTGCCACCAGTCGCGGTTCTGGCCCTGGACCAGCTGCAGCGAGGCGACGGGCGCGCCCAGCTCCTCCAGCAGCGCCATCAGGTCGCCCTTCAGCGCGAACAGGGCGTCCTCCGCGGACCCGCCCCAGTGCCGGGGTCCCCGCGGGGCGACGAGGGCGGAGATCGTCGTCCGTTGGCCGGCGGGGCTGTCGTCGAGATAGATCGGGCCGATCTCGAACAGGGCCACGTCGGGATGGCCGCGCGCGGCGTTGCGCGCCGCCGCCTCGATGAGGTTGGGCAGGGCCGAGGGCCGCATGCAGTCGAGGTCGGCGGCGATCGGGTTCTCGAGCGCCAGGCGCTCGCTTCCGCCGCCGAACAGCGCCGCCGTCGACCGTTTCGTGAACGACCAGGTCACCGCCTCCGCATAACCCAGCGCGGCCAGGGCGCGGCGGGCGGTCCGCACCCGCGCCTGCCGCGGATTGAGCACGCCCTTCGCCGGGGCGCCGAGGTCGGGCAGGGGCGTCGACGGCAGTTCGCCGTAGCCCTCGATGCGGGCGATCTCTTCGACGAGATCGGCCGGGCCCTCCACGTCGCGCCGCCACGAGGGCGGGGTCACCGTCCACGGCGTTCCCCGCACGACCTCGAAGCCGAGCCCGGCGAGGATCCCGGCGACGCGGTCGTCATTCAGCGAGAGGCCGGTCAGGGCGCCGACGCGGCCCGGGTCGAAGGCGACGGCCGCCGGATCGGCGGGCGCCTCGCCCGCCACCACGATCTCCGACGGCTCGCCGCCGCACAGGTCGAGGATCAGCCGGGTGGCCAGCTCGAGCCCCGGAACGACCGAGGCGGGATCGACTCCCCGCGCGAAACGGTACTGGGCGTCGGAATTGATCGTCAGGACCCGCCCGGTCTGGGCGGTGACCAGCGGGTCGAACCAGGCGCTCTCGATGAAGACGTCGACGGTCTCGTCCGAGCAGCCGGTGGACTCGCCGCCCATCACGCCGCCCAGCCCGATCGGCCGTTCGCCGCCCGCATCGGCGATGACGCACATCGAGGGGTCGAGGGCGTAGGTCCTGCCGTCGAGCGCGATCAGGTTCTCGGGCGTGCCGGCCGCGATATGCTCGGCGCCCTCCGACACCTGACCGCCGCGGACGACGATTTCGGATCCGACCAGCTTCGCCATGTCGTAGACATGGAGCGGGCGCGCCCGGTCCCAGGAGATCAGGTTGGTCACGTCGACCAGGCGGTTGATCGGCCTGAGGCCGATCGCCGTCAGCCGGTGCTGCAGCCAGGCGGGGGAGGGGCCGTTCCGGACGCCGCGGATCAGCCGGCCGGCGAACACCGGGCACATTTCCGGCGCCTCGAGGCGCACCGAAACCGGGCAGGGGAAGGTTCCGGCCACCGGCTCGATGGCCGGCGTCTTCAGCGTTCCCACGCCCGCCGCCGCGAGGTCCCGCGCGATGCCGGCGACGCCCAGCCAGTCGGCCCGGTTGGGGGTGACCTCGAAGTCGATGACCGGCTCGGCCCCGAACACGCCCGCCGCCGGCTGGCCGACCTGCAGGTCGTCAGACAGTTCGAGGATGCCGTCGCTCTCCGCGGACAGCTGCAGCTCGGCGGCTGAGCAGAGCATGCCGTGCGAGACGACCCCGCGCACCGGCTTTTCGACCAGGGTGACGCCGAGCCCCGGCACGAAGGCGCCGATGGGCGCATAGATCGTCGTCAGGCCCGCGCGCGCGTTCGGCGCGCCGCAGACGATCTCCTTCAGGCCGTCCACCGTTTCGACCTGGCAGACCTGCAGCCGGTCGGCGTTTGGATGGCGCGCGGCCGAGACGATCCTCGCCACCGTGAACGGCGCCAGCGCCGCCACCGGGTCGTGGACCTCCTCGACCTCGAGCCCGGCCATGGTCATGGCGTCGGCCACGGCGGCGGCTTCCGCCGTCGTGTCGAGATGTTCCTTCAGCCAGGAGAGGGTGAACTTCACGCGCGCGGCTCCCCGACCACCTGGTGGAACTGCTTGAGAAAGGCCTCGGCCCCCGTGAAGCCCACCATGTAGAAGGCGCAGTTCCGGAACACGCAGTTCTCCACCGGGATCGCGCCCACCACCTTGCGGGGGCCGACCGGGGCGAGCAGCAGGTTGCGCACGTCTCCGCCGGCCTCTCCCATGTTGCAGGCCGAGAAGGTGTTGCCGTTGAGGGCGAGCAGCACCGCCGGGCCCTCGAACCGGCACCCTTCGAACGTCTTGCCGACGATCTTCGGCGCCCCCCGCCGCATGTGTTCGGCGAACAACTGGGGCAGCCAGATGTGGCGGTCGGCGTACACGGGGCCGTCGCCCAGCGGCTCGAGCGGAGGGAGGGGAGAAAGCTCGGTCATGATCAGCTCAGGCCGCTGGCGGAGTTGGGGGCGGCGAAGGCGGAGAAGCCGTAGTGGGCCAGCCACCGGGTGTCGGCCTCGAACATCGGGCGCAGGTCGGGGATGCCGTACTTCAGCATGGCCAGGCGATCGACGCCCATGCCGAAGGCGAAGCCCTGGTACTCGTCCGGATCGAGGCCGCAGTTGCGGAGCACGTTCGGATGCACCATCCCGCAGCCGAGGATCTCCATCCAGCTGTCGCCCTGGTTCAGCTTCAGCTCGCCGCCGGAGCGGTCGCAGCGGATGTCCATCTCGGCCGACGGCTCGGTGAACGGGAAGTGGTGCGGCCGGAAGCGGGCGTCGACGTCGTCGACCTCGAAGAAGCGGGCGACGAAGGTCTCCAGCGTCCACTTCAGGTGGCCCATGTGGACGCCCCGGTCGATCACCAGCCCCTCGACCTGGTGGAACATCGGGGTGTGGGTGGCGTCGGAGTCCTTCCGGAAGGTCCGGCCCGGCGCGATGATCCGGATCGGCGGCGTCTGCGACATCATGGTGCGCACCTGCACCGGGCTGGTGTGGGTGCGCAGAACCTTGCGCTCGCCGGTTTCCGGATCGGGCCGCAGGAAGAAGGTGTCGTGCATCTCCCGCGCCGGGTGTTTGGGCGGGAAGTTCAGGGCGGTGAAGTTGTGGAAGTCGTCCTCGATGTCGGGGCCTTCCGCCACCGCGAAGCCCATGTCGGCGAAGATGGCGATCATCTCGTCCATCACCTGCATGGTCGGGTGCACGCCGCCCTTGCGGCGCGGCCGCGCCGGCAGGCTCAGGTCGACGTGTTCGGCCTTCAGCCGCGCGTCCAGCTCGGCGGCCTCCAGCTCGGCCTTTCTCGCCGCCAGCGCCGCCGAGACCCGGTCGCGCAGACCGTTGATCATCGGTCCCCGCTCGCGCCGCTCTTCGGGGCTCATCGCGCCCATGCCCTTGAGCAGGCCTGAGATCGAGCCCTGCTTGCCGAGCGCCGCGACGCGCAGCTCCTCGACGGCGGCGGCGGTCTCCGCCGCACCTATGGCGTTGATCAGGTCGAGTTCGAGCTGGGCGAGGTCGGTCATGTCGGCTGTCGTCTAGCGGCTGCGGCGGAAAGCAAAAAGCCCCCCGGCGCGCGCCGGGGGGCTTTTGCGTCTTCCGTCGCCGGAAAAGCTTACGCCAGGGCGGCGCGGACCTTGTCGGCGACCGCCTTGAAGGCGGCCTCGTCGGCGGCCATGGCGGCGAGCACCTTGCGGTCCAGCTCGATGCCGGCCTTGCCCAGGCCGTGGATGAACTGGCTGTAGGTGAAGCCTTCCAGGCGGGCGGCGGCGTTGATGCGCTGGATCCACAGGGCGCGGAAGTTGCGCTTCTTGGTGCGGCGGTCGCGGTAGGCGTATTGCCCGGCGCGGTCCACCGCGGCCTTGGCGGCGCGGATGGTGTTCTTGCGACGGCCGTAGAAGCCCTTCGCCTGCTTCAGGACCTTCTTGTGCTTGGCGTGGGAGGTCACGCCGCGGGTCACACGAGCCATATCTCTATTCCTTCAAACTGGATGATCTGTCCGGAGCGCGCGCCGATCAGGCGTACGGCATGTAGGACTTGATCTTCTTGGCGTCGGCGTCCGACATCACCGCGGTGCCGCGGTTCTGGCGGATGTACTTCGAGTTGTGGCTGATCAGCCGGTGGCGCTTGCCCGCCACGCCGGCCTTGACCTTGCCGCTCGCCGTCAGTTTGAAGCGCTTCTTGGCGCCCGACTTCGTCTTCAGTTTCGGCATTTCATCTCCTTTGCCGGGTGCTGGACCCGGAGTTTCAAAGACCGCCCAGGCATGCCTGTTCGCCCGGCGGTCCGGTACGCGAAGGCGCGGCTTCTAGTCGAAGCGGGGCGCAAAGGCAAGCCGGATCAGGCCGGAGAGGCCTCGGCCGCCTCGTCGGCCTGGCGCTTGCGGAAGGCCCGGCCCGCGTTGATCGCCAGCACCGCCGCCGGCACGGTCAGGGCCGCGCCGACCAGGAAGGGCCAGTCGTGGCCGAGGACGGAATACAGGGTTCCCGCCGCGATCGGGCCGAAGATGCGGGCGATCGACCCTGAGGCCATGTTGAGCCCCAGCATCGCCCCCTGCCGGTCAGCCGGCGTCGAGCGGCTGATCAGGGCCGAAACATTGGGCATGGCCAGCGACATGCCGGCCGCGCCCACGGCCATGACGATCGGGACGATCCAGCCCTGCACCACCGGCACGGTCCAGAGGCCGACATCCAGCGACGCGGCCGGAAACCACGCCACCGGCGCCAGCACCTGGGCCACGAGCGAACTCCCGAACAGCAGCATGCCGAAGGCCAGCACCGGCGCCTCGCCGAAGCGCCGCGCCAGCCGGCCGGCGAAAAATCCCTGGTTCAGCGTCGAGACGATGCCGACGATCATGAAGGCCAGCCCCACCTCCCGGGCGTCCCAGCCGTAACGGTCGCCGGCCCAGAGGCCGAATACGCTCTCCATGGCCGAGAAGCCGGCCATGTAGACGAGGGTGACCAGCAGCACCCGCGACACCACCGGGTTGGCGCGGGCGTCGTGCAGACCCGCGAGGAAGCGCGTGCGCGGGGCGGCCGGGTCGGCCTTCGCCCGGCTCTCGCGCAGGAAGACGATCACGCCGACCGCGGCCAAGGCGGCCAGGCCCGCCGCGGTGAAGATGGGCAGCTGATAGCCCAGCCGGCCCAGCTGGGGCTGGGTCAGCAGTCCTCCGAGCCCGGGACCGACGATGAAGCCGAGGCCGAAGGCGGCGCCGATCAGCCCCATCCGCCCGGCCCGCTTCTCGGGCGGGGTCACGTCGGCGACATAGCCCTGCACCGTCGAGATGTTTCCGGCGCCCAGGCCGGTGAACAGCCGCACGGCGATGGCCAGCCAGATGTTCGGCGCGAAGGCCAGGGCCAGATAGCCGACCGCGTTGGCGGCCAGGGTGATGAGCAGCACCGGCTTGCGGCCGACGCGGTCCGAGAGGCGGCCCCAGAAGGGCTCGGCGAAGAACTGGCCCAACGAATAGGCCGAGAACATCAGGGTGATCTGCCAGGCCGCCGCGTCGAGGCTCCGGGCGAAGAAGGGCAGCAGCGGCACCACGAGGCCGAAGCCCACCAGATTGATGAACACCACCGAGAACAGCACGGCCAGCGCCGGCGCCTGGGGCTTGGACGGGGACGGCGCGGCGGGGGGGAGCATGAGGCCAGCTTAGCCGGGAACGACGCCGCCGGAAACGAAAACGCCCCGGTCGTGTCCGACCGGGGCGTTGTCTTCACGGGATCGATCCGCCGCCTACCTGGGCGCCAGGATCATGATCATCTGCCGGCCTTCCATGCGCGGCGCGTACTCGACCTTGGCCACTTCGTCGAAGTCGGCCTGGACCTTGTTGAGCAGCTTCATGCCCAGTTCGGGGTGGGCCATCTCGCGGCCGCGGAAGCGCAGGGTGACCTTGACCTTGTCGCCTTCCTCGAAGAAGCGCGTCATCGCCCGGGCCTTCACGTCGTAGTCGTGCTGGTCGATGTTCGGCCGGAGCTTGATCTCCTTCAGCTCGACGACCTTCTGCCGCTTGCGGGCCTCGGCCTTCTTCTTCTGCTCCTGGAAACGGAACTTGCCGTAGTCGAGGATCTTGGCCACCGGCGGATCGGCCGTGGCCACGATCTCCACCAGGTCCAGCCCGGCCTCCTCGGCGGCCTCGAGGGCGGCGGAGGTGGGCATGACCCCCTGCTTCTCGCCGTGCTGGTCGATGAGCAGCACGCGGGGGGCGCGGATTTCCTGGTTCATACGCGGCCCGTCCTTCACGGGCGGCGCTTGCATGGGACGGCGAATGGGCGTCGTTTCCTTATGTGGTCGGGACTGGCGTGTTCTGACGAGGCGAAGCGCGCGACGGATCGCGGCGTTCCCCTCGGCCGCTATATGACCGCGAAAGGCCCGTTCTTCAAGGCTGCGCGGGGTCGCGGGCCCCGATGAAGCCGTCGTGGAGGTCGATGACGGCGGAAAAGACACGCTCGACGGTGAGGTCCTCGATGGGGGCGAACTGGCCGCGCGTTCCGTTCGAGGCGACCGTGCGGGTCCGCGGGCCCCAGGGACCGTACAGCCACCACTCCGTCGGCCCGAACAGGCCGAGCGTCGGCCGTCCCAGCGCCGCGGCGACGTGCATCAGTCCGGAATCGTTGCCGACGAACAGCGCCGCCCGGTCGATCGCGGCGGCCGAGGCGAGGATGTCGCCCTTGCCGACGAAGTCGATGGCCCGCGGGCCGGCGGTTTCCAGCGCCGGGGTCGCCGGCGGGCGGTCGCCCGGTCCGCCGACCGGCATGAAGCGCCAGCCGGCGAAACGCGGCTCGGCCATCAGCCGTTCGACCAGTTCGCCCCAGCGGTCAGCCGGCCAGCTCTTGCCCGGCTGGTGGGCGATGGGCGCGAGGGCGAGAATCGGACCCGGACCTGCGCCCCCGCGCAGTTGCGGGTCGATCACCGCCGCCGCCTCGGCCCGGGCGCGGTCGTCGAGGAAGATCTCCGGCTCCAGCGGGGTCTCCGACCCCATCAGGCGCGAGACCATCTCCACCTTGCGCAGGCCGGTCTCCCACGAGCGATTGTAGACGACCCGTCGACGGGCCGGGACGAGATAGCTGAGCGCCGAGCCGCGGATGTCGACGACCATCTCCCAGCGGGTTCCGACCGCCTGCTTCCACAGGTCGAGCCAGTGTCCGGCCAGCTTCTTCTTGTCGAGGATGATGACCCGCTCCACGTCCGGCGCCGAGCGGAAGAAGGGCGCCGGCGGCCGCCCGCAGGCGACCGTGATCCGCGCGCCCGGAACCTGCCGTGAAATCTCGCGGATCACTCCCGAGGAGATCACGCAGTCGCCGATGCGGTTGGAGGTGACGAACAGGACCTTCTTGTCGGACACGCGGATCGGCCTTCGCTTCCCAGGAGCGGGTTGGCTATCAGTCCCGGAGCGATTTCGCGAGAGGAACGGCATGGAAGAGATCGAACGCCTGACCCGGCCTGACGGCGAAACCCTGGCCTTGAGGCGGGTCCAGGGACGCGGTCCCACGGTGCTCTGGATCGGCGGCTTTCGCTCGGACATGGAAGGAACCAAGGCGCTGGCGCTGGACGCGGCGGCCCGCGAACGGGGCTGGAGTTACGTCCGCTACGACCATTTCGCCCACGGCGCGTCCTCGGGCGAATGGCGGCGGGCGACCATCGGGCGCTGGCGCGAGGACGCGATCGCCCTGGTCGACAGTCTTGAGGGGCCCGTCGTTCCCGTCGGCTCCTCGATGGGCGGCTGGATCGCCCTGCTGCTCGCCCTCGCGCGACCGCAGAGGATCGCCGGGCTGGTGCTGATCAACCCGGCCCCGGACTTCACGGAGCGGCTGATGTGGCCGGGCCTGCCCGACCATCAGCGACAGGCCATCCTCCGCGACGGCGAGGCGCTGATGCACGAGGAGGGGCTCGGCGAATACGTGTTGACCCGGCGGATGTTCGAGGAGGCCCGGGACTGGCTGGTGCTCGACGCCCCCGTTCCGCTCGGCGCGCCGACCCACATCCTGCAGGGACGGGCGGACGCGGTCGTGCCCTGGCGCCACGCCGCCCTGCTGGCGGAGCGGCTGACGGGGGGAGATGTGCGGCTGGACCTGATCGAGGGCGGCGATCATCGCCTGTCCGCCCCCGCCCAGTTGGCCCGCCTCGTCGCGGCGGTTGAAAGCGTCCGCCGTTGGGCGTCTACTGGCGCGGGGGGAGCAGAAGGAGATTTCGATGCGTAGTCTTGTCCTGTGCGCCCCGGTCGCCCTGGCGCTCGCCGTTTCGGCGTGCGCCACCGCCCCCGGAACCTCGCCGACCTACGGCGAGCGTCTGCAGGCCCTCGCCGATTCCTGCCGCGAGCGGGGCGGCATTCTCGTGAGCCGGCCCGACGGGCGGATGACGGGGCAGCCCGAGACCGACCACGTCTGCAACATCAGCGGCGGCGGCACACGCATCCCGCGCGACTGATATTCAGGGTTGCATGCCGGACGCCGTTGAGCCCATGCTCCGTCAGGAGGAGCCCAGCCATGCGCGTCACTGTCTTCACTGTCGCCGTCCTGTGCCTTTGTCTCACCGCCTGCGCCACCGCCGTCCCCACGGCGGGGGCGTCTGATCGGTTCGAAGCCGAGGCGAAAGACTGCAGCCGACGAGGCGGCGCCATGGTGCCCGTGTTCGAGGGCTATGGGGCCAGGCAAGGCTATATCTGCAACGGCGCGGGGGGCCTGGGCTACCCGTCGCTTCCGCTCAGAGAAGCGCGCTGATCGCAGCCCGCGCCGCCTCGCCGAGGTCCGGTCGCTTGAGCGCCAGCGCCACGTTGGCGCGAAGCAGGCCGATCTTGTCGCCGCAGTCGTGGGTCACGCCCTCGTACTCGACGGCGGTGAACATCTGATCCTGCATCAGCCGCGCCATCCCGTCCGTCAGCTGGATCTCGCCGCCGGCGCCGCGCTCGGTCTTCTCGAGGATGCCGAAGATCTCCGGCTGCAGGATGTAGCGGCCCGAGATCGACAGGTTGGACGGCGCCTCGCCGCGCGGCGGCTTCTCGACCATGCCCTTCATCCGGATACGGTTTCCGTCCCGGGCTTCCGGATCGACGATGCCGTACTTGTGGGTCAGGTCGTGCGGCACCTGCTCCACGCCGATGACGTTGCCGCCCACCTCGGCGTAGACGTCCGCCAGCTGCTTCAGCGCGCCCGGCCGGGAGTCGACGATGACGTCCGGCAGGATCACGGCGAACGGCTCGTCGCCGATGATGTCGCGGGCGCACCAGACGGCGTGACCCAGCCCCTTGGGCTGCATCTGGCGGGTGAAGCTCATCTCGCCGGCCTGGGCCAGCTCGCCGTTCATCATCTCGAGGATGTCGGTCTTGCCCTTGGCCTCCAGCTGGGCCTCCAGCTCGACCTGGTGGTCGAAATAGTCCTCGATGGCCTGCTTGGCCCGACCGGTGACGAAGACGATGTGTTCGATGCCCGCCTCCCGGGCCTCCTCGACGATGTAGCTGAGGATCGGCCGGTCGACGACGTTGAGCAGCTCCTTGGGCGTGGTCTTGGTGCCGGGCAGCACCCGGGTGCCGAGGCCGGCGACGGGCAACACGGCCTTGCGGAGGCGACGGTTGAAAGCGGTCATGCAGGTTCCTGGACGGCGAAGCTCGGCGACCCTAACGCATCCGGGCCGGGAAGCGATCACTCCACCGTGACGGATTTCGCCAGATTTCGCGGCTGGTCCACGTCGGTGCCCTTCTCGACCGCGGTGTAGTAGGCCAGAAGCTGCACCGGAATGGCGTAGACCAGCGGCGCGATCAGCGGGTGGCAGTCCGGCGCCTCGACGCGGCGGATACCGGCGCCGTGCGGATCGGGCGCGTCCTTCGGCGCGATCATGATCACCGGACCGCCGCGGGCGGCCACCTCCTGCAGGTTGGACGCGGTCTTTTCGTAGACCTCGTCCAGGGGCGCCAGGGCGACGATCGGCGTCAGCTCGTCGACGAGGGCGATCGGGCCGTGCTTGAGCTCGCCGGCGGCGTAGCCCTCGGCGTGGATGTAGCTGATCTCCTTCAGCTTCAGCGCCCCCTCCATGGCCAGGGGGAACATCGCCCCGCGACCCAGGAAGAGCACGTCCCGGGCCTTGGAGAGGTCGTGCGCGATCTGCCGGATGGCTCCGTCCATCTGCACGGCCTCGGCGATCAGGCGCGGAGCCTCGAACAGGGCCTTGACCAGTTCGCCCTCTGTCACAGGGTCGATGCGGCCCCGCTGCACGCCGGCGGCGACCGCCAGGGCGAGCAGGGCGGCGACCTGGGCCGTGAAGGCCTTGGTCGAGGCCACCCCGATCTCCGGCCCGGCGTGCGTCGGCCAGACCACCGAGGCTTCCCGCGCCATGGACGACGAGTGCACGTTGACCAGGGCGGCGGTCTTCAGCCCGCGCGCCTTGCACCAGGTCAGGCTGGCGAGGGTGTCGGCGGTCTCGCCCGACTGGCTGACGGCGACGGCCAGGGCGCCGGGGGTGACGGCCGGGTTGCGGTAGCGGAACTCCGAGGCGATCTCGACGTCGCACGGCAGGCCGGCCAGCCGCTCGAAGGCGTAGCGCCCGATCTGGCCGGCGTAGAATGCGGTGCCGCAGGCCACGATCTGCAGCCGCTCGACCTCCGCGAAATCGATCTCCCCGGGCTTCACCCGGCCGTTCACGAAGTCGAGGTAGTGGGACAGGGTGTGCTGGACGCTGTCCGGCTGCTCGTGGATCTCCTTCTCCATGAAGTGCCGGTACTCGCCCTTCTCGACGAGGGCCGACGAGGCCGAGACCTGCACGATCGGGCGCTCCACGGCCGCGCCGTCGGCGTCGAACATGCGGGCGCCCGCGCGATCGACGGCGACGAAATCGCCTTCCTCGAGGTAGCTGATCTTCTGGGTGAACGGCCCGACCGCCAGGGCGTCGGAGCCGAGATACATTTCGCCGTCGCCCCAGCCGACCACCAGGGGGCTGCCGCGCCGCGCGCCCATGATCAGCCCGTCCTCGCCCTCGATCAGCACGGCCAGCGCATAGGCGCCGGTCAGCCGGTCCAGCACAGTCTTGAAGGCCGCGACGGGATCGTTGCCGCCGTCCAACGCCCGGTCGAGCAGATGGGCGACCACCTCGGTGTCGGTCTGGCTCTCGAAAACCCGCCCCTCGACGGCCAGTTCGGCCTTCAGCTCGGCGAAGTTCTCGATGATGCCGTTGTGCACCAGCGTCACGCGGCCCGCCCGGTGCGGGTGGGCGTTCTCGGTGGTCGGCGCGCCATGGGTGGCCCAGCGGGTGTGGCCGATGCCGATCGTCGACTCCAGCGGGTCGGCCGCCAGCACCGCTTCCAGTTCGCGAATCTTGCCCTTGGCGCGGCGGCGCTCGGTGCGCCCGTTGACCAGCGCCGCGACGCCGGCGGAGTCATAGCCGCGATACTCGAGCCGTTTCAGGCTGTCGATCAGCCGGGGAACCGCAGGACCGGTCCCGGTGACGCCAATGATGCCGCACATGTGTTCTTCCTCAGTCCGGACAGGCCGGCGTCGGGCGCCCGCTCCCGCGAGTGTTCCGGCGCCTCGTCCCCTCAGTTGGGGTTTAGGTGATTGACGCGCGGATTGGCATCTGAAAAGCCGTTTCGCAAGGTTACGCTTGCAGCGACAGGGACTTACAACGTGGGCGAGAGACGTTATTTCGGCACCGACGGCATCCGCGGGCGGGCCAACGCCCACCCGATGACGGCCGAGGTCGCCCTGCGCGTGGGCCTGGCCGCCGGCCGGATGTTCATGTCCTCGGACGACCGCCGCCACCTCGTGGTGATCGGCAAGGACACCCGCCTGTCCGGCTATATGATCGAGCCCGCCCTGGTCGCCGGCTTCTCCGCCGCCGGCATGGACGTGCGCACCTTCGGGCCGCTTCCGACCCCGGGGGTGGCGATGATGACGCGGTCCATGCGCGCCGACATCGGGGTGATGATCTCGGCCTCGCACAACTCCTATCTCGACAACGGCATCAAGCTGTTCGGGCCGGACGGCTACAAGCTCTCGGACGCGGTCGAACTGAAGATCGAGTCGATGATGGACCAGGCGCTCGACGCGGACCTGGCGCCGCCGGACGCGCTGGGCCGGGTCAAGCGCATCGACGACGCCCAGGCGCGGTATGTGGAGATCGCCAAGGCCAGCTTCCCCAAGGGGCTCAGCCTGCAGGGCCTGCGGATCGCCGTCGATTGCGCCAATGGCGCCGGCTACAAGGTCGCCCCGACCACCCTCTACGAACTGGGCGCCGAGGTGTGCGCCGTCGGCGTCGACCCCAATGGCCTGAACATCAACGCGGAGTGCGGCTCCACCCATCCGGACGCCCTGGCCGAGGCCGTCCGCATGTACCGGGCGGACATCGGCATCGCGCTGGACGGGGACGCTGACCGGGTGATCATCTGCGACGAGAAGGGCCAGATCGTCGACGGCGACCAGATCATGGCCATGGTCGCGCTCGACTGGGCCCGGCGCGGAATGCTCAAGGGCGGCGGCCTCGTCGCGACGGTGATGTCCAACCTCGGGCTGGAGCGCCGGCTGCAGGCCGAGGGCCTGACGCTGGAGCGGACGAAGGTCGGCGACCGCTACGTCATGGAGCGCATGCGCGAGAAGGGCTTCAACCTCGGCGGCGAACAGTCGGGCCACATCATCCTGCACGACTACGCCACCACCGGGGACGGGCTGATGTCGGCCCTGCAGGTGCTGGCGGTCCTGGTCGAGAGCGGCCGCCCGATGAGCGAGCTGGCCAGACAGTTCGACAAGGTGCCGCAGCGCCTCGAGAACGTCCGCTACAACGCCGGCAAGCCGCTGGAGAACGAGGCGGTGAAGGCCGCCATCGCCGAGGCCGAGGCCCGCCTCGCCGGCGTCGGCCGCCTGCTGGTCCGCCCCTCCGGCACCGAGCGGCTGATCCGCGTCATGGCCGAGGGCGATGACGAGGCGCTGGTGAAGGCGGTGGTGGACGACGTCGCGGCGGCGGTGAAGGCCGCGGGGTAGGGCGGCTCGACCCGGCCGCCGTCGGGGCGCAGGCTGTGCGGATGATTCCCGCTCCCGCTCCGGCCGACCGGCGGTCCCGCGCCGCCTCCGCCCGGGCCCTGCTGCCGGGACTGCTGCTGTGCGCGGCGGTCACCGGCGCCGCGCTGGCCGTCGAGGCCCTGGAGCTGCGGTGGCTCGGCCGCGGGTGGCTCGACGCCGTGGTGCTGGCCATCGTCATCGGCGCGGTGATCCGCAGCCTCTGGACCCCGCCTGCCGCGCTCCGTCCCGGCATCGCCTTCAGCGCCCGCACCCTGCTGGAGATCGCCGTCGTCCTGCTCGGCGCCTCGATCAGCGCCGCGACCATCCTCGCCATCGGCCCGGGGCTGCTGCTCGGGACGATCGCCGTCGTCGCCGTCGCCATTATCGCGTCGTACGGCCTCGGACGGCTGCTGCGCCTGCCGCGCCGGATGGCGATGCTGGTGGCCTGCGGCAACGGAATCTGCGGCAACTCGGCCATCGTCGCCGTCGCGCCCGTGATCGACGCCGAACCCGAGGAGGTGACCGCCGCTATCGCCTTCACCGCGGTCCTCGGCGTCGCGGTGGTGCTGCTGCTGCCGCTGCTGGCGGTCGCGCTGGAGATGTCGGAGCTGCCCTACGGCGTCGTCGCCGGCCTGACCGTCTACGCCGTCCCCCAGGTGCTGGCCGCGACGATGCCGATCGGAACGCTGGCCACCCAGACCGGAACCCTGATCAAGCTCGTGCGCGTGCTGATGCTGGGGCCGCTGGTGCTGGCGCTGTCCCTGGCCGTGGCGGCGCGGGCTGGGCAGGGCGGCCCGGGCGGCGCCCTCCGGCGTCTGCGCGCCGTGCCCCTCGGCCGCCTCGTCCCGTGGTTCATCATCGGCTTCCTGCTGATGATGGCGGCCCGCTCGTTCGGTCTGATCCCCGCCGCCGCCCTGCCGCCGATGGGGCAGGCCGCCACCGCCCTGACGGTGGTTTCCATGGCCGCCCTCGGGCTGAGCACCGACGCCCGCGCGGTGGCGCGATCCGGCCCGCGCATCGCCGTGGCGGTCACCCTGTCGCTGCTCGTCCTGCTGGGCCTGGCGCTCGGCCTGGTCTCCCTGCTCGGCGTCGGCTGACGCGCCTCAGATCTCCTGGTTGTAGGCGCCGATCTCGGGATAGTTCGCCAGCCGGGGCTTCACCTCGTCGCGGAACAGGGCGCGCATGTCGTCTTCCGACCGCATGCTCTCCACGACGACCACCAGCTCCGGCTTGTTGGACGAGGCGCGCACCAGCACCCACGAGCCGTCCTCGAGATGCACCCGCACCCCGTTCACGGTGATCGCCTCGACGATCTTCCGGCCGAGGATCTCGCCGCCCGAGGCCGCGAGGTCCTCGTACTCCTTCACGATCCGCTCCAGCACCTCGTACTTGAGCTCGTCGTCGCAGTGCGGGCTCATGGTCAGGCTGGTCCAGGCGTCCGGCAGGGCCGCCTTCAGCTCGCTCAGCTTCTTGCCCGGGTTGCGGTCCAGCATGGCCAGCACCGCGCCGGCGGCGACGATGCCGTCGTCGTAGCCATGGCCCAGCGGCCCGGCCATGAAGAAGTGCCCCGACTTCTCGAACCCGGCCAGGGCCCCGACCTCGGCGGTCTTGCGCTTGATGTACGAGTGCCCGGTCTTCCAGTAGACCGTCTCGGCCCCGTTCGCCTTCAGCACCTCGTCCGTCTTGTAGAGCCCGGTCGACTTCACATCGACGACGAAGGTCGAGTTCGGGTGCAGCTTCGACAGGTCGCGGGCCAGCATCAGGCCGATCTTGTCGGCGAAGATCTCCTCGCCGGTGTCGTCGACCACGCCGCAGCGGTCGCCGTCGCCGTCGAAGCCCAGCGCCAGGTCGGCGCCGGTCTCGCGCACCTTCGCCGCCATCTGGACCAGCATGGCGTGGTCCTCGGGGTTCGGGTTGTACTTCGGGAAGGTGTAGTCGAGCTCGGCGTCCATCTCGATCACCTCGGCGCCCATCCGGCGCAGGGCTTCGGGCGCGAAGGCCCCGGCCGTGCCGTTGCCGCAGGCGGCGACCACCCGGATCGGCCGGCCCAGCTTCACCCCCTTGCTGACCTCCTCGAGGTAGCGTTCCCGGAAGTCCTCGACCCGGGTCAGGGTCCCGCCGCCGCGGGCCACGCCCTCGCCGCCCAGCACGATGTCCTTCAGCCGGCCGATCTCGTCGGGGCCGAAGGTCAGCGGCGGGTTGGCCCCCATCTTGACGCCGGTCCAGCCGTTCTCGTTGTGGCTGGCGGTGACCATGGCCACGCAGGGCGCCTCAAGGGCGAACTGGGCGAAGTAGGCCATCGGCGACAGGGCCAGCCCGACGTCCAGCACCTCCATGCCGCCTTCGAGCAGGCCGAGCGTCAGCGCCTGCTTTACCGACAGGGAATAGGAGCGGAAGTCGTGGCCCACCACGATGCGCGGCGTCTGGCCGATCTCGTGGATGTAGGTCGCCAGCCCCAGCCCCAGCGCCTGGACGCCGAGGAGGTTGATCTCCTTCTCGAGGATCCACCGCGCGTCGTACTCCCGGAAGCCCGTGGCCTTGACCAGCGGCGTGGTCTCGTAGGCGGCGGTGTTCGGGCGAAGGTCGGCGCGGGGCTTCTGCATGGGAGGTCCTGGTTTGCCGGGGCGTTACGGCCAAGCTGGTCGCGCTTCTTGCCCCCTCTGGTTCCGAGCCGCAACAACGCACGGGCTGCGGCGAAGCTCCCGGGAACCCGCGGCCCCGCCGAAGCTTGACCCTTCCGGACCCCCGGCCTACCCCGTCGCGGGTCGCTCACGGAGACCCGCATGCCCCGACTGATCCTGCTGCGCCACGGCCAGAGCCAGTGGAACCTGGAGAACCGCTTCACCGGCTGGGTCGACGTCGACCTGACCGCCGAGGGCGAGGCCCAGGCGCGGCGCGGCGGCGAGCTGATCGCGGAGGCGGGCTTCCGGCCGGACGTGATGTTCACCTCGGTGCTGACCCGGGCGAAGCGCACCGGGGCGCTGGCGCTGGACTCCGCCGGGCTGAAGGACGTGCCGGTGGTCGAGGACTGGCGTCTGAACGAGCGCCACTACGGCGGCCTCACCGGGCTGAACAAGGCCGAGACCGCCGAGAAGCACGGGGCGGACCAGGTGAAGATCTGGCGGCGCAGCTACGACGTGCCGCCGCCGCCGCTGGCCGCCGGGGGCGAGTACGATTTCGCCGCCGATCCGCGCTACGCCGGCCAGGCCATCCCGGACACCGAGAGCCTGAAGACCACCCTCGACCGGGTGCAGCCCTACTGGGACAGAGAGATCGCGCCGCGGCTGAAGGCCGGCGAGAACGTGCTGATCGCCGCCCACGGCAACTCGTTGCGCGCCATCGTCAAGCTGCTGTTCCGGGTGCCGGATGACGCCATCGTCGGCGTCGAGATCCCGACCGGCAATCCGCTGGAGATCGATCTCGACAGCGAGCTGCGGCCGACCGCCGCCCGCTATCTCGACGCGGACCGGGCCCAGCCCCTGCCGCCGCCGCCGGAGGGCTGAGATGGCCTCGCCGAAGCAGGAATCCGACGACATCCGCTTCATGGGCCGGGCCATCGCCCTGGCCCGCGGCCGCATGGGCCAGACCTGGCCCAACCCGGCCGTCGGCTGCGTGCTGGTCCGCGACGGGGCCATCGTCGCCGAGGCGGCCACGGCGCCGGGCGGCCGTCCGCACGCCGAGGAGCAGGCGGTCCCCGCCGCCGGCGAGCAGGCCCGGGGCGCCACCGCCTACGTCACCATGGAGCCGTGCGGCGCCCGCTCCTCCGGCCGCACCTCCTGCTCGCACTTCCTGATCGAGGCCGGGGTCGCCCGCGTGGTGGTGGCCGCCGTCGACCCGTCGCCCTTCGCCTCGGGTCGCGGGGTGGAGCGGCTGCGGAAGGCGGGGCTTGAGGTCGAGACGGGCCTGCTCGCCCAGGAAGCCGCGGTCCTGTACGAGGGCTACCTCCACCGCGTGGAGACGGGCCGCCCGATGGTCCGGATCAGCGACGACGGCGACGGTTTCGACGCCCGCTTTGCGGCGTCCCCCAAGGCGGATCTGGCCACCGAGCTGAAGCGTCTGGGCGAGGCCGGCTATACCCGGGTCTGGGTAGGCCCCGGAGAGCTGGCGGACACGCTGCGCGAACAGGGTCTGCTGACGCTCTGAGAACGCTTCCTTAAGCGCCAGTGTGCCATTCCGGGCCAATGTCGGGAACCGCTGGGCAGGCCGTCGCCAGAAGGCGCATCGAGCAACAGGAACTGGACGCGATCTGCGCGCGGCACGACCGCCTGTGGCAGGCGCGGCCGGGCGGCGCGCGCGCCGTCTTCGCCTGGATGGACCTGTCCGGGCTGTCGCTGGCCGGCCGCAACCTCGCCGATGCGGATTTCGCGGCCGCCTCCCTGATCGGCTGCGACCTGACCGGGGCCAAGCTCGACAACGCCACCTTCTTCGGCGCCGACATGCAGGACGCCGTGCTGGTCGAGGCCAGCCTGCGGCGGGCCGATCTGCGCGGCGCCTGCCTGCGCGGGGCCGACCTGACCGGCGCCGACCTGTTCGAGGCCGACCTGCGCGAGGGCACCATCGCGGCCGCCGACGCCCGGCTGGGATTCCGGGTCATCGAGGCCCGTAGCCAGCGCGACACCGAGGCCCAGGGCGCCTGTCTCGCGGGGGCGAACCTGGCCCGCTCCAAGCTGACCGGCGTCGTCGCCGTCGCGGCCGATTTCTCGGACGCGGTGATGAAGGACTGCAAGCTGGTCCGGGCCAATCTCAAGCAGGCCAGCTTCCGCGGCGCCGACCTGGCCGGGGCCGACCTGTCGGGCGCGGACCTGTCCGGCGCGGACCTGCGCGACGCGGTGCTCGTCGGGGTGAAGTCCACCCTGTGGCGCACAGACGGGGCCGACCTGTCCGGGGCCCTGACCGACACGCACTCTGCCGGCGCGCCGGTCGGCAAGATGCCGGCGGCGGAGATGCTCGCCGACCACGCCCAGTGGTGCGAGACCGGCGGGGCCGCCGGTTCGCCCTCCGTGTTCGACGGGGTTGACCTGCGCGCGCTGAAGTCGATCCGCGGCTACAATCTCACCGCCCTGTCGGCCAAGGGCGCGGTCTTCTACGGCCTCGACATGGAGGGGGTGCAGCTGCAGGGCGCCCACCTCGAGGAGGCCGACCTGCGCTCGGCGAACCTGCGAAGCGCCGACCTGCGCGGGGCGCGACTGGCCCGCTCCCGCCTCAATGGCGCGGATCTGCGCGAGGCGCAGCTCGGTCCGTTGCTGATCGCCGCAGACCGGGTGCTGCCCGCCGACCTGACCGGGGCCTGCCTGAAGGGCGCCGATCTGTCGGGCGCCGATCTCAATCGCGCCAACCTGACCGGCGCCGACCTCAGCCGCACCACCCTCCGCGGGGCGTGCCTGCGGCAGGCGGTGATGACCGGGGCCGTCACCCACGGCGCGCGCGGACTGGAGCCGGCGGTTCCGGCGCTGGAGGCGGCCGGCTGAGCCGTCGCGGGCTGCGCTGCACCGGACGCGAAAAAAGGGGACGACGCGGGCGCCGTCCCCTCAATGCGATCAGGCTGTGAAGCCCGTCAGGCCGCCTTCGCCTTCTTGCCCTCGATCAGCGGCTTCGAGGCGCCCGTGCCGATCTCGATGCGGCGCGGCTTCAGCGCCTCCGGCAGTTCGCGGGCCAGGTCGATCGACAGCAGCCCGTTCACCAGATCGGCGCCCTTGACCACGACGTAGTCGGCCAGCTGGAAGCGACGCTCGAAGTCGCGCTCCGCCAGCCCCCGGTGCAGGAAGGTGCGCCCGCCCGAGGCGTCGTCATTGGCCGTCTTGCGGCCGGTGACGGTGAGCAGGTTTTCCTTGACCTCGATGTTCAGCTCGTCGGGCGCGAAGCCGGCGACGGCGATCTCGATCCGGTAGGCGTTCTCGCCCGTGGTTTCGATGTTGTAGGGCGGCCAGCCGCTTTCCTGGCTGGTGCGCGCGGCGCTTTCCAGAAGCGAGGCCAGACGGTCGAAGCCGACGGCCGAGCGGTAGAGCGGCGAGAAATCATAGGTACGCATGTCATCCTCCTGAGGATCAGCAAGGTTGAGCCGGCCCTGCGGTTTGGGCCCGGACCGGCGGTGGGGGTTCGGATCGCCCGGCCCGTGATCGGCGCCGGTCTCTCCGGAGGACCCGTGACGGCGTCCTCGCACAGGGATTTGGGATGCGCTTTCGCCGCGTCAAGAGCGCGCGACCGCGCCGCCGGGGCGGAAGCCGCTTGTCCGTCCGGCGAGGCGCGTTAGGGTTGCCCGCCCCTTCCCCGGAGACCGCCATGCGCCTGTCCGCTCTCGCCGCCGTCGCGGCGCTCGCCCTGCCGACCCTCGCAGCGGCCCAGACCCTGCCGGCCATGCCCTCGCTCGACGAGACGCCGGCCCAGCGCGCCGAACGCCGCGCCGCCATGCTCCCGCCCGAGCACCACGAGGACGCCGCCCTGCAGGCGGCGGTCGCCTCGGAAACGCGCCCCGCCGCCGACCGGGCGCGGGACGCCTGGCGGCATCCGTTCGAAACCCTGACCTTTTGGGGCCTGCGTCCGGGCCTGACCGTGGTCGAGATCGAACCCGGCCGGGCCGGCTGGTGGCGCAATATCCTCGAGCCGTACGCCGCCGCCACCGGCGGGCGATACGTAGCCGTGAACCGGCCGCTGGAGGGGATGGGCGTGGAGGACGGGACGGCGGACCTGATCGTCGTCGCCCGGGCGCTGCACAACTGGCATCGCAGCGACCGCACGGCGCCCTACATGGCCGCCTTCTTCAAGGCGCTGAAGCCCGGCGGGGTGCTGGCCGTCGAGCAACACCGCGGCCCGGAGGGGCTGAACCCCGACGACACCGCCCCGACCGGATACGTGTCCGAGAGCTACGTCATCCACGCCGCCCGGGCCGCCGGCTTCGTCCTCGACGCGCGCAGCGAGATCAACGCCAATCCGCGCGACGACCATGACCATCCCTACGGCGTCTGGACCCTGCCGCCGACCCGCGTCAGCGCCCCCCGCGCCAACGTCGCCACGGACCGTCCCACGCCGCTCACCGACGCCGAGCGGGCGGCGTTCGACGCCATCGGCGAGAGCGACCGTATGACCCTGCGATTCCGCAAGCCGGACTGAGGCGCGGCGTTTTGACCGGACAGGGGAACAGGGTTAAGCCCGGACCGTCGAGGCCGCCGTCGATCCGCCTCGCGGGGGTATTGCATGGGTGAGAAGAACCAGGACCGGCGTTTCTCGCCGTCGCGCCGGGGCGTTCTGGCCGGTTCGGCCGCCGCCGCCGCCGTCCTGACCCTCTCCGCCTGCGGCCGTCGCGAGAAGACGGCCGAACCGCCGCCCGCGCCCGAGGGGCCGCCCAAGGGGTCGCTGGAGTGGGCGGTGCAGGGGCCGTGGCGCGCGCAGGACCGCGATCGCGACCAGTGGCGGCATCCGATGGAGACGCTGCGCTTCTTCGGCCTCCAGCCGCGGATGACCGTCGTCGACTTCTGGCCGGGCAGCGGCTGGTACACCGAGATTCTCGCACCCTATCTGGCCGAGGGGGGCGGCAAGTACATCGCCGCAGGATTCCAGACGGGCCCCGGCGCCGATCCGGCCCAGGTCGCCCTGATGGCCGCCTTCCAGGAGCGCTTCACCAACGACCGGGCGCTCTACGGCGAGATCGAGCTCAGCGCCTTCGGGCCCACCTCCGGGCCGGTCGCGGCGCCCGGAACCGCGGACCTCGTCCTGTTCATGCGCAACATTCACGCCTGGATGGCCGCCGGCATCGCCGAGAAGGCCTTCGCCGACGCCTGGGCGGCCTTGCGCCCCGGCGGCGTGCTCGGCGTGGAACAGCATCGCCTCGGCCCCGAGGAGGACCAGGACCCCGCGGCGGCGAACGGTTATGTCCAGGAGGCGTTCGTCCGGCAGCTGGCGGCCGAGGCGGGCTTCGCCTTCGTCGCGTCGTCCGAGATCAATGCGAACGAGAGGGACACCAAGGACCACCCGTTCGGGGTCGACACCCTGCCGCCGATGCGGCTGACCGCGCCCCGGGGCGCGGCGCCCGACCCGACCTTCGACCGCGCGAAGTATGACGAGATCGGCGAGAGCGATCGCATGACCTTGAGATTCAGGAAGCCCGAGTGAACCGAGCCGTCGCCTATGCCGCCAACGCGCCCCTGATGGGGGTGCCGGGCGCGTCCGCGCCGCCCGGAGGATCGGGCGAGTGGTTCCGCGGCGCGGGCGGGCTGCGCCTGCGCGCCGCCTTCTGGACGCCGTCGACCCTTGTCGCCGCGAAGCCGCGCGGGACGGTCGTGGTCAGCCCCGGCCGCACCGAGCCGATCGAGAAATACTTCGAGCTGATCGGCAATCTGCTCGCCCGCGGCTGGTGCGTGCTGGCCCATGACTGGCGCGGGCAGGGCCTGTCCGCGCGGCTGCTGCCCGACCGGCTGAAGGGACACGCCCGCGCCGTGGAGGAGTTCCTCGACGACTACGCGCGGCTGCTGGACGCCTTCGAGACGCGTGCGCCGCGGCCCTGGGTGATGATCGGCCATTCGATGGGCGCGGCCCTCAACCTGCTGACCCTCGAGTCCGGCGAGGCGCGGTTCTCGGGGGGCCTGCTGGTCAGTCCGATGCTGCGCATCCGCACCGGCAAGCGGTCGATGTGGTCGGTGAAGCTGGCGGTGCGCTGGAACCTGCGCCACGGCAAGGCCGGCGATTACGTTCTCGACGATCCGGACGACCCCTTCGACCACACCTTCGAGAAGGACGCCCTGACCTCGGACGAGACCCGCTACGAGCAATGGCGGCAGCAGCTCTACGCCTGCCCGCACCTGGCGGTGGGCGGTCCGACCTGGGGCTGGCTCGCCTTCGCCCTCGACGCCGGCGAGCGGGCCCTCAAGCCCAAGGCGCTGAAGTCGGTGAAGATCCCCGTCGCGGTGGTGCAGGCGGGCGAGGACGACCGGGTGTGGAAGCAGACCAGCAAATGGGCGGCGCGCCGGCTGGGCCGGGGTCGCTACGTCGAGGTGCCGGGGTCGAAGCACGAGGTGATCATGGAGACGGACGACCGGCGGGCCGTGCTCCTCGAGGAGTTCGACGCCATGGCCGCCTATGTGGCGCCGGTCGAGGATCTGTCGCCGGTCGCCTCCGCCGACACGACGACCGCCGGAACCGCCGCCTGACCGCCGCCCGGCCTAGCGGCCCGCCCGGCGCAGGGAGACGAGCGCCTGCTCGCGGATGCGCGCATCGCCGACGGCGAGGATGCGACCGTCGTCGCGCGGAGCCTCGCCGGTCCAGCCGGTGACTTCCCCGCCCGCCGCCTCGATCACGGGGACCAGGGCCGACCAGTCCCAGACCTTCAGACCCGTCTCCGCCACCAGGTCGATCCGGCCCGCCGCCAGCATGGCGTAGGCGTAGGCGTCGCAGCCCAGCCGCGCCAGCCGCGCCGCCGCCCGCACCTGGGTCCAGGCCCCCAGTTCGGGCCCGGTGAACAGGTCGGGATCGGTGGTGGCGATGACGGCGTCGGTCAGGCGTTCGCAGGGGCGCGTCCGCAGCGGCGTCTCGTCGCCGTTCCGGAGCAGCCGCGCCCCGGAGGGACCGCCGAGGAAGATCTCGTCGAGGTAGGGCTGGCCGATCACCCCGACGGCGGGCCGCCCCTCCCGCCGCAGGGCGATCAGGTTGGTCCACAACGGGAGCCCGGCGATGAAGGCGCGGGTGCCGTCGATGGGGTCGAGGACCCAGACATGCGCCGCATCCGGCCGGTCCTCGCCGTACTCCTCGCCGATCACCCCGTGGTCGGGGTAGCGGGCCTCGATCAGCCGGCGCATGGCCGCCTCCGCCTCGCGGTCGGCGTGGGTGACCGGGTCGAAGACCCCCGGTCCGCCCTTGTCGAAGGCCTCGCACTCGCCCCGGAACCACGGCACGGATACGCGGGCGGCCTCGCGGGCCAGTTCAACGGCGAAAAGCTCGTACTCGGTCATGGGAGTGGCGAGTGGCGAGCCCCGGGCCGCGAGTCAATGCGCCGCGTGTCCGAAGCGGCGGGCGGCCGGCAAGAGCCGCGACATCCGCCGCTCCCCATCCGCCGCCCGGCCTCAGGCGCCGCCGCCGTCCGTGTGCAGCGACTTGGCCAGGTCCAGCAGGCGGCGCCGGGGCTTTTCGTCGAGCTGGTAGTAGGCTTGGATCAGGTCGAGCGTTTCTTTGCGGGAAAACATCTCCCCGCCCTGGCTGGCGGCCTCCCGGCGCTCGATGGCCTCCTCGAGACCGTCATAGAAATAGCTCACCGGCGACTCCAGCGCCTCGGCCAGCTGCCACAGGCGGGCCGCCGAGATGCGGTTCGCGCCGCATTCGTACTTCTGGATCTGCTGGAAGCGGATTCCCACCTGGGCGGCCAGCTGCTGCTGGGTCAGGCCGAGCAGGCGGCGGCGGCGGCGCAGGCGGCGGCCGAGGTGAAGGTCGATGTCGGAAGCCATGATCCCGTTTTCCCCTTTGCTCCCCGTCCCGAAGCGGGACGGTTCCCCCTCCGGGCGGCAAGCGGCGTGCCGGGCTCCCCTCCTGCGTGAGAACCCCCGAACCGGGTTCGTCCAGTCGCGGCAACCGTTACGCTGGCGGCGCATTTAGGCCGCATCGATCATCGCCTTGGAAGGAGCGAAGTATGAGCGGATTTGGCATCATCGCCTGGATCATCATCGGCATTGTCGCCGGCTGGCTGGCCGAGCAGATCATGGGGCGGAACCATGGGCTGCTGACCAACCTGATCGTCGGCGTGGTCGGCGCCCTGATCGGCGGGTTTCTCTACAACACCCTGCTGGGCGGCGACGCCGGGGGCAACTGGATCATCGGCGTCATCGTGGCCACCATCGGCGCCGTGATCCTGCTGTTCCTGCTGGGACTCGTGAAGCGACGCGCCTGACGCCTCCGTCGGACGAAAAGAAGGGCGGCTCCCGACGGAGCCGCCCTTTTTCATGCGCGGAGCGCCGGATCAGGCGCCCGGTTCGTCGTCGGCCGGCTCGTCGTCGTCGGTCGGCTGGTCATCGTCCGTCGCGCCGCCCGGGTCCTGGCCCTGGGAAGCGGGAGCCGGGGCTGCGCCTTCACCCGGAGCCGGCGGCTGGCTGGCCGAGGGAGCGGCGGCCGGCTCGGCGGGCTGGGCCGGCTGCGCGGGCTGGCCCGGCTGCATCGGATCGGCCGGCGTCGCAGGCGTCGCGGGCGTCGCGGGCGTCGCAGGGGCGGCCGGCGCGGGCGGCGTGGTCCCGGTCTGGCCGGGGGCTCCGTCAGTGATCGCCGGGGCGCTCATGAACTCGCCGCTGCTGAAGTCGACCACGATGGCGTCGCCGTCCTGGCGAATGCCGCCGATCGGCACGCCGCGCAGCTGGCCGTCGGAGCCGCGGACGGTCAGTTCCTGGCCGGAGGGGCCGTTGCGGACGCCTTCGAGGCGACCCAGCTCGGCGCCGGCGGAGTCGCGCACGACGGAGCCGGGCTGCAGGGTGAGTTGCTCGGGCTGGGCGGCCGGCTGCTGTTCGGCGGCCTGGCCGGCGGGCGGGGTCTGCGGGGCCGTGCTGTCCTGGGCGAACGCCGGAGCGGTCATGAGGAACAGGCCGGCGACCCCGGTGAGAAGCGCGGTCTTGCGCATGGTGTCAGCCTCTGATCTGGCGCGGGCCGGATCGCCCGCCCCGAACCAACACCGGCTGTTTCGGTTTGTTTCGGCGGCCCCGAAATGACCTTGGCTGCGCCGGAATTGGCCGGTTCCGGCGCCGGATCGGCCGCAGAGCCGCCCCGCCGCCGCCCCGATCTGCGACCTAGTCCTCGCGGACGCGCTTCTTGCGGAAGCTCGGGTTCAGCACCGCCTTGCGCAGCCGGATCGACTTCGGCGTCACCTCGACCAGTTCGTCGCTCTCGATGTAGGCGATCGCCTGCTCCAGCGACGGCCGGCGCGGCGGGGTCAGGCGCACGGCCTCGTCCTTGCCGGCGGCGCGGACGTTGGTCAGCTGCTTGCCCTTGATCGGATTGACGTCGAGGTCGTCCGAGCGGCTGTTCTCGCCGATGATCATGCCCTGGTAGGTCTTCTCGCCGGCGCCGACGAACATCACGCCGCGCTCCTCGAGGTTCCACAGGGCGTAGGCCGCGGTCTCGCCGTCGGAGTTGGACACCAGCACGCCCTTCAGACGGCCCTCGATCGCGCCCTTGTGCGGCTCGTAGTGGCTGAACACGCGGTTCAGCACGCCCGAGCCGCGGGTGTCGGTGAGGAACTCGCCCTGGTAGCCGATCAGCGACCGCGACGGACAGGCCAGCTGGATGCGGGTCTTGCCGGCGCCCGACGGGCCCATGTCCTTGAGCTCGGCCTTGCGCGCCGACAGCTTCTCGATGACCACGCCGGTGAACTCGTCGTCCACGTCGATGACCACGTCCTCGATCGGCTCCAGCCGTTCGCCGTTCTCGCCGGTCTGGTAGACCACGCGCGGACGGCTGATCGACAGTTCGAAGCCCTCGCGGCGCATGTTCTCGATCAGCACGCCCAGCTGCAGTTCGCCGCGCCCGGCCACGTCGTAGGCGTCGGCGCCCGGCGTTTCGGTGACGCGGATGGCGACGTTGGCCTCGGCCTCCTTGAGCAGGCGGTCGCGGATCACGCGCGACTGGACCTTGTCGCCTTCGCGCCCGGCCAGGGGGCTGTCGTTGACGCCCACGGTCATGGAGATGGTCGGCGGGTCGATCGGCTGGGCGTCCAGCGCCTCGGTGACTTCCAGGGCGCACAGGGTGTCGGCCACGGTGGCCTTGGACATGCCGGCGATGGCGACGATGTCGCCGGCCTCGGCGCCCTCGTCGACCGGCTGGCGCTTCAGGCCGCGGAAGGCCAGCACCTTGGTGATGCGGCCCTGCTCGATCTGCTTGCCGGTGCGGTCCAGCGCCTTGATCGGCATGCCGGGCACGGCCTTGCCGCTCTCGATGCGGCCGGTCAGCAGGCGGCCCAGGAAGGGATCACTTTCGATCAGCACGTTCAGCATCCGGAACGGCTGGTCGAGGTTCTCGGCCACCGGCGGCGGCGGCACGTGGTCGACGATCAGGTCGAACAGCGGCGCCAGGGTCTCGGACGGCTGGTTCAGGTCCAGCGTCGCCCAGCCGTTGCGGCCCGAGGCGTAGATGTGCGGGAAGTCCAGCTGCTCGGGCGAGGCGCCGATGGCCTCGAACAGCTCGATGGTCTCCAGGTGCACCCGGTCCGGGTCGGCGTGGGTGCGGTCGACCTTGTTGATGCACAGGATCGGCTTCAGGCCCATCTTCAGGGCCTTGGTCAGCACGAACTTGGTCTGCGGCATGACGCCTTCCTCGGCGTCGACCAGCAGCACGCAGCCGTCGACCATGCCGAGGATCCGCTCGACCTCGCCGCCGAAGTCGGCGTGGCCGGGGGTGTCGATGATGTTGATCCGGGTCTCGCCCGCCTTGCCGTTCCACAGCACCGAAGTGGCCTTGGCGAGGATGGTGATGCCGCGCTCGCGCTCCTGGTCGTTGGAGTCCATGGCGCGCTCGGTGGTCGCCTCATTGGCGCGGAACACGCCGGACTGGGCCAGCAGCTGGTCCACCAGGGTGGTCTTGCCGTGGTCGACGTGGGCGATGATGGCGACGTTGCGCAGGTTCATTTTTCGATATCAGACGTGCAGGGCGGCCGGCGTGGCGGGCCGCTGGGAATGGCGACGGTGCGGGGAGCGCGCGCCTCTTACAGGGGCGAACGGCGAAACGCCAGTGCGCGGCGAGCACGCCTGGCGGAAGGACGGCACTGTCGCGCGAAAAAGGGGCGGCCCGAAGGCGGTGCGGATCCGCCGCCCGCCCCGCCCATCCATCCCGATCCGGACGGACCGTCGCAGAGGCGGGGAAAAACCGACACCCGGCGGCAGCAAAACCGCCGACGAGGTGATGCAAGACTCGGGCATTCCGGCTGCGGGACGGCGGCGGGGGCGTCATGACCGGGATCAAGCCAGACGGGTGGTCGGCCGCTGTGGCTCCGACCCGCGGACGAGGCGGATTGCGGCGGCGGGCGGCGCGGGCCGCGACCCGGCTGCGCCTGCTGGCCTCCACCCTGCCTCGCCTCCAGGACCCGATCAGCCTGTGCCTGGCCGCGGTCGTGGGCTTCAGCCTCGTCTTTCTGGCCTTTCCCGGCCTCGATCTGGCCGCGAGCGAGCTGTTCTACCGGCCCGGAGCGGGCTTCGTCCTGAGCCAGGACCCCCTGCTGCGGGCTTTCCGCAAGAGCGGCGACCTCAGCCTGGCGATCCTGCTGACGGGACTGACGGGTCGCCTGGCCTGGCTGGTCGCCCGCCATGGAGCCGACGCCCTCGCCCGCGCCCGGCGCACGGTCTTCCTGCTCGCGGCCCTCGTGGTCGGGCCCGGCCTGGTGGTCAACGGCCTGCTGAAGTCGTGGTGGGGCCGGCCGCGGCCGGTGATGGTGGACCTGTTCGGCGGCGAGGCCCCGTACCAGCCCGTCTGGCGCATCAGCGACTGGTGCCAGTCGAACTGTTCCTTCGTCAGCGGCGAGGCCTCGTCCGCGACCTGGCTGGTCGCCGCCCTGGTTCTGGTTCCGCCGCCCCTGCGCCCGGTCCTGGCGCCGCCGGCGATCGGCTACGCCGTCCTGCTCTCCGTCAACCGCCTCGCCTTTGGCGGCCATTTCCTCTCCGATGTCATACTGTCATGGACGATCAGCGGATTGATCTTCGCGGTTCTGTTCCGGGCCATGGTCAGCGCCCCCGGCCTCGCCCGCCGGGCGAGGGTCCGGGCCTGGAAGGGCGGGGCCCCGGTCACGGCCTGACGGCGCGGCTGACCGACGGACCCGAGCGCCGCCCCTGGCTGACGCTCGCCCTCGCCATCCTCGGGATCACTGTCCTGCGCCTCGCCGCCTCGGCCGTCTCGGCGGCCGAGCTCTCGGTCGACGAGGCCCAGTACTGGAGCTGGGCCCAGCATCCGGCCTGGGGCTATTTCTCGAAGCCGCCGATGATCGCCTGGCTGATCGGCCTGTCGCAGGCGGTCTGCGGGGCCGGCGAGGCCTGCGTCCGGGCGCCGTCGGCCCTGGCCTGGGCGGTCACGGCGGCCGCGACGGCCGCCGTCGCGGGGACGCTCTACGGGCGCAGGGCGGCGGTCTGGGCCGGTCTGGCGGCCCTGTTGGCCCCGGGGGCGGTCTATTCGGCCCGGATCATCTCGACCGACGCCCCGCTGCTGGCCTTCTGGGCCCTGGCCCTGCTGGCCTGGGTCCGGCTCAGGGCGGGGGGGCATCCGGCCTGGGGCGGGCTGCTGGCGATGGCCTTCGGCGCGGGGCTGCTGTCCAAATACGCCATGCTGTATTTCGTCGGCGGCCTGCTGGTCGCCGCCTGGGCCGATCCGGCCTCCCGCGCGGCCCTGCGCCGCCCGCCGGTCTGGATCGGCCTGATCGCCGGGGCCCTGTGCCTCGCGCCGAACCTGGCCTGGCAGGCCGCCCACGGTCTCGCCACCCTGCGGCACACCGCGGACAATGTCGGCGGCGGCGGGGCGACGCCCGGCCTCGCGGACGGGCTGGCCTTCCTCGCCGCCCAGGCCGTGCTCGCCGGCCCGGTCGTCTTCGCCGCCGCCTGCGCCGTTCTGTGGGCGGGCGCCCGCGGGCGTCGGATCGACGGGAACGACCGCATGCTGCTGGCCTTTTCCGCGCCGATCGTCCTGCTGGTGACCGCCGTGGCCTTCGTCACCCGCGCCCACGCCAACTGGGCCGCCACCGCCCTGGTCGCCGTCTTCGTGCTGGGCGCCGCCGTCCTGGCGCGGCGCGGCGCCCGCGGCTGGATGGCGGGCGGCCTCGCCTTCGGCCTGCTGCTGCAGATCGCCCTGCCGCTCGCCGACGCCAACGCCGACCGGCTGTCGGTCGGCGGGCGGGCCGTTTTCCAGCCGGTCCTCGGCTGGCGCGCCTTCGCCGAAGCGGCCGGTCGTCAGGCGGAGCGGGCGGGGGCCGCCGTCATCGTGGCCGAAAGCCGCCGCGACGCCGCCGCCCTGCTCTACTACGGGCGGGACCACCAGGCCGAGGCGGCGGTCTGGCCCTCCCCGGGCGCGCGGCCGGAGGATCATTTCCAGATGGAGCGCCCCCTGACGGCGGCGGCGGCCGGGCGCGGCCCCGTGCTGGCGGTCTCCGGCTGCGCGGGGCGCGACCGCTTCGCCGGCTGGGAGCGGGTCGTCGATCTGGGCGAGCTGACGGCGGCCGGCGGCCCGGGCTCGGTCCGGCGCTGGCGGCTGTATCGGCTCGAGGGCCCGCCGGCGACGATCCGCAGACCGCCGCCCTGCGACGCGGGCCGGTGATCAGACCTTCGCGGACCGGCTCCGCACCCAGGCGTAGAGGCCGAAGGCGAGCGCCGCGAAGACCGCGATCCCCGCCGTCATCGCCGGCCAGGCCGAACCCTCGGGCAGCATGGCGAAGGGCGCCTCATTGTCGGTCGCCACGATGACGCCGGCGGTCATGACGAGGAACAGGCTCTCGCCGACGATCAGTCCCGAGGCCAGCAGCACGCCCATGCGGCGGCCGACATCGGCGAACCGGGTGCCCTTGATCGCCTTGTCGTAGAGCCAGCCGCACACCGCCCCGACCACCAGCATCGTGGTCACCGCGGCGGGCAGGTAGAAGCCGATGCCCACGGCCAGGGGCGGCAGCTTCATCCTGCCCTTGGTCGCGCCGTGCAGCACGGCGTCGAGGACGATGATCACGACGCCGATCGCCGCGCCGAGGCCGATCAGGTCCCAGCGCAGGTCGCCGCCGATGACGCCGCGCGCCAGGGCCGAGATCAGCGTCGCCTGGGGCGCCGCCAGGGGCTCGTCGGCGATGCCCGCCGGTCCGCCGGCGAAGCCGAAGGCCTGGTTCAACAGGTTGAGGATCAGCGGGATGACCACCGCCCCCGCGCCGACGCCGACGATCAGGGCCGTCTGCTGCCGCCACGGCGTGGCCGCCACCAGCTGACCCGTCTTCAGGTCCTGAAGGTTGTCGTTGGCGATGACAGCCACGGCGAAGACGACCGCGGTCACCAGCAGGGCGAAGGCGATCACCGAGGGATCGGCGGGCAGGCCGGCCAGGGCCAGCACGCCCAGCATCAGCGCCGAGGCGATGACGATGGCGAGGATGCCCACCCCTGACACCGGGCTGTTCGAGGAGCCGATCAGGCCCGCCATGTAGCCGCAGATGGCGGCGACGGCGAAGCCGATGAGGACGACATAGATCAGGCCGCCGCCGACCAGCAGGGCGGTGGACCCCGCCAGGGTCGGATTGCCCTGGGCGAACCAGGCGAGCAGTCCGCCGATGCCGAGCAGGCAGGCGACCGACAGGCCGGCGACGATGTTGATCGGAATGTCCTGTTCGGTCCGGTCCAGCACCTCGCCGCCCTGACGGCGGCGGTTGGCGGCGAGGGCCGAGGTCAGGCCGGTGACCAGCGGTCCGGCCAGCTTGATCAGGGTCCAGATGGCGGCCACGCCGATCACGCCCGCGCCCATGAAGCGGACTTCCTGGCCCCAGACGGTTCCGGCCAGCTCCTCGGCCGGCGCCCCGGCCGGAAGCCCGGCCGCGACCGACGGAACGCCGTTGGCGGTCAGCCAGGCGACGGTGTCGGGCGAGGTGAGGATCGGCACGGCGATGCCCCAGGCGAGGATCAGGCCGAACAGCTGCGCCAGCCCGACCGCGAGGCCGATCAGATGGCCGGCCCCCAACAGGGCGAACTGCATGCCGAAGCCGAGCCCGGTCGCCCCGCCGCCCAGCGCCGCCGGCAATTTGATGAACCGCGCCGCCTCTCCGGCGAACACCCGCCCCGCCACCAGCAGGGCGTAGGCCGCGGAGACGATCGCGCCGGTGACCACGACCCACAGGCCCGCCGCGTTCTCGCGCACGGCGCTCTCGGTCTGCTCGGCCCCGCGCGACCCGACCGCAAGGACCTCGGCCGCCGCCCGGCCCTCGGGATAGGGCAGGTCGCTGTTGACCACCAGGGCCCGGCGCAGGGGGATCGAGAAGGTGACGCCCAGCACGCCGCCGAAGCCGCAGATCAGCACCGACTCCCAGAACGGGAACTCCAGCCACCAGCCGACCATGACCAGTCCGGGCAGGACGAAGATGATCGCGCTCATGGCCCCGCCGACCGACGCGACCGTCTGCACGGTCATGTTCTCCCAGATCGTGGAGTCCCTGAACAATCGAAGGACCGCCATGGAGATGACCGCCGCCGGAATGGCCGAGGCGAAGGTCAGTCCGACCTTGAGGCCGAGGTAGGTGTTGGCGGCGGTGAAGATCACCGCCAGCAGGCAGCCCAGGGCCAGGGCGCGCAGGGTCAGCTCGATGCGCTTGCCGCCGGCGGCCGCCGCGGTTGTTTCGGTCATGGATCCCTCTCCCGGTGTCAGCGGGGAGGAAAGCGCGAAACGGCGAAGCCGCCAAGCAGGTTCCGGGTTTCAGGCGCCAGGTTCTGGAGTAGGAGGTCCCTGGGCCCGCTCGTGCCGGCCGGGCCCAATCCCTGGAACCCGGACCCTGGCCCCTTCCATGCCTGAACTGCCCGAAGTCGAAACCGTCCGCCGCGGCCTGGAGCCGGTGCTGGCGGGCGCGCGCCTGACGCGGGTGCGGCAGAACCGGCCGGACCTGCGCTTTCCCTTTCCCGAGCGTTTCCCGGAGCGGCTCGAGGGGGCGACCGTCGAGCGGCTGGAGCGGCGGGCCAAATACCTGCTGTTCCCCCTGTCGACCGGCGAGACCTGGGTGACCCACCTCGGAATGACCGGGCGGTTCACGCTGGACGGCGACCAGATCGGCGAGTTCGAGGAGGCGGCGCCCGCCACGGGCAAGCATGAGCACCTCAGCCTGTGTGCCGTCCGCGACGGCCGCGCGACCCGCGTCGGCTTCGCCGACGCCCGCCGTTTCGGCTTCATGGGCCTGATCCCGACCGGGGCCGTCGAGGCCCACCCGTGGTTCGCCGGCCTCGGGCCCGAGCCGCTTGGCAACGCCTTCTCCGGGGCTCATCTGGCCGAGGCGTTCCGCGGCAAGAAGCAGAACGTCAAGGTCAGCCTGCTGGACCAGCGCATCGTCGCCGGCCTGGGCAACATCTACGTCTGCGAGGCCCTGTTCCGCGCCCGCATCTCGCCGCTCACGGCCGCGGGCAAGGTCTCCCGGCCGCGGCTCGAGACCCTCGCCGCCGAGGTCCGCAACGTGCTGAACGACGCCATCGCCGCCGGCGGCTCCACCCTGCGCGACTTCGCCAACGCCGAGGGCGGCCAGGGCTATTTCCAGCACCGCTTCGACGTCTACGGCCGCGAGGGCAAGCCCTGCGCCGGCGAGGGCTGCGGAGGCGTCGTCAAACGGGTCGTCCAGGGCGGCCGCTCGACCTTCTGGTGTCCGGCCTGCCAGCGGCGGTAGCGGAAGGGATGAGGGATGAGGGATGAGGGATTGGGGATTAGGGAGTGGCGATTAGGGAGTGGGGATTAGGGTCCGGGAGGCGCAGACATGGCCTCGGCCCTCATCCCTCATCCCTCATCCCCAATCCCGAATCCCCAATCCCCAATCCCTCCATGCACCGCATCATCCTCTTCCGCGGCATGAACACCGGCGGCGTCCGCGCCCCGGTCGCGGAGCAGCGCGCCCTGGCGGAGGAGATGGGGCTGGCGAACCCGCGCACCCTGCTGGCCAGCGGCAACCTCGTGGTCGACAGCGATCGCGATCCCCGGTCCCTGGAGACGGAGGTCGAGGCCGCCATGGAGAGGCGCTTCGGCCTGACCCTCGCCGCCGTCGTGCGTACGCCGGAGCAGTGGGCGGGCCTGATCGCCGCCAACCCGTTTCCGGACGAGGCGAAGGCGGCGCCCTCGAAGCTGCTGGTCATGCTCATGAAGGACGGGATCCGGCCCGGCGCCCTCGAGGCCCTGCGCGCCGTCGCCGGCCCCGGCGAGCGTGTCGAACCGGCCGAAGGCGCCCTGTTCTTCTGGCATCCCGAGGGGATCGGCCGTTCGAAGCTGGCGGAGAAGGCCCAGCCGCGCCTGATCGGCGTCGGCACGGGCCGCAACTGGAACACGGTGCTCAGGCTGGCGGAGATGGTCGGCCTTCCGTCCCGCTGACCGGCTCGCTATGCAGGCCGCCTGACGAGGAGATCCGCCCATGGCCGACACCTATGCGAACCTGCTGATCGAACGCCACGCCGACGGCTACGCGGTCGTCACCCTGAACCGGCCCGAGGCGCTGAACGCCCTCAACTCCGCCCTCTTCAAGGATCTCGCCGACTTTCTCGACGCGGTCGAGCACGACGACAGCGTGCGCTGCCTCATCCTGACCGGCTCGGGCGACAAGGCCTTCGCCGCCGGCGCCGACATCAAGGAGATGGCCGACCAGTCCTACGCCGACATGTACAAGGCCAACTTCTTCTCGCTCGGTCACGACCGCATCGTCCGCTTCCGCAAGCCGATCGTCGCGGCGGTCAACGGCTTCGCCCTCGGCGGCGGCTGCGAGCTGGCCATGCTGTGCGACTTCATCGTCGCCTCGGAGAAGGCGAAGTTCGGCCAGCCCGAGATCAACCTCGGCGTCGCCCCCGGCATCGGCGGCTCCCAGCGCCTGACCCGTCTGGTCGGCAAGTCCAAGGCCATGGACATGGTCCTGACCGCGCGGATGATGGACGCCGCCGAGGCCGAACGCGCCGGCCTGGTGTCCCGCGTCTTCCCGCACGAGACCCTGCTCGACGAGGCCCGCGCCATCGCCGCGAGGATCGCCGCCCAGAGCCCGCTGGCGGTCATGGCCAACAAGGAGATGGTCAACGCGGCGCTCGAGACGACCCTGACCCAGGGCGTCCAGTTCGAACGCCGCCTGTTCCACTCCCTGTTCGCCTTCGAGGACCAGAAGGAAGGCATGAGCGCCTTCGTCGAGAAGCGGAAGCCGGCGTTCAGGGGCCGCTAGGCGGCGCCTACACCGCGCGGTCCGGATGGGTCTGGGTTCCCGGCGGCCGGGCGCCCTCGCTGACCTCCTGGTAGTCGTCGTCGGTCTCGTGGATCGACAGGATCGACTCGCCCTCCGACATCAGCGGCGTGGCGGCGTCGGCGGCCTGGATGTCGGTCTTGGAGGGCACCTTGAGGACGCGCGTCTCGCCGCCCTCCACGCCCACGGTCACGCGATAGATGCGCATCGGCTCAGGTCCCGAAGCCGCCGGGACCGCCCGCGCCGGCGGCGCCGTCGCCGCCCGTGGCCGGCTGCGGCTCGGCCTTGCCGGGAGGGGCGCCGCCCTGGTCGGGCCGGCGCTGGCCGGCCGAACCGCCGGTGGCGGCGTCGTTCGGGTCGGGGGTGCGGTCGTTCTGGCTGATGTCGGTCTGCGGCGTGTCGGTCATCTCGGAGTCCTTTCGCTGAGGGAACAACGGCCGCGCGGTCAGTGCGGTTTCAGGACCACCTTGGTCCATTCGTTCGGATTGTCGTGGAAGTTCTTGTAGCCTTCAGGAGCCCGCTCCAGCGGCAGCACGTGGCTGATCAGGTCGGTGGTGTCGATCCGGCCCTCGAGGATCATCTCCAGCAGCTGCGGCAGGTATTTCTGCACATGGGTCTGGCCGGTCTTGATGGTCAGCCCCTTCTCCATGAAGGCCCCGATCGGCAGCTTGTCGCCGATGCCGCCATAGACGCCCGGCACCGACACCCGCCCGCCCTTGCGGCAGGCCATGATGGTTTCGCGGAGCACGTGCTGCCGGTCGGTGCCCAGCTTCGTCTCCTGCTTGACCGCGTCGATGACGTTGTCGGGCGAGAAGCCGTGCGCCTCCATGCCGACCGCGTCGATGCAGGCGTCCGGCCCGATGCCGGCGGTCATCTCCTTCAGCGCCTCGCGCACCTTGACCTCGTGGTAGTTCAGCACCTCGGCGCCGTTCTGCCGGGCCAGCTCCAGCCGGCGGGGCTGGTGGTCGATGGCGATGACGCGGGCGGCGCCCTGCAGGAAGGCGCTCTTGATGGTGAACAGGCCGACGGGGCCGCAGCCCCAGACCGCCACCGTGTCGCCCGGCTCGATCATGGCGTTCTCCGCCGCCATCCAGCCCGTCGGGAAGATGTCGGACAGGAACAGCACCCGCTCGTCCTCGATGCCGTCCGGCACCACGATCGGCCCCATGTCCGAATAGGGCAGGCGGGCGTACTGGGCCTGGCCGCCGGCGTAGCCCCCGGTCAGGTGCGAATAGCCGTACAGCCCGGCCACGGGATAGCCGTAGGCGATCTCGGAGGCGTCCGACTTGTCGGCCGGATTGGAGTTGTCGCAGGCCGAGTACTGCTGCTTGCCGCAGTGGAAGCACTGGCCGCAGGCGATGACGAACGGCACGACCACCTTCTGCCCGACCTTCAGGGTCGAGCGCGGGCCGACCTCCTCGACGATCCCCATGAACTCGTGGCCGAGAATGTCGCCGTTCGACATGCCCGGGATCATGCTGTCGTAAAGGTGCAGGTCCGAGCCGCAGATGGCGGTGGCGGTGATCTTGATGATGGCGTCCCGCGGATTGACGATCTGCGGATCGGGGACGGTGTCCACCTGGACATTGTGTTTGCCGTGCCAGGTCAGGGCGCGCATGGGGGCCTCGCTTTCGGGGGAGGGGATCAGAGGTGGCGGTCGGCGCGGGGCGCCGCGTCGGGGGCCTTCGAGGTCGGGATCTCGCCGGTCTCCATCAGCTGCTTGAAGCGCCGCAGCTCGCGGCGGGCCTGGATGCGGGGCTCGCGCTGCATGACCTTGGCGACGACCTTGCCGAGCGCGCCCGCGGGCGGGTCGTAGCTGATGAACACCCGCACCTCGGTGCCGCGCCCGAAGGGGTTGTCGCGGAACTCGATCCAGCCCTCGTGGTCGACGTCGCTCTCCTCCAGCGAACGCCAGGCGATGTATTCGCCGGGCCGCTCCTCGGTGATCTCGCTGACCAGTTCGAACTCGCTGCCGGCGGGGCCGGCCACCAGCCAGCTGGAGCGGCCGGACTCCACGACCTCGACCGATTTCACGTTCTCCATGAACAGCGGCAGGTTCCGGAAATCCCGCCAGAAGTCGTAGAGCTCCTGGCGCGGGCGGTTGATCATGACGGCGTTGACGCTGGACGCGTCGAAGTCGCCTTCCACCCGGTCCTTGTCGAGGAAGGCGGGCGAGCGAACGTCGGCGTCGGTCGACAGGGGTTGTTCGGACATGACGGCTCCTTTCGGTCGCCCAACCCCCCGGCCGCCGGCTTCGTTCCAGCGGAACCGGGCGCGCCGCGCGCGGTTGTCGGGACGAAGGAGATCCCCATGACCGACCTGTCCGCCACCGCCGCCGAAGGCGTCCGTCCGCTCGCCGTGGTCACCGGCGCCTCGACCGGCATCGGCTATGAACTGGCCCGGCTCATGGCCGAGGACGGCCACGACCTCGTGGTCGCCGCCGACACCCCCCTGGGCGAGGCCGTGCAGACCTTCGAGAGCCTCGGCGCTCGCGTCGACGCCGTCCAGGCGGACCTCGCCACCGAAGAGGGCGTGCAATCCCTGCTCGCCTGCATCGGCGACCGCCCCGTCGACGTGCTGGCGGCCAACGCCGGCCACGGCCTCGGCCACGCCTTCCTCGACCAGGATTTCGCCGAGGTGGTCCACCTGATCGACACCAATGTCACCGGCACGCTGCGGCTGGTGCACCAGGTCGGCCGGACGATGCGCGAGCGCGGCCGCGGCCGCATCCTGTTCACGGGCTCGATCGCCGGCCTGATGCCCGGCAGCTTCCAGGCCGCCTACAACGGCTCCAAGGCCTTCATCGACAGCTTCTCCTTCGCCCTGCGCAACGAGCTGAAGGACTCCGGCGTCACCGTCACCGTGCTGATGCCGGGTCCGACGGACACCGAATTCTTCGAACGCGCCGACCTCGAGGACACCATGGTCGGCCAGGGCAAGAAGATGGACCCGGCCAAGGTCGCCGAGATCGGCTACAGGGCTCTGAAACGCGGCGACGGCGACGTGGTGGCGGGGATGGGCAACAAGCTGCAGGCCGCCGCCGCTGCGGTCACGCCGCAGTCGGCACTGGCCGAGATGCACCGCAAGCAGGCCGAACCCGGTTCCGGCTGAGCCGCGGCCAGACTCGCCTTGAACCGCCCGGGGCTTTCGGCTATAGGCCCGCCCTCCTGAGATTTTCGCGCCGTGGAAAGGTGTTCCGCGGCGCTTTCCGTTCGATAGGTTTAACCGATGGCCAACAACCCCGGCGCCAAGAAGGCGATCCGCAAGATCGCCGCCCGGACCGAAGTCAACAAGGCGCGCCGCACCCGCGTCCGCACCTTCCTGCGCAAGTTCCAGGAAGCCGTCGCCGGCGGCGACGCGGGCGCCGCCAAGGCCGCTTTCGTCGAGGCCCAGTCCGAGCTGATGCGCGCCGTCTCCAAGGGCGTGGTTCACAAGAACACCGGCTCGCGGAAGGTCTCGCGCCTCGCCGCCCAGCTGAAGAAAATGTCGGCCGCCTGATCCATCGGGCGCCGGACGGAGCTTAACTGTTCCGTCATGGGATTTCGTAGCGATATCAACGGCGAGGGCGCTCCGGCTCCCTCGCCGTTTGCACGTCCGGCGCTAAGCGCGGCAGGCGAATTTCGTGCTCGCCCCGGTGGCGAAATCCGGATTCTTCGAGGCCCTCGGGGCCTTTAGCGGAGTCAACAATTTTAACTTCGAATCGACTCGCGAATCAGCGTTGACGCTCCCCTCGCCCGGCGTAAGTTTGGGGCTCTGACGCACTTCCATCCCCACACGGATGAAGACGGCGCGGGACCTGGTTTCGCGTCGGCGTGAGATGTCTGATCGAGAGAACGACCCCGACCCGGGCGGCCGTCGCCGCACCGGACAGGAGAAGTCGTCCCTGAGTCAGCCCGTCTCTGAAGCGCGTCCGGTGATGGATCTAACGGCGGGTGGCTGACCGATGATGGGGGGCGCGAGGATGGCGGGCATGACGGATCCGGATCGCATCTGGACCGAGGCGGCGGGGCGTCTGCGCGGCGAGATCGGCGAGGGCGCGTTCAGCTCCTACATCGCGCCGTCGGCCGTGCGCGTCGACGACGCCGGGCAGCTGATCCTTGTGACCCCGACCGCCTACGCCCGCGACTGGGTGCGCAAGAACGCCCTGCGCCGCATGAACGAGCTGTGGCTGGGCCTCGACGGCCTGAACCGCCGTCTCGACGTGCGCTGCCGGGCGGAGATGGGCTCGACCCCGCCGGCGTCGCAGATCGCCGCCGGCCGCGCCGCCGGCAACGTCGTCGCCATGCCCATGGCCACCGTCGCTCCGGTCGCCGACGGCGCCCGCGCCGTGCGCGCCGCCGGCCTGCAGGACCGCCTGACCTTCGACAGCTTCGTGGAAGGCCAGGGCAACGCCTTCGCCCTCGCCATCGCCCGCCAGGCCGCCGCCTGGGCCGACGGTCACTTCAACCCGATCTTCTTCTGCGGCCCCTACGGCTACGGCAAGACCCACCTGCTCAACGCCATCGCCTGGGAGGCCCAGCGCCTGCGCCCGGACGCGAAGGTCGTCTACCTGACCGCCGAGCGCTTCCTGTCGACCTTCGTGCGCGCCATGCAGGACCGCTCGACCGCGGCCTTCAAGGACTCCCTGCGGTCGGCCGACATGCTGCTGATCGACGACGTCCAGTTCGTCGGCGGCAAGGCCTCGACCCAGGAGGAGCTGCTCTCGACCCTCACCGCCCTGATCGAGGACGGCAAGAAGATCGTGCTGTCGGCCGACAAGCCGCCGATGGCCCTGACCGAGGTCGAGCCGCGCCTGCGCAGCCATCTGGCGTCCGGCCTGACCTGCCCGGTCGAGCCCGCCGATCGCGCCCTGAAGCTGGCCGTGGCCCGCAACCGGATCGAGGCGCTGGCCCGGCTCGGCGTCGTCTCCGGCGAGGTCCGCGCCGAGGTGCTGGAGCACCTGGTCGACCGCACCCCCGGCTCGATGCGCGAGCTGGAAGGCGCGGTGAACACCCTCGCCGCCGTCGCCGGCGCCCGCCTGTCCAGCCTCGGCCTCGACGAGACCCAGGCCCTGCTCGGCTCGGCCCTGCGCGGCGGCCCCGAGCGCCGCATCACCGTGGACGAGATCCAGAAGACGGTGGCCGAGCACTTCACCCTCAAGCAGGCCGACCTGCTGTCGGAGCGCCGCACCCGCTCGGTGGCCCGCCCGCGCCAGATCGCCATGTACCTGTGCAAGCAGCACACGACCCGGTCCTATCCGGACATCGGCCGCCGCTTCGGCGGGCGCGATCACACCACGGTCCTGCACGGCGTGCGCAAGATCGAGGAGCTGATCGCCCAGGACGAGCAGATCGCCCGCGACGTCGAGGCGCTGACGCGCAAGCTCAGGGGCTAGGTGGTAGAGGCCAGGTTCCAGGGAGCCTGTGGCGTCCCGACCGGAAGGGCTTATCCACATCTGGATCGAACGGCCTCCCTGGCCCCTGACACCTGGAACCTGGTCCCTTCCTTGCCCCGCCCCGCCAATCCGCTAGTGTCGCTGGCCCATAGTGCAGAGGCGACCGGCTGAGTCGTCCAAGGTTCCGAGGTTGGGGCGAGACCACCACATGCAGCTGACCATCGAACGATCCGCGCTCCTCAAGGCCCTCGGGCATGTCCAGAGCGTGGTCGAGCGGCGCAACACCATCCCGATCCTGTCGAACGTCCTGCTCAGCGCCGGACGCGACAAGCTGAGCTTCGCCGCCACCGACCTCGACATGGAGATGGTCGACGAGGCCGAGGCCCAGGTGAACGTCGAGGGCCAGATCACCGCCCCGGCCCACACCCTCTACGAGATCGTCCGCAAGCTGCCCGACGGGGCCGAGGTCTCGCTCAGCTACTCCGGCGACGACCCCCGTCTCGTGGTCCAGGCCGGCCGCTCGAAGTTCAACCTGCCGGTCCTGCCGGCCGGCGACTTCCCGGTCATGTCGACCGACACCTCCGGGACGCGCTTCACCCTGGCCAAGGAAGACCTGGCCCGGCTGATCGACAAGACCCGCTTCGCCGTCTCCACCGAGGAGACCCGCTACTACCTGAACGGCCTCTACCTCCACACCGTGGCGGAGGCCGGCATTCCGCTGCTGCGCGCCGTCGCCACCGACGGCCACCGCCTGGCCCTGGCCGAGACCCCGGCGCCCGAGGGCGCCGCCGGCGGCCCCGGCGTCATCGTGCCGCGCAAGACCGTGGACCAGGTCCGCCGCCTGCTCGACGACGGCTCCGGCCCGGTCGAGATCATGGTCTCCCCGCAGAAGATCCGCTTTGAGTTCGGCCAGGCCAGCCTGACCTCCAAGGTCATCGACGGCGCCTTCCCCGACTACATGCGCGTCATCCCCAAGGGGAACGACAAGCAGGCCGACATCGACAACACCCTGTTCGCCCAGGCCGTCGACCGCGTCGCCACCATCTCGGCCGAGAAGAGCCGCTCGGTGAAGCTGGCCTTCGAGCTGGACCGCGTGACCCTGACGGTGCGCAACATGGAGGCCGGGCAGGGGGTCGAGGAGGTCGAGATCGGTTATTCCGACGAGCCCTTCGAGATCGGCTTCAACGCCCGCTACCTGCTCGACGTCGCCGGCCAGATCACCGGCGAGACGGCCATGTTCAAGTTCGCCGACCCGGCCAGCCCGACGCTGGTCCTCGATCCGGGCGATCCGGGCGTGCAGTACGTGCTGATGCCGCTGCGGGTGTGAGGCGCAGTGATTAGTGAGTAGTGACGAGTGAGGGGCTATCGCAGGCGGATCGCGTTTCGCCACAAGCGCCAGCCTTCTACTCACTACTCACCCATCACTTTCCACGCTCCTTGATCACCTCCCTCGCCCTCACCGACTTCCGCTCCTACGCGAGCGCGACCCTGTCCATCGAGGCGGCGTCGGTGGTGCTCCACGGGCCGAACGGGGCAGGCAAGACCAATGTGCTGGAGGCGCTCAGCCTGTTCACCCCGGGCAAAGGCCTGCGCGGCGCCGCGGCGCCCGAGATGGGCCGACGCGAGCCGGGCGAGACCACCGGCCGGGCCTGGGCCGTCGCCGCCGTGCTCACCGACGGCGAGGACGAGACCCGGCTCGGCACCGGGGTCCAGACCCCCGGCGCGGCCCGCCGCATCGTGCGCATCGACGGCGAGACCGCGCCGCCCGGCCGGCTGCTCGACCACCTGCGCCCGGTCTGGGCCACGCCCGAGCAGGACCGGCTGTTCTCCGACGCCCGCGCCGCCCGGCTGAAGTTCTTCGACCGTCTGGTGTTCGCCGCCGACCCGGACCACGCCGCCGCGGTCACGGCCTACGAGAAGGCCCTGAAGGAACGACTGCGTCTGCTGGTGGACGGCGCCGAGGGGCGCGAGGCCGACCCCCTGTGGCTCGACGCGCTGGAAATCAGGCTGGCGGAGTCCGGCGCGGCCGCCGCGACGGCCCGGGCCTCGGCGCTGGCGACGCTGCAGACCGCCATCGACGCCCGCGGCGACCGCCCCTTCCCGCAGGCCGACCTCGGCCTCGCCGGCGAGGCCGAGCAGATGGCCGCCGCGGGCGCGGACGCAGCCGCGATCGCCGGCCGCCTGCGCGAAGGCCTGCGCGCCGCACGGACGCGGGACGCCGCCGCCGGCCGGTCCCTGTTCGGCCCGCACCGCTCCGACCTCACCGCCCTGCACCGCGAGAAGAACCGGCCCGCCGCCGAGGGCTCCTCGGGCGAGCAGAAGGCCCTGGTGCTGAACCTGATCCTCGCCCAGCTGACCCGCCTCGCCGGCCAGCCGGCCCCCCCGGTCCTGCTGCTGGACGAAGCCCCCGCCCACCTCGACGCCGCCCGTCGCGCCGCCCTGTTCGACGAGATCGAGGCGCTGGGTCTCCAGGCCTTCCTGACCGGCACCGAACGGGCGCTGTTCGAGGGCCTGGAGGGCCGCGCCCAGTTCGTGCGGGTGGAGGCCGGGCGGTTCGGCTGACCGCGGGTTCCGCGCCCCCGGAAGCCCCGCTTTTCCTCGCAATTCCCGTCAGAATTCCTATATCCTGCAGGCCTCGGCGCGGATCGGATTCGCGCCCTTTCCGCCGTCCGCTCCAGGCGGTTTCCAAACCGCCCTTCCGGGCCCCCTGCGGGCCGTCTCACCGACCGATTTGATGACCGACCAGACTGTCCCCTCGCCGGAATACGGCGCCGACTCGATCAAGGTGCTCAAGGGCCTCGACGCGGTGCGCAAGCGCCCGGGCATGTACATCGGCGACACCGACGACGGCTCCGGCCTGCACCACATGGTCTATGAGGTGGTCGACAACGCCATCGACGAGGCCCTGGCCGGCCACGCCGACCTGGTCCAGGTCATCCTCAACGAGGACGGCTCCGTCACCGTCACCGACAACGGCCGCGGCATCCCGACCGACATCCACGAGGGCGAGGGCGTCTCGGCGGCCGAGGTCATCATGACCCAGCTGCACGCCGGCGGTAAGTTCGACCAGAACTCCTACAAGGTCTCCGGCGGCCTGCACGGCGTCGGCGTCTCGGTGGTCAACGCCCTGTCCGACTGGCTGAAGCTGGTCATCTACCGCAAGGGCAAGCGCCACGAGATGCGCTTCGAGCGCGGCGACACGGTCGAGAGCCTGCGGGTCACCGGCGATGCGCCGATCCGCGAGGACACCGGCCAGCCGCTGACGGGCACCGAGGTGACCTTCTACCCGTCGGTCACCACCTTCTCGCACATCGATTTCGACCTGAAGACGCTGGAGCACCGGCTGCGCGAGCTGGCCTTCCTCAACTCCGGCGTGGTCATCAAGCTGGCCGACCACCGCGGGGCCGAGCCGTTCGAGGAGATCCTCCACTACGAGGGCGGCGTCGAGGCCTTCGTGCGCCACCTCGACAAGTCCAAGCAGCCGCTGCTCAAGGACGTCATCGTCATCCGCGGCCGGAAGGACGGCATCGAGCTCGACCTCGCCCTGTGGTGGAACGACAGCTACCACGAGACCATGCTGTGCTTCACCAACAACATCCCCCAGCGGGATGGAGGCACCCACCTGTCGGCCTTCCGCGCCAGCCTGACCCGGGTGATGGGCAGCTACATCGACGCCGCCGGCGCCGCCCGCAAGGAGAAGGTCTCGGTCTCGGGCGAGGACGCCCGCGAGGGGCTGACCTGCGTCCTGTCGGTCAAGGTGCCGGACCCGAAGTTCAGCTCCCAGACCAAGGACAAGCTGGTCTCGTCGGAGGTGCGGCCGGCGGTCGAGAGCCTGTGTTCGGAAGGCCTGTCGACCTGGTTCGAGGAGCACCCGGCCGAGGCGAAGCAGATCGTCGCCAAGATCGTCGAGGCCGCCGCGGCCCGCGAGGCGGCGCGCAAGGCGCGCGAGCTGACCCGGCGCAAGACCGCCATGGAGATCAGCTCCCTGCCCGGCAAGCTGGCGGACTGCCAGGAGCGCGATCCCGCGCGCTCCGAGCTGTTCATCGTCGAGGGCGACTCCGCCGGCGGCTCGGCCAAGCAGGCGCGCAACCGCGAGAACCAGGCTGTGCTGCCGCTGCGCGGCAAGATCCTCAACGTCGAGCGGGTCCGCTTCGACCGCATGCTGTCGTCCGAGACCATCGGCACGCTCATCATGGCGCTGGGCACCGGCATCGGCCGCGACGACTTCAACATCGACAAGCTGCGCTACCACAAGATCATCCTGATGGCCGACGCCGACGTCGACGGCGCCCACATCCGGACCCTGCTGCTGACCTTCTTCTTCCGGCAGATGCCGGAGCTGATCGAGCGCGGCCACGTCTTCATCGCCCAGCCGCCGCTGTACAAGGTCTCCAAGGGCAAGCAGCAGCGCTACATCAAGGACCAGTCCGAGATGGACGCCTACCTGATCGAGGAAGGCTCCTCCGACGCGACGCTGGACTTCCCGAACGGCGAGCGCCGGGCGGGGCTGGACCTGCAGGCCCTGGTGCGCGAGGCCAAGGCGTTCCGGGCCGGGGTCGAGCGCCTGTCCCAGCGGGCCCCCGCCTTCGCCATCGAGCAGTCGGCCCTCGCCGGCCTGTTCGACGAGAACGCCGACGCGGACGCGCCCGCGCGCGCCGCCGCCCGCTTCGACCTGTACGCCGAGGAAGGCGACGGCCCGTGGTCGGGCGGCCCGGGCGCCCAGGGCGCCGTGGCCTTCGAGCGGGTCCGCCGCGCCGTCACCGAAAAGGTCGTGCTCGAGGAGCCGCTGATCCGCTCGCTCGACGCGCGCCGGTTGGCCGAGCGCGCCAGCGCCTTCCTCGGCCTGTTCGACGCCCCGGCGGTGTTCCGCCGCAAGGACAAGACCACCACCATCCGCGGACCGCTGGACCTGCTCGACGCCGTGCTCGACGCCGGCAAGAAGGGCGTGGCCATCCAGCGCTACAAGGGTCTGGGCGAGATGAACCCCGAGCAGCTGTGGGAGACCACCCTCGACGCCAACGCGCGCACCCTGCTCAAGGTCGAGGTCGAGCACGCGGACGAGGCCGCCGACCTGTTCGCCAAGCTGATGGGCGACGTGGTCGAGCCCCGCCGCGAGTTCATCCAGGAGAACGCCCTGGACGCCGCCGTCGACGCCTGAGGCCTGTCAGGGCCGGCCCGCGTCGACGAACGCCCTGACCGACGGCCAGGTCGGCGGACTCGCCCGCCGCCCGTCGCAGGCGATCTGCTTCAGGTAATCCGGCATGGTGTTGCTCCGGACGGGCTCCCACTCGGCGCCCTCCTCGGGGTACCGCCCGACCTCAGCTCCGTCGGGCCCGTGCTCGACCACGCCGGCCGGCCGCCACCGGTTGCGGTCGCACTGGAACTCGTACGACTCGGTCGAGTGGCTGTAGTCGCCCGCCTCGCCCCGCAAGGGAACCATGGCGACCTGGATCGCCGTTACGCCGTCGACCGCCGAGATGCTGTCGACATCGGCCATAAAGGCGTTGTTGGCGCTGCGGGAATAGACGTTCCAGTTTTCCGCCGCCGCGGGTCCCGCCACCCCGGCGACCGTGAGCGCCCACACCAGTGCGTGCCTCATCATGGCCTCCCCAGATCCACGAACCGCATTGATGCGCGGACCTGCGCTGTTGGCAAGTCCCGTCAGGCCGCCTGCGAGAGCTCGCGCGGGCGTCTCGCCAGGGGCTCGAACAGGTGCTCGGCCAGGTGCCGGACCACCGGCACGGCCACCCCGTCGCCGGTCAGGTGGCAGGCCGCGCTGTACGACGCAGGCAGGCGATAGCTGTCCGGCAGCCCCATCAGCCGCGCCGTTTCGCGCGCCGTCATCAGCCGCGAACGCAGACGGCCGTCGTCGACGACCAGCAGCGTCTGGCGGCTGGATCCCCCGCCCGGCGTCCGCAGGCAGCCGGCCCGGTCGAAGCGAACCTCCGCCCGCTGGACCTTTGCGCCGTCGGGGGCGAGCCGGGTGCGACGGAACAGGGCTCCGACCCGCCGTCCCCCGGCGGCGGCCGCCGCCTCGACCTTGGCCCGGTTCACGGGCGACATCAGGTCCAGCAGCCGCGCCGTCTGGTGAGGAGCGTGCCAGACCTGTCCCGGTCCGTCCGGCTCGATCAGATCGGTCAGCGCGCAGGGCGGCTGCGCCGGCGGCGGCAGGCGCCACCAGACCAGCCGGTCGGCGACATCCTGCCCCAGTCGTCCAACGGCCCGCTGCAGGCCGGGAGGGTGAAAGGGCTCGAGAGGCTCCGCGGACGCCAGGGCAGGGGCGTACGGCTGATCTCCCCGTACGCCGATCACGAAGAGCCGCGGCCGCGACTGGGGCAGGAACCGGTCGGCGTTGATGACCAGCGGGCCGAACACATAGCCCAGATCCGCCCAGGCGCGGCAAAGGAGGGCGAAATCGGCGCCGCCGCGCGAGGTCAGGGTTCCGCAGACGTTCTCGACAGCGAGGATGCGCGGGCCGCGACCTTCCGAGACGAGCCGCTCCGCCAGCGTCATGAAGGCGTGGAAGGTTCCGGACCGGGCCCCGGCCAGACCGGCTCCGGCCCCGGCGAGGGACAGGTCCTGGCAGGGAAACGAGCCCCACATCAGGTCCGGCTCCCCCGGCAGGTCGGCGGTCGTCAGCGCCGCCACGTCGCCCAGGCGCAGGGCGTCGTCGCCCCAGTTGTCGCGATAGGCGGCGCCCTTCGCCGGGTCGATGTCGTTGGCGAAGCGACAGGTCCAGCCGCCGCCGAGGCCGGCGCGGACCATGCCGCCGCCCGCGAAGAACTCGTAGAAGGACAGGCTGCCGGGCGCCGAATCGACCATGGGCCAAGGCTGCGGCCGCCGGACAGCGAAGTCCACCGCGGGAACCCCGCCGGCCGGCGTCCGCTGCAGGAGGATGGCTCGACGCCTCAAGGTCTTCACCTGGTCGGACGGCTTCCACGCCTTCACCGTGGCGGCCTCCTCGCGCCCCCGGGCCCTGGCGGCCTGGGGGATCGAGCGCGACATCTTCGCCGGCGGTCTGGCGCGCGAGATCACCGGCGGACCCGACTACGATGCGGCGCTGGCCCGCCCGGGGGAGGTGATCGAACGCGGCCTGACGGTTGACGTCGGAGAGGCGCCCCGTCGCCGCTCCGCGCGCCCGGCGCCGTCCCGGCCCGCGCCGCGCCGGTCATCCGATGCGGCGCGCAAACGCCTCGAGGCGCTCGAGGCGGAGTTGAAGGCGCTTGAGCGGGAACAGGCCGCCGCCCGACGCGAACTCGACGCCGAGATCGGGCGGCTGACCCGCAGGCGGGCGCAGCTCGACGCCAGCCACGCCGCCGCCCGCGGACGGCTGGAGGCGCGCCTGGCGAGAACGCGGAAGGCGGCCGGAATCGCCTGAATCGCCGGCCGCCTCAAGGGCGATTGCGGCTGATCACAGTCTGATCGCAGGCGCTCCGGACTGGCCGGCGCCGACCACGTCCCTGCGCCTGGCCGACGATTCCCGGAGGGTCACCGCCCGTCGCGGTCCAGCGCAGGTCCCCTCCCTGACGCGAGTCAGGGCCGAACTGGAAGAAGGAAGAGAGAGTGGCGCACCCGAAGAGATTCGAACTCCTGACCCCCAGATTCGTAGTCTGGTGCTCTATCCAGCTGAGCTACGGGTGCGCACGGCCGCGAGCGGCGAGGGCGGGTCTCTACCGCACGGGCGGGGAGGGGGCAAGCCCTGCGGGCGCGGTTTTGCACGGGGCCGGCCAAAGGCGTGGGAAGGGGTTTCGCTCCGCGGCGCCGCGCGCCAAGGTGCGGCGCTCCCGCTGACCCCCCCGTTGTAGTCGCCATGATCCCGACCCGCCTTCGTCGCCTCCTTCTGACCGCCGCCGCCGTTCTGGCGGCCGGAGCGGGGGCGGCCGCGTGCGCGGGGGGCGTCGACCACGCCCCGGCGGCCGCGGCCCGTCCCGCCGCCCCTCCCCCGCCGGCCGCCCGCGGCCCCTTCGTCGCGGCCGCCAATCCGCTTGCGGTGGAGGCGGGGCTGCGGGTGCTGCGCGACGGGGGCTCCGCCGTCGATGCGGCTGTGGCGGTGCAGGCGGTGCTCGGCCTCGTGGAGCCGCAGTCCTCCGGCCTGGGCGGCGGGGCCTTCATGATGCATTACGACGCGGCCACCGGCGAGGTGACCAGCTATGACGGGCGCGAGACGGCGCCGGCCGCCGCCACCCCGGACCTGTTCCGCGAGGACGGCCGGCCGCTGGCCTTCCCCGACGCCGTGCTCAGCGGCCGTTCGACCGGAGCCCCGGGGGCGGTGGCGATGCTGGCCATGGCCCAGGCCGCGCACGGCCGGCTGCCGTGGCGTTCGCTGTTCGACGACGCTGAACGGCTGGCGCGGGAGGGCTTCGTGGTGAGTCCGCGCCTCGCCGGCTTCATCGCCGCCGGTCGTGGCCAGGCGCGCACGCGCTGGGCGGACCGGTATTTCACCCGGGAAGACGGCGGCCGCTACGTTGCGGGAGACGTGCTCCGCAACCCTGCCTACGCCGACACCGTGGCCGCGCTCGCGGCGGGCGGACCGGACGCCTTCTACGGCGGCCGCATCGCGCGGGAGATCGTGGCCGCCGTCTCGGCCGAACCTCGCCCCGGCGCGCTGACGGAAGCCGATCTCGCGGCCTATCAGCCGATCGAGCGCGGCGCCCTGTGCCGGCCGTACCGGATCTGGGTGATCTGCGTGCCGCCGCCGCCGTCCAGCGGAGTCGCGCTCCTGCAGCTGCTGGCGATGGCGGAACACACGCCCGCCGTCGCGGAAGGCCCCGACAGCGCCGCCGCCTGGACGGCTTTCGCCCAGCTGCAGCGACTGATGTACGCCGACCGGGACCGGTACGTGGGCGACCCCGCCTTCGTGCGCGTGCCGGTGCAGGGGCTGCTCGACCCCGACTATGTCGCCGGCCGCGCGGGCCTTGCCGCCGGCCTGACCGGCGCCGCCGAACCCGGGACGCCGCCGGGCGGGGTGTTCGCCGGTCCGGACGCCACCCTGGAGCCCGCCGGCACGTCCCACTTCGTCATCGTGGACGGCGAGGGCGATGCGGTCAGCATGACCACGACGGTGGAGAGCGTGTTCGGCTCGGGCCGAATGGCCGCCGGCTTCTTCCTCAACAACCAGCTGACCGACTTCTCCTTCGACCCGCTGCGGCCGGACGGCGGTCCCGCGGCCAACGCCGTGGCCCCCGGCAAGCGGCCGCGCTCGTCGATGGCGCCGGTGCTGATCCTCGACCGGCAGGGCCGGCTGGTCGGGGCGCTCGGCTCGCCGGGCGGGCCTTCCATTCTCGCCTACAACGCCCGCGCGCTGATCGCCGTGCTGGACTGGGGGCTGCCGGTGCAGGAGGCCTTCGACCTGCCCAACCTGGTGGCGCGAGGGGACGGGTTCGGGGCTGATACGGGGCGGTTTTCGGCGGAGCTTCGCGCCGCGCTCGCCGCCCGCGGGGTCGAGCTCGAGCCGAACGACAGCGAGACCTCGGGTCTGCACGGGGGCGTCTGGCGGCGGCGCGCCGACGGCGGCTGGGGCTGGGACGGCGGAGCCGACGACCGGCGGGAAGGGGTGGCGCGGCCCTGACCTGCGCCTGCCGCGCTACTGGGGCTTGATCGAGAGCTGGAAGGCCACCAGCCCCTCGGACACGTCCGTGTCCACCCCGTGTCCCGCGCGCAGGCCCTCGGTCTCGATCTCGCGATAGACGAGGCCGAAGGAGCTCTGGACCGCTCCGCGGCGCATGGCAACGCCGAGGGAGGCGTCGCCCATGAAGGCGCCGGAGTCGTGGCTGACGCCGGAACGGGCGAAGTCGCCGTCGCGGGTGCGGGCGAAGTTGTAGCCCACGGCCCGGCCCGAGCCGGCGGCGTACAGGTACCAGCGCGGGCGGTCGCCGAAGGCGTCGGCGCCGTCGGGCACCAGGTCGTCGAGGTCGGGGCCGATGCGCAGGGTGGCGCCGGCTTCGGTCGTGCCGCCGCGGCTGCCGACGCCCACGCCGACATGCGGCGTCAGGGTGACGTCGAGACCCGACCTGGTGCGCCCCAGGGTTTCGGTCCAGCCGCGGGTGTAGGTCAGATCGTAGTGCTCGGTCTCGATCGCGGCGGGATCGAGCGGTCCCGGCGGCAGCGGCGATCCGTCGGCGCGCCGCAGGCGGCCTTCCGTCCGCAGGCTCAGCCGGTCGCTGAAGCGGCCGTCGTCGAACCGCACCGCCTGTCGCGACACCGCCCACGCGGCGCCGTCCTCGCGGATCGGCTGCAGCTCGTCCCGGTAGGCGGGAGCCGCCGGCCGTCCGTCGATGTCAGCGAAGGCGTCGTCGCGGCTCAGCCGGAAGAGCAGGTCGGAAACCGTGACGGGGCGGTCATCGGCCGTGGCCCAGGGGTCCGGCATGGCGACCTGCGGGAGGGCGGATTCGCCCGCATCGGCGCCGGAGGCGGCCGCGGCGGCGCCCAAGGCTCCTGCGATGATCGCCAATGAACGCATCAACGGTCCCCTCAGTCCGTTAACGGGTCCAACCCTGCACCATCACGGCGGCCCCGCCAACTGACGTTTTCACGCCACAGTCTGCCCCCGACGAACGGCGGCCCCGCGGCGGGGTTCCATATGGCCGCGCTCAGCCGGCCGTCACTGGCAGGCGAGGCACTCGTCGTAGTCGGTGCGCGCGACGGCGAACAGGTCCGGCTGGTTGGGATCCGCCTCCGGCTCGCCCTTGGCCTCGGCGCCGGCGAAGGCCGCGCGCTGCACCGACTTGGAGCGCAGGTAGTAGAGCGACTTCACGCCCCGCTCCCACGCCATCCAGTGCAGCATGTGCAGGTCCCACTTGTCGACGTCGCCCGGGATGAAGAGGTTCAGCGACTGGGCCTGGCAGATGTCGGCGGCGCGGTCCGAGGCGAGCTCGACGAGCCAGCGCTGGTCGAGTTCGAACGCGGTCTTGAACACCGCCTTCTCGTCGTCCGACAGCTCCGCGAGGTGCTGGATCGAACCCTCGTGCTCGAGGATCGAGGCCCAGACCGCGTCGGTGTTGAGGCCCTTCGTCTCGAGCACCTCCTCCAGGTACGGGTTCTTCACCGCGAAGGAGCCGGACAGGGTCTTGTGGGTGTAGATGTTGGCCGGGATCGGCTCGATGCCGGCCGAGGTGCCGCCGCAGATGATCGAGATCGAGGCGGTGGGGGCGATGGCCAGCTTGTGCGAGAAGCGCTCCATCACGCCGCGCTCGGCGGCGTCGGGGCAGGGGCCCTTCTCCTCGGCCAGCAGGCGGCTGGCCTTGTCGGCCTCGCGACGCAGGTGCTTGAACAGCCGCATGTTCCACGACTTGGCCATGGCGCTTTCGAAGGCCACGCCCTGCTGCTGCAGGAAGGAGTGGAAGCCCATCAGGCCCAGACCCACCGAACGCTCGCGCTTGGCGGAATAGACGGCCGCGGCCATCGCCGGCGGGGCCCGGCGGATGAAGTCCTCCAGCACGTTGTCGAGGAAGCGCATCAGGTCCTCGACGAAGCGCGGCTCCTCGCGCCACTCGAGGAATTTCTCGGCGTTGACCGAGGACAGGCAGCAGACCGCGGTGCGGTCGACGCCGAGGTGGTCGCGGCCCGTGTGCAGCATGATCTCGGCGCACAGGTTCGACTGCTTGACCGACAGGCCCAGCTCGCGCTGGTGCGGCGCCATCTGGCGGTTCACCGTGTCCGAGAAGATCAGGTAGGGCTCGCCGGTCTGCAGGCGGATCTCGAGGATCTTCTGCCACAGGGTGCGGGCGTCGACCGTCTTCATCACCTCGCCGGTCTTCGGCGACTTCAGCTCGAACGACCGGCCGTCGCGCACCGCCTCCATGAAGGCGTCGGTGATGTTGATGCCGTGGTGCAGGTTCAGGGACTTGCGGTTGAAGTCGCCCGACGGTTTGCGGATTTCGAGGAACTCCTCGATCTCCGGATGGTGGACGTCGAGGTAGACCGCCGCCGAGCCGCGCCGCAGCGAGCCCTGCGAAATGGCCAGGGTCAGGGAGTCCATCACCCGGATGAAGGGGATGATGCCCGAGGTCTGGCCCGCGCCCTTGACCTTCTCGCCAATCGAGCGGACCCCGCCCCAGTAGGTGCCGATGCCGCCGCCGTTGGAGGCCAGGGCGACGTTCTCGTTCCAGACGTTCTGGATGCCGTCGAGGCTGTCGCCGACGGCGTTGAGGAAGCAGCTGATCGGCAGGCCGCGGTCGGCCCCGCCGTTCGACAGCACCGGGGTCGCCGGCATGAACCAGAGCTTCGACATGTAGTCGTAGACGCGCTGGGCGTGCTCGGCGTCGTCCGAGAAGGCGGTCGCCACGCGGGCGAACATGTCCTGGTAGGACTCGCCCTTCAGCAGGTAGCGGTCCTCCAGCGTCTTCTTGCCGAAGTCCGTCAGGAGCGCGTCCCGGGTGCGGTCGAGCTTCAGCGAAGGCACCACCGACAGGTGGGGACGCAGCGTGGCGTCAGCCCCCGCAGCACCTTCGAATTCTACTGTCTTCAACGCTTCGCCGCCGGCCATCGGATCATTCGCCCTGAACTAGATCGATTAGGTGATGCCTGCGCCGCCGACCACAGCATCTAGTGGCCGTAGCGCTCCCCAAGCCCACATATGGGGCGCAGATGGCTAACCAACCGTCAACGGGGTTGACGATCACTTTCTGGGCGAATCGTCGCCAAGGCGGGGGATGAGCCTGTGGACGGCCCGCGACGAGGGCATGACGCCGGACGCCCCCGCCGCTTCACGAACGCGTGAGGGGGAACGTCACACAAGCGGGACCGTTTGGCTCGCCATGGAGACATCGGCGATGCTCGATCTGGCCCGTCGGGCCGTCCGGCTGGCCCGCGCCGAAATCGCGGCGCTGGCCGCCCTGCTGGTGGCCGCGCTGGGCGTCCTGGCCTTCATCGAGGTCGCCGACGACATGACCGAGGCCGACGGTCGCGCCGTCGACCAGGCGATCCTGCACTGGCTGCAGCCGGTCCCGGGCCAGCCCCGCGGACCGTGGTGGCTGCAGGAGGCCGCGGCCGACCTGACCTCCCTCGGCGGCATCTCCGTCCTCACCCTGTTCGCGGCGATCGCCCTCGGATTCCTGCTCATCCAGCGCAAGCGGCTGTCCGCCGCGCTCCTCGTCGTCGGCCTCGTCGGCGGCGTGGCCCTGAGCGAAGGCCTGAAGGCCCTGTTCGAGCGCCAGCGCCCGCCGGCGGCCTTCCAGGCGGTCGAGACCCTGAACGCCAGCTTCCCGTCCGGCCACGCCCTGCTCTCGACCGTCTTCTACCTGACGCTGGGCGTCATGCTGACCCGCGCCATGCCCCGCCGACGCCTGAAGGCCTTCGTGCTCGGCGCCGCCATGACCGTGGCTGGCCTGGTCGGGGCGACGCGGGTTTACCTGGGCGCCCACTGGGCGACCGACGTGATCGCGGGATGGTGCGCCGGGGCGGCCTGGGCGATGAGCCTCTGGCTGGCGGCTTGGGCGGTCCAGCGCCGCCAGGCGCGCCGGTCGGGCGGGTTGCATGACGCCCCCGCCCCCGATACAGAGCCCGCCGTCATCGGGGAGTAGCCGCCCGCGCCGTCAGCGGGGCTCGCGTCAACACACTTTCCCTCGCCCGGAGGGAATGGCGCGATCAGACCTTCGGGTCCTGGCAAGACCGCTGGCTTCGCAGGGCGCTTCCACGCGGGGGTCCGGCTGCGAACGCCACTGGTCCGTCCGCCGAGGCCCCCGCGTACGATGACGTTTTGGACGCCTTCCTGATTTCGACCGGCCTGGTCTCCGTGGCGGAGATCGGCGACAAGACCATGCTGCTGGCGATCGTCCTGGCCGCGGCCTGGCGCCGGCCGCTGCCGATCCTGCTGGGCATTCTCGCCGCGACCCTGGCCAATCACCTGTTCGCCGCCGTCGCCGGGGCGGTTCTCGCCCAGTTCATGCATGGCCCCTGGGTGCGATGGGTGGTGGGGATCGCCTTCCTCGGGTTCGCGGTCTGGGCCTTGATCCCGGATCGTTTCGACGAGCGGCCGGACACGACCGAAAGGACCTTTTCCGGCGTGTTCTGGACCACCGCCGCCGCCTTTTTCGTGATCGAGATCGGCGACAAGACCCAGGTGGCCACGGCCATGCTGGCCGCCCAGTTCCAGTCTGTGGCGGTGGTCGTCGCCGGCTCCACCCTGGGCATGATGCTGGTCAACGGGCCGGCGGTGCTGATCGGCGAGGCGGCGGCGCGGCGGCTGCCGCTGCGCTGGATCCGGATCGCCGCCGCCCTGGGATTCGCCGGCACGGGGCTCTGGGTTCTGCTGGCGGGCTGATGTAGAGCAGGGGCCTCCCCCGCGCCCGAGCACCGTATGTCCCGATTGATCCGCCTCCTCGCGGTCGCCGTCCTTTTCGTCTCTCTCACGCTGATGATCGGCCCGTTCGGCAACGTCGAGGCGGCGAGCGGAGTGTCGGACAAGCTGGCGCACTTCCTGGTCTTCGGCCTGATCCTGTGGAGCTTCGGGGTGCTGTTTCCGTCCATGCCGCGGCTGGGGGCGGCCGTTCTGGCGGTGACCCTCGGCGGCGCCGTGGAAGTGGTGCAGGGACTGGTCGGGCGCGACGCCGACCTGCTCGACCTGGCCGCCGATGCTGCGGGGATCGGCGTCGCCCTGCTGGTGTGGGCGGCCTGGCGCGGCTTCCGCCCTCGGCGGGCGCTTCAGACCTCGAACACCCGGTAGGGTCTGTCGCCGAGCGTCCTGAGCACGGGCAGGGCGACATTGTAGACCGGCGTGCCCTTGTTGGTCCGGCCTTCGGGCTGGCCGCGGTGGGCGTGGCCGTGCACCACCAGGCTGATGTTGTCGTAGCGGTCCACCGTCTCGCCCAGGCGCGACGATCCGAGGAAGGCGTGGATCTCGGGCGGCTCGCCCATCACCGTGTCGACCACCGGCGAGTAGTGGAGCAGGACGACCGAGCGCTCGGTGCGCAGCATGCGGATCGAGTTCTCGATGACGTTGGCGTCCTCCACCGCCTCCTGCACGAAGCGCTTGATCGAGTCCTCGCCGAACGAGCTGAGCATGTAGCGGCCGAAGCCGCCGACGAAGCCCTTGCCCCCGGCGAAACCGACACCCTCGATCTCATAGGCCTGGCCGTCGAGAATCTTCACGCCCGCGTCGCAGAGCAGATCCTTGACCCGCTCCGGCTGGCCGCACTCATGCTCGTGGTTGCCCAGGACCCCGACCATGGGAATCCGGCAGTGGCGCAGGTCCTCGAGCAGGATCTCGACCTCGCGCGTCTTGCCGAAGTTGGTCAGATCGCCGCACAGGCACAGGACGTCCGCCTCCTCGTGCACCCGGTCGAACAGGTCGCGGTGCGGGCGCTCCTGCCCTTCGCCGACGTGCAGGTCGCCCACGGCGGCGACGCGCAGGCGCTTCGCCGGGCCCGGCTCGAGCCCCGGCTGGCGCGTCTGGGGATCGGGGTGGCCGCCGCCCGGCGTGTCAGTCGACGGGTTCATGTCGTTCCTCAAGTCCCTTGCCGACGACGTCGCTGAAGCCCCACTCGGTGATGTCGGCGATGTAGTCGCGGGGGCTGAACAGGCGGCCGCGGCAGACGCGGATCCGCGGGGCGGGCAGGTTCACCTGCGCCTGCAGCCGTTCGGTCAGTTCCGCCATCAGCCAGCGCGGCGGCTTGTCCCGCTCGGTGGGGTAGGCGAAGCGGAAATTCAGCAGGTGGGCCAGCAGCACCTCCCAGTAGAGGTCCATCTGGTCCAGCAGGCCCTTCCAGTCGATCGCGTCGGCCTGCTTGAGGATGACGTGGTTCACGTCGGCGCCGTCGTAGCGGTACCGGTCCTGGATGAAGACCTTCGACAGGATCAGGGCCGTCGGCGGGGTGATGCCGACCTTGTGCCCGTACACTTCGATGGTGTCGTCGCCGAACCAGCTGTCGTTGACGGCGATGGTGCCGTTGGACATGGCGAAGATCACGTCGAAGAAGTAGCGGTCGTCCTTCCACACCTTGGCGATCCAGCGCTCGTCCTCGACGTCCGTGCGGAAGCCGCGGGCCTGGAAGAAGGCGAGGATGCGGGGGTAGTCGCCGGGCTTGCAGAAGACGTCCAAGTCCTTGGTGGGGCGCCGGATGCCGGTGTAGGCGGTGACGGCGTAGGTGCCCGAAAGCAGGAACGGGATGCCGCTCTCCTTCAGCAGCCCCAGGGATTCCGCATAGAAGGCGACCGCCTCGGCGGGCGGGCTGTAGCCGGGATCGGGCACGGTGTCTGACATGGGGTCCGCTGTCTCCGCGACGCGGAAGGCGGCGCGGGCGGGAAAACGGCTCCGGTGCGGAGCCGGTTCCTCGATCCCCACCCCCGCGCCGATCTCCAATTTGTTTACGCCTTCCGCGATAGGCCTGAACTGTCGGCAGGACCGGGAGGCACGCCGCGTGAAGGGGCGTTGGCGATTGTTCAGGCACGAGGCGGGGCGCACGGCCGGCCCGCCGCCCTGGGCCTATGTGGCGCTGTTCGCCGCGTCCCAGCTGCTCGGCCACTGGAGCGTCGCGACCTACGGCGCGGTCGCCATCTGGCTGTCGAACGGCGTCATGGCCGCCGCCCTGCTCCAGCTGCACCGACGTCCGGCCGTCGCGGTCGTCGCCGCCTGCTTCGCCATCAACCTGTTCAGCAACCTGTTCCGCGGCGATCCGGGCGTCTTCCTTTGGGTGAACCCGCTGCTCAACATCGGGGAGGCCGCGCTGGCGGCCTTTCTGGCCCGTCGGTGGTGCGGAGCCGCCCTCGACATGCGCCGGCCGCAACGCCTGCTGCGGTTCGCCGGCGCCGCGGCGGCGGCCGCGGCCGCCGCCAGCGTCGTCGGTTTCGCCCTGCTGTGGATGGTGCGTGAGCCGCCCCTTGAGGTTTGGCTGTTCCAGCTCCGCAACTTCTTCCTGATGGAGGTGGCCGGCCTGCTGCTGGTGACGCCGGTTCTGCTGCTGCTGGCGCGGCGCCACCGGTTCACCGCCCCGGCGGCGGCCGGGCGGCGCGAGACCATCGTTCTCATGGGCCTGATGGCGGCGGTGACCGCCGGCGTGTTCTGGCAGACCACCTCGCCCCTCCTGTTCCTGACGGTCATGCCGATGCTGCTCATCGGCCTGCGTCTGTCGCCGACCATGGCCGCCACCGCCCTGATCCTCCTCGCCACAATCAGCGGGGCGGCGACCCTGACGGGACACGGACCGATCCACCTGGTCCGCCTGGACGCCGATCCCGGGCTCGCCGGCGTCCCGCCCCTGTTCCGCCAGCTGGGCGTCTATCACCTCTACATCCTGACCGTGGTGGCTTCGGTGCTGCCGCTGAGCACCGTGATGGCCGAGCGCCGCCGGCTCGAGGCGCGGCTGCGGGCGCGGACGGAGACGGCGCTGGAGGCGAGGCGGCGGGCCGAGGACGCCGCCGCCGCCCGCTCGCGCTTCCTCGCCATGATGAGCCACGAGATGCGGACGCCGCTGAACGGGGTGGCCGGTTTCGCCGACCTGCTGGCGGCCCGCCCGGGGCTCGACCCGGAGGCGGTCCGGCACGCGCGCCAGATCCGCGAGTCGAGCGACGGCCTGCTGATGCTGGTCGAGGACATCCTCGACTTCGCCCGGGGCGAGAGCGACGTCTCGCCCGAGCCGCTGGATCTCGCCGCCACCGTGCGCGAGGCGTCGGCGCCGGCCCGGTCCGCCGCCGATGCGCGCGGCCTGTCGCTGGTGGTCGAGGACCGGCTGCCGCCCCGCGCCCGCTATGTGGCCGATCCCCGCGCCCTGCGGCAGGCCCTGCACCCGCTGCTGGTGAATGCGGTCAAGTTCACCGAGCAGGGCGAGGTGCGGGTGCGTCTCGACCGGGCGGCGGACGGGGTCACGATCCGGGTGTCCGACACCGGTTGCGGCATGTCCGCGGAGGTGCTGCCGGAGCTGTTCGAGGCCTTCGCCCAGGGCGACGCCTCGATCAGCCGGAGCCACGCCGGCGTCGGCCTCGGCCTGGCGCTTGCGGCGCGCAACGTGCGCCGGCTGGGCGGCCGGATCTCGGTCGACAGCCGGCCGGGCGAGGGCTCCGTCTTCACCCTGGACCTGCCCCTGCCGCGCGCGACCGACAGCCCGGCGCCGGCCGCCGTCGCGGCGGAGCCGCCGTCCGCCGCTCCGCCGGCCGGCCGGGAGGTTGAGGCGCCCGCCCGCGCGCCCTGCGTCCTCGTCGTCGACGACCACCCGGTGAACCGGGAGGTGGCGCGGATCATGCTGGAGGCGCTGGGCTGCGAGGTGATCGAGGCCTGTGATGGCGTGGAGGCCGTGGACGCCGCCGCCTCCGCGGCGTTCGATCTGGTGCTGATGGACGTGCGCATGCCGCGCATGGACGGCCTTGAGGCGACGCGCCGCATCCGCGCCTCGGGGACGGCCGGCGCGGCCCTGGCGATCGTCGCCATGACCGCCGACGCCATGCCCGAGGACGTCGAGCGCTGTCTCGCCGCGGGCATGAACGCCCACCTCGCCAAGCCGGTCAGCCAGGCGGCCCTGTTCGCCGTGGTGACGCGGGCGCTCGCCGGCGACCTGCCGCCGGCGCGGGCGGCCCTCGCCGCCTGAGCCTAGGCCGGCCCGGACGGGAAGCGGCGGAGCCAGAATTCGCGGAGCTCAGGCAGGGCGTCGACCCGCTCCATCACGGCGTGCATGCGCGGCGCGACCTCGGCGAAGCGCCGGCGCCGCGGGGTCCAGCGGCTGGCGACGGCGGCGTAGAGGTCCAGCACGGTCAGTTCGTCGCCGAGGAGGAAGCGCCCGGGCGCGAGCTGGCTCTCCATCACGCCCCAGCAGTGCGCGATGCGTTCCGCCGTCCGCGCGCGGATGAGGGCCTGGGCGGCCGGGTCGTCGCCGGCCAGGCGCGACGGTTGGTCCCGGACCCAGAACATCGAATAGATCGAGGCGGGGATGAAGGTCATCCAGCGCAGGAACTGCGCCCGCCCCGGATCGCCGGGCCCGGGCCCGAGGGCGGCCTCCGGATGCTGTTCCGCGAGCCAGATCAGGATGGCGGCGCTCTCGGTGATCGTCTCCCCCTCCGGGGTGACGAGGGCGGGCACCTGCCGCATCGGATTGACCGCCGCGACCTTGTCGCGCTCGTGGTCGCCTTCCCAGGTGACGGTCTCGATCACCTCGAAGGGCGCGCCGATCAGGGTTAGCGCCGCCTCCACGGGAACCGAGCCGGAGCCGGCCGCGCCGTAGACGGTGTAGGTCATGTCCGTTCTCCGTGGCCCTCCGCGCAGTCTGCGACGGATGCGCGGCGGCGGCTCCCCCGAATCGCTCGCCGCTCCACAAGGCGCGCTTGTGGCTGCTCCGGAGGGAGGAGGGGCCCGGGGATTGTCCCCCGCTTCGTCCCCAACGACCTATGGCTCAGCTACCAGATATAGCGGTCTGAGAAAATGTGATCGCAAGATAGCCGTATTCCGGCTTGGCGCCGGGCGCGCCGACCCGCATGGTGAAGGCCTCTTCCTTCCGGATTCGCCGACAGGGTTCGTCATGAACGCGCACGCCCCGATCACGCCCTCGACCCCTGGCCTGCTGACCCCGTCGGCGGCCTACAAGCCGTTCCGGTACCCCTGGGCCTTCGACATGTGGAAGAAGCAGCAGCAGGTCCACTGGATGCCCGAGGAGGTGCCGCTCGGCGAGGACTGCAAGGACTGGGCGGCCAACCTGAACGACGGCGAGCGCAACCTGCTCACCCAGATCTTCCGCTTCTTCACCCAGGCGGACATCGAGGTGCAGGACAACTACATGGAGCGGTACGGCCGGGTCTTCAAACCGACCGAGGTCAAGATGATGCTGGCGAGCTTCGCCAACATGGAGACCATCCACATCGCCGCCTACGCCCTGCTGCTCGAGACCATCGGCATGCCCGAGGCCGAGTTCGGGGCCTTCATGGAATACGACGCGCTGCGGGCGAAGCACGACTACATGGGCACTTTCGGCGTGGATACGGACGCCGACATCTGCCGCACCCTGGCCATGTTCGGCGGCTTCGCCGAGGGGCTGCAGCTGTTCGCCTCATTCGCCATGCTGATGAACTTTCCGCGCTTCAACAAAATGAAGGGCATGGGCCAGATCGTCAGCTGGTCGGTGCGGGACGAGAGCCTGCACTGCGAGGGAATCATCAAGCTTTACCACGCCTTCAACAAGGAGACGGGGGCTGTGACCAAGACGGTGGCCGACGACATCGTCGAGTGCTGCCGGACCGTGGTCGACATGGAGGACCGCTTCATCGACCTGGCCTTCGAGATGGGGCCGGTGCAGGGCATGACCGCCGACGACATCAAGGCCTACATCCGCTTCATCGCCGACTGGCGCCTCCGCCAGCTCCACCTGCCTGAGTTGTACCACGTCAAGGAAAACCCGCTGCCGTGGCTGCAGGCCCTGCTGTCGGGGGTCGAGCACGCCAACTTCTTCGAGGCGCGGGCCACCGAGTACTCGAAGGCGGCCACCAAGGGCTCGTGGCACGGCCCCGAGGGCGTCTGGGGCAGCTTCGACGCGATGATGAAGCGGCGCAAGGAAGAAGCGGCGGACGCCTGAGGCCTGCGGGCCTCAGATGCCCGCGTACCAGTCGTAGCCCCGGTCCTCCCAGTAGCCGCCCTTGCCGCGGCCGATGTGGGCGAAGCTCTCCACCGCCTCGATGCGGCGGATGTACTTCGCGTGCTTGTAGCCGAGCTGGCGCTCCACCCGCAGGCGGACGGGCGCCCCGTGGCGGATCGGCAGCGGGCGGTCGTTCATCTCCCACGCCAGGATGGTCTGCTCGTGGAAGGCGTCGTCGAGGCCGATGCTCTCATAGTAGCGCTCGCCGTCCGGCTGCTGGTCGAGGGCGTCGAAGCAGTGGAAGACGATGAAGCGCGCCTCGCGGCGCAGGCCGGCGCGCCGCAGGACCGCGGACAGGCGCGTGCCCTTCCACTTGCCGATCGAGGTCCAGCCCTCGACGCAGTCGTGCTTGGTGATCTGGGTGCGCGACGGCATGCGCCGCAGCTCGGCCAGGGACAGCTGCAGCGGCCGCTCCACCAAGCCTCCCACCTGCAGGCGGTAGTCGCGGAAGCCGTCCGCCTTCAGGCGCCGGTACTCGGCGTCGGCGGGGTCGACCGAGCCGTTGGCGCGGAAGTCGGCGGAGATGTCCTTCTCGCCGTATTCCGGGGCGAGGGCGTCGCGGGCCAGCGCCCGCTGGGCGCGGCGGGTGACCTGTTCGGCCTTGCGCAGGGTGCACTGGACCTGGCTGGAGCGGGACAGGCTGTCGCAGCCGCCGAGCAGGGGAAGGCCCGCGAGCAGGCCGCCCGCGAGCAGGCGACGGCGGTCCGGAGTCCTCATGGTCGCGTCTCCCGATCATGGATCACGTACCAGCCGGTGATCATGGCCCGCAGGTTGTTGACCGGCCCGGACAGGATGACCAGCGCCACGTGGACGAGGGTGAACAGCACCAGGCCGGACGCGGCCAGGAAGTGCAGGGTCCGCGCCGACTGGCGGCCGCCCAGCAGTTCCAGCAGGCCCGGCAGAGCGGCGTTCATGGCAGGCGACATGGCCAGTCCGGTGATGAGCATCAGCGGCAGCAGACCGAACAGCACCGCCAGATAGGCCAGCTTCTGGATGACGTTGTAATGGCGCGCCGCCTCGCCTTCGGGGAAGCGCAGGCGGGCGTGTTCGACGACGCTGCGGCCGAAGCTGGCCAGCTCCTCGCGCGACGGCTCCAGCATTCGCCGAAGCCGGCCGCCGACCACGATCCAGACGAGGTAGATCAGCCCGTTCAGCACGAACAGCCAGGCGAAGAAGAAGTGCCAGCGGCGGCCAAGCGCGAGGTCCCGCCAGCTCGGCAGAGTGGCCCAGCCGGGGATGTCGGGGAAGCTGAGCCACGGATCGTCGAAGGTGGAGGCCAGACCCCAGTAGAGGTGTGGGTGGGCGCGCAGGATCTGCAGCCCGCTCATCAGCAGCACGACGAGGCAGACGAGGTTGACCCAGTGGGTGACGCGGACCACCCACGGATGGCGGTAGACCGCCGTCCTTCCGGCTCCGAGCGTGCGGTCGGCGGGGGACGTCATGCGCCGACTATGACCCAGCTCGCCCCGCGCCGCCACCGTGGCGCCGACCGGGAATCCTACTGCGGCGTGATGCAGGTGCGGCCGCTGGCCCGGCAGGCGGCGACCTCCGCCTCCCAGGCCGCCCGGTCGCGCTCCCAGCGGGCGCGGGCGGCCTCGGCCGCGCGGGCGTCGGCCTCCCACTGGGCGCGCGCGGTCTCGGCCGCCGCCGCCCCGGCGCGCCACTTGGCGTTGGCGGATTCGTAGCCGGCCTGGGCCTCCGCCTCGGCCTGGGCCGCCGCTTCGTTGCGGGCGGCGATCTGCGCGTTCAGCCGCGTGGTCGCCTCCACCTCGGCCGGGTCCTGCTCGGCGTCCGGCGCGCGCTGGTACGTCTCGCCCCGCTGGCGCAGCCATTCCGCCGAGCCGGGGGCGGCCGGAGGCGTCTGGGCGAAGGCCGGAACGGCGAGGCTCGCGGCCAGCAGGGCCAGGGTGAGGGAACGCATCGGCTTCTCCTTCCGTCTCGGGGCCGCAGGGGGGCGCCCCGAAGCGCCGCTGTCAAGAAGCCGGCCCCGGGGTTCAGGTCGGCAGGCGGAGCTCGAAGACGGTGCCGGCGGGGCCGGTGTCAACCAGGCTGAGCGAGCCGCCGTTCAGCTCGGCCAGCTCCCGCGAAATGGTCAGGCCGAGGCCGACCCCGCCGGAGGCGCGACCGCTGACGAAGGCCTCGAAGAGCCGGTCCGACAGGCGGGACGGGATGCCGGGACCGTCATCGGCGATCCGGACGACGCAGGCGGCGTCTTCGGTGCTTGCGCCGACACGCACCACGCCGCGGCCCTCGCGCGTCGGGTCGCTTTCGATCGCCTGGCGGGCGTTGCGCATCAGGTTGACGAGAATGCGGTGCAACTGGTCCGGATCGGCGTGCACGGCGCAGCGCGCCGGGAGGTTGCGGACCAGACGCACGCCCTCCGCGGACAGGCCCGCGTCCTCGCCCGCGGCGGCGACGGCGGCGGCCAGGGGAATGCGCGTCTTCTGCGGGGCGGGCTCCTCGCTGCGTCCGTACTCCAGCACGTTGCGCGACAGGGCCGTGGCCCGGCCGAGCGCCCGCTCCAGCCGGGGCAGGGCCTTGGCCACCTGCGGGTCGGGCGAGGCGGCCAGCCGCTCCGAGGCCATCTGGGCCGAAGTCAGCATGTTGCGCAGGTCGTGGTTGATCTTGGCCACGGCCTCGCCGAGCGCCACGAGCCGGGCGCGCGAGCGCAGCGACTGCCGCACCTCCTCCTGCATGCGCGCCAGCTCGCGCTCGACCCGGCCGATCTCGTCGTGGCGGTCGCTGGGGGGATCGCCCTCGGCCTCGGGGTCGGCGGCGAAATGTTCGATGGAGCGGGTCACCCGCCGCAGCGGCTGCAGCACCAGATAGGCGAGACCGGCGTAGAGCAGGGCCCCGGCCACGAGGGAGATGAGCAGGGAGGTCAGCAGGCTGTTGAGCAGGAAGGCGCGCAGTTCGCGTTTGAGCGGTTCGGCGGGGGCGAGGATCTCGATGAAGTCGCCCGAGCGGTAGCGCGGCCGCGCCTGCACGCGGATCGACCGCTCAGGGTGTCCGAACAGGGTGCGCCACGGGTCGAGCAGCCGCGCCATCGGCCGGTTGCGCCGCAGGTCGATCAGCTCGGGCGTCCGCGGCAGGTTGGGGGCCTGCAGCAGCAGGCGGCGCACGCCCTGGTCGCCGACCACCACCGCCTGCACCCCGCCGATGGCCAGCAGCTGGTTGGCGGTGTCGTCCTCGACCGCCGAATAGGGCAGGGCCTCCACCCCGACCGAGGCCAGTTCGGCCGACTGCAGCCGGTCGAGCAGCCAGCGCTCGTGGAAGCTGGCGGCGCTGGGAGCGACGATCAGCACCTCGACCACCGCCGTGAAGGCGAAGGTCAGCAGCAGCAGCCGCCACGCCAGGGCGTCGGGCGCGTGGAAGCCGAGCCGCTCGCGCCAGCCGCCCGGCGCGGCGAACCGTCGCCGCAGGGCGTCGAGGGGGGCGGGAGCGGCGGTCATGCCCACGCCAACGCAAAGCTCGGGCCGGAAGCTGCGACGATCATGCCGTGCGCCTGCCGGACAGCCCCTTCTGCAGGGCCTTGAGCGCGAAGGGCAGCACCACCGCGAGGACGAAGACTCCCGTCATCGGCGCCCAGAAGCGGGCGAACAGCGCCTGGAAGTCGGGGTTGGGGTTCTCGACCAGCAGGGCGTTCAGCCGGGCGCCGATCCAGCAGTAGATGGTGTGCGCCGGCAGCAGGCCCACCACCGTCGCGAGGGTGTAGGGGCGCAGCTTCACCGCCATCAGGCCCGCCGCCACATTGATCATGTGGAAGGGCACCACCACCGCCAGCCGCGAGCCGAGCACGTACCAGAAGGTGTCGCGGTCGATGGCGTTGCACACCGCCTGCATCAGGCCCGCATCGCGTTCCGCCCGCTCGCGCAGGCTCTGCCCGAGCGCCGTGCGGGCCACGCCGTAGATGACCAGGGCGCCGGCGGTGGCGGCGAGGGAGGTCGCCACGCCCCCGACCCAGGGACCGAACAGATAGCCCGCGGTGATGGTGACGAAGAAGACCCCGGGCACCACGCTGGCCGTGAGGGCGGCGAACACCGCCATCAGGATCAGCAGGCTGAGCAGATAGTTGTCCGCCGTGAATTGCCGCAGGGCCTGGCCATGATCGCGCAGGGTGTCGAGCGTGAGGTAGCGGTTCCAGCCCATGCCGAAGATCAGGGCGATGACGCCCGCCAGCACGATCAGGGGCAGGAAACGCTTCAGCCGGTCCATTCTCTCTCCGCGGCAAGGGCCCCGACCCGTCCGGCGTTGACTCCGCGGGTCGCGCCCCTTATACGCCCGCCCTTCCTGCGGCGGACGTCTTTCCGTCGCCCGTAAGACCACAAGAGTGAGGAGCCGACCGTGAAGCGGACCTATCAGCCGTCGCGACTCGTGCGCAAGCGCCGTCACGGCTTCCGTTCGCGGATGGCCACGAAGAACGGTCAGAAGATCGTGGCCCGCCGCCGCGCCAAGGGCCGCAAGCGCCTGACGGCCTGATCCGTCGGGCGTCCGCCCGCGGGCGCATGACAGATCTTCCAAAAATCGAACGCCTGAAGTCGCGGCCCCAGTTTCTGGCGGCCGCGAAAGGCGTGTCGCAGGCGCGCGGCGCGGTGGTCGTCCAGCGCCTCGACCGGCAGGACGGCGATCCGGCCATCCGCCTCGGTTTCACGGCCACCCGCAAGGTCGGCGGGGCGGTGGTGCGCAACCGGGCGAAGCGCCGCCTGCGCGAGGCCGCCCGGGCGCTGGTCCCCGCCCAGGGGGCGCCGGGCAGCGACTATGTGTTCATCGCGCGCATGGGCACGGCCGAGCGGCCGTGGGAGCGCTTGCTTGACGATGTGAAATCGGCGCTTACAAGGCTCGCGACCCCGCGAACGGCGCCCGAAGACGCGCCAGAACCGTCTCGCCCGCCCGCCGCCGCCGGCCAGGATTCCTGATCTCCATGCCCCCTCACGACAACAGCCGCAACACGATCCTCTTCGTCGTGATCGCGGGCCTCATGCTGATCGTCTACAGCATCTTCGTCATGCAGCCGCAGGCGGCCAAGCGGCGGGCGGCGCAGCAGTCGGCGGCGGAGCAGACGGTCCAGTCGCCGATCACCACACCGGCGCCCAGCGCGGCCGTGTTCACGACCGACCGCACGGCGGCCCTCGCGGCGGCGGCGCGCGTGCCGATCGAGACGCCGAAGCTGCGCGGCTCGCTGTCGCTGACCGGCGCGCGCATCGACGACCTGTTCCTGACCGACTACCGCGAGACGCTGGACGCCGACTCGCAGGCGGTGGAGCTGTTCCGGCCGGAGGGCATGCGCCACGCCTACCAGGCCCTGTTCGGCTGGAGCGGGCCGAACATTCCGGGCGGCGTGCCGGGCAAGGCGACGCCGTGGCGGCTGACCGGCGGCTCGACCCTCACGCCCGCCACCCCGGTGACCCTGACCTGGGACAACGGCGCCGGCCTGCGCTTCACCCGCCGCATCTCGGTGGACGACAGCTATATGTTCACCGTCACGGACACGGTGGCCAACTTCAGCGCCCAGCCGGTGACGCTGGCGCCGTGGGGCCGCGTGGAGCGCCAGGGCGTGTCCGGCGAGCTGGGCCGCAACCAGATCCTGCACGAGGGCGCCATCGGCGCCTTCGGCGACGGCGACGGCTACACCACCGAGCAGATCAAGTTCGGCGCCTGGTTCAAGGACAAGGTGCAGGAGCACGAGTCCACCGGCGGCTGGCTCGGCATCACCGACAAGTACTGGCTGGCCGCCATCGTGCCGGCCCAGGACGAGCGCATCGAGGCGGCCTTCCGGGTGACCGGCGAGGACGTCGGCACCGCTACCCATTCGGCCAGCATGCTGGGCGAGGCCCACCTGATCCCGCCGGGCCGGCAGGTCACCGAAACCACCCGCCTGTTCGCCGGCGCCAAGCGCAACGAGGTGCTGTCGGCCTACGAGAAGTCGCTGGACATCCCGCGCTTCATCTACGCCATCGACTGGGGCTTCCTGTTCTTCCTGACCCGGCCGATCTTCCTGCTGGTCGAGTTCTTCTACGGCATCCTCGGCAATTTCGGCCTCGCCATCCTGGCGCTGACCCTGACGGTGCGCCTGATCATGTTCCCGCTGGCCAACAAGGCCTACGAGAGCATGTCCAAGATGCGGAACCTCCAGCCGAAGATGGAGGAGATCAAGAAGAAGTACCCGGACGACGCGCCCAAGCAGCAGCAGGAGCTGATGGCGCTGTACCAGAAGGAGAAGATCAACCCCCTGGCCGGCTGCCTGCCGCTGCTGCTCCAGATCCCGGTCTTCTACGCCGTCTACAAGATGCTGTTCGTGACCATCGAGATGCGTCACGCCCCCTTCTTCGGCTGGCTGCAGGACCTGTCGGCCAAGGATCCGACCACGATCTGGAACCTGTGGGGGCTGATCCCCTGGGATCCGGCGACCGTGCCGTTGCTGGGGCCGCACCTGACCGGCACCTTCGCCCTGAGCATCCTGGCGATCGTCTACGGCCTGACCATGTGGCTGCAGATGGCCATGAGCCCGCCGGCGCCCGATCCCATGCAGCGCCGCCTGTTCCAGCTGATGCCGATCGTCTTCACCTTCATCATGGCCACCTTCCCCGCCGGCCTGCTGCTGTACTGGGGCTGGTCGAACGTGCTGACCATCGTCCAGCAGTACGTGATCATGCACCGGCTGAAGGCGGAGAATCCGATCGACACCTTCTTCGCCCGGCTGAAGAAGGCGAAGGCGTAGGGTGGAGGACTTCACCCCCGAGGACCTGGAGCAGGCGCGCATCCTGTTCGCGCGCCCGGCGACCTTCGTCATGGGGTGCGCGAAGATCGAGCAGCTGCCGGAGCCGGACCTCCCTGAGGTCGCCTTCGCCGGCCGGTCGAACGTCGGCAAGTCCAGCCTGATCAACGGCCTCGTCGGCATGTCGAAGCTGGCCCGCGCCTCCAACGAGCCGGGGCGCACCCGGGAGGTCAACTTCTTCGACCTCGACGGAAAGCTGCGGCTGGTCGACCTGCCGGGCTACGGCTTCGCCAAGGCGTCGAAAACGACGGTGAGGAAGTTCCAGGACCTCGGGCGCGACTACCTGCGCGGCCGGGTCACGCTGAAGCGGGTGTATCTGCTGATCGACGCCCGGCACGGGCTGAAGAAGGTCGACGACGAGGCGCTGGACGCGCTCGACCTCGCCGCGGTCAGCTACCAGATCGTCCTGACCAAGGCCGACAAGCTCAAGAAGGGCGAGGGCGAGAAGATGGCCGCCGCCACCCTCAAGGCCATCGCCAAGCGGCCGGCCGCCTATCCCGCGGTGGCCCTGACCTCGGCCGAGAAGGGCGAGGGCCTGCCCGAGCTGCGGGCCGAGATCATGCGCACCACGGGCGTGACCCTCTAGGCTTGCCAGCCGGCGGCGGCGGTGATCGGGTGGACGGCATGCAAGAGCGCCAGATCCGCACCGACCGGCTGACCTCGAGGATCCTGGAGGCGGGTTCAGGACCTCTGGTGCTGCTGGTCCACGGCTTTCCGGAGCTGGCGGTCAGCTGGCGGGCGCAGGTGGAGGCGCTGGCGGGGGCCGGCTATCGCGCCGTCGCGCCCGACATGCGGGGCTACGGCGGCGCCGACCGGCCGGCCGAGACCGAGGCTTACGGCGTCCTCGACCTGGTCGGCGACATGGTCGACCTGGTGCGGGCGCAGGGTGAGACGCGCTGCGTCGTCGTCGGCCATGACTGGGGCGCCGCCGTCGCCTGGCACTGCGCCCTGACGCGGCCGGACCTGTTCACCGCCGTCGCCGCCCTCTCCGTGCCGTTCCAGCCGCGCCGGCCGAAGGGGCCGCCGACCGCGGCGATGGCGGCGCTGTCGAAGCGGGCGGGGCTCGGCGATCTCTACATCAGCCGCTTCCAGGCCGCGGACGCCCATGAGGCGTTCGACGCGGATCCGCGGACGGCGCTGCGCAAGATGTTCCACGCCTATGACGGCGCCACGCCGGATGATCGCCAGTCGTCCGGCTTCATCCCGGAAGGGCGGGACTTCCTCTCGACCGTCCCCGACGACGCCGCCCTGCCGCCGTGGATGGGCGAGGCGCACTTCGAAGACTACGTCGCCGCCTTCGCCGCCGGCGGTTTCAGGGGGCCGCTGGACTGGTACCGCTGCCTCGACCTGAACTGGGCGCAGACCGCCTTCCTGCAGGACGCGCGCATCCGGGTTCCGGCCGCCTTCCTGGTCGGGGAGCGCGATCCCGTGCGTCGCTACGCCGGCGCCCACGAGGCGGCGATGAAGGACTGGATCCCCGACCTCCGCGTCCAGCGCGTCCTGCCCGGCGCGGGCCACTGGATCCAGCAGGAGCGGCCGGAGGAGGTGAACGCCTTCCTGCTCGACTTCCTGCGCGGCCTCTAGAGCCCTTCCACCGCCCGGGCGGTGATCTCCAGACTGCGCAGGCGCGCGTCGAGGTCGAAGATCATGCCGGTGACCATGACCTCGTCGACGCCGGTCACGGCGATGAACTCCGCCAGCTTCCCGCGCACGGTCGCCTCGTCGCCGATCGCGGCCCAGGTCAGCCGGCTCTCCACTGCGGCGATCTCGCGGGCGTCCAGCACGGTCGCGATGTCGTCCACGGGCGGCTTCAGCCGGCCCGGCTTGCCGGTGACCACCGCGGCGAACGACTGCTGCATCGAGGTCGACAGCCGTCGGGCCCCGGCGTCGCTGTCCGCTGCGAAGACGTTGATGGCGGCCATGGCGTACGGCCGCTCCAGCTGCGCCGACGGGCGGAAGCCGTCGCGATAGACGCGCAGCGCCTGCAGCAGCATCTCCGGCGCGAAATGGCTGGCGAAGGCGAAGGGCAGGCCGAGCTGCGCGGCGAGCTCCGCGCTGAACAGGCTGGAGCCCAGCAGCCAGATCGGCACCTTCGAGCCCGCGCCCGGCCAGGCGGTGACCCGCTGCCCCTCGACCGGATCGGCGAGGAAGGCCTGCAGCTCCAGTACGTCGCGGGGGAACTGGTCGGCGGCCTCGAAATAGCGGCGCAGCGCCCGGGCCGTGGCTCCGTCCGTGCCGGGGGCGCGCCCCAGACCGAGGTCGATACGCCCCGGGTGAAGCGCCTCCAGGGTGCCGAACTGTTCGGCGATCACCATGGGCGCGTGGTTGGGCAGCATCACCCCGCCGGAGCCGACGCGGATGCTCTCCGTATTCGCCGCCACATGGGCCAGCGCCACGGCGGTGGCGGCGCTGGCGATGCCCGGCATGTTGTGATGCTCGGCCAGCCAGAAGCGGGTGAAGCCCCGCCGCTCGGCCTCGCGCGCGAGCTCGGTGGTTTCCAGCAGGGCGCGGCGGGCGTCGCCGCCCTCCACGATGGGGGACAGGTCGAGGACGGAGAAGGCGGTCATTCGCTACAGATCGTGTTGCGGACCGGGGGATCAAGGGTCTTGCCCCGATCGCGCCTTTTCGACGAGGCTGGCCGCGACCATCGCCGGAGGGGCCGCCGTGATCACGACCAACGCCATCGTCATCGCCGTCGTCGGCGCCGTGTCCGCGGCTCCCCAGGCCGCGCCGGAGCTGGCGGGAGCCTGGGAGGGGCGCGTGGTCGTGGGCGGCCAGTCGATCCGCGTCGTCTTCCACATCGGGGCGGACGGGACCACGACCATGGACAGCCCCGACCAGGGCGGATTCGACATTCCGGCCCAGGCGCCGGTGGTCGAGGCCGGGATGGTCCGCATCGCCGTGCCCGCCATCGGTGGGCGCTTCGAGGGCCGGCTGTCGGAGGACGGCGCGAGCCTGAACGGGGCGCTGCATCAGGGCGGGGCGAGCCTGCCCGTGGTGCTGGCCCGGCGGGCCGCGACGCCGCTCGCCGGGGTGTGGGAGGGGCCTCTCGCCGTGGGCGGGCGATCCATCCGGCTGGTCTTGCGGGTGGCGTCGGACGGGCGCGCGGTGATGGACAGCCCCGACCAGGGCGCCCGCGACATCCCGCTGGAGCCTCCGACCGTGGAGGATGCGCAGGTGCGCTTCGCCGCCCCCGGCCTCGGCGTCTCGGTGGAGGGGCGGCTCTCCGAAGACGGGCGGACCATCACCGGAACCTTCCGCCAGGGCGGCGCCGAACTCCCCCTCGTCTTGAGCCGGACGGCCGACACGGCCGATCTCACGCGGCCGCGGCCCCAGACGCCGCAGCCGCCCTTTCCCTACCGGTCGGAAGAGGTGGCGTTCGACAATCCCGCGGCGCCGGGCGTCCGGCTCGCGGGAACCCTCACCCTGCCGCAGGGGGCGGGACCCTTCCCCGCCGCCGTGTTGATCACCGGCACGGGTCCTCAGGATCGCGACGAGACCATCGAGGGCCACAAGCCGTTCGCCATCTGGGCCGACGCTCTCACGCGGCGCGGCGTGGCGGTGCTGCGTTTCGATGATCGGGGGATCGGAGGCTCCACCGGCGACTTCGCCGCGGCGACGGGCGTGGACTTCGCTTCGGACGTGGCGGCGGTCTTCGCCGGCCTCGCGGCCCGCCCCGACATCGACAGCGGGAACGTCGGCCTGATCGGGCACAGCGAGGGGGCGGTGTTCGCCTATCTCGCCACGGAGGCCGGGCTGCGGCCCGCCTGGCTGGTCACCCTCGCGGGGCCGGCGGTCGCCGGGAGCGAGATCATCACCGAACAGACGCGCCGGATCGCCGCCGCCGGCGGGCTGCCGCCGGAGGAGGTGGAGACGATCGCCGCCCGTCAGGCCCGGCTGATGACCGCCGTGGCCGACAACGCCGCCGACGGGGAGGCGGTGCGCCGGGAAGTCGAGGCGGCCGCCGTCGCGGCGGGGCTCCCGGCCGAGGTCGCCGCCCGGACCGCGCAGGCGATGTCCAGCCCGTGGTACCGGGCGTTCGTGGCCTACGACCCTGCGGGCGCGATCCGCGCCATCGAGGTTCCCATGCTGGCGGTGTTCGGCGGCAACGATCTGCAGGTCCCGGCGGACCAGAACGCGCCGGCGATGGCGCGCCTGAAGCCGGACGCCGAGGTGGTGGTGCTGCCCGGCCTCAACCATCTCTTCCAGCCTTCCGGGACCGGATTGCTGCAGGAGTACGGCCAGATCGAAACCAGCCTCGACCCGTCGGTCCTCGAGACCGTGGTCGACTGGGTCGCCGCCCGGGCCGGGCGCTAGACCGGGTCGGTCGGGCCCGGCTTGACCGGGGCCGGAGCGGGTTCCGGCGTCGCCGGCACGTCTGGCAGGGGGATGAACTCGTGGTCGTCGTCCTGCGGCAGGGCCATGCGGCCGGCCTTCCAGTCGGCCTTGGCGGCGTCGATCTTCGCCTGGGACGAGGAGACGAAATTCCACCAGATCACCCGGGGGCCGACCGGCTCGCCGCCCAGCACCATGACCGTGGACGGGCGCAGCGCCTTGATCGTCGGTTCGGCGGTCGGCTCCAGCACCACCATCTGGCCGCCGTGGAAGGTCCGGTCGGCGATCTCCACCTCGCCCCGGACGATGTAGAGCGCCCGCTCGGAATAGCCGCCCGCGCCCCGGCCGGGAGGCGCCGCCGTGCGCACGCCCTCCGACAGCTCCCAGTGCACGTAGAACAGGGGCGAGGAGACCGGCGCGGCGGCCTTGGCGCCATAGGCCTCGCCGGCCACGAGGCGGGCGAACAGGCCGCCGTTGTCGTAGGACGGCTGGCCCTCCTCGCCATGGTGGTGGAAGGAGGGCTCGACGTCCTCGCTCTCGGTCGGCAGGGCGACCCAGGCCTGCATGCCGTGCATGGGACCGCCGGTGCTCTTCTTCAGCGGGTCGGTGCGCTCGGAGTGGACGATGCCCTTGCCGGCCGTCATCCAGTTGACCTCGCCGGGACGGATCGGCTGGGTCACGCCGGTCGAGTCGCGGTGCAGGATCTCCCCCTCGAACAGATAGCTCAGGGTCGACAGGCCGATGTGCGGATGCGGCCGGACGTTGATGGCCTCGGCCCCCGGCGCGAACTCGGCCGGTCCCATTTCGTCGAGGAAGATGAAGGGGCCGACCATGCGCCGGGCGTGGAACGGGAGCACCCGTCCGACCTCGAAGCCGCCCAGGTCCTTGCGTCGGGCCTCGATCACCATCTCGATCATGTCGCCACTCCCCTCCACGCCTTATCCGATCTCCCGCGGGCGCTGCCAAGCCTCTTGTATGTTACCAAGGTACCGTGGTAGGAAGTGGGCATGAAGGTCGAACGCGTGCAAACCGGCGTCCGGATGGAGAAGCGCCTTTTGAAGGTGCTGAAGGCGCTCGCCGAGCATCAGGATCGCAGCCTGGGGGACCTCCTCGAGGGCATCACCCTGCACGCCTTCGAGGGCCGGGCGGCCTTCGGGCCGGAGACCCTTGAGGTGATACGGCAGCTCCGGGCGGTGTACGGACTGCAGTTGACCGCGAACGACGCCCACACCCTGACGGAGACCGGAGATGCTCCCTGAGCAGGTTCTTCTGGAGGCGTTCGAGACGGGCGGCGTCGATCCGTCGGCCTTCAGCCATCGTGATCACGTCCGCGTCGGGTGGGCCATGCTGGGCCCCGGAGGGCTGCCGTTCCACCAGGCCTACGCCCGGTACCGGCAAGGGCTCCTCCGGCTGACCGCGGCTGCGGGCGTTCCGGACAAGTACAGCGAGACGCAGACCCTCGGCTGGCTGGCCCTGATCCATCAGGGGCTCGAGGCGACCGGCGAAAGGACGGACTTCGCGGCGTACGAGGCTGGCGCGGGGCTGCACGGCCGCTCCCTCGTCGAGCGCTATCCGCCGGGGCGACTCGCCTCCGCCGCGGCCCGCCGCGGGCTTGTCCTGCCCTAGCCGACGTGCGGCGTGACGATGCCGAGGGGCAGGGCGGTCACATTCTTCACGCCCCGGGTGACGATGTGGCTCTCGCAGTCGGAGACGATGCCCAGGCTGAGCAGCTTCTCGCGCAGGAACTTGTCGAAGGCGTGCATGTCCGAGGTGACGATGCGCAGCACATAGTCCTCGCGCCCGGTGATCGTGGCGCACTGGACCACCTCGGGCCAGCCGGCGACGGCCTTCTCGAAGACGTCGAGATTGTCGCTGGACGGCAGGTTCAGCTTGACGATGGCGTAGACCTCGAAGTCCAGGCCCAGCTTCGCCGCGTCCAGCAGGGTCACGCGCTTGCGGATCAGGCCGGTGTCCTCCAGCCGTTTGATCCGTCGCCAGCAGGGGGAGGCCGACAGCCCGACTCGTTCGGCGACCTCGGCCACCGACAGGCCCGCGTCCTGCTGCAGGATATCGAGGATGCGGGCGTCGACGGGATCCAGCTCGTCAGCCAAGGCGTTTCTCCAGCTAGGGTATTCGCGCAATAAAATACCGGCAAACCGCCGGACGCAAGGTCGAAATCAAGCGAGCCTTCCCGCGCGGCCCGTGCTAGATGCGCGATCTGAGGAAACGCGGTCGGATCAACCGGACGGCAGGACGGAATGAAGAAGCCAAATACGCAACCGCTCAGCCTGCGGGTGCCGGAACCTTCGGGACGGCCCGGCGACGCGCCGGACTTCAGCCACCTGAAGCTGGACGCCCCCGGCGCCGTGGAGCGGCCGGCGGTCTCGACCGCGCCCTTCGACATGCGCGACCACGCCTTCCGGCTGGTGCGGGTCCTCGACGACGAGGGCCAGGCGGTCGGGCCGTGGAACCCGAAGCTGGACGCCGAGACCCTGCGTCGCGGCCTGAAGGCGATGATCCTGACCCGCGCCTTCGACGACCGGATGCACCGGGCCCACCGGCAGGGGAAGACCAGCTTCTACATGAAGTGCACCGGGGAGGAGGCCATCGCCGTCGCCCAGGGCATGATCCTCAGCCGCGAGGACATGGGCTTCCCGACCTATCGTCAGCAGGGCCTGCTGATCGCCCGGGGGTATCCCCTGGTCGACATGATGAACCAGATCTATTCGAACGCCGCCGACCCGATCAAAGGCCGGCAGCTGCCGATCATGTACTCCTCGAAGGAGTACGGCTTCTTCACCATTTCGGGGAACCTCGGCACCCAGTATCCGCAGGCCGTGGGCTGGGCCATGGCCTCGGCGGTGCGGGGCGACGACCGGATCGCCATCACCTGGATCGGGGACGGCTCGACGGCCGAGAGCGACTTCCACTCGGCCCTGACCTTCGCCGCCGTCTACCGGGCCCCGGTGATCCTCAACATCGTCAACAACCAGTGGGCCATCAGCTCCTTCATGGGCATCGCCGGCGGGCTGGAGACGACCTTCGCCTCCAAGGCCATCGGCTACGGCCTGCCGGCCCTGCGCGTCGACGGCAACGACTTCCTCGCCGTCTGGGCCGCGACCCAGTGGGCCGAGGAGCGCGCCCGCACCAACCAGGGCGCGACGGTCATCGAGCTGTTCACCTACCGCGGCGCGCCGCACTCGACCTCCGACGATCCCAGCCGCTACCGGCCGGGCGACGAGCACGAGAAGTGGCCGCTGGGCGACCCGATCGCCCGGCTGAAACAGCATCTGATCGCCCTCGGCGAATGGTCCGACGAGCAGCAGAAGGCCGCCGAGGACGAGGCGGTCGAGCAGGTCCGCGCGGCGGGCCGGGAGTCCGAGGCCATCGGCACCCTGGGCCAGTCGCGGCCGTCGGTGAAGACCATGTTCGAGGACGTCTACGCCACCGAGGACTGGCGCCTGGTCGAACAGCGCCGCGAAGTGGGGGTCTGAGCATGAGCGAGCAGCACACCTTCACCAAATCCGACCGCCGGGACGGCGTCGAGCCTGACATGGCCGACGTCGCCCGCCACGAGCCGGCCTCGACCGCCGACGCCCGTCCGGCGGTGCAGCCGATGAACATGATCCAGGCGCTGAACTCGGCGCTGGACGCGAAGATGGCCGAGGATCCCACGGTCCTGTCGTTCGGCGAGGACGCCGGCTATTTCGGCGGCGTCTTCCGCGTCACCGACCAGCTGCAGCAGAAGCACGGCCTGACCCGCAGCTTCGACGCCCCGATCTCGGAGACGGGCATCGTCGGGGCCGCCATCGGCATGGCGACCTACGGACTGCGTCCCTGCGTGGAGATCCAGTTCGCCGACTACATCTACCCGGCCTACGACCAGATCGTCTCGGAGGCCGCCAAGATCCGCTATCGCTCGGCCGGCGGCTTCACCGTGCCCCTGACCATCCGCAGCCCCTACGGCGGCGGCATCTTCGGCGGCCAGACGCACAGCCAGAGCCCCGAGAGCCTGTTCACCCACATCGCCGGGCTGAAGGTGGTCATCCCGTCCAACCCGTACGACGCCAAGGGCCTGCTGACCGCGTCCATCGAGGACGACGACCCCGTCGTCTTCTTCGAGCCCAAGCGCCTCTACAACGGCCCGTTCGACGGCTGGCACGAAAAGCCCGTCAGCCCGTGGAAGGCCCAGGCGCTGGCCCAGGTCCCGACCGGCAAGTACGTCGAACCCCTCGGCAAGGCGCGCGTGATGAAGGAAGGCGCCGACGTCACCGTCCTCGCCTGGGGCACCATGGTGTGGGTCTCGCTGGCCGGGGCCGAGCACGCCGGCGTCGACGCCGAGGTGATCGACCTGCGCAGCCTCGTGCCGCTGGACATCGAGGCCATCGAGGCCTCGGTGAAGAAGACGGGCCGCTGCGTCATCGTGCACGAGGCGCCGAAGACCTCGGGCTATGGCGCGGAGCTGTCGGCCCTGGTGCAGGAACGCTGCTTCTACCACCTCGAGGCGCCGATCGCCCGCGTCACCGGCTGGGACACGCCGTATCCCCACGCCTTCGAGTGGGAGTACTTCCCCGGCCCCGAGCGGGTCGCCGAGGCGCTGAAGGCCACGATGAAGGGAGGCCGCTGAGATGGGTCGCTACGTCTTCAAGCTGCCCGATGTGGGCGAGGGCACGGCCGAGGCGGAACTGGTCGGCTGGCACGTCAAGGTCGGCGACACGGTGGCCGAGGACCAGATCGTCGCCGACGTGATGACCGACAAGGCGACGGTGGAGATCACCTCGCCGGTCGCCGGCACGGTCTCGAAGCTGCACGGGGAACCGGGCCAGATGCTGGCCGTCCGCGGCCCGCTGGTGGAGTTCGAGGTCGAGGGGGCGGGGAACGCGGGGGCCGAGCCTGAGGCCGCCCCGCAACCCGTCACGGCCGAGCCCGCTCCGGCTCCCGCGGCCGAAGCGCCCAAGGTCGAAGCCGCGAACCCGACGACGGCCGCCCCCGGCGCCAACTACGTCTTCAAGCTCCCCGACGTGGGCGAAGGCACCGCCGAGGCCGAACTGGTCGGCTGGCGCGTCGCCGTCGGCGACGCCGTGGCCGAGGACCAGATCCTCGCCGAGGTGATGACCGACAAGGCCACGGTGGAGATCACCTCGCCGGTGGCCGGCACGGTGCTGGCCCTGCACGGCGAGGCCGGCAAGCAGATGGCTGTCGGCGGGCCGCTGGTGTCGTTCCAGGTCGAGGGCAAGGGAAATGTCGCGACTGCGGCCGTCAGCCCCTCCACCGCTTCGCGGTCCCCCTCCCCATCGCTCCGCGACCGGGAGGAGGACCATCCGAAGCCGCAGGCGAAGGATGGGGGAGGGGCGGTCGCGCCGCGCGCGCTGTCGGAAAGAGGCCAGCGCCCCCTCGCCTCGCCCGCCGTGCGCCAGCGCGCCCGCGATCTCGGCGTCGAGCTGCAGTTCGTGCCCGGCTCCGGCCCCGCCGGGCGCATCGAGCACGGCGATCTGGATGCGTACGTCGCCTCCGGCGCGCGCGGATCGTCCGCCTCCGGAGGATCGGCCGGGTCGCCCTATGCCAAGGCGGAAGGCGTCACCGAGACCCGCGTCATCGGCCTGCGCCGCAAGATCGCGGAGAAGATGGCCGAGAGCGTCCGCCGCATCCCCCACATCACCTATGTGGAGGAGATCGACGTCACCGCGCTGGAGGAGCTGCGGGCCCACCTCAACGCCAACCGCAGGCCGGACCAGCCCAAGCTGAACGTCCTGCCCTTCCTCGCCCGCGCCATGGTCGTGGCCCTGCGCGACCAGCCGACCATCAACTCGCACTACGACGACGAGGGCGGGGTCCTGACCACCCACGCCGCCGTCCACCTCGGCATCGCCGCCCAGACGCCGAACGGCCTGATGGTCCCGGTGGTCCGCCACGCCGAGGCGCGCGACCCTTACGACACCGCCGCCGAGATCGCCCGCGTCTCCTCCGCCGCCAAGTCCGGCAAGGCCAGCCGCGAGGAGCTCTCGGGCTCGACCATCACCATCACCTCGCTGGGCACGCTCGGCGGGGTCGTCCACACCCCGATCATCAACCACCCCGAGGTCGCCATCGTCGGCCCCAACAAGATCCAGGAGCGGGTCGTGGTGAAGGACGGCCAGATGGTCGTGCGCAAGATGATGAACCTGTCGTCGTCCTTCGATCACCGCATCGTCGACGGTCACGACGCGGCCGTCTTCGTCCAGCGCATCAAGAACCTGCTGGAGCACCCCGCGACGCTGTGGATGGGGTGAGGGCGTGCGGTCTTTCCTAACCGCGCTATTCGGCCTCGGCGTCTTGGTCGTCCCCTCGGTCACATCAGCTTGTGTGCCTCCGCCGGATCATATTGAGCGGGCGCAAGCCTACGAGGACCAGGATTTGCGCCGGGCGACGATTCTGTTTCGCGGCGTGATCGAAAACCTGCAGCAACCCGATGGGCGGTACGGCGATGTTACAATGGCGGTCCGACGTACCCAGACCTTCTGGGGGCGGGGAGCACCAGAGCGGATCGTCATTCCGCGTGAGTATTTCGCGAACTGTGCGCGGGGGAATCTGCATGCCGCTGTCGATGGGTCTGGAGAGTTTCCCGGCCTGCCGATCGTTCGAAACGGTCTTGGAGTCACACTTTTGGGTCGTCCCGAGGACGTCGCCGCGCCTTGGGATTTTGTGATCCTGGTCGATCACGCTCCCGACACTCAGCGAGTCTTGCGCCGCTTCCGACAATTGAAACGCAAACAATGACCCAGACCCTCTCTACCAAAGTCCTCATCATCGGCGCCGGCACCGGCGGCTATGTCGCCGGCATCCGCTGCGGCCAGCTGGGGCTCGACACCGTGCTGGTCGATGGCGGCGACGGCCTCGGCGGCACCTGCCTGAACGTCGGCTGCATCCCGTCCAAGGCGATCATCCACGCGGCGTCGAAGTTCGAGACCGTGGCCAGGGCCGCCGACGGCGGCACGCTGGGCATCACGGCCAGCAAGCCGGCCATCGACCTGAAGGCCACCGTCGCGTGGAAGGACGGCGTCGTCCGCAAGCTGAACAGCGGCGTCGCGGGCCTGCTGAAGAAGGCCAAGGTCCGGGTCGTCAACGGCTGGGCGACCTTCTCCGACGCCAAGACCTGCACGGTGAAGACCGCCGAGGGCGAGATCACGATCACCGCCGAGCACGTCATCCTCGCCACCGGCTCCGAGCCGGTCGAACTGCCCTTCCTGCCCTTCGGCGGCGACGTCATCTCCTCGACCGAGGCCCTGTCGCTGGACAAGGTCCCCGGAAAGCTGGTCGTGGTCGGCGGCGGCTATATCGGGCTGGAGCTCGGCATCGCCTTCCGCAAGCTGGGGGCCGAGGTCGCCATCGTCGAAATGGCCGACCGTCTGCTGCCGCTCTACGACAAGGCCCTGACCGACCCGGTCCGCAAATGGCTGGAGACCCACGGCGTCGAACTCCACCTCGGCGCGAAGGCGGGCTCATTCGAAAAGGGCCAGCTCAACGTCACCGCCGCCGACGGAGCGGCTCTCAAGCTCAAGGCCGACAAGGTCCTCGTCACCGTCGGCCGCCGGCCGCGGACCAAGGGCTGGGGTCTGGAGAACATGGGCGTGGCCATGGCCGGGCCGTTCGTCAGGATCGACGACCGCTGCGCGACCAGCATGAAGAACGTCTGGGCCGTCGGCGACCTGACCGGCGAACCCATGCTGGCCCACAAGGGCAGCGCCCAGGGCGAGATCGTCGCCGAGATCATCGCCGGCCATGACAAACGCTTCGACCCGGTCACCATCGCCGCCGTCTGTTTCACCGAGCCCGAGATCGTCTCCGCCGGGCTGGGCCCGCAGGACGTCGAGGGCCGCGACGACGTCATCACCGCGACCTTCCCCCTGATGGCCATCGGCCGCGCCCTGGCCCTCGAAGCGGGGGACGACGGCGGCTTCGTGCGGGTCCTGGCCTCGAAGACCGACCACCGCCTGCTCGGCGTCCAGGCCGTCGGTCAGCACGTGTCGGAGCTGTCGAACAGCTTCGCCCAGATGCTGGAGATGGGCGCGGTGCTGGAGGACGTGGCCGGCGTCATCCACGTCCACCCGACCATGGGCGAAGCCTTCCACGAGGCGTCGCTGCGGGCGCTGGGGCACGCGATCCACATCTAGCTTCGACCGAGGGGCCAGGCGCGAGCTTCTGGGCGCCGGGTTCCAGGTTCCAGGTTCTAGGTTCTAGGTTCTAGGTGCTAGGCGCAGCGGCGTCGCTGTGCGTGGCCGTCCGCAGCCCCAAACCCCGCCGCTCGAACCTAGAACCTAGAACCTGGAGGCCTTCGCGTCGTCGAACCGTCACATCCCCGCCGGGCGAACCGTCACAGTCCTCTGGTCTAAGCGGCCGCGAACCAGGCCTGTCCGGAGACCGACATGACCCGCATCCTTCTCGCCGCCGCCTCGGCGGCGGCCCTTCTCGCCCTCGGCGCCTGCGGCGACGGCGGCGCCGGCTCGCAGGCCGCCCGCTCGGGCATCTGGGCCGCCGGCTCCTCGACCGTCTTCCCGTTCGCGACCCGCGTGGCGGAGAACTTCTCCCGCACCGCCGGCGGCTCGGCCCCGCGGGTCGAGTCGCTCGGCACCGGCGGCGGCATCAAGGCCTTCTGCCAGGGCGTCGGCCCGAGCACGCCGGACATCGCCAACGCCTCGCGTCCGATGAAGGCCTCGGAGTTCGCCGAGTGCCAGAAGAACGGCGTCACCGACATCGTCGAGATCAAGATCGGCTACGACGGCATCGTCGTGGCGACCGCCCGCGACGGCGGCGGCTTCAACCTGCGCCTGCAGGACCTCTACCTCGGCCTCGCCAAGGAAGTGCCCGGCGAGGGCGACGCCTTCGTCGCCAACCCGGCCACGACGTGGAACCAGGTCAACCCGGCCCTGCCGGCCCAGCGCATCCAGGTCTACGGCCCGCCGCCGACCTCGGGCACCCGCGACGCCTTCCTCGAGCTGGGCATGGCGCCCGGCGCCGAGCGCCTGCCGGCCATGGCCGCGCTGAAGCAGGCGGACGAGGACCGCTTCGAGACGATCGCCCACACCCTGCGCGAGGACAACGCCTGGATCGACTCCGGCGAGAACGACAACGCCATCGTCCAGACCCTGACCCGCACCCCCGGCTCGCTGGGCGTGTTCGGCTTCAGCTTCCTGGAGCAGAACATGGATACGGTGAAGGCCGAGACCATCGACGGCGTCGCCCCCTCGGTCGAGACCATCGCCGACGGCTCCTACCCGCTGGCCCGCAGCCTCTACATCTACGTGAAGAAGCAGCACGTGGGCGTGATCCCGGGGCTGGAGCAGTTCGTGATGGAGTTCATGTCCGAAGCCTCGGCCGGTCGCGGCGGCTATCTGCAGGACCGCGGCCTGGTGCCGCTGCCGGCGGACGAACTGGCGACGCAGCGCGCCATCGCCAACGCCCTGACGCCGATGCAGGCGCCGGCGAACTGATCCGACCCGCGGGTCGGAACGGAAAGGGCCCCGGAGCGATCCGGGGCCCTTTTCGCATTCAGGCGGCGGCGCGCTTGCGCAGCCGGGCCAGACGCCGCAGGCGGCGCCAGAAGCGGCCGCGTTCGGGTTCGGGGTAGGGCTGGAGGTTCTGCACGAACTCCTCGGCCGAGGCGCGCCAGCTGAACTTCTCGGCATAGGCGCGGACCGTCTTGCGGTCGCACTTGAGGGCTTCGAGGCAGGCGGTGCGCAGGTCCTTGTCGATCGCCCCGGCGTTGGACCCGGGGATGATGTCGATCGGGCCGTGGGCCGGGTAGGCGGCGACCGGCGTGCCCGTGGCCATGGCTTCGAGGATCACGAGGCCGAAGGTGTCGGTCCAGCTGGGGAAGACGAAGACGTCGGCGTCGCGGAAGCAGCGCGCCAGCTCCTCGCCGAAGCGGGCGCCGAGGAATTTGGCCTCGGGGTACCGCGCCTGCAGGTCCTCCCGCGCCGGCCCGTCGCCGACGACGATCTTGGTGCCGGGCAGGTCCGTCTCGAGGAAGGCCTCGATGTTCTTCTCGACCGCGACCCGGCCGACGTTCAGCCAGAACGGGCGCGGCCAGTCCTTGCCGCCCAACTCGTCGTAGATCGGCTTCAGGTCGGGGTTGAACTGCTCGGTGTCGACGCCGCGGGTCCACGGGGACACGTTGCGGAAGCCGTGGGCGGTCAGCTCGTCGCGGAGGGTGGGCGTGGCGACCATCAGCCGGCCCGACGGCTTGTGGAACCACTTCATGTAGGCGTAGCCGACCTGGACCGGGATCGGGAACCGGGCCGAGACATATTCCGGGAATTTGGTGTGATAGCTGGTCGTGAACGGCAGCTTCCATTCGACGCAGATGCGGCGGGTGGCGATGCCGATCGGGCCCTCGGTGGCGATGTGCACCGCCTCCGGCTCGAACGCCCGCAGCCGCTCGCGAATCTCCTCCTCGGCGCCCAGCGCCAGGCGGATTTCGGGATAGGTCGGGCAGGGGATGGTCTTGAACTGGCTGGGTTCGATGACCTCGACCTCGTGTCCCATGGCGCGGCATTCCGCGGTGATCCGGGACAGGGTGCGGACGACGCCGTTGACCTGGGGCTCCCAGGCGTCGGTGGCCAGGACGATGCGCATGTGGGCCGTAAGGCTCCGCCGTTGATCGGGGGAACGGTCTAGCGCCTTGCGGCGACATTGGCGAGACGTCGCGCCCTCTCCCGCTCCCCCGAAAAAGGAGCTAGAGGCGGCGCATGAACGCGCACGTCCCGCCTCCCGCCGCCCTGTCCCAGGACTGGGATGCCCTCGACCACGGCAAGTTCGCCGACGAGGGCGAGATCGTGCGGGGGCTTCTGGCGCGGGTCCCGCTGGACGCCGCGGAGCGCGAGGCCGTGGTCGCGCAGGCCGTCGACCTGGTGGAACTGGCGCGCAAGACCCAGAAGACCGAGGGCGTGGTCGAGAGCTTCCTGCAGGAGTTCAGCCTCGGCACCCGCGAGGGGCTGGCGCTGATGTGCCTGGCCGAGGCCCTGCTGCGCATCCCGGACGAGGACACCCGCGACAAGCTGATCGCCGAGAAGATCGGCTCCTCCGACTGGGCCTCGCACATCGGCCGCTCGGACAACCTGTTCGTCAACGCCTCGACCTGGGGGCTGATGCTGACCGGCAAGCTGGTCGACGTCGACGAGGACGCCCGCCGGGACCTGCCCGGCTTCCTCCGCCGGGTGGCCGGGCGGCTCGGCGAGCCGGTGATCCGCCAGGCGGTGGCCGCCGCCGTGCGGATGATGGGCGAGCAGTTCGTGGTCGGCCGCACCATCGGCGGGGCGCTCAAGCGCGCCAACCGGGAGCGCTGGCTCTGCAGCTTCGACATGCTGGGCGAGGGGGCGCGCACCGCCGCCGACGCCGAGCGCTACGAGACGGTCTACGCCCAGGCCATCCACGGGGTGGGCAAGGCCATTCCCGAGCGCAAGGAGATGCAGGGGCCGATGACCGGCCACGGCGTCTCGGTGAAGCTGTCCGCCCTGTCGCCCCGCTACGAGGCGACGCAGGAGGCGCGGGTCTGGGCCGAGCTGTACCCGCGGGTGAAGCGGCTGGCCCTGATCGCGGCGTCGTACGACATCAACTTCTGCATGGACGCCGAGGAGTCGGACCGTCTGGCGCTGTCGCTCAAGCTGCTGGACGCGCTGGCGCACGATCCCGAACTCGGCGACTGGAAGGGCCTCGGCCTGGCGGTGCAGGCCTACCAGAAGCGCGCGCCGGAAGTGATCGCCCGGGTGGCCGAGCTGGCCCGCGTCTCCGGACGCCGGATCATGGTCCGTCTGGTCAAGGGCGCCTACTGGGACACCGAGATCAAGCGCGGCCAGGTCATGGGGCGGCCGGACTATCCGGTCTTCACCACCAAGGCGGCCACGGATCTCAACTACCTGGTGTGCGCGCGCGACATCATCGCCGCCGCGCCGCACCTGTACGGCCAGTTCGCCACCCACAACGCGGTGTCGCTGGCGGCGGTCCAGCACATGGCCCGGCGCGCCGGCGAGAAGGTGGAGTTCCAGCGCCTGCACGGCATGGGCGAGGCGCTGTACGAGGCGGCGGAGCAGATCTGGCGCGCCGACCGCTTCGTGGTGCGCAGCTACGCCCCGGTCGGCGGTCACGAGGAGCTGCTGCCCTATCTCGTGCGCCGCCTGCTCGAGAACGGCGCCAACTCCTCCTTCGTCCACGCCCTGCTCGACGAGCGCGTGCCGGCGACGACCGTCGCCGCCGATCCGATCTCCCAGGTCGAGGCCCACCCCGACCGTCACTCCAGAATTCCGGCCCCCAGGAACATGTACACCGACAGGCAGAACTCCCTCGGCCGCGACTACAGCCGGCGCGAGGATCGCGAACGTCACGCCCAGGCGCTGGAGCTGGTCGACCGCGAGAAGCTGACCTCGGGGCCGATCATCGGCGGCATGCTGCGCGCCGGCGTGAATCCGCAGGACGTGACCAACCCCTACGACTCCAACCAGGTGCTGGGCCACGTCTCGGAGGCGGACGAGGCCGATATCGACGCCGCCGCCGCCGCCGCGGCCAGGGCGCAGATCGCCTGGGACCGGCAGGGCGGCGCGCGCCGCGCGCTGGTGCTGCGCGCCATGGCCGACGTGCTGGAGAACGACCTCGACCGGCTGGTCGCCCTGCTGGCGCGCGAGGCCGGCAAGACGCTGAACGACGGCGTGGCCGAGGTGCGCGAGGCGGCCGACTTCTGCCGCTACTACGCCATGCTGGCCGAGCGCGACTTCGGCGGGCCCGAGACGCTCCAGGGGCCGGTCGGCGAGACCAACCAGCTGGTCCTGCACGGCCGCGGCGTCTTCGCCTGCATCAGCCCGTGGAACTTCCCCCTGGCCATCTTCACCGGCCAGATCGCCGCCGCCCTCGCGGCCGGCAACGCGGTGCTCGCCAAGCCCGCCGAGCAGACCCCGCTGATCGCCGCCGAGGCCGTGCGCCTGTTCCACCACGCGGGTCTGGATCCGGACCTGCTGGCCCTCGTGCCGGGCCGTGGCGAGACCGTGGGCGCGGCCCTGGTCAGCCATCCGGGGATCGACGGCGTGGCCTTCACCGGCGGCACCGACACGGCGACGATGATCAACCGCGCCCTCGCTGCGCGGCCCGGCCCGATCATCCCCTTCATCGCCGAGACCGGCGGGCTGAACGGCATGTTCGTGGACACCACCGCCCTGCGCGAGCAGGTCATCGACGACGTGATCCTGTCGGCCTTCGGCTCGGCCGGGCAGCGCTGCTCGGCCCTGCGCATGCTCTATGTGCCGAAGGACTCGGCCGACCAGCTGATCGAGGGGCTGAAGGGCGCCCTGGCCGCCCAGGTGGTCGGCGACCCGGCCGATCCGGGCACCGACATCGGGCCGGTCATCGACATGGCCTCGCGGCAGATGCTGGAGAGCCACGTGAAGCGGCTGGCCCGCGAGGGCAGGATCATCGCCCGCGCCTCGCTGCCGGCCGGCTCCGAACGCGGCGAGCTGTTCGCCCCGACGATCGCCGAGGTCAACACGCCCGACTTCCTCGAGAAGGAGGTGTTCGGCCCCATCCTGCACATCTACCGCTACGATCCGGCGAAGCTGAAGGAGGTGGCCGGCAAGCTGGCCGCCCGCGGCTACGGCCTGACGCTGGGCGTGCACAGCCGGATCGAGGCCTTCGCCAGCGAGGTGATCCGCCTGGTGCCCGCGGGCAATGTCTACATCAACCGCTCGATCACCGGCGCGGTCGTCGGCGTCCAGCCGTTCGGCGGCGAGGGCCTCAGCGGCACCGGCCCGAAGGCCGGCGGCCCCTACAGCCTGATCCGCTATGCGGCCGAGAAGGCCATCAGCAACAACATCTCCGCCCAGGGCGGCGATCCGGCGCTGCTGAACCTGTAGGGGCGGTCGTCAGGGGGCCGGCCTGGCCTCCGCCGCCGCCGCCTTGCGGAACAGCCAGGCGGACAGGGCCCAGCCGGCCGTGAAGACGCCGACGATGACGAAGGTGAAGTGGCCGCCGATCAGGGCCACCACCGCGGTCCCCGCCTGGGCGACGGCGGTCGCCGCCATGGCGATCGCCAGCCCCTTCGCCCGGAAGCGGGCGAGGAAGGCGCCGGCGATGGCCACCAGGAGCACGCCGAAGAACATCAGGTTGATGGGGTCGTCCTCGCTGCCGATGATCCCGACGGCGAGGTTCGACCAGACGATCAGGAAGGCGGTTCCCAGCGCCACCACCACGCCCGCCCGCCAGGCGAGACCGCCGCTGGCCCGCAGCGCCAGCTCGAACACGGTCAGCGGCACAGCCAGCATGATCCCGGCGACGATGAAGTCGAAGGCGGTCCAGTCCACATCCGCGCCCAGACGCATGGCCACGGCCGGGACGGAGAGCAGGACGGCCGCCCCGATCCACGGCAGCAGCCGCCACCCGCTCGCGCCGCGCCGTCCGCGCCCGTTCTCCGCCTGCATCGTCATCGCCCCGTCTCCCTGGTTGGCGCGGCCATCCATGCGGCGGGGGGGCGGTGAGCGTCATGAGCAAGTTCTGAGCCCGGCCTGAAACCCGCTCCCGCGGAAGCGTCTGAAAATCAGCTGCGGCAGCCCTTGAACGCTGCGGACGGCCGCCCCAGATCACCGCCACTCATCGAGATCGGCTGAGGGGCAGGCCCTTTGACGCCGGGGCAACCGCCGCAGCTGCGGAATGGTGCCAACTCCTGCGGGGACCCTGTCCTCGACAGATGAGTGGGGGCGCCTCCGGGCGGACTCACCCGCTGTCGCCCGTGGAGTGCTCGATCCGTGCGATGGAGGCTCCCCTGGCTGATCTGGCCGTATTCTACGAACACCCGACCTGGTTCGAACCCCTGTTCGCGGCGCTGGACCGCCGCGGCGTGGACTGGCGCGCGATCGCGGCCGGCGACCACACCTTCGATCCGGGACCCGGCGCGCCGCCGGCCCCGGTGATCCTGAACCGCATCGGCATGTCGGCCTTCCTGCGGCAGAGCGACCATCCGATCTTCTACGCCCGCACCCTGTTCGACCACTGGGAGGGGCAGGGCGCGCGGGTGGTGAACGGCGCCGCCATGGACGTCGACACCTCCAAGGCCCGGCAGATCTCGCTGATCCGGCGCCTCGGCCACGGCGCCCCCGAGACCCGGGTGGCGCACCGGATCGTCGACCTTCCGGCCGCCGCCGCGGAGCTGCGCTTCCCGGTGCTGGTCAAGCCGGACATCGGCGGGTCGGGCGCCGGCATCCGCCGGTTCGAGACGGCCGAAGACCTCGCCGCCGCAGTGGCGGGCGGGGAGCTGTCGATGGGGATCAACAGCACCGTCCTGGTGCAGGAGGCGGCGCCGATCCGCGGCGGCCGCATCGTGCGGATCGAGACCCTGGGCGGGCGCTTCCTGTACGCCTGCAGCGTCGAGAGCGGCGGCTTCGACCTGTGTCTCGCCGACGTCTGCCTTGTGGCGCCGGGCAAGCCCTCGCTGCAGATCCAGCGTGTCGAACCGCCGGCCGCGGTGGTCGCGGCGGCGGAGTCCATCGTTCAGGCGGCGGGCATAGACGTCGGCGGGGTCGAGTACCTCGTCGACGACCGCGACGGCTCGGTGCTGTTCTACGACGTCAACGCCCTGTCCAACTTCGTCGCCGACCCGCAGGCGGTGCTCGGCTTCGACCCCCACGACAACCTGATCGACTACCTCGTCGACGAGATCGCCGCCAGGAAGGGCGCACAATGAGATACGGCTATTGGGCTCCGGTGTTCGGCGGCTGGCTGCGCAACATCCCGGAAGAAGGCGGACCGGCCGACTGGGAGTCGATCTCGCGGCTGGTGCGGCGGTCGGAGGATCTCGGTTACGACCTGACCCTGATCGCCGAGCTGAACCTGAACGACATCCGCGGCGTCGAGGCGCCGGCGCTGGACGCCTGGTCCACCGCCGCGGCGCTCGCCGCCGTCACCCGCTCGATCGAGCTGATGGTGGCGGTGCGGCCGAACTTCCACCAGCCGGCGCTGTTCGCCAAGGCCGCCGCCAACATCGACAACATCGCCCGCGGACGGCTGGCGCTGAACGTGGTGTCCTCGTGGTGGGCGAAGGAGGCGCAGAGCTACGGCCTGCACTTCGACGAGCATGACGATCGCTACGCGCGCACGTCCGAGTGGCTGAAGGTGGTCGACGGCCTGTGGTCGGAGAAGCGCTTCAGCTTCTCCGGCGACTACTACCGGCTCGAGGACGCGATCGTCGAACCGAAGCCGTTCCGCCGGCCGCGCCCGGTGGTCTACGCCGGCGGCGAGTCCGACGCCGCCAAGACGATGATCGCGCGGCAGTGCGATGCCTATGTCATGCACGGCGACACGCCCGAAATCATCCGCGGCAAGATCGCCGACATGCGCGAGCGGCGCGACCGGGAGGGCCTGCCGCCGCTGCAGTTCGGCATGGCCGCCTACGCCATCGTCCGGGACAGCCAGGCGGAGGCGGAGCGCGAGCTGGAGCGGATCACGACCATTCCGGGCCTCGCGGAGGGCGCGCCGCCGCCGGGCTTCGCCAACTTCGACCAGTGGCTCTCGGGCACGCAGCTGGAGCGGGAGATGAAGGTCCGCGAGTATTCCGTCTCCAACCGCGGCCTGCGGCCCGGCCTGGTCGGGACCCCGGAGACGGTGGCGGAGCGGCTGGAGGCCTTTGCGGATGCGGGCGTCGATCTGGTGCTCCTGCAGATGAGCCCGCAGCTGGAGGAGATGGAGCGCTTCTCGCAGCAGGTGATCCGGCCCGCCGGCTGACCAACCCGCCGGCGGCCGCTCGTCGCAGGCGGCTTGCGGAGCCGCCGGCGGCGCCGGACGTTGCTCGGGCATGTCCTCTCCGATCCGCCCGCCCCTGGTCCGCGACCCCCTGCCCGATCGCCTGGCGCGCCCGGTCCGCCGGGTGATCGCCGGCCGGGTGGTGCGGCTGTTCAACGACCCCGACAAGGGGGAGCGCCCGGTGGCGCGGCGGCCCGACGGGCTGTTCGGCCCGGATTCCGTAGCCTGGCGGGTGCACGGCGACGTGACCGGGATGCTGGTCGGCGGCGTGTCGGGCCTGCTGCTGCAGATGCTGCACCCGGCCGTGCTGGCGGGCGTCTGGGACCATTCCAACTTCCGCGCCGACATGCACGGCCGGCTGCGGCGGACCGCCCGCTTCATCGCCGTAACCACCTATGGCGGTCGTGACGAGGCGGAGGCGGCCATCGAGCGGGTGCGGCGCATCCATGGACGGGTCAGCGGCGTGCTGCCCGACGGCGCGCCCTATGTCGCCGACGATCCGCGGCTGCTGGCCTGGGTGCACGTGACCGAGGCGACCAGCTTCCTGAACGGCTGGCTGCGCTACGGGGAGCCCGGCATGTCGATGGCCGACCGCGACCGGTATTTCGCCGAGATGGCCGAGGTCGGGCGACGTCTGGGCGCCGATCCGGTCCCAGGGTCGCGGCAGGAGGCGCGGGCGCTGATCCGGGCGATGCGGCCGGAGCTGAGGGTCGACGAGCGGACCCGGGAGGTGGCGCGGCTGCTGCTGTCGCGCGAGGGCGGCGATCCGGCCGCCCGCCCGCTGCGGGCCCTGATGCTGCAGGCGGGCGTCGATCTGCTGCCGGGCTGGGCGCGGCGCATGCACGGCCTGTCGTCGCCCCTGCCGGTCCGGCCGCTGGTGCGCACCGGAACCTCTGGCGTGGCGCGGACGATCCGCTGGGCCTTCGAGACGCCGTACCGGTGAGGCGCGTCGGGCGTCAGCCGCGCGGCCAGCCGCCGGCGCGGCTGAGGGCGCCGGGCGCGGGGCGGCCGATCCGCTCGCCGATCCAGCGGGCGGTCGCGATCAGGGCGTCGAGGTCGTAGCCGGTTTCGAAGCCCGCCCGCTCCAGCATGTAGACCAGATCCTCGGTGGCGATGTTGCCGGTCGCGCCGGGGGCGAAGGGGCAGCCCCCGATGCCGCCGACCGAGGCGTCCAGCACGTCCACCCCGGCCTCGACCCCGGCGAAGGCGTTGGCGAGCCCCGTGTTGCGCGTGTCGTGGAAGTGCAGGCGCAGCACCGCCTCCGGCGCCGCGCGGCGCGCCGCCTCGACCTTGCGGGTCACGCTCCACGGGTCGCCGACCCCGATCGTGTCGGCGAGGGCGATCTCGGCCACGCCCAGTTCGCCGATGCGGCCGACCAGATCCTCGACCTGCTGCGTCGAGACCTCGCCGTCGAACGGGCAGCCCCACACGCAGGACAGGGTGGCGGACAGCGCGGGCGTCGCCCCGGGCTGCCCTTCGGCGTTGCGCCGGCCGGCGACGATGTCGGCCAGCATCGTCACCTGCTGGTCGACGGACAGCCCCTGGTTCTTCAGCCCGAAGCCGTCGGTCGCCGACATGGCGACGTTGACCTCGTCGACCGCCGTGCCGAGGGCGCGGTCATAGCCCTTGCCGTTCAGCACCAGGCCGATGCGGCTGCGGCCCGGGGCGGGCGGCAGGGCGGCCATGACCTCCTCCGCCCCGGCCATCTGGGGCACGTACTTCGGATGCACGAAGCTGACCGCCTCGATGCGGCGCGCGCCAGCGGCCTCGAGGCGGCGCACCAGTTCGGCGCGGACGGCAGGCTCCAGCACGACCTTCTCGTTCTGCAGCCCGTCGCGGGGGCCGACCTCCACGATGGTGATCGGCCGGCTCATCGGGCGCGCTCCGGGACGGGGCCGGAGTCCGGCGGGGCGTAGACAGTCAGGCGCACGTCGTCGCCCTGGGAGTAGTTGTGGCCGTTGACCACGCCGACGGTGCGGCCGGTCACCCCGAGGCGGGCGACCGCCTCGCGGAAGGGCCGCGCCTCGCGTTCCTCGACGATCGCCGGCCGACCCTGGGCCAGCGCCCGCGCCGCGCCCTCGCCGTCGGTGAGCTCGGTGTCGCGTCCGGTCAGGAAGACGAAGCTGGGCTCGTGGAATCCGGCGATGGCCACCGGGCCGGGGCGGCCCTGGCGCGGGTGCAGGTCCGCCTGCTCCAGCACCTGCTGAAGCTGCGGCGACACGGCCAGCGGCTTCAGCTGGCGCAGGGTTCCGGCGAGGGCGCCGTGGGCGAGGACGCCGAGGGCGAGCGAGGCGATCACCGCCGGGACCGGGGCGCGGTGCAGCAGCAGGAAGGCGCCGATCAGGCCGCTGAGCACCGAAAAGACGATGGTCAGGGTGGCCCAGGTCTGGGCGGTGGAGCGTCCGAACTCGGTCAGGCCGGCGACCACCGCCGCCGCCAGCAGCAGGGCCACGAGCACGCTGAGCCCGGCCCCCGCATAGCGGGACACGCGGCCGACCGGCCGCGTCAGCGCCGCCGCCGCCAGCAGGGCCAGGGCGCCGAACACCGGCAGGTTGTAGTGGACGAGCTTGGTCGGGGTCAGCTCGAAGATCAGCCAGGCGGGCAGCAGCCAGCAGACGAGGAAGCGGACGGCGGGCTCGGCGCGGCGCGTCCAGGCGGTGGCGAGCGCCGCCGGCAGGAGCAGGGTGGCGGGGAAGAAGGTGATCGCGGCGAGGGCGAGGTAGGTCCCGGGGGGCGCGCCGTGGCTCTCGTGGCCGCCGGCCAGCTTGGGCGCCAGGTCGCCGCCGATGGCCTCGCGCCAGAAACCGCCGTCGGTGGCGATGGTGATGGCGATGCCCCACGGGCCGACGATCAGGGCGACCAGCGCTAGGCCCCAGCCCCAGCCCAGCCGCCGAAGCCACTTCACGTCGCGATCCCACAGCGACAGCAGCAGCATCGCCGGCGCGATCACGACGAGGCCGATCGGACCCTTGACCAGGATCGACAGGCCCAGCCCGGACCAGAACAGCAGCTTGTGGACCCGGGCGGGCGCCGCCCCGGCCCGGGTGGCGAGATAGATGCGCGCCAAGGCCGCCATGGCGAGGGTGACGGCCCCGCACAGCATGGCGTCGGTCTTGGCGATGCCGGCCTCGGTGGAGAGCAGGAAGGTCGCCCCCAGCATGGCTCCGGCCAGGAAGCCGGCCCTCCGGCCGAACATGGCCCCGCCGACCCAGGCGCAGGCCGCCGCCGCCAGCATGGCCCCGAGGATGGAGGGGATCCGGTACGGCTGGATGGCGCGGCTCTCGACGCCGGTGGTCGCCGCGACCGCCGCGGCCTGCATCCAGTAGATGCCCACCGGCTTCTTCCAGCGCGGTTCGTCCTGGAAGCGGATGTCGACGTAGTCGCCGGTCTCCAGCATCTGCGAGGTGGCCTGGGCGTAGCGGCTCTCGTCCCGGTCGAGCGGCGGCAGCAGGGCCAGCACCGGCAGGCCGGCGAGCAGGGCGACCAGGGCCGCCATGAGCGGCCCCCGCCAGCCGGCGATGTAGCGGTCGAGATCGGGTCGCGTCATGACCGACTTCCTACCACGGCGATTCCGGGCGCGTCAGCCATGCCTCCCGCCCGACGATGAAACCGGCTAGACAGCGGCCATGACCGAGACCGTTCCCGACATTTCCGTCGTCGTTCCCGTCCACGACGAGGCGGGGGCGGCCGGGCCCCTGGCCCGCGAGATCGCGACCGCCTTCGCCGGCCGGTCGTTTGAGATGGTGTTCGTCGACGACGCCTCCCGCGACGCCACCCTGGCGGAGCTGCGGGCGCTGATGCCGGAGCTGCCGACGCTGCGGGTGTTGAGCCATGCGCAGAACGCGGGGCAGAGCCGGGCCGTGCGGACCGGGGTGCTGGCGGCGCGGGCGCCGATCGTGGTCACGCTCGACGGCGACGGCCAGAACCCGCCCGCTGACGCGCCGCGGCTGGTCGACCTGCTGCTGGCCTCGCCCGCCACCGTGGCGCTGGTCGGCGGGCGCCGCGCGCAGCGGCAGGACTCCGAGGCCAAGCGTTGGGCCTCGCGCTGGGCCAACCGCATCCGCAAGCGGCTGCTGGCGGACGACGCCGACGACACCGGCTGCGGCCTCAAGGCCTTCCGTCGCGACGTCTTCCTGCGCCTGCCCTACTTCGATCACATCCACCGCTACCTGCCGGCGCTGGTGATCCGGGAGGGGTTCGAGAACCGCTATCTGGACGTCGGCCACCGCCACCGCGAGACCGGGCGGTCGAAGTACACCAACTGGGGGCGGCTGGTGGCCTCGCTGTCCGATCTGGCCGGGGTGATGTGGCTGAAGCGCCGGTCGCGCCGGCCCGGAGCGATCAGCGAATTCTGAGGTTCGCCTGACAGGCGAGGGGGCGTAGCGGCGCGCGCCGAAGCGGGCTATTCATCGTTAACAAGCGCGGCCGTGGGCGGCCGCCCGCCGCTGGAGCCTGGTCATGCTGATCGCCCTGCCGCTGCTGCTGATCCCGGTGGTCCTGTACAACATCGTGGTCCTGTCCAGCCTGATCGGGGGCGGCAGCGACGCCGCCCTCGCCGCGGGCGGGGCGGACGCCATCCTGCGGGACCCGATGTTCTCGATCCCGATGGCCTCGGGGACCAGCTGGAACGTCGGGGCCGGCGACCTGATCCTGCTGCTGGCGCTGATCCTGCTGTTCTTCGAGCTGCTCAAGTCGACGTCCAGTCAGAAGGTGGCGATCGTCAATCACGCCCTGTCGATGATCCTGTTCGTCGCCGTGCTGGTCGAGTTCCTGCTGATCCGCGGCTTCGCCACCTCGACCTTCTTCCTGATCGTGGTGATGGTCATGCTGGACGTGCTGGCGGGATTCATCGTCACCATCATCTCGGCCCGCAAGGACCTCGACTTCGGCGGAGTCGCCTGAGTCAGCTGAAGCCGACGAAGATCAGGGCCACGACGAGGACGTCGATGGTGCGGGTCAGGAAGGTCAGCATGGCGGCGGTCCGGAAACGGGCGTGATGCCGCCCGGTTCAGCAAGGACCGTGCCGCCGGCTCAGATGTCGGTGTCCTCGGTGCGGCCGGGCTTCGGGCGCCGGTCGGCGGGCCCCGACCAGCGGGTCTCCAGATAGGCGGCGCGGGCCGCGTCCAGCACCGGCGGTCCGCCCTTCAGCCCTCGGCGCTGCCCGGACTGGCCCATCAGCTGGGCGGCGAAGACGGCGCCGCCGGCGTCCGCGGCGGGCGGCGGGGCAGGTCTTGCCGGGGGGGCGGCAGCTTCCGCCGCGGGCGCGGCGGGGACCAGGCCGCGGGAGGCGGAGCCGGCCCGGCGTTCGGCCGTGCGGCGCTCGGCGGCGCGGCGGTCGCGACGGCCGACCGGAGCGACGGGCGTGACCTCGTCGCTCACGACTTCGACAGCCGGTCGAGCTGGGCCCGCATCTCGTCCATCTGGCGGCGCATCTCGGCCAGGGGGTCGGCGTCCGCCTCGGCGGCCGGCTTCGCGGCCGCGGCGGGCGGCGGCGAGGCGGCGGCTCCGCCGAAGCCCGGCCACATCTTCATGGCCTCGGTGAACAGGGCCATGTTCCGGCGGGCCATCTCGTCGAGCAGGCCGGCGCCGGGCGCGGCCCCGAACGCCTTGGTGAACTGGCTGCGGATCTGCTCCTGCTGGCGGGCGAAGTTGTCGAGCGACATCTCCAGGTAGCCGGGCAGCACGCCCTGCATCTGGCCGCCGTAGAAGCCGATCAGCTGGCGCAGGAACTGGACGGGGAGCAGGGCCTCGCCGCGGCTCTCCTCCTCGAAGATGATCTGGGTGAGGATCTGTCGGGTCAGGTCCTCGTTGGTGCGGGCGTCGTAAACCACGAAGTCGACGCCTTCGCGCACCATGCGGGCAAGGTCCTCGAGCGTGACGTAGGCGCTGCTGGCGGTGTTGTAGAGACGCCGGTTGGCGTATTTCTTGATGACGACCGTCTCGTCGCTCGCGGACTTCCTGTCAGCCACCCGTCGTCCCCCAAGCTGTTGCGTCGCGTCACTTTCCGCGCTGCGGGCGCGAAAGTCTAGCCGACGCCGGGGGCCAGCACGACGCCGACGAGGACGGCGGCCCAGTGCACGGTGGCGCCGGTGACGACGAAGCCGTGCCAGATGGCGCGGCGGAACTTCACCTGCGGGCTGATGAAGACGAACACCCCGGCGGTGTAGATCAGGCCGCCGGCCACCAGCAGGCCGAGCGCCAGCGGGTGCACGGTGTCCATCATCGGCCGCAGGGCGATCACCGCCAGCCAGCCGAAGGCCACGTAGACGGCGCTCCAGATGGCGTCAGACAAACGCGGCAGCACCACCTTGGCCAGGGCGCCGCCGAGGCCGATGGCCCACACCAGCAGGGTGAAGCCGATGGCCCAGCCGCCCTCGAACCGCTGGGTGGTGAAGGGGGTGTAGCTGCCCGCGATCATCAGGAAGATGGCGGCCTCGTCGAGGCGGCGCAGCACCGGCCGGGCGGGGCAGGGGCGGGTCAGGTTGTAGACCGTCGAGGCGGTCAGCATGGCGATCAGGCACAGGGCGTAAACGGCGGTGGCCGCGACCGCGCCGATGCCCGAGTAGAGGGCGGCCAGCACCGCCAGCACCACCCCGCCGACCGCGGCCAGGGTCAGGCCGACGACGTGGACCACCAGGTCGGCGGTCTTCTCCGCATCCGTCCGGTAGTGCTCGACCATGTCGAGCTCGTCGGGGGTGCAAACGTGCCGTTTCAGCGCTTTCAGGTGCATGAGCATGGCCTGTCAAAAGCGGGACCCGCCCGCTTCGTTCCGACAGAATAATCAGAAGCCGGTGACCATGCGGTGAATCGCATGCGGATCACTGCGCCGCGGGCCCGCCCTCGGCGGGGCTGAGGCCGCGTTCGTCCTGCGGCCTGTAGGCGTCGCCCGTGCCGGTGGCGCCGGGCTGCGCCGGGACGGCGCCGGCGTCGGGCGGGGGGATCTCGGCCGGCTGGACGGCGGCGGCGCGGGCGTCGTCGGCGGCGGTTTCGGCGTCAGCGCTCCAGCGGAACCAGATGTAGGCGCCGACGGCGACGAACAGGACGATCAGGCCGACGACGGCGAGGCCGTTGAGGCGGGGCGAGCGGCGGGGGGTCTGGGTCATGGACGGCTCCGGTCGGGGTTCCCACCGGAAACAACGGCGCGGCCGGCCCCGTTCCCCCGGGCGGTCAGCGGAAGATGCAGCTGGCCCCGGCCCACAGCCCGGTGACGCGGGCGTCGTCGCCGGTCCCCGACAGGGTCCCGTAGATCTCGCCGGCGGCGAACTCCGGCCCGATGCTGTCCTCGCGGATCTGCGCCTCGGGGTAGGCCGCCTTCAGCTCGGCCACGGTCGAGCCGACGCCGATCCCGGCCAGGGTGGTGAAGCCGCGGGGCGCGCCGTCGCCGGCGGTCCAGCCGGCGAGGCGGCCGTCGGCGAAGACGAACTGCAGGTCGTCGCCCCAGTCGGCGAAGGTCAGCGGACCGACCGGGCATTCGGCGTTGGCGCCGCGCGTCGGCGCCTGGCCGCCGCGCATCTGGCTCATGGCCGAGACGACGTCGGCCTCGGGCATGCCGAAGGCGAACTTCAGCGCCGTGCCGCGGCCGCCGGGGTTGGCCGGGGTGACGCCGTCGGCCTCGAGCAGGGCCTCGCCCGGGGCGTCGGGGGCGGGGCGGCCGTCCGCGGCCGCGGCGGAGGCCTCGGCCGGGGCGTCGGCGGGCGGCGGGGCGGACGGCTGGCAGGCCGCCAGCGCCAGGGCGACGAAGGGGAGGGGGAGCAGGCGGGCGTGTCTCATGCGGTCACGCTAACGCCGTTTTGCGACAGGCGCGAGTCGCCCGGTCAGTCGCCCGGATCGCGGTCGAAGCCCTCGATCTGGCGGTCGCCGCGGCGCAGGTCGATGTGGCTGAAGTCGTGGGTGAGCAGCAGGCGCATGCGGGCCAGCTCGCGCGCCTCCTCCACGTCGGCGGCGTCCAGCGGCTCGTCCTCCGGCGGGCGGCCGATGCGGTGCAGGCGCAGGGTGAAACGCGACATGGCGGTCTCCCCGGGTCGGAGGCGAACGACAGGCGGCGCGGGAGCCGGACCGACGGCGGCGGGTCGCGGCCCCGAACCGCGATAATGGGAAGGCTAACACCCGCCTCAGGCGAACGTCGAATCACGAGGGCGGTGATCGCAATGTCCGCCGCGCGACACAGGGACGCGGGCCGGCGGAACGGGGGGCCGGCGGCGCCGTTGTTCCGGAAAGGAAGGACCATCCGCATGCGCACCCGTTTCGCCATCGCCGCCCTGATCTGGCCGATGATCCAGGCCGTGCTGTTCGGCGTCGGCGTGGTCGCCCTGCTGGCGGCGCCGCTGAGCCCGTCGGAGCTGCTGACCGCCGTCTGGTGGATGATCGCCGCCACCTGCGCGATCTCGACGCCCCTGGCCTGGGGCATGGCCCCGTGGCTGCGCCTGCGCGACCGGCCGCACCCGCAGCGCTGGAGCCGTCCGGGCGCCTGAGGCCCCGCACGGGCCGCCGTCGGCTCAGGCCAGGCTGTCGCGCTCCAGCACCTCCAGCGCCTCGCCGCAGCGGTGCAGTTCGACGCGGCTGTAGTCGCGGGTGAGCAGCAGGCGGACGCGGGCGAGCTCGCGCGCCTCGGCCAGCTCGAGCACGTCGAGGGGCTCGTCGATCGGGTCGAGGTCGGCGAGATGGTGGAGACGGAGACTGAATTTGGACACGGTCGAACCTTCCGGCGGATGGAGCGGGAGTTTTCGATCGACCCCGTTCGAGGCGGGGTGGCCCAATGTCTCTCAGCCGCGACGCGCTCGGGGAAAAAGCCAGGCTCGCGGTAGGTCTCTTGTACCCTTCCGGGACGGGAAAGTCCAACCTTTGCCGTTGTGTACGGGAGCGGACGGGGGCGGCGGCCGGGGCGCGCGGCCGGCCTCACGGGCGGGCGCCGGGGGCCGGTTCGGGACCCGGCGAAGGGGTGTCCCGGGAGTCCCGCGAGTCCCGAACCGCGCCGGCGGCGCGGGCGCGTTCGCAGGCCGCCTCCTCCTCCATGATCCGGTCCAGCGCCGCCTGCTCGGCCTGCATGGCGTCGCGCACCCGCCGCCAGCGCAGGGCCGCGGCGGCCTCGCCGTGCAGCACCGCGCGCACCATGCGGCGGTCGGCGACCCAAGCCAGTTCGCCGTAGTCCAGCTTTTCGAGGTCGCCCCCGACGTCCGCCTCCAGTTCGTCGCCCTCGTCCCACGGCGGCTCGCGCGACGGCGGCGCCCACGGCTGGTCGGCGAGCCGCCAGCCCTCGACCGCGGCGCGGGTGCGCAGGGTGGTCAGGCCGACGCCGTGGCGCAGGCAGCAGACGGCGCCCGGAACCCCGGCCAGATAGTCGGCCTTGACCCGCTCCCACACCTCCGGCGGGGCCGAGCGGCGGTTGTTGCGCCAGGCCCGCGCGGGGACGGGGGCGGGGGCGGGGTCAGAGTCGGGGGTTGCGGGGTCTGCGTCGACGGGTCCGTCCGCCATGGAAGCCTCCCGGGAGGGTGTCGGCGGGGAGGATAGGGGGCGGATGCGTCAGAAGCGGTCGTGGGGGCGTCGTCTCCTCCCCGCGGGGCGGGGAGGAGACGGTTGCTGCTCCGGCCGCCTGCGCCGCCCCCTCCGTCTCGCCGCTGTGCGGCGAGCCACCTCCCCACGCGTGGGGAGGTGAGGGACGGGCGCGGCTCACCTCCCCGTCGCAGACGGGGAGGGGGACCATGCGCAGCGCAGCGGAGCATGGTGGAGGGGGCGGCGCGGGAGGGCCGGGGTTCGCCCTTCCTCCCCTGCAGGACCCCCGCCGGCCGACCGGCAGGCTGGCTGTCATGGGATGAAGGGCGGGGTGGGAAGGTCTATGTCTGGCGGCCTGAACCGGAGCCCCGCCATGAAGACCCTGCACATCGACTTCGTCTCCGACATCGTCTGCCCCTGGTGCGTGGTCGGGCTGGGCGGGCTGACGGAGGCGCTGGGGCGGCTGGAGGGGGAGGGGATCGCGGCGGAGATCCGCTTCCAGCCGTTCGAGCTGAACCCGCAGATGCCGCCCGAGGGCGAGAACATCGTTGACCACATCGGCCGCAAGTACGGGGCGACGCCGGAGCAGTCGGCGAGGAACCGGGTCATGATCGCCGAACGGGCCGCGGAAGCGTGGCCGGGGTTCGGGATGCGCATGGGCGAGGACAGCCGCATCTGGAACACCTTCGACGCCCACCGGCTGCTGCATTGGGCCGGGACGATCGGGATGGCGGAGCAGAGGGCGCTGAAGGAGGCCCTGTTCAGGGCCCATTTCACCGAGGGCCGGACGATGACCGACGCCGATGTGCTGGCCGATGCGGCGGCGGCGGCGGGGCTGGACCGCGACGAGGCGGCGGCGGTGCTGGCCGAGGGGCGCCATGCCGCCGAGGTGCGGGCGGCGGAGGCGCTGTGGGTCTCGCGCGGGATCACCGGCGTGCCGGCGGTGGTGGTGGAGGGGAAGTGGCTGATCTCCGGCGGGCAGCCGGCCGGGGTGTTCGAGGACGCCCTGCGGAAGATGGCGGCGGAAGGGTGATCCGTCTCCTCCCCGTCGCGAAGCGATGGGGAGGGGGACCGCGAAGCGGTGGAGGGGTGAAAGGGCCGGGCGCGATCGCCGAAAGGATCTGCGCGGCGGCTTCACCCCTCCACCATCCTTCGCTTCGCTCCGGATGGTCCCCCTCCCCATTCCTGCGGAACGGGGAGGAGACGGGACGGTCAGGCCCGCTTCCTCTTCGGCGACGGCGCGGGGTTCGCGGCGGTGACCAGATGGCCCTTCCAGCCGGGGGGCGGGAGGAACCGGCCGGACTGCTCCTCACGGGTGCCGTGCTTCGCCACCCAGGCGGCCCGTCGGCCCGCCTTGAGGACGGTTTCGATGTCGAAGATCGAGCTCATCGCGGGCTCATTTCTATCAGTTCGAGGCCCTCGTCGCTACTCGCGTAGACCTCCCACTGGTCGACGATCGGCTTGTAGACGGCCTCCAGGTAGTCGAGGCTCAAGGCGAAGCGGCGGCGCAGCGTCTCTTCCGGTATGCCGTGGCCGCCCCGGGCGACGCGGCGCGCCACGCGCATGATCGAGAAGTCCGCCGACGGCAGCCGCAGATAGATCAGCTCGACCCGATACCCCGCCGCCTTCCAGTCGCGGAGGCGCACCGCGTGCGAGCGGGTGGCGAGGGTGGTCTCCAGCACGAAATCGGCGCGGTCCGCGACCAGCTCGTCCAGCCGCTCCAGCACCCGCCGCCCGGCGGCGAGGTCGCGGTTCGGCCCCGGCGGCACGTCCCGCGCCACCTCGTCCGGATTGACGAAGTGGAACGCCGCCGCCCGCTCGCGCAGGAACTGGTTGATGAAGGTGGTCTTCCCGGCGCCGTTGGGGCCGGCGAGGAGGACGGCGGTGGGCATGGGGGGAGGTTAGCGCGGGTGCGGCGCGGCGGCGAGGACATGCACCCTGAGGTGGACAGATGCGAAAGCCCGCCCCCTCGACGGGGGAGGGTCGGGAGGGGTGGAGGCGGGGCCTGGCCGGTGAGGCTGGAAGGCGCCGGCGTCTCCGAGTGCGAGCCGGATGCATCCTGCCGCCACCCCGTCCCCCGACCCCTTCCCCCTCGAGGGGAAGGGGAGGAGAGCGTCGCCCCCTCCTCCCCCTGCCGGGATCATCGCCGGTCGACGGCGGCGGGCGGGCTG
>Ga0233425_10000383_pt1 | contig 116036 bp, 99 predicted proteins | sample Watercolumn_Towu_2_FD_181712 | JGI IMG/M metagenome (GOLD analysis project Ga0233425, IMG submission 181712) | Freshwater microbial communities from Lake Towuti, South Sulawesi, Indonesia - Watercolumn_Towuti2014_140_MG | ecosystem: Environmental > Aquatic > Freshwater > Lake | place... | reverse complement strand
CGAAGTGATCACGTTCCGCCGAAACCAGCGATCAGCATCCGCCCGAAACAGGTGATCACGTTCCCCCGAAATCGCTGATCACGCGCCCCGAAATACGCATCAAGGGGGCGCCTCGACGGTAGCTACGTGGGACGCGGCCTCTCGTGTGGACATCCGCCCTGGCGGGCGGAACGCGGGACAAGCCATGCACAGCGGATGGACAACCCAGCGGGTTGCCCACGCGCTGCGCACAGCTTGCCCCACTTGCCCACACTTCCGGCCTTGCCTTGCCACCATTGAGAGACAGATTCCCCAGTCGGAGAACCCATGAGTCCAATCCTTATCATCGACCTTGAGGCCACCTGCGCCGATGATGGAACCATCCCGCCAGAGCAGATGCAAGTCATTGAGATTGGGGCCGTCTGGGCGACGCCAGCGGGGGAAGTCATCGATACCTTCCAGCGGTTTGTGCGGCCGACCGAGCGCGCCATGCTGACGCCATTCTGCGTTAGCCTGACCCACATCGACCAGGCGAGCATCGACGCCGCGCCTAGCTGGCCAACGGTGGCCACTGAGCTAGCCGAGTTTGCCCAACGCCATCAGCAGCCCGGCAGCTGGTGGGGATCGTGGGGAGCCTTCGACCGTAACCAGATGGAGCGTGAGAGCGCTCGTCATGGCATCGATAACCCGCTGGCGATGCTGTCGCACCAGAACCTTAAGGCCGCCTTTGCGAAGGCCAGAAAGATCAAGCAGTGCGGCATGGCCACTGCCTTGCGCATTGTCGGGCTCGAACTGCAAGGTGAGCACCACCGAGGTCTATCCGATGCTCAGAATATCGCTCGCTTGTTGCATGCTTGCCCTGCTCTTCTATCGTGCGAAATCGGAAGGCTAGAACATGAGCGAGATTGACACCGAAATCCGGCACGTCACGAAGCCCGGTGCGAACCTGTTTGCCGAATTGGGTTTTGCGCCCGCCGAGGCGGCGCGCTACCAGGCTGAGTTGCAAAACCGCATCGACGAAACGCGCGCCCTCAAGGGCAATCCGTCTGGATAAGTGATGTGCTTCCAGCGATGAGGCCCACCCGGAGGTATCGTGCTTCCACCGATGAAGCCCGCCTCGTGGGTATCGTGCTTCTAGCGATGAGGCCCGTCCGCTCGATGTCGTGCTTCTACCGATGACCCGGGGGTCATCGCCGCGTTGGAAGATATGCCTACATAAAGATCCAAGATGGGGACTTCAAGGAGTCGGAGGAGTGTGACCGTACCGCTCGGCTATCTGACGCTGGGATGACGTAAGCGCGGGCCAAAGCACGTGCACGCGGCTGGTTTCCATCTCCCTCAACTGGGCCTTGAACCTGTCATGTTTGAGGTCAATCTTGAAAAATGAAGGGTTGTGGTCGATCCTGTGCCGATTCAGTCTCCACAGAACCACGAAGGCGTGTTTGGGAGACAAGTACTTGTGTTTCTTGAAGTACTGAACCGCACTTGAAAGGATCTCATTCCTTTCCGTAATAGCCAGCGCCTCAAGCGCTCGAATGCAGGCATCTTGTCGCATCTGCTCCATGATGCGACTAATCTTCTTCTTGGCGTCTTCCGGCGAAAGAACGCGGCCGTTCTCGAACACAGAGAGCCCGAACTTCAAGATGCACTGAGAGCCTACCCAAAGGGTGTTCGCGTTCAAGCTATTTCGGATTTCGAACTGATAACGTAGCGACTCTTGCCCGCACAATTCGCATATTTCCTGGGGAGTCTCATGGTCGACAACCTTCTCGGTCACAGTCCACTCCTCAAAGGCCTTCGGAAGAGTGTCCCCAACTGAAAGGGGCAGGATACTGTCTCGTACGCGCTGGCTGTAGTGCTGCATGTCGTTCCCCGATTTTGATTCTTGATAATTTTATAGCCGTCTATCTCTGGTAGGTTGAAGTTCAATAGCGGCAGGGTCAGCTTGTTGGTCATCGCGGTTCATAGCCGTTTCTTCGGTTTCTTTGTGCCGCCAATAAACAATGGTGCGTCAAGGCCGTGCTTCGCCCACCCCCTACCTTTAAGTGCCCGAAAGCGGCGAGCTGCTTTCCCTCTCTCGACTTGCTCGTGCTCGCCACGACCTTCGGCCATGAAGTCCGGCCCGAATTTGGTGAACTTCTCCAGTCCTCCTAATTTGCGTGTTTTTTTCTCCCCTTCTGTCTGCCACTCGACAGCGGCAGCCGATGTCGGCTCGTCGTAGCGCACCACGGACCCGCGCAGCCTGTCAAGGGCGTCGACGCCCTCGGCCGGTATGATGCGCAGCCATTGTCCTAATACTTCCCGCACGCAGCGCTGGCAGAGGTCGAGGCTGACCGTGTTGCCGTCGCCAAACAGCGAATCGAAGCCGCAGGCATGGTCGAACGACAGGCGTTCTTGCCACTCGCCATTGTCGGGCGTAAGCCGGCGCTTGCAGCGATCGCAGGTACATGCAGCCAGCTCTTGGATGGTTCGGGGGTGATATTCGCGCATAGCAGACCTCGGCCTGGGGACAGGCGAAAAGAAACGGTTTCCTGATGGCGTGCGGTGACATTTCCATCGATCAACACGACTAGTCGCGTTCGGTGCTGAATCAAGACCAGCGATCCAGGTACCCACCCAACTGCGTTCGCCCATAAAGATCGTGGTCAATGTGACCCAGGTGCTGCCAGTTTCCCGCGTCACTGTGACCGAACGTTGTATGCCCTTTCTGTAAATCTAGGTCACTTTGACTCCGTTCACATCAGACCACTTACTGTGACTTGAGTCACAGTGGCATGGAAGAAGATCGCCAGGCGAAAGTACTTGAATCCCAAGCCATACCCCGCACCGTTTGAGTGGCGATGGTTCCGTATCGTATTCCGTATCGTATCGCTCCCAATACGATACGAAATCCACCAAGTTTATGGTCAGCCAACGATCCTCCTAGGCGAGCTCCAATTTGAGGGCTGATCGTCGATTTCTTCATGCCTCGTCGACAAAACTCCCCATGCGGATGGGGCAAGGAGTGCATCGGGAATGGTGCAACTTCGAGCTTTTTCCAAAATTTGGCCAAGTTTTGACTCCCGGTTTGGTGTTCTTGGCCAGCAAAGGTAAATTGCCTTTCCATCCCGATGGATCTTGGAGCCAACACAATGCCGATCAACGATCATGAGCAGTTCCTCTACCTCAGCGTAGCCATTGCTGCGGAGGCGAGTGGAGCCCGAAGGTGGCAGGGAGTTTATAGCGCCTATCTGGAACGATATTTGGTGGACGAACTTCCGCGGCCATCGCAGGCGAAAGCTGCCCTCTGTCTCCTATACGAACGATACCCGGAATGTAAGTCAGAGGCGTTCGACATCCGCATTTACGACGACGCGAACAGTGAGATCTACCCAGACCTTGCATGGGAGCCGGAGCCTGATCAAGTCCTCGGTGTAGTAGAGCGCGTGAACGAGAAGCCTGACCACACGCCGCTCAGTCTGGCCGATTGATCGTTCTCCATTCAAACGGTGCCGGACGGGAGGGCGCCCTGGCCGATGCTGCGTGATTGCAGGCGAGCCCGCCATTCTGCCGAATGCATAGCTTGGCACGGACAAGCAATCAATCGATCAATCGCGACTTGTCATCGGGATCAGTTGCACGATTGGCGGTTGTCCAAACAGCAAGATGGGCAGCGATTGAGCGTCACTCTTGGTGTGAGCTGTCAGCCCCGCCAATACTCGGGTGCAAGGAAGCGATCGAGATTGGATGATGTGTACTCTGGCAGCACGTTCAATCGGAAATCGTCACGCTCCTCGGTTACCCAGTTGTCGCGCAGCGAGCCGTAATCCTCTGGATGCCAAATTGCACCATTCCGCCAAGACCTGAAGGCAGTTACTGGCAAGCATTTATCGTGATCGAGCTGATCAAAGATGTCGGCGGGAAGTTCAAGCCCGGCATATGACAGTCCGGGAATGTGGTGCGCCATCGCTTGATCGCAAAAAGTCATCATCAGCTTGAGCTGATGGCGGCAACGCTCATAGTTCCAACGCTCGAAGGCCCATTTCTCATAGGTCGTGTAGGAGACCTGGTCAGTTGTCTTGCGGTAAATGCGTAAGACAACTCCGACCGGTTCACGGTCGGAGTTTGCATCGCCGCCGGCAAGTGCGGCAGCAAAGTCCGCCCCGGCGCGCCGGACAAATAGCACATCGACCCGATTGCCTGCCAGTACGAGGCTGCTGAGTCGGCGGATAGCGTTCGGTACGTACGTGTACCAGTTAAATTTGTCCTCTGCCGGAAACGGTGAAGTGCCTTTGAGCCAATCCGCGCGGATACCCATTGTTTCGGCTAGCCAAGCAACTACGGACGGTCGCAAAAGGTCAAGCAGCCGGTCTGGCTGCGTCAGTGACGACGGGGTGAAGCCAGACTGTTCCAAGATAGATGGGATCTCAATCAGATCAATGCGGTGTTCCTTGAACAGTAGGAAGAAGCGTTCTTGGACCGTCCTGGCGAAATGCGCCGGGTCGTGGTAAGGCTCGTCAGCTACAGATGCTTCGGCAAGACCGGTCAGCGCCATTGTGATTGCGGCCTGAAACGAAATGCCACCGAGTGCCTCGGCCTGAGCTTCATAGAAGCGGCGGACGTGAGGGGGCAATCTGATGGAGGTCGGTGTTATCGGTTCGTTCTCTTGAGCGGGAGTCTTGCGCGCCAAGACTACACCGCGGCTAAAAAGGGTGTACAGCAACTGCCCGAATGTTGGTTGTGACATGTTCTTTCTCTTGATGTGCTGTTGCCTCGATGGCGTTCGAGTCGATGAGTGCGAACTCAAAAAGGCTACACGTAGTCAAAATGAATATCAAGGGGCAACCGGGCTAATAGATAGGGGCTATCGAATGTTAGAGTCAATACCGAAGAATCTGCGTGTGGGATCCGCAGCGGGCCGCAGATACTACGAGCAATGACACGCCGAAAATCAAGGCGCAGGACCGCAAGGGCTCTCCCGGTCAGGCGCGTGTCTGCAATGCGCTAGGCGGGTGTCCTCCTGAACTGAGATCGCCAGGACGCCAGAGCGGGGGAATTCAAGGTTACCTTGGACGGCCTTTTTGGGGGCTGTCCTCCACCAACTTTGGTAGTGCATTTGGTTAGCGCACCAGGGGTTGCTGTGGGCAAGTGCGGGCAACCTCGTGGGCAGGCAGGGCGACCCTGCCTGTCCATCAGGTTGTCCACGCGGGCCGCCGTTCCACGGCGGCTGTCCACAGCATGACGTGCTAAAGGCGTATCGTTCGCTCTTGTTTGTATGTTGTTTTTTAAAGTACAAACAACAACAGACTGTTTACGTGGTTGCAAATATCTGATCGGTAAGGCTTATTTCGATCGAAGGTTAATGTTTATGGGGTGAGGTGAATGTTTATGGGGTGTAAGGTGAACGTCTATGGGGTGTGAAGTGAATGTTTATGGGGCTGGCATAAGTCTGCGCTCTTTCGCATCTCGCCCCACAGACATTCACTTTTGATGCAAAGGTGAATGTCTATGGGGTGGGGTGTTTCAAAGGTGAATGTTCATGGGCATGTTATCCACAGGATCCTGCAAAGATTGCATGGCTCCCCGTCATCGCCTAGGTCAATTAGCGCAGATGTTAATTAGCGAACTATGGAGGCGTCATGCAAGCCAAGGGATGTCGCGTTGACGTTGAGCTCATGGACCCAAAGAAAACAAAGGTTTAGCGAAAGAAAGAAATTCGATCACTATCGCAGGTCGCACGCTTTCCAGATGCATAGTGCAGCGAGATGGGTCTCAGATGTGGTGTTGAATAAAAACAACACATCAGAAAATATAACCAGATTTTCCTGCCAGGTGATCCAGAAATACATCTGCGTTCGCCGATGAAAATCGAGGTCAATGTGACCCAGGTGCCGGCGTTTGCTGCGTCAATGTGACCCTATATTGCCTATTTGTTGTGCAATTGTGCGTCACATTGACGCGGTAGATCCATTTGTGCCGCCGTATAGAGTCACAGTGACTCAAATGGCCGCAGTCTCGGTAACAAATGGGGTCAATGTGACCCACCTTGTCTTATTTTTCTGTCCAATCCTATATTGCCAACATAGTTTGGTGAGCAGCGAGGTATAACTCCGTATTACGCGTGCTAGCACGCTCCATTCGGAGTTACCTCGCCCTGCGGGGCTGGGTGGGACGCTTCGCTTCCCCACCTTGGGTATCTGGAGAACTGACGGGCGATGCAATGACTGATGTTGCAGAAGGCGGTTTGCGAAATGTACTGGCTATTCGGCTAAACACGGGCGAGCGCGCGCTCGTCGAGAAGCGCGCGGCGGAGGCTGGCCTACCGACGGCGACCTTTATTCGCCAGGCAGCTCTCGGGGCTGTTGTGCCGGCAAGGCCAGAGATTCCAGCAGTTAATCGGGAGGCATATCTTGAACTGGCGCGAGTTGGCAGTAACTTGAACCAGGTCGCTCACCACCTGAATGCAGGCACCGCTACCAGTGTGGATGAAAGCATCGTCCGGCGGCTGGCGGCTGTTACTAGGTCGCTGGCATTACAGGTTCTGGGCGAGAAACTGCCGTGAAAGCTAAAGTTGGTCGAGGCAATGGATTTCGGGGCTTGCTAGCCTATGTCTTTGGGGGTGGCGAAAAGGGAAAGCACGACCGGGCCTCAATCGTCGGCGGCAATATGGCAGGCATGGCCCCCCGCGACTTGGCGGCCGAGTTCGCCATTTGCCGCCGTCTCCGGCCTAACGTGAAAAGTCCCGTCTGGCACTGTTCGTTAGCATTACCAAAGGGGGAGCGACTTGATGGCACTGCTTGGGAGCGAGTCTGCGCGCGTCACCTACAGCTCATGGGGATCGACACCGACAATCATATGTGGGTGGCCGTGCAGCACGACGATACCGACTACGACCATGTTCACTTGGTCGTCAGCCGGATCGGACTCGATGCCACCTTGTGGCACGGTCGCAATGATGTGAAAGTCGCGATAGAGTCAACACAGGCCATCGAGCGCGAGTTTGGACTGCGGCTGACGCCCGGCCTAGATAACGAGCCGGAACATCCGAAGAAGACTAGGGGAGAGGCTGCGAGAAAGAAGCGGAAGGGTCAAGTATCCGTTAAAGAACGGATGCAGGCCATTCTGAACAAGGCCATGCAGGCCCGCAGCTTCGAGGCCTTTGTGAAGGCCTGCCAATCAGAAGGTTTGGAATTGCTGCCAAACGTGGCCAGCACCGGCAGAATGAGTGGGTTCTCCTTCCGGCTGGATGGGGAACTCATGAAGGCATCGGATCTCGGCGCGAAGTATCGGTGGGCGAAGCTAGCCACAAAGACCGGCTATGATTCCGCCCGGCACATGCCGTTGATTCAGGAAATGGCTGCCGCCGCGGTGAGGGCGTCTACAAAAGTAGAACCTGGGGGAGAAGCGAGCTTGCGGGCGGTGAAGGTGGCGGCGGGTGAGCGACCCATGCGCCGGAACCGCACGATTGACCTACTGTTCATCCGTCTTGACGATGGTACCTACGCTTGGAAAAGGAGCCAGACCGCGGCGTTTCGGGACCTCGGTGATCGGATACGATTTGGACGGGCGCCGGATACTGCCATAAAGGCCGCGCTGCAGCTTGTACGTGAGAAGGGTTGGGTCGAAGTTGAGGCGGCGGGTTCGATCGACTTTCGACGGCGCACGTGGATTCAAGGTCGGCTCCTGGGTATCAGAGTGGTCGGCTATGAGCCGTCGAGGGATGATATGTGCGCGCTCGCCGAACACCGCTGCGACGGGGCCGTCCGGATTGCATCTAAGGAGGTCGATCCGTTGATTCGCCAGATTCTGATCCTCAAAGCGGAGACTGAAGCCAACCTGGCAAAGCATTGGGCGATCTATGGCGAGATCCCAGCGCCCGAGATCGGGGAAGACACTATTCGACCTGACCAGTATGAATTCGCAGAGCTGCATGCAGATGAGCAGTATCGACAGGCGAAGCTGCAGGCCTCAACCAGTCGAGCTGCATTGCGGGAAGCTCTGCCAACGGGGCTTTTGGCGCAGCTTCGTGGTGGCACAGTTGCGCAGGCCAGATCGGATAATGCCCTTGACTGGGCGGCCTATCTCGCGCACTGTCACCGTGTAATCTCTAGTGCTACGGCCGGCAGATTGAAGCTCGCGATGGAAATTGAAGATTTGGCATTCTGGCTACGCGAGATCCAGGCGGGGCGAATGCCGATTGAGCTACAAGATGCTATTGATGGCGAAATCGAAGCGAAACCGCACGCGGCAGCCGTAGCTACTGGGCTGGCGCGCAAGCGGGACACGGACCCAGTGAAGACAGGCAACGTTGGTCGTCGCGTAGCCGATGGTTGCGCTCACTGGTCAACGTCAGAGCCGAAGTTTCCTGAGAGCCCCGAAGCGGAGCTTCCCGGGAACCGGTTGAGATAGAGAGAGAAATGAGCAACTACTCGAATGGTTTGTCCGCTGGCATGGCGGCTCGAAATGCAGCGGTTCGAGAAGGACGTGCAGCTGTTGCTGAGTGGGAAGCCCACTCTCAAAAGCTGCAAAGCCGGCTGTCCGCCGCCTTAAATGCGGAACTTACCGAGCACGTTGAACGGAAAGTTAGTGCTAACTACGTTCGTGCACTCAGAAGCGCGTTGGCGGAATTGGCCCCAGACCACCCTTTGCTGCGCGAGGCAGTGGCGACCGCACTGCTAGAAGAGTCGCGAACCAGGGCCTATGCTGAGCGCGGCTATGTCTACGACGAAAAATCAAGGGCATTGAGAAAGGCCTAGAGGCGCACTCGCTCGCGATCTGGTGCTCGTCGGTATGCAGCATCTTCTGGTAGGCCTCGCTCGAGAGCAGACGTTGCGTGCGCTCATCGCATGTCAATTTCCCGGGCCTCTTGGCTGGCCACCCCGGAAATCAAAACCGTCATTCTTGCAGTAGCCAATTTCCCGCTCCGGCTTACAGCCTGTGAGGACGGACCGCTAGTAGATGGGGCGCGTCCGAGCCGGAATGCAATCGAGCGGATCGACTGCCCAGCCACGACGGAACGAGATATCTCTTCTCGTTCGGCAAGCGTCAGGGCTAGCCTGGAGCGGTGTCGGGATGCTGGCTGGATTCCGCCGGACTCCGCCAGAATCCTTTGCACAGATGAATGGTACCGATCAAATAGCCGGGCGATCTGGTGAAGCGTGTCACCTTTCCGCCACCGCTCCCACATTAGTGCCTTCTGAGTCTCGGTGTAGTAGATCCGGCGCCTCTGTTTCATTTGCAACACCTCCACTGCTCATGCAGCATCTAGTGTGTTGCATCGACCGGTTGAATCCACAGATGACAACGGCCTAAGGTTCAGCGTGCCTCATTTCGTTGGTGTCTTGGTAAGACCGGTTATGTTCGCTGGGGTATGGCCTGGTGGACGGATTATTTTTTGTTGAGCCTGACAACTGGGCCCGTGGGGTCTCGCCACAGACAAGCCCCAGCGTCCGCTGATTGGTATATTCACGACCGAACGGCCGAAGTTTGCCGCCCTTCCACCCGTGCTCGCGATGCCTTTGTCACTCTTGCCACGATCCAGCTTGCATGTGATGGTCAGCCGCCAAGTAGGTCTTTATTCGACGGTGACGGACTTGGCCTAAACTCGCCGCCTGCCTCGTGATCATGGCGAGGCCGCTGCTGCTGGGCACCCCCGAGACCGCCGGCGGCCCCGTGCTTGACCTCCCTCACGCCACCGACCAGGATGTCGTGGCCCTGATCGCCGGCCTTCTCGGCTGAGGCGAGGCCCCCTGCGTGCGCGCCAAGCCAGCGGAGAATATTGTCCGGAATCCAGTGGATAAGAGAAAAAACGAGGTGGACCACAGTGGTCATGATGATCACGTAGATGGTGACGTACGCGAAAAACGACACGATGCCGGTCATGGAATCGGCCTGCACGCCGGCGACGACGGTCATGTACGCCAGATTGATCAGGCCCACGATGGGTTGGGTCAGAAGCATGCCGCCGATCAGGCCAAACAGCATCAGGGCGGGTCTCATCACGAGCGAGAGAATCATCATGTAGCCGTGCCCGGCCTTTCCGACGGCGTCGTCACCGTCCGGGTGAACGTGAGCGACGGCGAACAGCGGGCCGGCGATCACCGACTCGAGCGCCAGCACAAACCAGTTCACGACCGAGCTCATCCAAGTGATGAAGGGAATCATGGGGACATACGTCGCAAGCACCGCTCCAAAAAAGAACAAGGCGATAACGACCGTGGTCATCAGGCCCGACAGGAACTGCAATACTGCACCGGCATCGAAGCCGATCTTTGTCGTGCCTTGTGCTGCCCAAGAGTTCGCGACGCCCGTGGCACTGGCCATGGCGACCAGCAGCGCTTCGCCAGCGCCGACAATCGAATCTCCGAACGACTTCATTTGGCTCATGTGATTCAGGTTCGAGCCGGCGATTTCCTGCGTCATCTGATTGATCGCGCCCATGAATGGGGCGGACATCAGCTTCCTCACATACTCCCACGCGCCTTCCCCTTGCTGGGGAGGGCGCACGTTGGTCTCGTTGTAGTAGACCTGGCGAATGCCCTCTACCCGATTCTTCGTGTATTCGTTGGCGGTGGCCATTGCATCCTGGTAGGTCTGCAGGACCTCCTGCGTTTCCTTGTCCGTGATATCGATGGGTTCAGACATGGGTAGTCCGTTCAGCGTGGACTGCATCACGTCGTTCATCTTGACGATGTGGTTGTACCAGGTGCCGGCGAAGATCCAGCCCCCATCCTTGGCGGCCTGCAGGAAGTCGCTGCGTGCCCGGTCGTTCGTTTGCAATACGGCGCTCTTCGCCGCGTCACGCAGCGCGTTCTCGTAGTTGTTTGCCGCCGTATCGATAGCGCCGGGAGTGGGCTTTTGACCGGCCACGATCTGATTGGCCGTCGGTTGCAGCTCCTGGATCATGCGCTGCACAGCCTGAGCGTGTGCAGCCATGATCGGCGCTTTGATTACCTTTGTATTGCTGTTGCCTTCGGACGCCTCCCACGACTGCTTCCAGGAGATTCCACCGCAAACCGTCGGGTTGACGTAGCTATTATCGTTGGCTTTCCACTGGTAGTTGCTTACCGTGTACTTGGCGTTCGACAGGTTCTTGATGTTCGCGTAGGCACCAACGGCAGATATGGCGTCAAACACACCGTAGTTGAGCAGCTTGCCGGTATTCATCATGACCTGCGTGGACGGCACCGGCTGAACTCTGGTGCCGCGGCCCGCGTCCTGGAACTGCTTGTTCATCGCGGCCGCGCAGACTTCGAATTTGAGGATGTTGGCGGCCAGAGGACGAGAGTCCGGGATCATCGGGCGGGAGATCATGTTGTCCCGGTTGATTTGCTCGATCGCGGCCTTCCAAATGGCATCCGCTACACCAACCCCCTGCAGCGCGAGCCAGAGTATGCCGATTTGGATCAGCGAATAGCCCGAGCCGAGAGGCAGCAGGAGGGCGGTGCCGGCGACGGTGCGCAACACCACGTAGGGGGATTTCATGTTCCTCCCAAGCACCTCTCCGTCGTGCGCTGAGTCGATCGTGCCCTTGATCGTCGTGTAAGCGATGAACAGCATGCCCAAGAAGAGGACGGCGGCGTTGAAGATCTTCATCATCGCGCCCAGAACGTCATCGTTCTGTCCGCCGCTGACGTTCCCGCCCGATGAGATCAGCCCGATGATGTTCCCAAATACCTCTCGCAAAAAATCGACGGAGGTGTCGCCGGCTGGCGGCGTGAACCGGTTAAGCGACATGCCGGTTGCCGAGTCCGCATAGGCAACCCCGACAGACAGCCCGAGCGCCAGCGCGATAGTGAGTATGCGCCTGATCATTTTTTGATCCTGCGGGGCACTGGCGTAGTTGCTAGCGCCCAGAAGTCCATAGCAAGCAGCAGGGGGAACGGCAGAGCCAGCACCTTCCACGCGGCAGCGTGGTTGCTCCCCAAATGGTTCCACGCGCCAACTGCGCCAAGTACAAAGGTTAGTGGGAACCACCAGCAACCCGGTAGCCGCATCCAGAGCCTGTGCAACCCTAGGGGCAAGACCAGATTGCTTAACAGGAGCAAATAGGCACCAGCTCGATGCGTTGCATGATCGAACGCCTGTGACACCAGGAATGATTTGATCGCTTCTAATGGCCTTCTCAATTCGGACCTCTTCAGTGGCTTGCACCCTTGTCCGCTTATGGGAGAGAGTAAGGTTGTGGCTTAGGGCGAAGCTCTTCGATCGCCCTGACGCAGTTCTTTTCGACAGTGTTCTTCAGCTCGTTCTGTAACCTCACCACGCAGGCAAGGTCCCCCTGTCCGCACTGTCCATGAGTAGCGAAGTTGGCTGCACTGCTCTGGCAGTCTTGCATCGCCGCGGATTGGGCTTGCGGAGACTGCCAAGGGAAAATCTCCTGCTTAACATCCGTGCTGCGGCTGCCGCTTTGGGCCAGAACGCTTGTGCTGGGCAACGCGAGCGAGCAAAAAGCGGCCCAAGCGATCACAACGCACTTCACGTATTGTTTGCTGATCGTTAGTACTGCGGAGGTGCTGGGTCGCCTTGCAAGCTCACAAGCAATTGGGCGGTTGTGGAGAGCCATTAGAGGCCTCCGGTCTCGGTGTGGCCCGGCTGTCCAATAGGAAGGCGAGGCCTCCCAGTTCGCCGAATCGATGCCTCGCCTTCAACCCTCTCGGTTCCTCGGCGCGCTGCCATTTCGGCAAGCCACCGCCTGATATCTGCGACAAACCAGACGGCGCGCCGCTTGGCTGGGAATGCTGTTTGGGGTAGCTCGCCCTTGTAGGCCATTTGCGTTACCGCTCCCTCGGTCGTCGCTAGAAGAGCTGCAAGCTCTGCGCGAGTGATGACCGCCTCGGCAGCCATACGGCCAAATGTCGCTCGGAAGTCGTTGTCGATTTTTCCCATGTCGTGATGGATGGCGATCACTGATGATCCCCATTCCCTTGCGGTTAGTATGCTGAGGAATGTAAGATTTCCGGCAACACCAGTCGAAGGGCAGTTTTTGGCAAGGAGCAGCGTGAACAACGAACCCAACAGCGGCCGCATCCTCAAGCCAGCGCTGAGCCGGGTCGCGGCCCGGTTGGTGCAAGAGGCGATAAGGAAGACTGGGTTCAGCTTCCCACAGTTGGACGAGGCGTTGAATTTGCCTACCGGTACCACGTATAGCTATAGCGTCGCAAATCCCAAGAAGGCTCGCTCCCCCCAGGCATCGGCTATCCAGAGATTGGAGGAGAGGGTGGCTGGGCTAGTTGGCCGAAAGGCGAACATTTTGATTGTCCGGGACGCCAATCTTTGGATGGAAGGGTGGCCATCTGGGCCACTCAGCGTGCCAAGTGAGTTCAAAAGACCACGATCGCGAGGCAAGAGGAAGGGGTACGCTCCTTCTAAGGCGTATCTGGCGATTGGCCCTGCTTAGGGGGATGACCCAGTTCTCGGCTCTGCCGGAATTCTGCCGGAGCGTGACGGTGATCCTGCGAAATCAGCAGTGATACAGAGCGACGGAATTCCTTGAAATACCAAGTGATCTGGGGTAACGTGATAGGTGCTTGGTTTGACTTTTAATCCGTTGGTCGCGTGTTCGAGTCACGCACGACCCACCAGTATTACGAAGGGCCTGTGGCGCAAGTCACAGGCCTTTTTTTGTTTTCGGGCTTCGGACTTGCGCGCAAGTCGCGGGTACGACGATCCGCAGGCGCCACGATCGATGCGCCGCACTCCATTGCGCGGGCATCAGAGACTGAATCGCGGCGCTCGCCGCCTGCCGGCTGATTAACCAGTCTGAGGTAGAGACGTATTGCGACGCGTGGCTGAAAATGCCACCAGCCGTGGCCCGCGCGAGGCCGCGCCGCAATCATCGACAGTGTCGGCCAAGACCGGCGCGGGAAGTCTCATATGCAGCGAGCTGGTGGTGGGAAAAGCCTGCCGGCCAATGAGCACGTGTTGCGCGTTGTCTGGCCGTTCGTTCCGGTGGTGTTGGCCTTGGCATTGTTCTGTATCGTCAGTGTCGATGTGTTGTCCGCAGCGCGCGGATTCGTCGCCGGCGAAAGTCTCTGGAGCAAGGGACAGAAAGCGGCGGTGCTGCATCTGCTGCGGTATTCCGAAAGCCGGCTCGATGCCGACTACCAGGCCTATCTTTCCGCCATCGCCGTGCCGCTCGGCGATCATGTGGCGCGCCTCGAACTTGAAAAGACCGACTACGATCGCGCCCGTGCCGTGCAGGGGTTGCGGATCGGCGGCAATCATCGCGACGACATCCCAGGCATGATTCGCCTTTATCGTCATTTCCGGAATGTGTCTGAAATCGACGAGGCGATCTCGGTCTGGGCCGCTGCCGATGTGGAGATCACCCGTCTGGAAGCGGCCGGCAAACGTCTGCGCGAACGCATTGGCGAACGCAATTGCGACGCCGCATGCGTGGCGCCGCTGCGGCGCGACGTCGTCGATATCGACGCGCTGCTCACGCCGATGGAAGCGGCTTTTTCCGATGCGCTTGGCCGGGCGTCGCGCCGCGTGCGCGGTCTGCTGACGTGGTGCGCGGTCGGGCTGGCGCTGCTGCTACTGGCGTGTGCAACGTGGTTGTCCAGGCGCGTGACGCGCAAGGAGCGACAGTTGCGTCATGCTTTGCTGGTCAGCGAGGAACGACTGCAACTGGCGGTGGCCGGCAGCACCGATGGCCTGTGGGACTGGCATCCTCACAGTGGTGAGCTGTACTTTTCGCCGCGCTGCGCGGAGATGCTCGGCTTCGGCGCCAACGAACTGCCGCACGCGCGCGAGACGCTGCTGGCGCTGATGCATCCGTCCGACGTGTCCGAGTTCGAGCGGCGACTCGAGGGCCATGTGCGCAAGGGCGCGCCATACGATATCGAAATGCGCTTGCGCAAGAAATCCGGCGGATACCTGTGGGTGAGGGCGCGCGGCCAGATGGTGCGCAGCGTGGTCGGCAAGGCCGTTCGCATGGCGGGCTCGCTGAGCGACATTTCCGATCGCAAGCGATTCGAGGCGCAGTTGTTCGCCGAAAAGGAGCGCGCGCAGGTGACCTTGCATGCGATCGGCGATGCCGTGATCACCACGGACGTGTGGGGCAGGATCCAGTCGCTCAATCCCGTTGCCGAAGCCATGACAGGATGGGCGCAAGCGGAGGCCGCAGGATGTTTCCTGCAGCAGGTTTGCCGTCTTCATGACGAAGTCACGCGAGAGGCGGTGAGCGATCTGGTGCCGCGCGCGCTGGCGGGCACCTGGCCCAGTCAGGTGTCGATGCTGCTGTCACGCGGGCGGCCCGAAGGGCAGGGCGATGCCGTTGCGGATCGGGTGGCGGTGAAACCGTCGGTCGCGCTGATTCGCGACAAGGCCGGCCAGGCAATCGGAGTCGTGGTGGTCCTGCACGATGTGACGCTCGAGCGTGCACACGCGGCGCAGCTGGCGTACGAGGCCAGCCATGATGCGCTGACCGGCCTGGTCAATCGCGCGGAGTTCGAGCGCAGGCTTGGCGCGGCGCTTGGCCGGGCCAAGGTCGATGGCTGCATCCACACGTTGATGTATCTGGATCTGGACCAGTTCAAGCCCGTCAACGACACCTGTGGACATGCGGCCGGCGACGAATTGCTCTGCCAGATTGCCGAGATCATGCGCCAGCAGCTACGGCGCAGCGATACGCTGGCCCGCCTGGGCGGCGACGAATTTGCCGTATTGCTCGAACATTGCCCGACCGGTGACGGCGAACGCGTGGCGGAAGCGTTGCGCCACGCGATTGCGAATTATCGCTACACGTGCCGGGATCACGCGTTCGCAATCGGCGTCAGCATTGGGCTGGTGCGGATCGACGAGCGCACCGCGAAATTCGAGGATGCGCTGGATGCGGCCGACCGCGCGTGCTATCGCGCCAAGCGCGACGGCCGCAATCGCGTGCGTCTTGGCTGATCAGGGCTGTTGGGGCGACGGCGGCGATGGCACCAGTGGATCGCGGAAGCCGGTATTCACCGGTTTGACGACCACCACGCCGGGCGCCGAGGCGGGCCGCTGCGCGGCATGCCAGGTCTTGTAGGCCCAATAGCCGGCGCCGGCCAGCATGCCCAGCTTCGACACCTTCCAGGCAACGCGCCCGATCGCCGTGCGGCGCAGCAAGGGCAGGGCCAGCGTGATCGCCGTGCTCAGCATGGGGTAGTCGCGGGTCACGCCAAACAGCTTGAGCCAGCCTGACGGCCGCGTCATGCGAGGCAACCACGCGCCGATATTGGTCATGCGCCGCGCGCCGCCTTTGACCTGATGCAGTGCCTGCACGGCGTCGTATCGCTCCAGCGCCGCGCGCGTGATCAGCAATTCCTTGCGCACGGCCAGGGGCAGGCGCACCTCGCGCGTGAACCGGACCGGGCGCGGATGGTCGCGACGTGGGCGATTGTCGATCGATTCGTCTTCTGGCGTGGTCATTGGCGCAGCATCTCCCGGTCTTTGTCGAGCTCCGCAAGCGTGGCTTCGAACAGCGGCGGAGCGTTGCGGACCTTGTTGCGGGCCACCAGCAGGCAGATCGCGGCGCAGATCACGTAGAACACGACGATCGCCCCGATGGCCTGCCAGCGATAGGTTTCCCAGAACAGGATGGCGATCAGCAACGTGAATGTCATCAGCGCCATGCTGAAGAACACGAGGCCGAAACAGGCCAGCAGCGCCACCTTCATCAGCCGCGCACGTTCCTCGGCCAACTCGACGCTGGCTAGCTCCAGACGTGTCTGCAGCATCGACACCACAGAACCGGTGAGGTTGCGGAGAGAGTCCAGGAACTTGGGGGAATGGGATTCGCTCATGCGGCTCCGGCGAAAAATCGATGCGCCGGCATGGGCGGCATCTGCTACGGATGGACCGGAGCGGCAGATGGGGCCGCGCCCGGTCCGTCTTGAGACTGCAAGCGCCGGCGCAGATGCGCAGCCGGCGCCGAACACGCAGTGCGACGACTTACTTGCGGTTCAACAACAGGCCGATCAGCAGGCCCACACCGGCGGCCACGCCCACGGCGCGCCAAGGGTGATCGTGCACGTAGTCGTCGGTGGCACGCGCGGCGGCCTTGCTCTTGGTGACGACGGCATCCTGCAGATCCTGGGCCTTTTCCTTGGCCTGCTTCAGCAGGCCCATGCCACGCTCGCGCAGTTCGGCGGCTTTCTCGCCGGTGGTCGAGGCCGCTTGCTTAAGCAGTTCTTCGGCATCGGACAGAACGGTCTTGACATCGCTCATCAGTTTCTCCTGTTTGCGGGCGGTTGGTTCAATTGGTGACATTTTGCCTTGCGCGCACTCGCTTGTGGCGTTTCTTGTCTTCCACTTAGCATATGTGGCGGCCGGCCATCGTTTCAAGCTTGCCGATACAAAGCCATCGACATGGCAGGCAATGCATGGTGGGCGCTTGCGAACCCTTCCTGATGCCAGACTCGCAGCCTTTATGACTTCGAGTGATTTTGTCGTGACTTTATATTCGTTTGGGTTGGATGGCAATCCGACTAAGCTGGTTCGCCAGCTTACCTTTTATTACCTTCCTTAATTTTCAGTTTCTCGGAGATTTCTCTCATGGCACTGCGTCTCGGCGATATCGCCCGGACTTCGAGCAAGAATCGAGCGAGGGCCGCATCCGGTTCCACGAATGGCTCGGCAACAACTGGGGTGTCCTGTTCTCGCACCCGGCCGACTACACCCCGGTGTGCACGACCGAACTCGGCCTGACCGCCAAGCTCAAGGAAGAATTCGGCAAGCGCAATGTCAAGGCGATTGCCCTGTCTGTAGACAGCGTGGAGTCGCACAAGGGCTGGATCCAGGACATCAACGAGACGCAATCTACCTCGGTCAACTTCCCGATCCTGGCCGATGCCGACCGCAAAGTTTCCGAGCTCTACGACATGATCCATCCGAACGCCAACGAGACGCTGACCGTGCGCTCGCTGTTCGTGATCGACCCGAAGAAGAAGGTAAGGCTGATCATTACCTACCCGGCAAGTACCGGTAGAAATTTCAATGAAGTGCTGCGCGTCATCGATTCGCTCCAGCTGACCGACAACCACAGCGTGGCCACGCCGGGCAACTGGCAGGACGGCGACGACGTGGTCATCGTGCCGTCGCTCAAGGACGAAGAGGTCATTCGCCAGAAATTCCCGAAGGGCTACAAGGCGGTGCGTCCGTACCTGCGCTTGACCCCGCAACCGAACAAGTAAGAAAAAGCCGGGCGCGGTGCTTGCGCTCCGGGCCCGGCCGAGTACGGCTTTAACGGTGTTTCAAAACGACGGGGTCGTGTCCGTCGTCTCCTTGGTAGTGTGCTTGAGCCCGGCCGACGAGCCGGGCTTTTTTCTGATGCGCGAGGTGACTCGCCGCCGATCAGAAAAACGCTTGCAGGCCAGTCTGGGCGCGGCCCAGGATCAGCGCGTGGATATCGTGCGTGCCCTCGTAGGTATTGACCACTTCGAGGTTGACCACGTGGCGGATCACGCCGAATTCATCCGAGATGCCGTTGCCGCCCAGCATGTCGCGCGCCACGCGGGCGATATCGAGCGACTTGCCGCACGAATTGCGCTTCATGATCGAGGTGATTTCCACCGCGGCGGTGCCTTCGTCCTTCATGCGGCCCAGGCGCAGGCAGCCTTGCAGTCCCAGCGTGATCTCGGTTTGCATGTCGGCCAGCTTCTTCTGCACCAACTGCGTGGCGGCCAGCGGGCGGCCAAACTGCTTGCGGTCCAGCGTGTACTGGCGTGCCGTATGCCAGCAGAATTCCGCCGCACCCAGCGCACCCCAGGCGATGCCGTAGCGGGCCGAATTCAGGCAGGTGAACGGGCCCTTCAGGCCGCTGACGCCGGGCATGATGTTCTCTTCGGGCACAAAAACCTGATCGAGCACGATTTCGCCGGTGATCGACGTGCGCAGGCCCACCTTGCCGTGGATGGCCGGCGCGCTCAGGCCCTTCCAGCCCTTTTCCAGGATGAAGCCGCGGATCGCTTCCTTGCCATCGTCACCCATCAGCTTCGCCCACACCACGAACACATCGGCGATCGGCGAGTTCGTGATCCACATCTTGGCGCCGCTCAGTTCGTAGCCGCCGTCGACCTTCTTGGCGCGCGTGACCATCGATCCGGGGTCCGAGCCGTGGTTGGGCTCGGTCAGGCCGAAGCAGCCGATCCATTCGCCGGTGGCCAGCTTGGGCAGGTATTTCTGCTTTTGCGCTTCGCTGCCGAATTCGAAGATCGGCACCATCACCAGCGACGACTGCACGCTCATCATCGACCGGTAGCCCGAATCGACACGCTCCACTTCGCGGGCGATCAGGCCGTAGCTGACGTAGTTCAGACCCGGGCCGCCGTATTGCTCGGGAATCGTCGGGCCCAGCAGGCCCAGCTCGCCCATTTCGCGGAAGATCTCCACGTCGGTCTTTTCATTGCGGAACGACTGCAGCACGCGCGGCATCAGCTTGTCCTGGCAATAGGCGGCGGCGGCGTCACGGATCATGCGCTCGTCGTCGGTCAGTTGCTGGTCCAGCAGCAGCGGGTCGGCCCAGTGAAATTCGGCGTTGGCGGCCATGGAGGTCTCCTTCTTTGGTGGCGCGATGAAGGCGGCGAGCCTTCAATTGGTCTGGTCGATCAAAAAATCTTGGTTCCGCATTGCGGAACCTTGTTCCGATGAGCTAGTATAGCCGAACCGATTTCCGCCGCAACTGGGGATTTCGGCGTCCAGACGATTTGCGTTCGACAATCGACCACCCATCAGGAGCCGTCCCTTGGACACACCTTCCGCTTCCGCCGCCGCCAGTGTCGAGTTGGCGCCCCCGCGCGAACGTGAAAGCGATCCCAATTTCGTCACGGCGCTGGCGCGCGGGCTGGAGTTGCTGCGCTGCTTCCGCACCGGCGAGGCCATGCTGGGGAACCAGGATTTTGTCCGGCGAACCGGTTTTCCGAAAGCCACGGTGAGCCGGCTGGCCGGCACGCTGGTGCAGCTCGGTTATCTGCGCTATGACGACAGCCTCGGCAAATACGCACTCGACGCCGGCGTGCTGGCGTTGGGGTTTTCGTATCTGGCGGCGTCCGACGTGGTGGCGCTGGCGCGTCCCCACATGCTGGCGTTTGCGCAAACGCATGGCGTGTCGGTGTCGCTCGGCAAGCGCGAGCGCCTCGAAGTCATCTACATGGAGTCGATCCGGAACGACGCGGGCGTCATGCTCGGACTTGGCGTCGGATCGCGCCTGTCGCTCGTTTCCAGTTCGATGGGGCGCGCGTATTTGGCAGCGCTGCCACAGGCCCGGCGCGAGCGTGTACTGGCCGAGTTTGCGCAGGCGTTTCCGGAGCAGTGGAAGCAGCAGGAAACGGCGATGCGCGCAGCCGTGGCGCAGGCCGAGCGCGATGGCTACGCGGCGTCGTTCCGCGACTGGCATCCGGCCATCCACGCCTGCGCGGTAGCGTTCCGGCCGGTGGGCGAAAAAGACCTGCACATGCTCAGTTGCAGCGCGTCCTATGGCGCGGTCAGCGAGCAGACGTTCCACGACAAGCTCGCGCCGGCGCTACGGGCGCTTGGCGCGCGGCTGTCCGATCCTGGCGCGCGCTGAGGCGCGAGCCCGGCGTCGGCCGGGCGGGACTGGCTCAGGCCCGCCCGGTCCCGGTTCTCAAAGATCGGTGCGCAACTTCCACAATTCCGGGAACAGCACCACGTCCAGCATCCTGCGCAGATAGCTGACGCCCTCGGTGCCGCCGGTGCCGCGCTTGAACCCGATCACGCGCTCGACGGTAGTCACATGGCGGAAACGCCATTGCCGGAAGGCGTCTTCCAGATCGACAAATTTCTCGCCCAGTTCGTACAAGTCCCAGTGCGCGGAGGGGTTGCGGTAGACCTCCAGCCACGCCGCCTCGACCGATGCGTTGTACTGCGTCGGCTGCGTCCAGTCGCGTTCCACGACTTCGGCGTCGATGCGGAAGCCGCGGCGCGCCATCAGCCGGATCGCCTCGTCATACATCGATGGCGTTTTCAGCGCCGTTTCCACCAGTTGCAGATGCTCGGCGCGATGTGCGTGCGGGCGCAGCATGGCGGCGTTCTTGTTGCCAAGAATGAATTCGATTTCCCGATACTGATACGACTGGAAGCCCGACGACGCGCCCAGATACGGACGCATCGCCGAATACTCTGGCGGCGTCATGGTGGCCAGCACGTTCCAGGCCTGAACCAGCTGGTCCATGATCCGCGACACGCGCGCCAGCATCTTGAAGGCGGCGGGCAACTGATCGGTCTTCACGCCTTCGCGCGCTGCGCGCAGTTCGTGCAACATCAGCTTCATCCACAACTCGGTGGTCTGATGCTGGACGATGAACAGCATCTCGTTGTGGTCCGGCGAAAGCGGATGCTGGGCGTTCAGGATCTGGTCGAGTCCCAGGTAGTCGCCGTAACTCATATCACGCGCGAAATCCATTTGCGCGCCGTGCCAGCCGTCCGCGTTTGCGTCGCCGGTGCCGTGCCCCATCGGGCATCCCTTGAATTCGCTCATGTCGCGCTCCGCTCAGGTTACCGCCGTGCGCACGCTGAAGCGCTGGTCGCGATAGGCGCCGCTGTCCAGCACGTCGCGCATGATCTCCACCGCATCCCATACTTCCGTGAAGCTGGTGTAGAGCGGCGTGAAGCCAAACCGGGCGATACCGGGCTCGCGATAGTCGCCGATCACGCCGCGCTCGATCAACGCCGCCACCAGTGCATAGCCGTCGGGATGGGCAAAGCTGACCTGACTGCCGCGCCGAGCGTGGTCGCGCGGCGTCACCAGCGTAAGCGGGTGCTGTGCGCAACGCGCCTCCACCAGTTCGATGAACAGGTCCGTCAGCTTGAGCGATTTGGTGCGCAGCGCGGCCATGCTGGTCTGCGCAAAGATGTCGAGGCCGCATTCCACCATCGCCAGCGACGTCACCGGCTGCGTGCCGCAGAGGAAGCGCGCGATGCCCTTGGCCGGCGCGTACTGCGGCGACATCGCGAATGGCGCGCCGTGGCCCCACCAGCCCGACAGCGGCTGCCAGAACTGGTCGCGCAGCGCTGGCGATACCCAGACGAATGCCGGAGAACCGGGGCCGCCGTTGAGATACTTGTACGTGCAGCCGATTGCGTAATCGGCCTGTGCCGCGCCCAGCGCGACGGGCACCGCTCCGGCCGAATGGGCCAGATCCCATACGGTCAGCGCGCCGCGTGCGTGGGCAAGCGCGGTCAGGGCGGCCATATCCAGCATTTCGCCGGTCTTGTAGTTGACGTGCGTGAGCATCAGCACGGCCGTATCCGCGCCCACGGCCGCGTCGATTTCCTCCGGACTGTTGACCAGCCGCACTTCATAGCCGCGTTGCAGCAGATCGGCGAGACCTTGGGCGATATAAAGATCGGTCGGGAAATTGCTCGCTTCGGAGACGATGACGCGGCGCGCCGGATCGCGTTGTTGCTGCACGCGCAGTGCGGCGGCCAATACCTTGAATAGATTGATCGAAGTGGTGTCGGTGACCACCACTTCGTCGTGCCCCGCGCCAATCAGCGGCGCCAGTTGGTTGCCCAGGCGCTGCGGCAGATCGAACCAGCCGGCCGTGTTCCAGCTGCGGATCAGCCCGTCGCCCCACTCGGCGTTCACCACTTCGGCGGCGCGCGCGGCGGCCGCGCGCGGGCGCGCCCCGAGCGAGTTGCCATCGAGATAGATCACGCCTTCGGGCAGGGCAAATTGGTCGCGCAGCGCGCGGAGCGGGTCGTCCCGGTCCAGCGCCTGGCAGCGTTCACGTGTCAGGTTGGTCATGCTTGTCGAATCGGTCCGTCAATCGAGATGCGGGTGGTTGGGGATGCGAATGCGTTCACGGCAGTTCGCGCAGGATCGCGCGCACCGGGCTCGCGTCCAGCGTGGCCAGGCGCAGCGGCAGGGCAATCAGTTCGTAGTCGCCAGCGGGGACGTCGTCCAGCACGATGCCTTCCAGAATCGCAAGCTGGTGATCGCGCACCGCGTGATGGGCGTCCATCGTTTTCGAGGTTTCCGGATCGAGCGATGGCGTGTCGATGCCGATCAGCTTCACGCCACGGCTGGCCAGCAAGGCGATGGTCTCGGGCGCGACGGCGCAGAACGCGCTGTCCCACGCGCCAAGTGGCGCGCGGGCGTAGGTGCGCAGCAGCACGCGAGCCGGGACGTCCTGCAATGCGTGTTCGATGTGGTGCGGCGCCACGCGCGGCGCCGCACCGATGCAATGGATCACGCGGCATGCTCCGATATACGCATCGAGTGGGACGTCGCCGATCGGCGCGCCGTTGGCGCTGTAATGCAGCGGCGCGTCCGCGTGCGCGCCCGTGTGTGGCGACATCGTGATACGGCCCACGTTGACCGGGCATTGATCGTCGAGCTGCCAGGCGGGCTCATGGCGAAACGGCGTGTCGCCAGGCCAGACCGGCGTGGCGTCGGAAACCGGCGGCGTGATGTCCCACATGCGGCGGGAATCGTTGGGGGCGTGGGTCATGGTGTCTCGGAGGCGTTTCTGATGACGCGGGGCGTGCCGGAATCATAGTCAAAACCTGCGAGAAGAGGCTTGCGAAATCGCTCGGGTTTGAGTGCGAATTTCGCATAGAATTGTGCGATAAGAACCAAAAACCGTGGATTATTCGAAATGACGCTCGATCCGATCGATTTACGGATACTGACTGCCCTGCAGGAGAACGGACGCATCAGCAATCAGGACCTGGCCGATCGCGTCGCGCTGTCGCCGTCGGCATGCTTGCGCCGTGTGCGGTTACTCGAAGAAAGTGGCGTGATCGGCGGCTATCGCGCGTGGTTCGATGCAGAAAAGCTCGGATTGGAGATCGAGGCGATCGTGCAGGTGTCGATGCGGCACGATGTGGAAGGCTGGCACGACACGTTTAACGCCGTGGTGCAGACCTGGCCGGAAGTGCTGACCGCCTATGTGATTACCGGCGACAGCAACTACATCCTGCGCGTGCAGGCGCGCAATCTGAAGCACTACTCGGACTTCATCGTGAATCGGCTCTACCGGACGCCTGGCGTGATGGATATTCGTTCCAACATCGTGTTACAGCGGATCAAGACGGGTGGGTCGCCGCTGGCAATCGTCAAGGATGACGGGGCATCCTAAAGCGCGGGCCGCTGTTTGGAATCAGCAGCCGAGCGGGCCGAGCGTCGAAAATTGTGCGCCCTGGAACACCAGGGGCTGGCCGCCGGCATCGAGAATGCCGCAGCGTTCCACTTCGCCGACGAAAATGATGTGATCGCCCTCGTCATAACGGCTGCGATTGTGGCATTCGAACCAGGCCAGCGCGTTGGACAGGATGGGCAGGCCGGTTTCGGACAGACGGTAGTCGACGCCGGCAAAGCGGTCGCCCTTGAGCGAGGCAAAGCGCTGGCACAGGTCCAGTTGGGACGCCGCCAGCACATTGATGATGTAATGCGATCCATCGCGGAACATCGGCAAGCTGTTGGCGCGCGTCGCCATGCTCCACAACACCAGAGGCGGGTCCAGCGATACCGAGTTGAACGAACTGGCCGTAATGCCGACAAATGGCGCGCCGTGCGCATGCGGATGGCCCGCCGCGCGCGTCGTGATCACCGTGACGCCGGTGGCAAACTGCGACAACGCGCGCTTGAAATGCTGGCTGTCGAAATCGGGGGCGGCGGCCTTGCGACCCGTCACGGGGGCGTCGGCCTCGGGCATGCCCATGTCTCGGGCTCCACACAAATCCATGATCTTCATATCGGGGTAGCCGGCGCGCATTCAACACGCACAAGCTAATCCGCGTGGCCGGGGTTTTCGGTGGCCCGCCGTACAAAACTTGCACGAAGCGCGCCGGAAGCAATTTCCGCGATTGTAGCGGACTGGGGACAAAGCCCTGCGACGTGCTTTTATGCCGGTAGGGTCATTTTGGCTGCACCGTCCTGCATCGCCGGCGAAGCGTCGAGCCTTTCGACGATGGCCGTCGCCAGCCGGGCGATACTGAGCGGCGCGCAGCCTTCGGCATTGTTGCTGACGATCACGTAGGCAGACTGGCCTGTGCGCAGCGTCCGGACCACGACATCGGCAATCGCGTCGCGGGTTGGCGCGTCCTCGTCGACCAGTTTGTCGAATGGCGCGTACGCTTTTTCGGCCATCGCATAGGAACGGCCTTCGCGCAGCATCCACCGCAACACCAGCGGCCCCGGCGCGCCGTCGTCCATCAACGCCTGGGCTTGCGCCTGCCGCGGCACCGGCGGGAGGCGGTCACGCGCGGCCAGGCAAAAACGCACCCCGCGTTCGCGCAGCAAGCGGATATAGCGTGGCGTCAGCAATGCGGGATCGCGGATTTCCACGGCATAGCACGCGTGCGGCGTGAGTGCGCGATCGAGCGGCGGCAACGCGGCCAGAAACGCATCGAGGCGGGCGAGGAAGGCCGGTCCGTCGTCGGCCACGCTTTGCAACGGCGACAGCTGGAACAGCAGTGGCCCGCAACGCTGCCCCAATCCGCTGGTCGCGGGGACAATGAAATCGCGGATGGCGATTTCCGCATCCAGAAACGCCCCATTGGGCAATCGGCCCGCGCCGTCCGCACTGCGCAGCCATGCATCGCAGACGCTGGCCGGCGCCTTGACCAGAAAGCGGAACCCTTCGGGCACCTGCGCCGCATAGCTCATGTAGTCGTTAAGCGGTATCGGGCCATAGAAGCCGCGATCGATACCGGCCGCGCGGATCAGCGGATGCTGCGCGCAAGCCTGCAAGCCTTTGCGCGACAGCAGGCTTTCGGTGTACTGGCCGTCGTAGACCAGCCCATGCCAGCCGGGATACGACCACGACGAGGTGCCGAAATACAGGTTGTCCGGCAGTAGATCGCCGAGCGCGCGCAGCGCGGCGTCGGCCGTCCAGGGCTGGACGGTCTTGCCAACGGGCTTTTTCTTTCCGGATTCCTTTGCCGTCGCGAGTGCGGGGGATACGTTCGGCGATACCGGCGTGTCGCCGGGATCGCCGAAGAGATCGAGATTCTCAGTCAAACGTCAAACTTCAAATTTCAAACCGCTTTTCCAATCGGGGAAGCGTAAATATAACGCCGCGAAATCGGGAACGTCTCGGCGCTACGCCCGGCCTTCTGGCATACCACCTGATGCAACGACATCTGTCCCGTGGTGAAGGCATGGCCGCAACCGGCCAGATACACGCGCCAGATGCGGTATTTCTTCTCACCGACCATCGCGCGAATGGTTTCCGCATTGGTCTCGAAATTATCGGCCCAATGGCGCAAGGTCTGCGCGTAGTGCCGCCGCAGCATTTCGACGTCGAACGCTTCCAGGCCGCCTTGCTGCATCGTGTTCAGCACCATGCTGATATGCGGCAGTTCGCCCTGCGGGAAAACGTAGCGATCCATGAAACCGGAGCCGTCCATCGGCACTTCGCCGCTGTTGGGGTCGGTGGCCGTGATGCCATGATTCATGGCGACGCCATCGTCCTTGAGCAGGTCGCGGATCCGCGCGAAATAGCCGGGCAGGTTTTCCTTGCCGACGTGTTCGAACATGCCGACGCTGGTGATGCGATCGAATTGCCCCTGTACGTCGCGATAGTCCTGCAGGCGGATCTCGATGCGATCCTGCAAGCCTGCGGCCTTGACGCGTTCGGTGGCCATATCGAACTGGTTTTGGGAAAGCGTGATGCCCACGCATTTCGCGCCGAATTTTTGCGCCGCGCGAATAACCAGCGCGCCCCAGCCGCAGCCGATATCGAGCAGCGTATGCCCGGGCTGCACACGGATTTTGGTCAGGATGTGATCGATCTTCTTGAGCTGCGCAGTCGCGAGGTCTTCGTTGCCTTCCTCGAAGTACGCGCAGGAGTACACCATGCGCGGATCGAGCCACAGCTTGTAGAAGTCATTCGACACGTCATAGTGATACTGGATCGATGCCTTGTCCTCGGCCTTGGTGTGGGTGAAGCGCTGCGCCACTTTCGCCAGCGCTCCGCCGGCGCTACGCGCGGCCGCGGCGGAAAATCCGTAGCCCACCTTGATGATGTCGGCCAGGCGGCCGTCGAGGTCGATCTTTTCCTGGACGTAGGCTTCCCCGAGATTGTCCAGGCTGGGCACCAGCAGCAGGGGCAGGGCGGACGCCTCGCGCACCGTCAGCGTAACGTCCGGCTTGTCGAAATGGCCCAACTGGTATTCGCTGCCGTTCCAGAGGCGGAGCTTGACCGGCAGGTTGGCGTGCTCGCGCACGTCCGAAATCCAGCTATCGAGCTGCTTGTCGAGTGCTTGCTTGAAAAACATGCGGCTTTCTCCCGATTGGTTGGTTATCCCTCTCGAACGAAATGCCCCACGGTCGGCTGCGCCAACTGCGCATGAAAGCGAACGCAGCGCTGGCAATGGGGGGCCGCACCGGTGCATCGCCAGTGCGGCGGCTCATAAACTTTACGCCAAATCGCGAGATTGTGCAGTGCGGGTCCCTGCCTGCGGGATACCTGTCGCCTCGGGCAGACATTGCGCAAACAGCCGTTGGGCCTTGCGCCTAACGGCCGCCGCGCGCGCTGTCAGGGCGACAGCCGTACGATCTTCCAGCTCCCGTCGGCCTCTTGACGGTACGCGATGCGGTCATGCAGGCGCGACGGACGCCCCTGCCAGAATTCGATCCACGTGGGCCGGATCCGATACCCGCCCCAGTGCGGCGGGCGCGGCGGATTCTCGCCAAACTTGTTGCGAAAGTCGGCCTCGCGGGCCTCCAGCACATCGCGGCTGGCGACTTCGCGGCTCTGCTCCGACGCCCATGCGCCCAGGCGCGATCCGAGCGGGCGCGATGCGTAATAGGCGTCGCTCTCGGCGACGTCGACTTTCTCCACCACGCCTTCCACGCGCACCTGGCGTTCGAGCTGCACCCAGTGGAACAGCAGCGCGGCGCGCGGATTGGCCTCGAGGTCCAGACCCTTGCGGCTTTCGTAATTGGTGAAGAAAGTGAAACCGTTGACGTCCATGGCCTTGAGCAGCACGATGCGGGCGGATGGCTGGCCATTGGCGTCGACCGTGGCCAGCGTCATCGCGTTGGGTTCGGGCAGCTTGGCCTGAAGGGCCTCGTCGAACCACGCCTGAAACTGGCGGATCGGATCGGCGGCTACGTCGGATTCGGAAAGTGCGCTCAGCATGTAGTTGCGGCGCAGGTCAGCGAGTTGGGTCATGTCGCGTGTCGAAGTGTCTGGCCCGCATGGACATCACGCGGGCGAGGGTATTTCGAGTATAGCGAATGCGCTGCATGCCGCATTTGCGCTGCGGCAAGGCAAAATCGTTGTTTTACTAGTCGGCGAGCCTCGGCGCTTCGGCCTTGGCAGTCACCTTGCGCGTCTGCGTGCGCGAATAGTAATTGGCGACGCCCATCGCGCCGGCCATCGACAGGAAAATCGGCAGCATCCCCAGCGCCGTGCCCACCACGCCGAACGTGAGCGGCCACACAACCTGGCTGGTGTTGAGCACGGCCGAACGCAGGCCCAGCGCCTCACCGGCGCGGCCCGACGGCGAAACCGTGTGGAGGATGTTCATCACGTTCGGTTGCGCACTGCCCAGCGCCAGCCCCAGCACGAACGCGAGGCCGCACATCAGCCAGAAATGCGATACGAACGGGTAGAGCAGATAGGCTGCGGCGCCCACCAGCAGCGCCAGCCGGATGATCTTCCATTCCGAGAAATGGCGCGAAACCATCGGCATCGCCACGCGGATGGCCAGTGTGGCGAGCGAGAAGGCGCCCAGCACCCAGCCGATCATCGACGGCGTCAGTCCGATGCGCGTGCCCTGGATCGGGATGAGGAACGCGTGAAGATCCCATGCGGCGGACAGCACCGCGCTGGCGACGAATACCGCGCGCAGTTCGGGATACTGCAACAGGTCCAGCGTCGAGCGGCGCGAACCGTCTTCGATGGCGATGCGTCCTGCGTTGCCGCCAACCGCGGGCAGGCGCGGCCGCACGTATTGCAGGCCGGCCTGGCCGACCAGTGCTACCACCACCAGCAGGCAGAACGCCATGCGGTAGCCCGCGTGTTCGATCGTGTAGCCCATCGCCACCGGCCCCAACGTACCGGAGATCGACAGGCCGAGCGCGTGCCACGTGTAGTTGCGCAGCCGGGTTTCGTTGGTCGACACCTGTCCGATCAGCAACTGCATGGCCACCTGCACCAGCATGAATCCGACGCCGATCAGCGCGCAGGCGCCGTAAAGGGAGGCGATGTCGTGCCACACCGCAGGCAGCAGCGTGCCGGCCACCACCATCAGCGACCCCGCCGTCATGGGCAGGCGCGGGCCAATCTCGTCGATCCGCTTGCCGGCGGGAATCGCCAGGAACATCGGCAGCAGCGCGTACAACGACATCAGGATGCCCAGCGTGACCGTGGACGCCTTCTGAGAAATGGCAAATAGGGAAACGACGACGCGGCTGGCGTTGAATGCCACGTGATTGCACACCGTCAGCGCGATCAGCCAACTGATCGGAGGGACGGCGGCGTGAGGCAACGTCATGGGGGCGCGGGGGCAAGAGGTGGTTCGCGCCGCCGGTAAGGTCTCCGATCCGGGCGATAAGACGCGCGAAAAAGAAAATCAGTGCGGCCGAAGCCGCACCTTACAAGACACCATCACCGGACTGGAACCCGGCAACGGCGGCGTTGCGTGTCGTTGTTCATTAATTAATTGCTTAATCAACGACCGTTCGATTATGCGACCGCCGGGTGGCCATGCACAACATCGGTGATGCAGGTGTGCAAATCCGCAACACATTTGTGGCGACACGGTTGCGGATTTGTTGCGCGGAGACATCGCACGGAAACTGCGGCTGAAGCGCCAAGCAGCGCGGAAAAGCAAGGAACGCGTGGAAAGCGCGCGATTTGGGAGGCGCTGGCGACGGGCGGCCCGCTCAGCCGCCCTGGTACAACTGTGCGTCGTTGCCGGGGCGCAACGGACTCGGGCCGGCCGGGGCGGGGATGCGCGGCTTGGTGGGCGGCGGCGCCGACTCGCCGCGCGCGGCGTCGGATTTGGTCGGCGATTCGGGAATTGCCGGACCCGCCTGCTGGCCCGCCTTGTCCGACGGGCCTTGATAGGTCTTGCCCGGCGGCGGTGCGGTGGGGCGCTTCTTCAGCTCCGCCAGCAGTCGAGCGCACTGGCCATCTTCGCCGCCGCCGGAGATGTCGAGCAGCGGCAACACCAGCGCGGGTGGCGCGGTCAGCGCCAAGGCCAGCGCGCCGCCGGCCCGCAGCGCCAGAATCGCAATGTTGGGGCTGACCGACGGGTTCTTGAAGGTGCCCCCCACATAGAGCGGCGAGCGTAGAGAGATGATCCGCAGTCCCTTCGAATCGGGATGAATCGTCAGCGCAAGCCGCTCGTCCTTGAGATCGACCGCGCCTTCGGTATTGATGATCGCGTCCTGCGTATCGAGCACGAATGTCTGCGCGCGCGCCACACCGTCCTTGAATCCGAAAGCGCTGACGCCGCAGTTGATCTGCACGGGTTTGTCGCCAAACAGTTTCGAAATCACGACGCTGCCCACATTCAGCCCGATGGCTTCGAGAATGAATTTGCTGACAGTGCCGTTTTCGACCATCAGCTTGGCCTCGCCGTTGGACGATCCCAGCAGCGCCGCGACCGAATTGCCCGTGGCGGACAGTTTGGCGCTGCCGTTGATTTCACCGACGCTGGCGCGGCTGCTTTCCACTTTCGGAAAGAGTTGTTTGATCTTCAGATGGCGCGCGGTCGCGTCCACCATTGCGCCCATTGGCTCGCGCTTGCCGTCCAGGCGGATCGTCGAAACCAAGTTGCCGCCCGCCACGCCGAAGTTCAGCGGATCGAGCAACAGCACGCCGTCTGTCAGCTTCAGATGCGTGGTCAGATTGGTAATCGGCAGTTCCTCGCTGCGCACGATGCGCTCGCCCGTGAACTTCACGTCGGCATCGATTTCATCCCATCGATCGGTGCGGAACGGCGCCACCGGCAACACCTTGTTGGCAGGCTGCCTGACCGGGCTTTCCTTGGCGGCCTGGCCCGGCTTGGCGTCTGCGCCAATCAGCGGGGCAAGATCGGCAAACAGCAATTGCTTGGACACCAGCTCGCCCGACAACAACGGGCGCGGCGCGCGCTGGGTGAACGTCAGCGTCCCGCCGAGATCGCTGCCGCCCACCTTGCCGGTGAAATCGCGATAGGTATAGGTGGATGCGCCTTTCTTGAGCGTGGCGACCAGCCGGCCGCGCGTGGTGTACGGCGGGGTGGAGGGCAGCACGATGCCGGTCAGGTGGTAGAGCGACGCCATGTTGTCGCCCGACAATTGCAGATGGACGTCCAATGCGCCCAGATGTGCCGGATTCGTCAGCGTGCCTTCGACCACCGCGCGCGTGGCGCCCACGCGCACGTCGGCCTGTACCGGATACGGCGTGTTCACGTCGCGCAGGCTCAGCACAGTGCCGGCCTTGCCCGTGGCGTTGATGGTGGCCTGGTTGTAGTGTCCGACGGCTTTCCAGCGAATGCCGTAGCGGCTGTCGTTGCCATCATTGTTTTTCGCATCCGACGCCCCTGCTGCCGAAGCGCCGGCCGAGCTGGCCGATGCGGAGACGGCGGATGCGTCGGTAGGCGGCACCAGCGCGCCATCGCGCGCCTTGTCGTAGAGCGCCTGGTCGCCGACGGTATCGAGGGTCGCCTGAAGATCGATCTTTTCTGCGGCGTCGGCCAGTGCCAGGTTGCCGCGCTGGAGCACCACCTCGCCAATGTCGAGGCGCCAGTTCGACTTGCCCGTTTTCGGTCCGGTATCGAAGGTCCAGTTGTTGCGCTTGTCCGCCAGCCGTTCCAGCCAGACGGCGGGGCTGTCGACCACGATCGTCGGCAGATTGATTTCATGGACCAGCAGCGGCACCGGACGCAGAACGAAGATCAGCTCGCGAATGGTGCCCATATTGGGCGCCTTGGCCCAGTCCGGGTTGCCGATCGTGATGTCCTTGGCGGACAGCCGCGGCCACGGCACCAGCGTGCGCCAACCGGTCTCGCCCTGCGCGCGCTTCCAGGTCACCATCAGGTCACCGTTGATGGCGAAGGGACGGCCGATGGCCTGCGAGACCTTGTCGTTGAGCCAGGGCTTCACACGATTCCAGTCGAACGTCAGGATGACGATCACCAGAATGGCGATCAGCGCCAACGGCGTGAACACGCTCCAGAAGACGATCTTTTGGCGGCGCGAGGCGGGCATAAGGGAATGGGCTCCTGTGGGCGGCCATGCGGCGTTTCAACCACTGCATCGGTATTGTAGGGAAGCCTGACACGTGCCGTTGTCGGCCTCCGGCTGACAATCCGGTCGCCGGGAAGCCTATTTTGGGGCGAGGTCTTTTTGCCGCGCTGGCATAAAATGCTGGCAGCGTGACAAATTCCACCATGACGATCGTTTCCCGCCCCCTGGCAGAGTCGGATCTGCCCGCACCGTTGAGCCATGAAAGCCCCGACGACGACGACTACCATCGACGCTTCGGCGGTGTCGCACGCCTGTACGGTGCCGCCGGCCTGGCGCACCTGGAAGCCGCCAATGTCTGCGTGATCGGCATCGGCGGTGTCGGAAGCTGGGCTGCCGAGGCGCTGGCCCGCAACGCGGTCGGCCACATCACGCTGATCGACCTCGACCACATCGCCGCCTCCAACACCAATCGGCAGATCCATGCGCTGGGCGATGCCTATGGACGTGCCAAGGTCGAAGCCATGGCCGAGCGGATCGTGGCAATCAATCCGCGTTGTCGCGTTACGCCGGTGGACGATTTTGTCACCGAAGACAATGTGGGCGAGCTGCTGGCGGGCTTCGATTTTGTAATCGACGCCATCGACGCCGTGAAGGTCAAGACCGCGATCCTGGGCTGGGCGCGCCGCGAGGGCGTGCGCGTAATCACGTGCGGCGGCGCAGGCGGGCAGCTCGATCCCACGCGCGTGCGCATCGAAGACCTGGCCCGCACGATCCAGGATCCGCTGCTCGCCAAGGTGCGCGGTAACCTGCGCCGGCAGTGGGGATTCCCGCGCGACCCGAAAAAGAAGTTCGGCATCCAGGCCGTGTATTCCGATGAGCCGCTGCGTTATCCAGAGCCGGAGCAGCAGGCGTGCGAGATCGACGAAAACCCGCCCGCGCCGCGTCAGGGTCCTCAGGGACTCGCCTGCGCAGGCTTTGGCTCGTCGGTGGCGGTCACCGCCGTGTTCGGCTTCGTGGCGGCGTCGGCTGTGATCGGCGCCCTTGCAGCTGGCTGAGCCTAGGCGGCCAGCGCGCGCAGCAGGCCGCCGATGTCCGCATCGTCCGGGGCGAGGTTGTCGAAGTAGATCAGCTCCGGGTACTCGGCGGGATCCGGCGAAAAACGTCGTGTCCGGTAAGCGTCCCAGTGCGCCAGCTTGTATGCGTCATTGGGATTGCCGCGCTGGATGATGCGGGCGTGCGCCTCGTCTTCCGGCAGGTGCACCCACACGATGCGCGTCTGCGTGCCCGCTGGCATCTGCAGCCAGTGCGGATCGATCAACTGATGTGCACGGATTTCCCGCGAGAGCGGGCCGATCACGATCGCGCTGATGCCGAGCGACAGGTTTTCGCGCGCCGTGTCCAGCAGTCCTTCGTATTCGGGATCGCGCAGGTTTTCCAGATAGGCCGGGCTGTCGCGATCGTTGGGGTCGCCGGTGATGGCCCGCATCGCGGCGGCACTATAGCGCCCGTAGAGCGTGTCCTTGTCGAGCAGGCAGAACGGCTCGCCCGTGGTCTGCATCAACGGTCCGATCAGCCGGTGTGCAAGCGTGGTTTTGCCGGTGCCGGCGTGGCCACAGAAGAAGATCAGTCGAGGCATCAGGGGTTTCCTTGGCCGATGGGGCGGATGAAACGCGTGGGATCCGACAGGATAGTCCTACTACGGAACGATTCGCGACATTTGCTGGAAATCAGATTGGGCGGCAATTAAATGGGTATCCTTGCCGTTTGTCTCAAAGAAAAAAATCCAGTTTCATGTCCGCCACCCCGAATCCTTACGAAGGGCTTTCCTCGGAAGGCCTGCCTGACGCACTGCGCCTCGGCGAGCCCGTTACCGACGCCACCCACGCGGAATTCCTGCAATTGCTCGATGCCGCGGTGCAGGCCGACGACGCTGGCTTTCCCGCTGCGTTCGATGCGTGGATCGAACACACGCGCCATCACTTCGAGCAGGAAGAGGCGTGGATGGAAGCGATGCAGTTCGGGCCGCGGTTCTGCCATGCCAACGAGCACAAGGGCGTGCTGTCCGTGGTACAGGCCATCCGCGACAAGATGACGGAAGAGCAGGCCGATCCGGAAGGGCCGGGCAAGGGCGGGCTGTCGCTGGGCCGTCGGCTGGTGGGCGAGCTGTCGGGCTGGTTCGACAATCACGTCAAGTCGATGGACGCGATGATGGTCGAACATATGCGCGCCAATGGATTCACGCTGATCGAGGCGCCCGCGGCGTAACGGGTGCGGCGCGCCGCAGTGGCACGCGTCCGCCTGCTCCGCCGGCGGACGCGTGCCCGGGCTCAGTTCAGCGCCGTGCTCAACTGCCGGCGCCACTTCGACACCGCCTCCGGCGTTGCGCTCATCATTTCGAATACCGACAGCATCGTCTTGCGGCCGATATCGTCCTCGAAGCTGCGGTCGCGGCGCACGATTTCCATCAGTTGCGCCAGTGCGGATTCATACTCGCGGCGCGCAATCAGCACCTTCGCCAGATCGAGCCGTGCGGCCAGATCGCCCGGATTGGCCTCCACCTGCGCCTTCAGATCGGCGCCATCGGGCAGCGCATCCAGTCCTTTCATTGCATCCAGGCGGGTGCGCAGCGCGGCATAGGCGTCTTCCTGCGGCGCACGCGCCGACAGGCGCCCGAACTCGGCCTCGGCTTCGTCGATGGCATCGCCGTCCAGCAGGAACGCGATATACGCAAGGCGCGCGAGATCGTCTTCCGGGGATTGGGTCAGCGCCGCCTGAAAGGCCGCGCGTGCGCCTTCGCGGTCGCCAGCGGCTGCCAGTTCCTGCGCTTCGTGCAGCGATAGCTGGCCCGAATCGGGCGCCAGCGTATCGAGAAACTCGCGCAACTGCGATTCCGGCAACACGCCGACAAACTGGTTGACCGCTTGGCCCTCGGAAATGGCCACCACATGCGGAATACTGCGCACGCCGAAATGCGCGGCCAGCTGCTGGTTCTCGTCGACATTTACCTTCACCAGCTTCCATTTGCCCTGGTATTCGGCCTCGAGCTTTTCCAGCATCGGGCCCAGCGTCCGGCAGGGACCGCACCACGGCGCCCAGAAATCCACCAGCACCGGGACCGGGCTGTTGATCACCTCGGCTTCAAAGTTCTGCAGCGTGACGTCGCTCATGTTCTGCACCTCGGAATTTCAGCCACGGTAGCGTGGCCGGATTTGCCTATTGTGAGGGCGAAGCCGCAGAAAGCAACCTTGCGAGCGTTATGGCCGGGAAAACCCACCATTGAAAATAGAACGGTCGTTCAGTTATATTGCTTGACCGAGACGCAAGACCGACCTTGCCTTCCACGCGATTCCAGAAACCGGTCCTCGACGACCGTCCGCAGGAGACACCATGACCACCAAGCCCGTGCGCCCGCATTTGCAGTTCTGGCCCAAGCGCGTTCCGACCGAAATCGTGCTGCCCGAGACCTCGCTCTGGTACAACCTCGAAGTCTCCGCGCACCGCTATGCAGAAAAGCCGGCGATCCGCTATTTCGGCAATGCCATCACATTCCGCGCACTGCACGATCAGGCCACGGCGCTGGCGGGCTGGCTCCAGCACAAGGCGGGCGTCAAGAAGGGCGATCGTGTGTTGCTGTACATGCAGAACTGCCCGCAGTTCATCGTCAGCTACTACGCGATCCTGCGCGCCGATGCCGTGGTGGTGCCGGTCAATCCGATGAATCGCGCCGAGGAATTCAAGCACTATGTCACCGACGCCCAGGCGCGCGTAGCCATCTGTACGGCGGATCTGGCGGGCGGCGTGGTGCAGGCCGACGCGGAAATTCCGGCCGATCAGCGGCTGCAACACCTGCTGGTCACGCAATACGCCGACGCGCTGCCGTCGACCTACGAATTTCCCGAGGATGCGCCGCCGGCATGGTTGACCGCGCAGCATCCACTGCCGGCGACTGCCACGCCGTGGGCCGAGGCGATCGACGCGGGCCTGCAGCCCGGACCGCACACGGCCGGCCCCGACGACATGGCGGTCATGCCGTACACGTCGGGCACCACCGGCTTCCCGAAGGGCTGTATCCACACGCACCGCTCGGTGATGCACAACATCATCGGCGGCTCGACATGGTCGGGCAGCGGCGCCGAATCGGTGATCCTGTCGGTGCTGCCGCTGTTCCACGTGACCGGCATGCAATACGGCATGAACGGCCCGATCTACACCGGCGCCACGGTGGTGATGCTGCCGCGCTGGGATCGCGAAGTGGCCGGTCGCCTGATTTCGCGCTATCAGGTGACGCACTGGACCAATATCCCGACCATGGTCATCGATTTTCTGGGCAGTCCGAATCTCGCGTCGTTCGATGTCAGCAGCCTGCGCTACATCGGCGGCGGCGGGGCGGCCATGCCGCAGGCGGTGGCCGAGCGCCTCAAGACGCAATTCGGCCTGAGCTATCTGGAAGGCTATGGGCTGTCCGAAACGATGGCGCCGACGCACAGCAATCCGGCCGAACGCGCCAAGCTGCAGTGCCTGGGCGTGCCGACGTTCAATACCGATGCGCGCGTGGTGGATCCCGTGACGCTCAAGGAATTGCCGGTCAACGAAGTGGGCGAGATCATCGTGCGCGGGCCGCAGGTGTTCAAGGGCTACTGGGGCAAGCCCGATGCCACGCGCGACGCCTTTATCGAATTTGAAGGCCAGACGTACTTCCGTACCGGCGATCTGGGCCGGATGGACGAGGACGGTTATTACTTCATCACGGACCGCCTGAAGCGCATGATCAATGCCTCGGGCTTCAAGGTCTGGCCGGCGGAGGTGGAGAACTTGCTGTACAAGCATCCGGCCGTGCAGGAGGCGTGCATCATCGGCACACGCGACGCCTATCGCGGCGAGACGGTGAAGGCGGTCGTGGTACTGCGCGCCGACGCGAAAGGCAAGACCTCGGCCGAAGACATCATCGAATGGGCCAAGGAAAACATGGCCGCGTACAAGTATCCGCGCGTGGTCGAGTTTGTCGATGCATTGCCGAAGTCCGGTACGGGCAAGGTGATGTGGCGCCAATTGCAGGAAACCGAGAACGCGCGCCAGACCGGGCAGGCCGCGGCCTGAGCGGGTTTGGCAAGGTGGCGTGGCAGAGTCCGCGCCGCCGCGCTGGCGACGCGCTGTTTTGCCGAGGGGGCGTCGCTCACTCCTGGGCTGACGCAGTATTTGCGTCGGTTTGATTGCGGATCGGTGCCACATCTGCGCCGGTCCATCGCTAATGCCATTCGGCCGGCGCGCGATGCGCCTTTAGTGCCCGCGCGCGCGCATCAGCATTTTCACCATCGTCTTGTAACCGCGCTCGCGCGCATGGCTCGATGGCGTCACGCCTTCCCGGTCCGGGAGGTTGGCGTCGGCGCCAGCGTCCAGCAACAGTTGCACGATTTCTTCATAGCGCGAGCTGCCATCGCCCAGGATGATGGCTTCCAGCAGCGCCGTCCATCCCAACTGGTTGACGCGATCGACCGGGACACCGGCCTGCAGCAGCAGCTTTACCACTTCGACGTTGCCGTGCTGGCTTGCAGCAATCAGCGCGGTCCCGTCGTAGCGATCGGTGCTGCGCAGGTCCGCACCGTGCGACAGCGACAGCCGCACGATGTCGATCTGGTTGGTGGCCGCGGCCAGCAGGAATGCGCTGTTCGCTTCGCCATCCTTCTGGTTGACGTCGGCGCCGGCCATCACCAGCGCGCGCGCCACATCGCCGCGACGGTTGTAGACCGCCGCCAGCAGCGCGCAACGGCCACGCTCGTCGACGGCGCGCGTCGACGCCCCCGCCTTGAGCAACCGGTTGACCAGTTCCAGATCGCCGATGCCGGCGGCAGTGATCAGGTTGCGATCGAGTGCGGCCATGCCTTCGCCGCGTGTCGGCACTGGCGTGCTCTGGTGCGGTGTACCCGGGGACGTCGTGGGAGCCGGTGCATCGCGCATGCCGCTCATTGAGCGCGCCAGCGTCTGGCCACCCTGGCCGGCCAGTAGACCGCCTCCCATCAGCAATCCCAGCAACCCGAACATTTCGGCAAGTGCCTGGCGGCGAGGGCGGGTTTGGGAGCGAGACATGATGGTCTGCGTGCGCGGCGATCAGACTGTTTCGTGCGGATGGATGGTGGCGGCCACGGCATCGTCCGCCTGTTGGGTGGCGGATGCGGAGGTGGCTGGCGGAGTCCCTGCCGTACAGGGTGCCGCGGCGGCCTCGGCCGCATCGCACGCCTGCAGCTGTTGCCATAGGCGCGCCAGATAGGGATCGTCCACACCGTGCGTGGCCAGGCCCAGCAGCGTCTGGTGCAAGTATTCGCGGGCGGGGCCATACAGGCCGCAGGCGTGGCGCAGGCAGGCGACGACATGTGAGTCGGGCAGGCGGCCGGCATAACCGGCATGTTCGCGATTCATCACGAACGCGAGGGCGCGCTGCTCCGGCGCGTCGGGCGACTGGTCGAAGCGCACGCGCAGCCATCGCGGATGATAGGCGCCCGTCATCATTTCGCGGCGCCACAGCACGCGGAACTCCTGCTCCACCACATGGCTCGGAATCCGGAACACCATGCCCGTGCAGCAACCGCCGCGATCGAGCCCGAGCACCAGTCCCGGGTTGTCCCAAGTGCCACGATTGATCTTCGAATACAGGTAGAAACCGCGGTGATAGCCATGCACGGTCGCCAGGCGGCTGTCGGTATGGACCACCATCGGATTCCAGATCAGCGATCCATAGCCAAAGAGCCAGACGTCGCCATTCATATCGGGCGCGTGCGGCCGCTGGGCCAGCGTCTCGCAAAGCGAGCGCTCCACATCGGCCTCGGGCAGAAGCGAAGACGCGACCGGCGAGCTGCACAGCGTAGTGCGCAACCGATCTGCTTCGAGGTCCTGTCTGGTGATGGCCATGCGTGAAAGAATAATCCAAAGCGCCTTGACGCGTGGCAAGCTAACCACAGTTTGCTTGCAAGGTGTGTGTACCAGGCAACGGTCGAACTATCGTGGCAATGCAGGCTGTCTGGCCCGATCCCGCGCCAAGTCTCTACAATAGGGCCCCTACTCGCATAGAACTTCGGAGAAACGGCATGGCCCGTACCCTGACGGTGGTATTTGGCAGCGGCAAGGAATTTGATTTCACGGTCGAGGACAGCGAGCTGGCCGCCGTCACCGAAGATGCCGCGTGGCGCTGGTTCGACCGCGAGTACGCCGAGCTGGACTGCCAGGCGTCAAGCCCGGTAGGCAAGGTGCTTGTGATCGACAAGATTCTTAATGTGGCGAAGTTTTCGGGAGAAAACCGCTTTGCCAGCCAGCCGGAATGGGCGCAAGCGTTTGCCCGGCATGCCGGGCGGCTGCTGGACCGAGACAAGGTCCGCGTCGACGTGGGCAACGCGTCGATCGGCTTCTGAGCGCGGCGGCGCCACAAAAGAAAACGGACGCCTTGGCGTCCGTTTTTTTGGATCCGGGCCGCAGCTCAGATCGACAGCAATTCCACTTCGAACAGCAGCGTCGCGTTCGGCGGAATGACGCCACCGGCGCCGCGTGCGCCATAACCGAGATCGGCCGGAATCACCAGGCGGCGCGTGCCGCCCACCTTCATGCCTTGCACGCCCTCGTCCCAGCCGCGAATCACATGGCCGGCGCCCAGCGGGAACACGAACGGGTCGTTGCGGTCCTTGCTCGAATCGAACTTGCGGCCAGCCTGGCCGTTTTCGTACAGCCAGCCCGTGTAGTGCACGGTCACGTGCTTGCCTGCGGTGGCTTCGTCGCCGGAACCGACAACGGTGTCTTCGAATTGCAGGCCGGAGGGAGTGGTTTGCATCGCTTTCTTCCTTTTATGTGTGGCGCTGAACGAGACCCTGCAGGTCCGCGTCCAGCCGGTCGGAAATCAGTCGTCGGCGCGCTGGAGCACTTCGCGCGTCAGTTGCACGTTGTGATCGTCGTCGCTGACCCAGATGTCGCCGTCCTGGATGGTCACCGACAGTCGCATGGCACGCTGCGCCATGGCTGCCAGCGCGTCCACGGCTTCGGAGGGCACATTGTAGACGGTCACATTGCGAAGCTTGCCGGCCTTGCCCGAGATCGATTTCCACCACTCTCGCGCGCTGGCGCTCTGATAGGTATAGATGGTGACGCGATCTGCGCGGGCGGCGGCGCGCTTCAGGCGGGCTTCGTCAGGCTGGCCAAGGTCGATCCAATGGAGGATGTCGCCTGTCAGCGCCTTGTCCCACAGGTCCGGCTCGTCGGGTTCGTCAAGACCGCGCGTGAACGTCAGCGATTCGGTGGCCTCGCACGCAAAGGCGAGCAGCCGCACCATCATGCGCGCATCGTTTTCGGACGGATGCTTGGCGATGGTAAGTGTGTGACTGCCATAGTAGGGCCGATCCATATCCGAGACGGACAGGTCGGCCTTGAAGATCGTGGATTTGAGCGCCATGGGTTCGGAAATGCGGCGCACCGTCAGAACTGCGGCGCGCGAAAGGCCGCATCATACGTGATCCGTGGGTCCGCGCGATGGAAAAACGCCGTCGCTGGGTGCGCCAACGCGCAGCCGTCGGCCGCTCAGGACTTCCGGTAATCGCTGATCCAGAAACGAAGTAGTGCGGAGGCAAGCAGCAGCATCAGGAATGCCGCCGCGGCAACCAGCGCCACGCCGCCGTTGCTATCGAGCTGGCCGTTGATGGCGACGCGTGCGAGCAAGGATCCCACCATCATCGCCAGCAGAGGCAGCAGCAGGGCGTTACGCCCGTAGGTTTTATAGGCCCACAGCGGAAAACGGCGGAGAAAATCGGTAGGAATGCTGCACGCCAGACATGCACCGGCGGCAGCGAGCGACGCGGAAACCACGTCGTTCAGGGAAATCAGGCTCATTTCAGGGATCGCGTCAGGCCGGCACGCGGATGGGGCGGGGCGGCAGGGGGCAGGGAAGGCAAAGCGCTGATTTTACTGAAGAAATTGCCGATAAAGGTGATGCGGAGTCGTCATCGTATCGCGTGTTTTCCCGCCGATCCCACGCTAGTCGGCATTAGCCGGCAGGCGACGCCTCGACGGAGATCGTCAATGTGACGACATCGCCGACTTCGGGCAGAAATCGCGTCAGCCCAAACGCACTGCGGGAGATCGTGGCGCGGAAATCGCCGCCGCAGACATCGCGCTTCACGCCAAACAGCTCGGTCTGCCCGCAACTGAAGCGATCGACTTCCAGCCGGATCGGCTGGCAGACGCCATGCAATGTAAGCGTCCCTTCGATCGCCACGATCTTGCCTGCGTCGGTCACAAAGCGGTTGGCTTGCAGGCGCGCGACGGGAAAATTCTGCGCATCGAGAAACTGCCCGGAGCGCAGCACGCCGTCGAGGCTCCGGTTACCTGTGTCGACCGAGTCCGCATCGACGGTGAAATCGACAGCGCCGACGCTGCCCACGGGATCGAAAACGATCCGCCCATCGATCTTGCCAAAGCGGCCCCGCACCGTGGTCCGGTCGAAATGGCTCGCGCCGAAATAGACGGAAGTGTGGGTCTTGTCGACCGTGTATTCGACCGGCGCGGCGATGGCAGGCGCGGGCGTCGACACGACCAGACCTGCCAGCAGGCATGCCGCCGGGTTGCATATAAGCGGGAAACGCCTGCCAGTGGTCATGGCGGTCAGTGGACGAACACCGGTAACAGGAAGATGCCGATCACAGTGAGATAGCCTACCGTCCAGCACAACGTGCGAAGCGTGGCGCGGTCCGTCAGATAGCAGGCCGTATAGAGCACGCGCACGACGATGAAGAGCATCGCCAACTCGTCGATGCGGGCCTGTGGCGCCGCCAGATGCGTGGCCGTCAGTACCGCGGCTGCGAAGAACGGGAATGCTTCGAAATGGTTGCGATGCGCCATGTCGGCGCGGCGCGCACGACCGCTCTGTCGTTCCAGCCACGCGCGAGGATCGTGGTTGTCAAAGCCGCCGCGACTGCCGGCCTTGGCAATCCCGACAGTCAGTATGGGCATCAGGCCCGCCAGCAATACACACCAAAAAGCGATGGGCATGCAAGCTCCTTGCGTGGAAGTCGCGGCGGTGAACCTTCACCGCCGCCTGGTGCAATGGGACCGCGACGCGATGCTATGCGGCCACGACTTTGATGCGAACGCCGCCCGGGCCGCCGACCGTCACCACCTGGCCGGCGCGGATCTTGGCGGTCTTGCGGGATTCGACCGCGCCATCCACGGCGACCTCCCCGGCGGCGACCAGCGCCTTGCCCGCGCCGCCGCTTTCGCAGACCCCGGCGAGCTTGAGCAGGTCGTTCAGGGCGATGAACTCGCCGTCGAGCGCAAATGTGGTGTTCTGCGTCATCTCACTTGCCCCAGCTGTCCTTGAGCCCGACCGTGCGGTTGAAGACGGGCTTGCCCGGCTTCGAATCGACACGATCGGCCACAAAGTAGCCGTGACGCTCGAACTGGTAACGGTCGTCCGGCTTGGCATCGCGCAAGCCGGGCTCAAGATATGCGGTGACCACCTTCATCGAATCCGGATTCAGCGCGTCCAGGAAGTTCTTGCCGCCGGCGTCCGGATGCGGGTCACTGAACAGACGGTCGTAGAGGCGCACCTCGGCTTCGTAGGCGTGCGGCGCGCTCACCCAGTGGATGTTGCCCTTCACCTTCACGCTGTCCGCACCCGGCGTACCGCTCTTGGTGTCCGGCAGGTAGTTCGCATGCACGGCGATGACATTGCCGTCGGCGTCCTTGTCCACGCCGGTGCACTCGATCACGTAGCCGTAGCGCAGACGCACCTTGTTGCCAGGGAACAGACGGAAGTAGCCCTTGGGCGGGTTTTCGTTGAAATCCTCACGCTCGATCCACAGCTCGCGCGACAGCGGAAACACGCGGCGGCCCATTTCCGGCTGCTTCGGATGCACCGGCGCCGAGCATTCCTCGCTCTGGCCTTCCGGGTAGTTGTCGAGAATCAGCTTGAGCGGATCCAACACGCCAACGCTGCGCGGCGCGCGCGCATCGAGATCGTCGCGCACCGCGCCTTCGAGCGTGCTCATGTCGATCCAGCTATCGGCCTTCGATACGCCCACGCGATCGCAGAACAGCTGGATCGATTCTGGCGTGTAGCCGCGGCGGCGGATGCCGACGATCGTCGGCATGCGCGGATCGTCCCAGCCAGCGACGCGCTGCTCGTCCACCAGCTGCTTGAGCTTGCGCTTGCTGGTGATCGCGTACGTGAGGTTCAGGCGTGCGAATTCGTACTGGTGCGGCAGCGGGTTGGCGAATACGCCGGCATCGCGCAGGTGTTCGAGAACCCAGTCGTAGAGCGGCCGGTTGTTTTCGAATTCAAGCGTGCACAGCGAATGCGTGATGTTCTCGATCGCGTCCGAAATGCAATGCGTGAAGTCGTACATCGGGTAGATGCACCATTTGTCGCCGGTACGATGGTGATGCGCATGGCGGATGCGATAGAGCACCGGATCGCGCATCACGATATTGGGCGCCGACATGTCGATCTTCGCGCGCAGCACGTGCTCGCCGTCACCGTACTTGCCGTCGCGCATTTCGCGGAACAGCTTCAGGTTTTCTTCCACCGCGCGGTCGCGGAACGGCGACGGTTTGCCCGGTTCCGAGAAGTTGCCACGCGTGGCGGCGATCTGTTCGGCGCTCTGGCTGTCCACGTACGCCGCGCCGCGCTCGATCAGCGTCTCTGCAAACTGGTAGAGGCGGTCGAAGTAGTCGCTGGCGTAGTAGAGGTGCGGCGCGCCGCCGGCCTGGGCGTTGTCCCAGGAGAAACCGAGCCAATGGACGGCGTCGATGATCGAATCGACGTATTCAGTGTCTTCCTTGACAGGATTCGTGTCGTCGAAGCGCAGATGGCAGCGGCCGGCGTAATCGCGCGCCAGACCGAAGTTCACGCAGATGCTCTTGGCGTGACCAATGTGCAGATAGCCGTTGGGTTCCGGCGGGAAACGCGTGATGACGGGCGGCAGCGGGCTGCCCTGCGCGTCGGCCCGGCCGGCGTAGGTGCCGGACGCCAGGTCGTGGTCGATGATGCTGCGCAGGAAGTTCGAGGCGACGGGCGGGTTGTTGGGCTTGTTGTCTTGACTCATGGTGGCGCCGCGGCGTTGCGGCTCTATGGCTTCGCGGAAGGCGCCGGCCACTCGCGGACCGGACGCGCTCCTCATGTTTCTTGGGAATGGGGCGATTTTACCGTGCCTGCAGGGCAACACGGAGAGTCGCCAGGCATTTTGCGAATCGTCTCACTACATAACGATCGGAAGTGGTGCAGAATCCACCGCAGTGTAGTCGCATGGCCGCGGCGTGTCTTGTCGATCGGTCCATGATTTCATTGTTGCCGCGCAGGAAGCCATGCGACGTCATCGTCGCATGTGGCCCGGCGCCGCGCCGCAGGAACAAATGCCATGAATACCGCTACTTCCTCCGCTCCATCCGCCGCTGACGGCTCGGGTCGTGTGCCGCCGGCGGAAGCCCTCGCGGCGCTCTGGCGGGACGCCGCAATGCCGGCCGAGGCCTTGCGCCACATTGGGCTCACCGGAGAGGATCCGATCCTGCCCTCAAGCTTTGCGATCGGCACGGCGGCGCAGGTCGCCATCGGCGCGTCGGCGCTGGCCGCCACGGCGCTCTGGGCGCAGCGCACCGGCCGCTGGCAGTCCGTCGATGTGGACATGCGGCATGCCATGGCCGAATTCCGCAGCGAGCGCTATCTGCGCGTGAACGGCGGGGCGGCGCCCGAGCTCTGGGACAAGATCGCCGGCCTGTATCCGTGCGGCGACGGTCGCTGGGTTCGCTTGCATACCAATTTCCCCCACCATCGAGACGGCATCCTGCGCATCCTGCAATGCGCCTACGACAGGGACGCGCTGCGCACCGCTCTGGCCCGCTGGAAGGCCGAAGACTTCGAGGCAACCGCCTCCGATGCCGGTCTGGTGGTGGCGGCAATGCGCACGTTCGACGAATGGCAGGCGCACCCCCAGGCGCAGGCGCTGCGCGGGCTGCCCCCGGTGATCATTGAAAAGATCGGCGACGCACCGCCCATCCCGTTGCCGGCCTTGCCCGCCCATGCCGAAATCAACGTCGACGCCCGCCCGCTAAGCGGCATCCGCGTGCTGGACCTCACGCGCATCATTGCCGGACCTGTCGCCGGGCGTACGCTGGCCGCGCATGGAGCGAACGTATTGCTGGTGACGGCCGCACATCTTCCCGCCATCGCCCCGCTGGTCGTCGATACGGGCCGCGGCAAGCGGTCGTGCCAGCTCGATCTGCGCGATCAGGACGACAAGCGCGCCTTCCACAAATTGCTGCACGGTGCTGATGTGGTGGTTCAGGGATACCGGCCGGACGGTCTGGCACAGCTGGGCGCCGGCCCCGAGGCGGCCGCGCGGGCACGACCGGGCATCGTCTACGTATCGCTTTCCGCCTATGGGCACGTCGGCCCCTGGTCTGCCAAGCGGGGATTCGATTCACTGGTGCAGACGGCAACCGGTTTCAATGCCGACGAAGCGGCGGCTGCCGGCAGCGCCGAACCGCGACCATTCCCGGCGCAGGTTCTGGACCACGCCGCTGGCTACCTGCTGGCGTTTGGGGCGATGGTCGCGCTGCATCGCCGCGCAACCGAAGGTGGCAGCTGGCATGTGCGCGTGTCGCTGGCCCAGGTTGGGCAGTGGTTGCGCAGCCTCGGACGGGTGCCCGGCGGGACGAGCGTGCCCGATCAGCACATCGACGAAATTTCCGATCTGCTCGAGGTGCAGGAATCGGGATTTGGAGAGCTCACGGTCGTGCGGCATGCCGCGAAGTTGTCGGAGACGCCGGCGCATTGGGCATTACCGTCGGTGCCGCTGGGCACTCACGCGCCGGAGTGGCTGCCGCGCTAAGTGCGGTTAGTACAGGCCGTTGCGCAGCCGCTCGGGCAGTTCGCGATCATAGGTTTCGCCGTCGATCGCGTTCTGGCTCAAAGTGGCCACAATCGTGCCAGTGCTGGGCAGCGCCTCGCGCGGAATCTGCGCGTCGGGTGACCACAGGTGCGAGCGCAGCAGTGCGCGGGCACACTGAAAAAACACCGAGCGGATGCGGATCACCAGCACCGTGGTCGGCGCCTTGCCCTGAACCACGCACCGTGCGATCAGGTCCGGGTCCGTCGACACCGTCGCCGTGCCGCTGACGCGCAGGGTTTCGTTGACGCCCGGGATCAGGAACAGCAGACCTACGCGCGCGTCCGCAATGATGTTGCGCAGGCTGTCGATTCGGTTATTGCCGCGTCGGTCAGGCAAGAGCAGCGTGCGCTCGTCGAGTATCTGCACGAATCCCGGAGCATCGCCTCGCGGGGAGCAATCGCCGCCTTTGTCGTTCATTGTGGATAGCAGGCAGAACGGCGATGCCTCAACGAATGCGCGATAGTGCGGATGCAGATAGTCGAGTTCCTTGGCGACCGAGGCGCCCGCAGGCTTGGCATAGAGGGCTTCCAGATCGGCTACGGTGGCAATGTCGTGGGAGGGCATGATGGTTTGGAATGTTGGAAGAGTACCTAGCCGAACAACGCCTGCCGGGAGGGTTGCGGCGCTCCGGCCAGTGTCGGATCAAATAGCGACGGTGCCGCGTCCCAATTCTATGACGCGGCCGCCAACGCGAATCGCGCCTTCCGTGCTGACGTCCAGATCGAGCCTGCAGCGGCGATCGACAAACTCGCCCTGGTCCACCTCGAAGTGCGCTGGCAGGGCGTGACCGGTTGCGAGCAACCATCCGCCAAGGTTGGCGCAAGCCGAGCCAGTGCCCGGGTCCTCGGCCACGCCGCCACCCTGCTTGGTAAAGAAATACCTGGCCAGGACCTTGCCCGGGGAGCTGGCGTCGAACGCGAACACGTAGGCCGTCTTGCGCCCCAGACTGCTTTGCGGCCAGTGGTCGAGGCGGCTGCTGTCCGGTTGCGCGCGCCGCACGGCGTCGGTCGTTTTTACCTGTACGAGCAGCTGGTCCGCACCGGTATCGACCCACATCGGCGATGCGGCAAGGTCATCGGGATGCAATCCCAGCAACGATGCCATCTCGGCATCGGGCAGGCCCGCCGGCGCGGTGCGCGGGGCACCCTGTTGCGGCGCGGTCAGCGTCCATCGGTCTCCTTGCGCGGTCACCGGAACCACGCCGGCCTTGAATTCGAGCGACAACGTGTCGCCGGTGCGACGCAGATCGCGCACGACATGCGCGGTGCCCAGCGTGGGATGACCGGCGAAACGCATTTCGTATCCGGGCGTAAAAATGCGCACCGCTGCGGTCGCCTTATCGGACGGAAAGACGAACGTGGCTTCCGATAGGTTGAATTGCAGTGCCAGCGCCTGCATGGTGACATCGTCCATGCCGCGCGCGTCCTCAAATACGCAGAGTGGGTTGCCGCCAAAGGTAGATTCGGCAAAAACATTGACGATGCGGTATGCGTAGCTGGACATAGAGGTGACCGGTTGCCGTTGGGAAACGGTCAGTTTATGGCGCTGTCAGAGCCTCGGCCATGCACAGTTGTGGGCATATGGGACGGAACAGTTGCAATTGAAGGGGTTTCGCTGAACAGCGATTGGCGATGCGCGGGCGAGTGCCAAGAATGGAGTTTTTTGGATGCCTGCCATGCTGGAACTCAATACGTACGAAACCCTTGTCGCGGCATCGCTCGTGCTGCTGATCGGGCGCAAGCTCATAAAGATCACACCACCATTACGGGCCTTCAACATACCAGAGCCCGTTGCAGGCGGACTGGTCGTGGCGGCATGTCTGGCGATCGCCCGGTACACGCTGGACGTGCAGATCAAGTTCGATACCGGAACGCAGACGCCGCTGATGCTCGCCTTCTTTGCGACGCTGGGCCTGAGCGCCAACCTTTCCAGCCTGAAGCTGGGCGGCAAGTCGATCGGCAAATTCCTGCTGGTTGTCGCCGGGCTGCTGGTCATCCAGAACGGAATCGGCGTCGGTCTCGCAAGCCTGCTGGGCATGCATCCCGCCACCGGGCTGCTTGCCGGTTCGATTTCCCTGTCGGGCGGTCACGGCACCAGCGCCGCCTGGGGCAATACGTTCATGACGAAGTTCGGCATGTCGTATGCCACGGAGATGGGCGTGGCCTGCGCGACCTTCGGTCTTGTCCTGGGTGGCCTGATCGGCGGGCCCGTGGCGCGCTATCTGTTGCGTAAGGTGGCCAAGCCGGGCGCCGCGATGGTGGATGACGATCCGCTGAACTTCGAGCAGCCTCAGGCCGTGCGCCTGATCACCGCCACCGCGCTGATCGAGACGCTGGCGCTGATTCTGGTCTGTCTGACCGCAGGCCAGGCGTTGACCGGCGCGTTCAAGGGCACTGCGCTGGAACTGCCGACCTTCGTATGGGTGCTGTTCGTTGGCGTGCTGCTGCGCAACGGGCTGGCCGCACTCGGCTGGTACACGATCTTCGATCGGGCGCTTTCGGTGCTGGGTAACGTCAGCCTGTCGATGTTCCTGGCGATGGCGTTGATGAGCCTGCGCTTGTGGGAACTGGCTTCGCTGGCGCTGCCGATGTTGCTGATCCTGGCGGTGCAGACTGCAGCCATGGCCGCCTATGCGGTACTGGTGACTTTCCGTGCGATGGGCCGCAACTACGACGCCGCCGTGCTTGCGGCTGGCCACTGCGGGTTTGGGCTCGGCGCCACGCCGACTGCCATTGCCAACATGCAAGCCATCACGGACCGCTTTGGGCCGTCCCACCTGGCGTTCCTGATCGTTCCGATGGTCGGCGCCTTCTTCATCGACATCGTGAACGCGATCGTTATCAAGCTCTTCCTGGCGTTGCCGATTTTCTGATCGTGCCAACATAAAAAAGGCGCCACGGGTTTCCCCATGGCGCCTCGCAGGACTTCCACTGCCTACTGCGGTACTACAAGATGCGCGCGCACAAGTCCCCTTGTGCCGCCTTCATCAGAAGCCGACGGCCTGGCCGTCGCGGCGGCTGTCGCTGGCGGCCACGTAGCCGTGCTCGCCATCCTCCGACAGACGCCAGATAAACTGCCCGGAGCCGAAATCCATATACGGGTCATTTACCGACTTGAGCTGGTGGCCGCGATCCTTCAGGCCAGCCACGGTAGCCGGATCCATCGTCCCTTCAACGTCCAACGTGAAATCGCGGTTGACCTTCCAGCGCGGGGCGCAGCAGGCGGCCTGCGGCTGCTGGTTGTAGTCGAGCATGCGCACGACGGTCTGCAAGTGCCCTTGCGGCTGCATATCGCCGCCCATCACGCCAAAGCTCATCTGCGGCTTGCCATCCTTGGTCAGGAACGCCGGGATGATCGTGTGGAACGGCCGCTTGCCGCCTTCCACCACGTTTGCCGACTTCGGATCCATCGAGAACCCGACGCCGCGGTTCTGCAGGCTGATGCCGGTGCCCGGCACCACGACGCCCGAGCCAAATCCCATGTAGTTCGACTGGATGAACGAGATCATCATGCCGCTCTCGTCCGCGGCAGTGAGGTAGATGGTGCCGCCGGTGCGCGGCATGCCGAAGTTGAAATGCGTGGCGCGCTGCATGTCGATGAGCTTGGCGCGCGATTTCAGATACGCGTCGTCCAGCATCTGCTCGGGCGTGACATCCATGCTGCGCGGATCGGCCACATAACGATACAGGTCGGCAAACGCCAGCTTCATCGCCTCGATCTGCAGATGTTGCGAATCGACCGAATCCACTGGCAGGGCGCCGACGTCGAACTGATCGAGGATGCCCAGCGCCATCAGCGCCGCGATGCCCTGGCCGTTCGGCGGGATTTCATGCACCTCGTGCCCGCGATACGACTTGCTGATCGGCTTGACCCAATCCGGACGATAGTTGCGCAGGTCGTCCAGCGTCATCGCGCCGCCGCATTCCTTGCTGAACGCAGCGATTTTCTCGGCAATTTCGCCTTCGTAATAGGCCCGGCCCTTGGTCGCGCCGATCTTGCGTAAGGTGTCGGCTGCGGTCTTGAATATGAATTTCTCGCCGACGTGCGGCGCGCGGCCGTTCGGCATGAACGTGTCGGCGAAGCCCGGCTGGCTTTTCAGGTCGGGCACGGCGGCGGCCCACTTGTGCGCCACCACCGGCGGCACCGCGTAGCCGCGCTCGGCGATCTCGATCGCCGGTTCCATCAGGTCTTCGAACGGCAGCTTGCCGAAGCGTTCATGCAGCGCAGCCCATCCGGCGATCACGCCGGGCACCGTGACGGAATCCCAGCCGCGCGTCGGCCGATTGGCCAGCCCGTTGCCGTCCACGCCGTACTTGTTCTTGAAGTAATCGGTGTTCCAGGCCTGCGGCGCCACGCCCGACGAATTCAGACCATGCAATTCCTTGCCGTCCCAGAGAATCGCAAACGCATCGCTGCCCAGGCCGCACGACACCGGTTCGACCAGGGTGATGGCAGCGGCGGCGGCAATCGCGGCGTCCACCGCGTTGCCGCCCTTGAGCAGCATACGCAGTCCGGCCTGGGCGGCCAGCGGGTGCGAAGTCGACACCACGTTGCGCGCAAACAGCGGAATGCGCACCGAGGGGTAGGGGTTGGTCCAGTTGAAGTTCTGCATGGTCTGTCTCGTTGTTCGAAGCGCGTTCAGTTCTCGTCTTCGTCGGTTTTGCTGTGACGGGCTGGAGCGGCCGACCCAATCGTGTCGCGCCGCCGGATCCAGCCCTGTCACCCCGGCGCAAGGGTTGGAAGGCTCAGTCCACCTGGATCTTGCGATCCTTGATCAGCTTGCCCCAGCGTGCGCTGTCCTTTTTTACCATCGCGGCAAACTGCGCCGGCGTGCCGCCGACGGGTTCGGCGCCCAGCTTGGCCAGGCGGTCCTTTACGTCCTGCGACTGGATCGCCTTGTTGAACTCGGCGTTGAGCCGGTTGACGATCTCGGGCGGCAGGCCCTTGGGGCCATAGATGCCAAACCACGTATCGGATTCAAAACCGGGCAGCCCAGATTCGCTCGCGGTGGGCAGCTCAGGCGCCAGGGGCGAGCGCTTCAGGCTGGTCACCGCCAGCGCCTTGAGCTTGCCGTCCTTCACGTGTGGCATGCCGGACACGATGCTGTCGAACAGTACCTGAACCTTGTTAGAGATCAGGTCGGGCACGGCCAGCGCGGTGCCGCGATATGGGATGTGCGTGATGAAGATGCCGGCCTGCGCCTTGAATGCTTCGGCGGTCAGGTGGACCACGGTGCCATTGCCGCTCGATGCATAGTTCAGCTCGCCCGGGTGCTTCTTGGCGTAGTCGATCAGTTCCCGGACATTCTTGACCGGCAACTGGTTGGGCACCACCAGCACGTTGGTGGCGGTGGCCACCTGGCCGATCGGCGTGAAATCGGTTTCGGTGTTGTACGGCAGATGCGTGTTGATGTACGGACCGATCGAGTGCGTGCTGGTGGTGGCAATCAGGATCGTGTAGCCGTCAGGAGCCGCCTTGGCCGCCATGTCCGAGCCAATGGCGCCGCCCGCGCCGGGGCGGTTGTCGACCACGATCTGCTGACCCAGCCCGGCACCTACCTTTTGCGCGATGGCGCGCGCCAGCAAATCGGTCGCGCCGCTGGCCGGAAACGGCACGATCAATCGGATCGGCTTGCTTGGATACGTGTCGGCCAGCGACGGCGCGGCAGCCAGCGTGAGGCTCGTGGCAAGGCCAATGCCCAGAAGGCGTAGCCAGTGTTGCATCTGTTCTTCTCCGGTACGGATGGGTACGACGTGGAACTGCGGCAGGAAAGTCAAATTATTCCGCGCCAGCGATCACAATGAAAGTTAATATTCCTTGCTTGATTCACAAGAAAATATTGTGAATCGTCCGTGAAAGGTTCCTTGCAGCATGAGCACTATCCGCTTTTTAAGAACTTTCGTCGCCGTGGCCGAACAGGGCTCCTTTGTGGCAGCCGCCGGCGAGGTGGCGTTGACCCAGGCGGCGGTCAGTCTGCAGATGCGGTCCCTTGAGGAAGAGCTGCGGCGCGAGCTATTCGACCGCAGCGGCCGCGTGGCGGTGCTGAACGCAGACGGCCGCGCGTTGCTGCCGCAGGCGCGGCGGCTGCTGGCGCTCTACGAGGAGATGCGCCTGCCGTTGGCCGACTCGCAGGCCATGGCGGGCGCGGTCGCGATTGGCGCGGTGGTTTCGGTGATGGGTGGGCTGTCGCATGTGGTCGCGCAGTTGAAGCGCACCTATCCGGCGCTCGATGTGCGGCTGATCGGCGCCAAGTCGTTCGAGCTGGCGGCGATGGTGGAAAGTGGCGAGCTCGACGCCGCATTCGTTGTCGAAGGATCGGCGCGCCTGGCCGGCACGCTGCATTGGACGCCGCTCTACGACGAACCGCTGGTTGCGATCGCCGCGCGCGGCAGCAGTGGCGACGACGCGCGCCAGGCTCTGGCCGCCAATCCGTTTCTTCGGTTTGATCGCAGCCAGCGCACTGGTGCGCTGGTGGAGCGCGCGTTGCGGCGCGCGCATTTGCGTACCAACGAGTTCCTCGAGTTGAATTCGATCGAGGCGCTGGTGGAACTGGTGCGGCAGGAAGTTGGGGTGACCGTGGTGCCGTTGCTCAAGCGCGCGCGCTGGCGCGAAGACAAGGCGTTGCGGATACTGCCGCTGCGTGCGGGCGGTGAACCGCTGGTGCGCAGCATCGGCATGCTGGAGCGTCGCGATCATGGCCGCGTGCGCATCACCGAGGCGATCCGCGCGGCGTGCGCGAGCCTGTTCGGCGCCTGAATAAAAAAGGGCGCCCCGTTGGGGACGCCCTCAGTACTTCGGTACTTCGGTACTTCCGTACTTCAATACTGTGGTAGGAAGGACTTACTCTTCCTGGAATGCTTCTTCGCGCTTCGCCTTGATCGACGGCATCGCCACGATTGCCACCAGAATCGCGGCGGCGATCAGCAGGCCCAGCGACAGCGGACGCGTCACGAACACGCTGAAGTCACCACGCGACAGCAGCAGCGAGCGGCGGAAGTTTTCTTCCATCATCGGTCCGAGCACGAAGCCCAGCAGCAGCGGCGCCGGTTCGCACTTCAGCTTGATGAACAGGTAGCCGATCACGCCGAAAGCCGCGGTCTGGAACACGTCGAACGTGGTGTTCTGAACCGAGTACACGCCGATGCAGCAGAACGTCAGGATCGCCGGGTACAGGTAGCGGTATGGTACCTTCAGCAGCTTCACCCAGATACCGATCATCGGCAGGTTCAGCACGATCAGGATCAGGTTGCCCAGCCACATCGAAGCGATCAGGCCCCAGAACAGCGCTGGATTGCTGCTCATCACCTGCGGGCCCGGCTGGATGTTGTGGATCGTCATCGCACCGACCATCAGCGCCATCACGGCGTTAGGCGGAATGCCCAGCGTCAGCAGCGGGATGAACGAGGTCTGCGCCGCGGCGTTGTTGGCCGATTCCGGACCTGCCACGCCTTCGATCGCGCCCTTGCCGAATTCCTCCGGGTACCGCGAGGTCTTCTTCTCGAGCGAGTAGGCGGCGAACGATGCCAGCGAAGCACCGCCGCCCGGCAGGATACCCAGCGCCGAACCGAGCATCGTGCCGCGCAGCACCGCCGGAATCATGCGCTTGAAATCTTCCTTGGTCGGGAACAGGTTGGTTACGTGATCGGTGAAGGTCTCGCGATTTTCCTTCTGCTCCAGGTTCGCAATGATTTCCGCGAAGCCGAACACACCCATCGCCACCGACACGAAGTTCAGTCCATCGGTCAGCTCGGGCACGTCGAACGAAAAGCGCGCGGCGCCCGAGTTCACATCGGTGCCCACCAGACCCAGCAACAGGCCCAGCACGATCATCGAGATTGCTTTCACGAGCGAGCCCGACGCCAGCACCACGGCGCCGATCAGGCCCAGCACCATCAGCGAGAAGTACTCGGCGGGGCCGAACTTGAACGCCAATTCCGACAGCGGCGCGGCAAAAGCGGCCAGGATCAGCGTCGCCACGCAGCCGGCGAAGAACGAGCCGATGCCGGCAGTGGCCAGCGCCACGCCCGCACGGCCACGACGCGCCATCTGGTAGCCGTCGATGGTGGTCACGACCGACGACGATTCGCCGGGCAGATTCACCAGAATGGCGGTTGTGGAACCACCGTACTGTGCGCCGTAGTAGATACCGGCCAGCATGATCAGCGCGGCCACCGGCGGCAGCGTGTACGTCACGGGCAACAGCATCGCGATCGTGGCTAGGGGCCCAAGGCCCGGCAGCACGCCAATCAGCGTGCCCAGCACGCAGCCCAGAAACGCGTAGGCGATGTTCTGAAACGACAGGGCGGTCGAGAAGCCCAGTCCGAGGTTGGCTAACAATTCCATGGGGGCGGGCTCCTTAACTTACCAGGAAAGCCGGCCAAACCGGCATCTGCAGGTTGATGCCGTACACGAACGCACCCAGGCTGATCAGCACCAGGACGATTGCGTTGAGGACGGCGCCTTTCCAGCTGAATTCATGACTGGCCATCGAGGAAACCAGCACCAGTACCGCGACCGACAGGACCATGCCCAGCGGTTTGAGCAGCAGGCCGAACAGCACCACCGAACCCAGGATCCACAGCAGGATCTTCAGGTCCCAGCGGGCCAGATGGTCTTCTTCGGCCTTGGAGGACAGCGAACCCCACAGGACCAGCGCGCCCAGCAGGGCGAGCACGATGCCGAGCCAGAACGGGAAGTATCCCGGTCCCATCTTGGCGGCTGTCCCCATGGAATAGCCACGGGCGACAAAGGAAAAGCCCAGTCCGACCAGAATGAACATCAGGCCGGAGGCAAAGTCCTTTTGGCTACGTATGCGCAAAATGATTCTCCTCGATAAAGCAGCTTGAAATCGTCGCGACGGACCGGTCAAACCGGCCTACCCCGGGGCGGAAACTGCTGCAAAAACCGACAGCGCCCCCGTCCCCGCGGCACTCCCCGTCGCGGGCAGGGTGGAAGTTAAAAGCGCATCCTTTCAGCTACCTTTCATATGTCTGCATAAACTGGCAACTTCAGGGTATGTCCCTAGGCAGACGTCTGAAAGCAATCGGTAAGCCGTTGACGATGCAAGGAAAATGGCAGGGAAAACGCGCATGGGAACGCGGGTCGCGGCGCGCGTCGGCCGGACGGCGGCTGACAGACTGGGGCGGGCGGGTCGCCTATGATCGATGGGATCGACGCCGATTGGCGCACACGAATGCGCCGGCGCAAGAGACCTCGGAGGAGCCCGCTTGGAGACCATCGACCATGCCATCCTGATCGGCGCCGTGGTGATGACGCTTGGCATTCTGCTGGGCGTGTTTTCGGCGCGCTTTGGCGTGCCGTTCCTGCTGGTATTCCTGGGCGTGGGCATGGCCGCCGGCGTGGACGGCCCGGGCGGGATCCGTTTCTCCAACACCTGGCTCAGCTTTCTGGTGGGCAATATCGCGCTGGCGGTGATCCTGCTCGATGGCGGCCTGCGCACGCGTTTCGCCACATTTCGCGTGGCGCTCCGGCCCTCGCTGTCGCTGGCCACGGTCGGCGTGGCGCTCACGGCCGTCCTGGTCGGGCTGTTTGCCACCTGGATGCTCGGCATCGACTGGAAGCTGGGGCTGCTGCTGGGCGCGATCGTCGGCTCCACCGACGCCGCAGCCGTGTTCTCGCTGCTCAACGGCAGCGGCATCCGGCTCAAGGAGCGCGTCGCCAGCGTGCTGGAAATCGAATCGGGCATCAACGATCCGATGGCCATTTTCCTGACGCTTACGCTGATCCAGTGGATCACGGCGCCCGCAGGGCTGACCCTTGCCGCGCTGGCGATGCGCCTGGTGGTGCAGTTCGGCGTCGGCGGCGTGCTGGGCGTGGCGCTGGGGTACTGCATGGCCAACGTCATGGAGCGCGTGAACGTGGCCGAAGGGCTGCAGGCGATCCTCATCTGCGCGGGCGGCTGCATGGTGTGGGCGATCGTGCAGACGCTGGGCGGCAGCGGCTTCCTGGCGGTCTATCTGGCCGGCATGATGGTCGGCAATCGCGATCGGGCCGTCAGCGAAGACGTGATGCGCGCCATGGACGGCATGGCGTGGCTGGCACAGTCGGCCATGTTCCTGCTGCTTGGCCTGCTGGTGACACCCCATCGCATCTGGGATGTCGCCCTGCCTTCGCTGGCGGTGGCGCTGTTCCTGATGTGCGTGGCACGTCCCGTGGCGGTGTTCGCTTCATTGCTGCCGTTTCGCTTCAGCGCACGCGAGAAAGGCTTCGTGGCCTGGATGGGATTGCGCGGCGCGGTGCCGATCGTGCTGTCGCTGTTTCCGCTGCTGCAGGGCATGGAGGATTCCGGCCTGCTGTTTCGCGTCGCGTTTGCGGTGGTGCTGGCCAGCCTGCTATGCCAGGGCACCACGGTGGCGCTGGCGGCGCGTCTGGCGCGCGTACTGCGGCCGCCGTACGACGAGCCGTTGTCGCGTGAACGCCTGCGCGGCACGCGCTCGCCGGGATTGGAATTGATGCAGTTTCAGGTGGCTGCCGGATCGTCGATGGAAGACTTGCGCGCCGATCAGCTGGAATTGCCGCCGCGCAGCCGATTGATGACCCTGGCGCGCGCTGGATCGCTGGTGCCGCTGGAGCGGGCGGTGCTGCGCGCCGGCGATATCGTCTCGGTGCTGGCCCCGGCCGGCTCGGTGCCGTTGCTGTCGCGGCTGTTTCTGGTGGCGGCCAGACCGGCGTCCTGGGACCAGGCTTCGCATGATTTCCTGCTCGACGGACAGGCGAGGCTGGCGGACGTGGCGGCGCTTTACGGCACGCGGGAACTGACGCCGGAAGAGCAGTCGCGCACGCTAGAAGAGGCGATGCTGGCGGTGTTTTCGTCGCCGCCCGTGGAAGGCGACGCACTGGAACTTGCCGGTTTGCGGCTCACCGTGACGCGCATGGAAGGGCCGCGCGTGATACAGGTGGGCTTGCTGCTGCCGCGCAATGCGGCCGAGGACGCCAGGGACGGCAAGGACCGGCTCTGGCGCATGCGCGGCAAGATGCGCGGCTCGGTCAGTCGACCTTGGCGCCGGAAACCTTGACCACCTGGCCGTATTTCTTCAGTTCGCGCTGGATCAGCGCCGCGAACTGCTCGGGCGTGGTGGGCGCCGGTTGCGCGCCGATGCGGGCCAGGCGCTGCTTCATGTCGTCGGTCTTCAGAATCGCAACGATGTCGTGATTGAGCCGGTCGACGATCTCGCGCGGCGTGCCGGCCGGGGCCAGCACGCCGAACCATGTCGAGATATCGAATCCTTCCAGGCCCAGACCCTTGCCGGCTTCGGCAATCGTCGGCAGCTCCGGGAACGAGGGCGCGCGGCTGGCCGTGGTCACGGCAAAGGCCTTGAGCTTGCCGGCCTTGATATTGGCCGACGCGGAAGCGAGGTTGTCGAAAATCAGGTCGGTCTGGCCGGAAAGCACCGACAACTGCGCCGGCGACGCACCGTTGTACGGAATGTGGACCATGCTGATATGGGCCATGCTCTTGAACAGCTCGCCGGACAGGTGCCCGGCGCTGCCGTTGCCGCCGGACGCATAGTCAAGCTTGCCCGGATGCTTGCGCGCATATTCGACCAGATCGCGCACATTGTTGATATGCAGTTCCGCGGCCTTGCCCGGATGCATGACGAGCACGTTCGGCACGTCGGCGACCAGCGTGATCGGCGCGAAGTCCTTGACCGGGTCATAGGGCATCTTCGCAAACAGCGTCGGGTTGATCGCATGGGTGGCCACCGCGCCCATCACGAGCGTGTAGCCGTCGGCCGGTTGCTTGGCGACGTAGTCGGCGCCGAGGTTGCCGCCGGCGCCCGGCTTGTTTTCGACCACCACGGGCTGGCCCAGGCTGTCGCGCAGCTTCTCGCCGATGGCGCGCGCCACGGTGTCCAGCGGGCCGCCGGCCGGATATGGCACCACGAAGCGGATCGGTTTGGCTGGCCAGTTGGCGGGAGCGGCGGCGTGCGCCGGCGCGGCGAAGGCCATGGTGGCTGTGATGGCGGCCGTGAGCAGGGTCTTGAACATGTCGAACGTGGAAAAGGTCGGGAATCGGTCAGCCGGGGCGTACATTGCGCGCCGGCTTTTCTGTGACGCGGAAATCAGCGCATGCCGATGCCGCGCGCCATCATCACGGCGCATAGCGGCAGCAGGATAAACAAATGGGCTTCTATCATGACCCAGCGGCGCGCCTTCTTGATCTCGGCGGGCGTGGGCACGAATTCCGGCAGCTTGTTTGCCTGCTTGCGCCACTTGGCGATGGCGAGCGTGGGCGGCAGCGAGCACAGCGCAATCAATACGAACACCGTCATCTTGGCGTGGAACCACGGATTGTGGATCAGGAAATCCACGCCCTTGGCCCCATAGAACAGCCGCAGCAGGCCGGTGGCCAGCACGATCATCGCGGAGAGGAAATAGAACAGGTCATAGCGCGACAGCCGGCGTACCGTGGCCGGCGTCATGTCCGGGCGCAGAACCACCGCTTCGGCGGTCATCAGCGTGACCAGCACGAAGATGGCCGTGAAGTGCAGGAACGCGAGCAGGGCATCGGTCAGCATGAATTCTCCTCAGTTGGGGGAAACGTCCATGATCACCGGCCCTGTGCGCCGGCCCGGTTCACCAGGCGGCGCGGCGCGCGGAGCGCCTTGCGTGGATTCAGACCACGCCCTTGGTGCGCAGGGCGGCGATGTGTTCGGCACTGTAGCCGAGTGTCTCGCCCAGCACCACATCGGTGTGCTCGCCCAGCAACGGCGGATGGCGCAGCGCTTCTGGCGGCGTCACGCTCATCCGCATCGGGCTGCCCACCAGCTTGACCGTGCCCGCCGTCGGGTGCGGCAGATCGACGCGCAGGCCGCGCGACACCACCTGCTCGTTCTCGAACACCTCGTCGAGCGTGTTGATCGGGCCGCACGGCACGCCGGCACGCTCCAGATCGAGAATCCATTGCTCGCGCGTGCGCGGCGCCACCATCTCGGCCAGGATCGGCACCAGCACGTCGCGGTGCGCCACGCGCTGCGGATTGGTGGCGAAACGTGCGTCGTCGGCCAGCTCGGGGCGGCCTCCGGCGGTCACGAACTTGCGGAACTGCCCGTCGTTGCCCACCGCGACGATGATCCAGCCATCGGCGGCCTGGAACGTCTGATAAGGCACGATGTTCGGGTGAGCATTGCCCCAGCGCTTGGGCGCCACGCCGCTGGCCAGGTAGTTCGTATTCATGTTGGCCAGCATCGCCACCTGCACGTCGAGCAGCGCCATGTCGATGTACTGGCCCTCGCCGGTGCGCTCGCGATGGGCCAGCGCGGCCAGCACGGCGATCGTCGCGTACTGGCCGGTCATCAGGTCGGAAATCGCCACGCCAGCCTTCTGCGGACCGCCGCCGGGCAGATCGTCGCGCTCGCCGGTCAGGCTCATGAATCCGCCCATGCCCTGCACGATGAAGTCGTAACCCGGCCGCTGTGCGTACGGGCCGGTCTGGCCGAAGCCGGTGACGGAGCAATAGATCAGGTCCGGCTTGACGGCCTTGAGCGAGTCGTAATCTAGGCCGTATTTCTTCAGCTGGCCGACCTTGTAGTTCTCCAGCACGACATCGCTCTGCGCGGCCAGCTCGCGCACCAGCTGCTGGCCTTCGGGCGTGCTGATGTCGCACGTCACCGAGCGCTTGTTGCGGTTGGCGGCCAGATAGTAGGCGGCTTCGGCGGTGTCGCGGCCGTCCGGCGTCTTGAGCCACGGCGGGCCCCAGATGCGCGTGTCGTCGCCAGCGCCGGGGCGCTCGATCTTGATCACGTCGGCGCCGAAATCGGCAAGATTCTGGGCGCACCATGGCCCGGCGAGAACGCGGGTCAGGTCAAGGACGCGAAGATGGCTTAAAGCTCCCATGGCGTTCAACGGCTGCAAGGTCTGAGGAGCCAGCACTCTATCACCGGCCATGGCGGGCGATGCACGCGCGCGGGGCGCGGCCGGCCGTTCCGTGGGCGATAACCGGACAGCGCGCGACCATCGCGGGCGGGTCGGGGCGTATCGAGGCATATCGGCCCGCATGCCCGTCGCCGGGTGGCAAGCCATACAACAGCAAGGCGGCGAGCCACTGCCCCGGGACAGGGCTTGACCCGTATAATCAACGGTTTGCAAATCCAACCTGACTGACTGCGCCCTGCCACGACGCGGGAAGCGCCCGATACAACATGAAAGTCTCCGACATTCGCAGCAAGTTCCTGCAGTTCTTCGAGTCGAAGGGCCATACCGTGGTCCGCTCGTCCAGCCTGGTGCCGGCGAACGACCCGACGCTGCTGTTCACCAATTCGGGCATGGTGCAGTTCAAGGACGTGTTCCTGGGCACCGACAAGCGCCCGTACTCGCGCGCCACGTCTTCGCAGCGCTCGGTCCGCGCCGGCGGCAAGCATAACGATCTGGAGAATGTGGGCTACACGGCACGCCACCACACGTTCTTTGAAATGCTGGGCAATTTCTCGTTCGGCGATTACTTCAAGCGCGACGCGATCCACTACGCGTGGGAACTGCTGACCAAGGTCTACCAGCTGCCCGCCGACAAGCTGTGGGTGACGGTCTACGCCGAAGACGACGAGGCCTACGACATCTGGGCCAAGGAAGTGGGCGTGCCCGCGGAGCGCATCGTGCGCATCGGCGACAACAAGGGCGCGCGCTACGCCTCGGACAACTTCTGGCAGATGGCGGACACCGGCCCGTGCGGCCCGTGCTCGGAAATTTTCTTCGACCACGGCCCCGAGGTGTGGGGCGGCCCGCCGGGATCGCCCGAGGAAGACGGCGACCGCTACATCGAAGTGTGGAACCTCGTGTTCATGCAGTTCAATCGCGACGAGCAGGGCAACATGACGCGCCTGCCCAAGCCGTGCGTGGATACCGGCATGGGTCTGGAGCGCATTGCCGCCGTGCTGCAGCACGTGCACAGCAACTATGAGATCGACCTGTTCCAGGCGCTGATCAAGGCCGCCGGTCGTGAGACGCACATTACCGACCTGACCCAGAATTCGCTCAAGGTCATCGCCGACCATATCCGCGCGTGCTCGTTCCTGATCGTCGACGGCGTGATTCCGGGCAACGAGGGCCGTGGCTATGTGCTGCGCCGCATCGTGCGCCGTGCCATCCGCCATGGCTACAAGCTTGGCCAGAAGACGCCGTTCTTCCACAAGCTGGTGGCTGATCTGGTGGAGCAGATGGGCCAGGCCTATCCGGAACTGGCCGAAGCCCAGGACCGCGTGGTGGAGGTGCTGAAGGCCGAGGAAGAACGCTTCTTCGAAACGATCGAAAACGGCATGTCGATCCTGGACGCCGCCGTGGCCGAGCTGAAGGCCAAGGGCAACAAGGTGCTCGATGGCGAACTGGCGTTCAAGCTGCATGACACGTTCGGCTTCCCGCTCGATCTGACGCAGGACGTGGCGCGCGAGCAGGAAATCACCGTGGACGAGGCGGCGTTCGACGCCGCGATGACGCGCCAGCGCGAACAGGCGCGCGCCGCCGGCAAGTTCAAGATGGCCGCGGGCCTGGAATACACGGGCGACAAGACCGTGTTCCATGGCTACGACGCGCTGAGCATGGAAGGCGTGCGCGTGACCGCGCTGTATGTCGATGGCGCCGCGGTGGAATCGATGCAGCCGGGCCAGACCGGCGTGGTCGTGCTCGACAACACGCCGTTCTACGCCGAGTCTGGTGGCCAGGTTGGCGACCAGGGCACGCTGGTGGCGGGCCCTGCCGTGTTCACGGTAGCCGATACCACCAAGATCCAGGCCGACGTGTTCGGCCACCAGGGCACGCTGGCCAACGGCGTGCTCAAGGTAGGTGACACCGTGGCGGCGCAGGTTGACGCCGTGCGCCGCGCGCGCACCGTGCGCAACCACTCGGCCACCCACCTGATGCACAAGGCATTGCGCGAAGTGCTGGGCAGCCACGTGCAGCAGAAGGGCTCGCTGGTCGATCCGGACAAGACGCGCTTCGACTTCTCGCACAACGCACCGCTGACCGACGCGCAGATCCGCCAGATCGAGGAAATCGTCAATGCGGAGATCCTGCGCAACGAGCCGACCGTCGCCGCCGTGATGGGCTTCGACGACGCGGTCAAGAGCGGCGCGATGGCGCTGTTCGGCGAGAAGTACGGTGACGATGTGCGCGTGCTGTCGATCGGATCGTCCAAGGAACTGTGCGGCGGCACCCACGTGACGCGCACCGGCGACATCGGGCTGTTCAAGATCGTGGTCGAAGCGGGCGTGGCGGCCGGCATCCGTCGCGTCGAAGCCATTACGGGCGACAACGCGCTGCATTACCTGCAACAGCTCGACGCGCGCTTGGCCGAAGCGGCTGCAGCGCTGCGCGCGCAACCGTCGGAACTGGTGCCGCGTATCGGCCAGGTGCAGGAGCAGGTCCGCGCGCTCGAGAAGGAACTCGAAAAGCTCAAGAGCAAGCTCGCTTCGTCGCAGGGCGACGAACTGGTGTCGCAGGCGGTGGACGTCAACGGACTCAAGGTGCTGGCCGCGCAGCTCGAAGGCGCGGACGTCAAGACGCTGCGCGAAACGATGGACAAGCTCAAGGACAAGCTGCAGAGCGCGGCCATCGTGCTGGCGGCCGTGGCCGACGGCAAGGTCAGCCTGATCGCCGGTGTGACCGCCGACGCCACGTCGAAGGTCAAGGCAGGCGAACTGGTCAACTTCGTCGCGCAGCAAGTCGGCGGCAAGGGCGGCGGCCGTCCCGACATGGCGCAGGCCGGCGGCACGGACCCGACCAACCTGTCGAAGGCGCTGGCCGGCGTGACGGCGTGGGTGTCTGCAAAGGTCTGACGCGCTGCATGAACAGCGTGGGCGGCCGGCAGCCGTAGCCGGCCCACCACCGCATCGTTGCATCATCCAAAAAGCGCCCGCGGGCGCTTTTTTCTTTTCGGGGACGCACCGTTCGCGGCCGAACAGCGGGCCGAAGGTGGCGCGCCGCAGCCGACATTGCGGCTATTTCGCGCCGCCGCCGATCAGCTTCGACACGATGTCGATCGGTAGCGGAAACACGATGGTCGAGCTCTTGTCCCCGGCGATCTGCGTGAGCGTCTGCAGATAGCGCAGCTGCATGGCCTGCGGCTCCCGGGCCAGCATCTGCGCGGCTTCGAGCAATTTCACGGACGCCTGCAATTCGCCTTCCGCATGGATGATCTTGGCGCGGCGTTCGCGTTCGGCTTCGGCCTGTTTGGCGATGGCACGCACCATCGATTCGTTGAGGTCCACATGCTTGATTTCGACGTTCGAGACCTTGATGCCCCATGCGTCGGTCTGCGCGTCGAGCGCCTTCTGGATGTCCAGATTGAGCTTTTCGCGCTCGGCCAGCATCTCGTCCAGTTCATGTTTGCCCAGTACCGAGCGCAGCGTGGTCTGCGCCAGCTGGCTCGTCGCTTCGAGGAAATTGGCAACTTCGATGATGGCGCGCTCGGGATCGACGACGCGGAAGTACACCACCGCGTTGACCTTCACGGACACGTTGTCGTGCGAGATCACGTCCTGCGGCGGCACGTCGAACACCACCGTGCGCAGGTCCACGCGCACCATCTGCTGCACGCCGGGGATCAGCAGGACCAGCCCGGGACCCTTGACGCGCCAGAAGCGGCCAAGCATGAACACCACGCCGCGCTCGTATTCGCGCAGTATGCGCACGGCGCTTATCACCAGCAGTACGAGCAGGAAGATCAGGCCGCCGAAGCTGAATCCGAACGCCATATCGGGCTCCTAGTTGTGTCAGGCATCGTGAATGGAAGTGACGTCGAGCACCAGGCCGCGGCGCCCCGTGATGCGTACGCGCTGTCCGCGCGTCAGCGGCCCGCTGCCGCGAATGCGCCATTGTTCGCCGCGAATCGTCGCCCAGCCGTCGGCCGGCGTATCGTCGATCACCACCGCGATGCCGCCCACCAGCGTGTCCGCGCCGCTGACCACCGGCCGCCGGCGCGCGCGCAGCACCACGGCGGACATGCCGAACAGGAATGCCGCGGAGAGGCCGCACAGGCCGGCGATCAGCGATAAGGGCACGCCAAAGCCGGGCACATCGGTGTCGATCAGCATGACCGCGCCAAAGGCGAACGCGACGATGCCGCCCACGCCCACGGTGCCAAACGTCGGCAGGAACAGTTCGGCGATCATGCAGCCGACACCCAGCGCGATCAGCGCCAGTCCGGCGTAGTTCAACGGCAGCATCTGCAGCGCGAACAGACCCAGCAGTAGGCAGATGGCACCGGCGATGCCGGGCAGCACCATGCCCGGCGTGGAGAATTCGAAGATCAGGCCGTAGATGCCGATCATCATGAGGATCAGCGCCACGCTGGGATCGGTGACGACGGCCAGCAGGCGGATGCGCCAGTCTGGCGCCACCGTGACGACCGGCGCGTTTGCCGTGTGCAGCACACGGATGGCGCCGCTGGCGTCGATGCGCTTGCCATCGACCTGCCGCAGCAGCGCCGGCAGATCTGGCGCGACGAGATCGGCAACTTTCTGCGCGACGGCTTCGTCGGCGGACAGACTGACCGCTTCGCGCACGGCGCGCTCGCCCCATTCGGCATTGCGCTGGCGCAATTGCGCGAGGCCGCGGATATAGGCCGATGCATCGTGCATCTGCTTGCGCGCCATGGTGTCCTGGGCCGCCGGCGCACTGGCCGGAGAAGGCCCGGGAGCGGTTTCCGGTTGTGCGCCGCCGATGCCGATGGCCACAGGGCTGGCCGCGCCGAGATTGGTGCCCGGCGCCATCGCCGCGATATGGCTGGCGTAGAGGATGTAGGTACCCGCGCTGGCGGCGCGTGCACCACCGGGGTAGACATAGGTGGCAACCGGCACCGGCGACGCGAGGATGGCCTGGATGATGTCTCGCATCGATTTGTCGAGGCCGCCGGGCGTGTCCATTTCGAGCACGATCAACTGCGCGCCATGCTGCTGCGCCTGCTCGATGCCGCGCACGGCGAAACTGGCGCTGGCCGGGCCGATCGCGCCCTTTACGGCGATCACGTACACCGGTGCGACCGGCGCCGATGCGCGTGCGGACGCCGATGCCGGCGCGGACGGCAGCGAGGTTGGCGGCCCGGGTGCGGCCGCGACGCCGTGGCTTGCCAGCAGCGCGAAGCCGAAAGCCAGAAGCAGGCAGGCGACGATTGCCCGCCGCAGCCAGTTCGCGGCGGCAGGCATCGGCCGTGCCCACACGAATGCATAGGTCATGGCGGAGCGCGTCCCGTCATAGGTGCCGTGGCCGCGCCACTTTCAGTGTAGGCGACCCACCACATCCTGCAGCGCGCCCGCTGTGTCAGGCCGCCGCGCGGGTGTGGTCGAACGTACCGGGGTTGCCGATGTCGCTGGTGGTGGGGAAATCCTGCAACAGATCGGCCAGGGCGATCAGCGCCGCACTGGCCATCGACGGATACCAGGCCAGCACCGTGGTGACGCGGCCGGCGTCGCCGAGCGGGTGGAGGCTGACTTCCGGCAGGTTGCGATAAAGCGCCAGCACCGAGCGCGGCACGATGGCCACGCCGATACCGGCCGCGGCGCACGTCACGATGGCGTGATACGACCCGAGTTGAATCACGCGGCTGGGCGCCTGGCCGGACTGGGCGTACCAGTGGTCGAAACGCGTGCGATAGTTGCAGCCGGCCTCGAATGTCAGCAGCGGGGCGCGGTCGACATCGGCCGGCGTGCGGATCGGCGCATGGCCGGCGCTGGCGACGATCACAAGTTCTTCCTCGAAGGCCGCGCAGCTGGCCAGGTCGGGCTCGCCTATTGGGTCCGCAACGAAGGCGCAGTCGACCTCGAAGCGACGCAGCGCGTCGAGCGCCCGGCGCGTCGGCAGCGTCACCAGTTCCAGTTCGACGCACGGCCAGGCGCGGTGGTAGGCCGCCAGCACATGCGGCAAACGGCTGGCCGCGGTGCTTTCCATCGACGCGATCCGCAGCCGCCCCTGCGGATGGGCCGGCTGCACGGCCTGGCGCGCCTCGTCGGCCAGCTGAAGGATGCGGCACGCATAGTCGAACAGCGTCTGTCCGGCCGGCGTGAGCACCATGCGACGGCCGTCGCGCACAAACAGGTCCACCCCGAGCGACTGCTCGAGCTGGCGGATCCGCGTGGTCACATTGGACTGCACGCGATGCAGCCGCTCCGCGGCCCGCGTGACGCCGCCCGCTTCCACTACCGTGCGAAAAATCTCAAGTGCAGCAAGGTCCATAGCAGGATGGTTTCTCTATCGAGATGGAAGTCATCTTTATTATTCATTTTTCGTGATGACTCGATCGCGCATAGGATAGTCAACAATGCGCGGCAGTGCCAGCCGCCTTTACCCCCGATCCCCGTCATGTCACTTGCAAACACAGAAATCCCGGCCGGAGTCACGCAGAGGCCCACATTCGGCCCGTGGGCCGTGGCGATGGCCGGGCTGGTGTCGCTGGCCCTTGCGATGGGAATCGGCCGCTTCGCCTTTACGCCGTTGTTGCCGATGATGCTGCACGATGGCGCCGTGACGCTGGCCGGTGGCGGGGCGCTGGCCACCATGAACTACATCGGCTATCTGCTGGGCGCGCTGTTGTGCCTCGTCATCCGGCCGGACCCGGTGCGCATGGTGCGCGGCGCATTGGCGCTGACCGTCGTGCTGACGCTGGCCATGGCACTGCCGGGCGGCATGCCGGCGTGGATCGTGTGGCGCACGCTGGCAGGCATCGCCAGCGCGCTGGTGATGGTCTACGCCACGGCGTGGTGCATGCAGCGTCTGGCGGAACTGGGACAGCCGACGCTGGGCGGGTTGATGTTCTGCGGTCCCGGGCTCGGTATCGTGGTCACCGGCCTTTCCGCGTCGGGCATGGTGGCGGCGCGCTGGCATGCCACCTCGGGCTGGATCGCGTTCGCGATACTGGGCGCGGCGATGCTGGCGGCGGTGTGGCGCGTGTTCGGATCGTCGTCGGCACCGGCGCAGCATGCCGACGGACGGCCAGGCGCCGCGCCACCGGCGACGCCGCGCTTAGACAGCCAGACCTGGGCGCTGACGCTGGCCTACGGGCTGGCCGGCTTCGGCTACATCATCACTGCGACGTTCCTGCCCGTGATCGCGCGACAGGCGATGCCGGGCAGCATCTGGGTCGATCTGTTCTGGCCGATCCTCGGTGGGGGCGTGGCGGTCGGCGCGTGGCTGGTGACGCGCATCGGCATGCATCACGACAATCGCCGCATGATGATGCTGCTGTACACGATGCAGGCGGTCGGTGTCGGCGTGGTCGCCGTATGGCCCACCGTGGCCGGATTCGCGCTCAGCAGCCTGCTGGTGGGCCTGCCGTTTACCGCGCTGGTGTCGTTCGCAATGCGCGAAGCGCGCCGGCTTTGGGGCGCGGGTGCGGCCAGGCTGATCGGCCTGATGACGGCCGCCTATGCGATCGGCCAGATTGCCGGGCCGCCGCTGGCCACGTCGCTGGTGGCGCGCACGGGCGGCTTCGCGGCCTCGCTGGCGGTGGCCGCGGCGGCGTTGCTGCTGGGCGCGGCAATCCACGGCTGGATGTGGCGCGCAATGCCAGCGGACGCGCGCACGGGCCGCTGACGACTGCGCTACAGTATCGGCTTCGCCGCTCACTCGACCAGGCCGCATCCGCGCCGGCGTTGCAGGGCGGCGCGAAAGCCAAGCCCCCATGTCTTTTGCCTTGCAGCCCGGGCGCGCCGCAGGCCCGGCAGTGCCCATCAGTCCGGAAGAAGCCCGCGTGCGCGTGGATCTGGCCGCCGCCTATCGGCTGGCGGCCCTGGAACGCTGGGACGACCTGATCTACACCCACATCTCGGCCACCGTACCCGGCGAACCCGATCACTTTCTGATCAATCCGTTCGGATTCACCTTCGATGAAATCCGCGCCTCGGATCTGGTCAAGATCAACAGCCGCGGGGAAGTGGTCGGCGACACCGTGCATCCGGTGAATGTGACCGGCTTCGCCTTGCACGCCGCCGTGCACGCCGCGCGCGCCGATGCGCATTGCGTGATGCATCTGCATAACACCGCCGGTATTGCCGTTTCCGCCCAGGCCGAAGGGCTGCTGCCGCTGTCGCAGCATGCCATGCGCTTCCATGGCCGCATCGCCTATCACGACTACGAAGGCCTAGCCTTTACACCCGCCGAAGGCGCGCGGCTGATCGCGTCGCTGGGCGCCCATCCCGCCATGCTGCTGCGCAACCACGGCACGCTGACGGTCGGACGCACCGTGGCCGAAGCCTATGTGCTGATGGCAACCCTGATCAAGGCGTGCGAGATCCAGCTCGGCGCCCAGCTCGGCAGCGCCACCGTGCAGCCGCCGCCGAGCGTGGCGGCGCGGACGTCGCTGCAGCTGTTCGACGACGGCGCGGTGGAAGGCGTCATGGAGTGGCCCGCATTGCTGCGCAAACTCGATAGAATCGATCCCGCTTACAAACACTGAATCAGCCCGAACTAATCCTGAAGGAGATCTGCATGCCCACTTTCCACGTTGAAATGTTCGAAGGCCGTACCGTGGAGCAGAAGCGCAAGTTTGTCGAGGAAGTGACGCGCGTGACGTGCGAAACGCTCGGTTGCTCGGCGGGCGCCGTCGATATCATCATCACCGATATCAAGCGCGAAAACTGGGCCACCGGCGGCGAGCTCTGGATCGACAAGAAGTAATCCCGAGGTTTGCGCAATGACTTCCGCAGTGTCCGCCATGCAGCAGTTTGCTTCCGATAACTACGCCGGTTTTTGTCCGGAATCGCTGAAGTATTTTCTTGAGGCCAATGCCACCGGCCACGAGAAAGCCTATGGCGACGACAGCTGGACGCAGAAGGTTTGCGATCGTATCCGCGACCTGTTTCAAACCGACTGCGAAGTGTTTTTCGTATTCAACGGCACGGCGGCCAATTCGCTGGCGCTGTCGTCATTGTGTCAGTCGTACCATTCGGTGATCTGCCATGAACTCGCGCATATCGAAACCGACGAGTGCGGCGCGCCGCAATTTTTCTCCAATGGATCCAAACTGCTCACCGCGCCAGGGGAAAACGGCAAGCTGACGCCCGACGCCGTGGAGGCGCTGGTAACGCGCCGGTCCGATATCCATTATCCGAAGCCGCGCGTGGTGTCGCTGACGCAGGCGACCGAAGTTGGCACCGTATATACCGTCGAAGAGGTGCGTGCCATTGCCGCCATTGCCAAACGCAGGCAGTTGCGGGTGCATATGGACGGCGCACGATTTGCCAATGCGGTCGCGTCGCTTGGTGTGCATCCGTCCGAAATTACCTGGCGCGCCGGGGTCGATGTGCTGTGCTTCGGCGGAACCAAGAACGGCCTGCCCGTGGGCGAGGCGGTAGTGTTTTTCGATCGGCGGCTGGCCGAGGATTTTGCCTATCGCGTCAAGCAGGCGGGACACCTGGCGTCGAAAATGCGGTTTATTTCTGCGCCGTGGCTGGGCATGCTCGAAAACGACGTCTGGCTTAGCAATGGCCGCCACGCCAATGCGATGGCTGCGCTGTTGCATCGGCGCATTGCCGATATTCCCGGCGTGCGCATCATGTTTCCGACCGAAGCCAACGCCGTGTTTGCCGAATTGCCGTTGCCGGCGATCGAGGCACTGCGCGCCAAGGGCTGGATGTTCTACACGTTTATCGGCGCCGGCGGATGCCGTCTGATGTGCGCGTGGGATTTGCAGCCCGAAACCGTGGAAGCTTTCGCGGCCGATATCCGCGCGGCCTGCGTCGGCTAGCAGCGTCGCTGCGAATTTTTATTACAACAAGAAACTCAACAGACAGTCCCAGGAGCCCCACGATGGAACCCTATCGATTTTGTCCGCGATGCGGCGCGCAGCTTGAACATCTGCCGCTGTCCGGACGTTATCGCCACGCATGCGTGCAGGATGGCTGCGGTTTTGTGCATTGGGATAATCCATTGCCAGTGCTGGCCGCTGTGGTCGAGTACGAGGGGAAACTGCTGCTGGCGCGCAACGCCGCGTGGCCCGAGAAAATGTTTGCGCTGGTCACCGGATTCATGGAGCGTGACGAAACGCCGGAGCTTGGCGTGGCCCGTGAGCTCAAGGAAGAGACGAATCTGGACACGGTGTCGGCGTCGCTGATCGGTGTTTATGAATTCATGCGCAAGAACGAACTGATCATTGCGTATCACGTGCGCGCCGAGGGTGAAATCCGGCTGTCTGAGGAATTGGTCGAATACAAGCTCGTTGCGCCGGAAAAGATGCGCATCTGGAATGCCGGCACCGGATTTGCCGTGGCGGATTTTCTTGAGCGGCGTGGCTTGCCGGTTCAGTTCTTCGATCGCGCGACTGGCGAGAACATCCCCGATCCCCGGCGTCCGACGGACTTCGGGCTGGTCAGTGCTTCGCTACAATACGGCATCGCACAGAAATAGAAGGTGAGAGGAATGGAATTCAAGAAAGAAGTGGACGCGCGCGGCCTGAACTGCCCGCTGCCGATCCTGCGGACCAAGAAGGCGTTGGCGGACATGGCCAGCGGCGAAGTGCTCAAGGTGCTGGCAACCGATCCGGGTGCGACGCGCGATTTCCAGGCCTTCGCCAAGCAGACTGGCAACGAGCTGCTGTCGCACGCCGAAGTCGACAAGGTGTTTGTGTTCTACATGAAGCGCCGCTGAAGCGGAAACCGGCCCTTGCGACGGTCGGCGAGGTCGCCAGAAAACGGAAAACCGCCTCAGTGAGGCGGTTTTTCATTGGGGCCATCCCGATTCGCACTGGCGCTGGGCCAGCCGCACCATAGAGGCCGATCAGCCGCGCTGTGCCAGATAGGCGCTGAATTCGTCGCGCACCTCCGGGTGCTTCAGTGCGAATTCCACGGTGGCCTTCAGATAGCCGAGCTTGCTGCCGCAGTCATAGCGCACGCCCTTGTAGCGATAGGCCAGCACCTGTTCCTGGTCGAGCATCGACTGGATCGCGTCGGTCAGCTGGAATTCGCCGCCAGCGCCCGGTTTCAGTTCGCGGATATGGTCGAAAATGCGCGGCGTGAGAATGTAGCGGCCCACCACGCCCAGATTGGACGGGGCATTTTCCGGCGCCGGCTTTTCAACGATGCCGGACATCTTGATCACGCGCTCGTCCCATTCGCGGCCGTCGACCACACCGTAGGACCGGCTTTGCTCGGGCGCGATTTCCTCCACGCCCAGCACAGAACAGTTGTAGTGGTTGTAGATGTCCACCATCTGCTTCATCACGGGGTCGTTCTCCTCCCCGTCGAGCAGGTCGTCGGCCAGCATGACCGCGAACGGTGCATCGCCCACCAGGCGCGCCGCGCACAGCACGGCGTGGCCGAGCCCCAGCGCCTCCGGCTGGCGCACGTAGAAACACTCCACGTTCTTGGGCTTGATGGAACGCACCACATCGAGCAGCGCTTGCTTGTTCTTGGCCTCAAGCTCCATTTCCAGTTCGTAGGCCTTGTCGAAGTGATCCTCGATGGCGCGCTTGGAGCGGCCCGTGACGAAAATCATCTCGTTGATGCCTGCGGCCATGGCTTCTTCCACGGCGTACTGGATCAGCGGCTTGTCTACCACCGGCAGCATTTCCTTCGGGCTCGCCTTGGTGGCGGGCAAGAAACGTGTGCCTAGCCCGGCGACGGGAAAGACGGCCTTGGTGACGCGGTTTTCCATTTCAGCTTCCTTTTCAATCCGGTGTAGTACCGTGCCGCAGGATGGGGGGTGCCGTCTGTCGGGCGATGTCCGACGCCTGCGCCGGAGCGGCACCCAAGCATCACTTACGCAGGCAGACGCTGTAGTTGATCCTTCAGCTTCTGCAGGGTCTGTTCGAAATCCGACAGACGTTGTGTTTCCTGCGCAACCACGGCGGGCGGCGCCTTGGCGACAAAGCTCTCGTTGGACAGCTTGCCGCGGCACTTGCCGATTTCCCCCGAAATGCGGTCGATTTCCTTGGCGAGACGCACGCGTTCGGCCGCCACGTCGATCTCGATCTTCAGGAGCAGATGGTTGCCGCCGACGATGGCCACCGGCGCCCCGGCCCCTTCGCGCTGCAGCTCGGCCTCGTCTTCGAATACCCTGACTTCGGAAAGTTTCGCAAGCGCCTGGATTTGCGCCGCCGCTTCCTTCAGGAAGGCGCTGTCGCCGCACGCATAGAGCGGGATGCGCTGCGCCGGCGAAATGTTCATCTCGCCGCGCAGGTTGCGGCAGGCGTCCACCACGGCCTTGAGTTGGGCCACCCAGGCTTCGGCGGCTTCGTCGATCTTGGCCGCGGCGGGCAGCGGGTACGCTTGCGTGGCGATGGTCTCGCTGCCGTCGCGCTTGGCGCGCCCGGCCAGCGGGGCCACCTTCTGCCACAGTTCCTCGGTAATGAACGGGATGATCGGATGCGCCAGGCGCAGCACCGTTTCCAGCACGCGCAGCAGGGTGCGGCGCGTGGCGCGCTGCTGCGCCTCGGTGCCGGTCTGGATCTGTACCTTGGCCATTTCCAGGTACCAGTCGCAGTACTCGTCCCACACGAACTTGTAGATCGCGTTGGCGATGTTGTCGAAGCGGTACTCGTCGAAGCCCTTTTCCACTTCCGCTTCCACGCGCTGCAACAGCGACACGATCCAGCGGTCGGCCTGCGAGAAGTGCAGGTAGCCGTCCGGGCCGCAGTCGTTCGTGCACGGGCCCATGCCGGAGTCGTGGCCTTCGGTGTTCATCAGCACGAAACGCGTGGCGTTCCAGAGCTTGTTGCAGAAGTTGCGATAACCCTCGCAGCGACCGGTATCGAAATTGATGTTGCGACCCAGCGTGGCCAGCGATGCGAACGTGAAGCGCAGCGCATCGGCGCCAAAAGCGGGAATGCCGTTCGGGAATTCCTTCTTCGTCTTGTTTTCGATCTTCGGCGCATCCTTCGGCCGGCGCAGGCCCGTGGTGCGCTTCTTGAGCAGCGAATCGAGCTCGATGCCGTCGATCAGGTCGACCGGATCCAGCGTGTTGCCCTCCGACTTGCTCATCTTCTTGCCTTCGGAGTCGCGCACCAGGCCGTGCACGTACACGGTGTGGAACGGCACCTTGCCGGTGAAGTGCTTGGTCATCATGACCATGCGCGCCACCCAGAAGAAGATGATGTCGTAGCCGGTCACCAGCACCGACGACGGCAGGAAGTGCTCCAGTTCCGGCGTCTGCTCCGGCCAGCCCAAAGACGAAAACGGCACCAGCGCGGACGAGAACCACGTGTCGAGCACGTCTTCGTCGCGGTGCAGCGGCCCCGTGCTGCCGGCGGCCTGCGCCTTGGCGCGCGCTTCTTCCTCGGTCCGTGCGACGAACACGCTGCCGGCATCGTCGTACCAGGCCGGGATCTGGTGGCCCCACCATAGCTGGCGGCTGATACACCAGTCCTGGATGTTGGACAGCCACTGGTTGTAGGTGCTGATCCAGTTTTCGGGCACGAGCTTGATCTCGCCGCTCTGCACGGCGTCGAGCGCCACCTCGGCGATCGAGCGGCCCGGATTGAACGTGCCTTCCGGCGCCGGCTTGCTCATCGCAACGAACCACTGGTCGGTGAGCATCGGCTCGATCACGCTACCGGTGCGTTCGCTGCGCGGCACCATCAGCTTGTGCTTCTTGACCTCTCCCAGCAGGCCGAGAGCCTGCAGATCGGCGACCATCTTCTTGCGTGCCTCGAAGCGATCCATGCCGGCGTATGCGGCGGGTGCGTCGGCCACGATCCGGGCGTCCAGCGTCAGGATCGACATCTGCGGCAGGTTGTGGCGCTGGCCCACGGCGTAGTCGTTGAAATCGTGGCCGGGCGTGACCTTGACCACGCCGGTGCCGAATTCGCGATCGACGTATTCGTCGGCGATTACCGGAATCTGGCGGTCGGTCAGCGGCAGATGGACGAACTTGCCGATCAGGTGCGCATAGCGCTCGTCTTCCGGATGCACCATCACGGCCGTGTCGCCCAGCATCGTCTCGGGGCGGGTGGTGGCCACGGTCAGGTGGGTCAGGCCGCGCACGGTATCGGGCTCGGCCAGCGGGTAGGAGATATGCCACAGCGAGCCGTCTTCCTCGACGCTGTCGACTTCCAGGTCGGACACGGCGGTGCCCAGCACCGGATCCCAGTTCACCAGGCGCTTGCCGCGGTAGATCAGGCCCTGCTCGTGCAGACGGACGAACACCTCCGTGACGGCCTTCGACATTTCGGGCGACATCGTGAAGTATTCGCGCGTCCAGTCGATCGAGGCGCCCATGCGGCGCACCTGGCGCGTGATGGTCGAGCCCGATTCTTCCTTCCAGGCCCAGACTTTCTCGGTGAACTTCTCGCGGCCCAGGTCATGGCGCGAAATGCCCTGCGCTTCGAGCTGGCGCTCCACCACGATCTGCGTGGCGATTCCGGCGTGGTCCGTGCCAGGTACCCACAGCGTGTTGGCGCCGCGCATGCGCGCGTGCCGGGCCAGGCCGTCCATGATGGTCTGGTTGAACGCGTGTCCCATGTGCAGCGTGCCGGTCACATTGGGCGGCGGCAACTGGATGGCGAAATCGGGACGGTTGGCGTCGAAGGTGGGCTGGGCGATACCGCGGCGCTCCCACTCAGGGCCCCATTTGGCCTCGATGGCGGCGGGTTCGAAGCTCTTGGCAAGGGACTGGTCTTCTGCGGTCATGCTGGGATGTCGTGGGGTGCGGGTCAGGGCTCTGGCCGGCAGGCGGATCGGCGCGCCGCCGCATTGGGCCGGGAAAACATCAAATTATAGGGGAGGTGGGGTATCGGTGTGCATTTTCGGGCCATGGCCGGCCATGGCGGCGCTGCCCAAGCCCCGCCTGCTGAGGGGTCCGGGACGTGGCCGCCGGTATAATTGCCGCCTACCTTCCCGGCCCCGATCCGATGTCCAGCCTGCTTGCCAATCTCAACGCCGAACAATTAGCCGCCGTCACCCTGCCGGACGAGCCCGCCCTGATCCTGGCCGGCGCCGGCAGTGGCAAGACGCGCGTGCTGACCACGCGGATCGCCTGGCTGATCCAGAACGGTCGGGTCTCGCCGGCCGGCATCCTGGCTGTGACCTTTACCAACAAGGCCGCCAAGGAAATGCAGACGCGCTTGTCGTCGATGCTGCCGATCAACACGCGCGGCATGTGGATCGGCACTTTCCACGGCCTGTGCAACCGGATGCTGCGCGCGCACTTTCGCGACGCCGGCTTGCCGCAGACATTCGCGATCCTGGACACGCAGGATCAGCTGTCGGCGCTCAAGCGGCTGCTCAAGCAACTGAACGTCGACGACGAGAAGTACCCGGCCAAGAGCCTGCAGTACTTCATCAACAACGCCAAGGAACAGGGGCTGCGGCCGGCCGACGTCGAGGCCAACGACGACTTCAACCGGCGTTTCGTCGATCTCTACGCGGCCTATGACGAGCAGTGCCAGCGCGAAGGCGTGGTCGATTTTGCCGAGCTGCTGCTGCGCTGTTACGAATTGCTGCGCTATAACGACGCGATCCGCCAGCACTACCAGCATCGTTTTCGTCATGTGCTGGTGGACGAGTTCCAGGACACCAACGTGCTGCAATACCAGTGGCTCAAGCTGCTGGCTGGCTACGGGTCTGGCCATGCTGCGGCGGTGTTCGCGGTGGGCGACGACGATCAGAGCATCTATGCGTTCCGCGGCGCCAACGTCGGCAACATGCGCGATTTCGAGCAGGAATTCCGCGTGCGCCACATGATCAAGCTGGAGCAGAACTACCGCTCGCATGGCCACATTCTCGACTCCGCCAACCACTTGATCTCGCATAACGCGCGGCGCCTGGGCAAAAATCTTCGTACCGATGCCGGACACGGCGAGCCGGTGCGCGTGTTCCAGGCGGGCTCGGACGGGCAGGAAGCGTCGTGGATCGTTGAGGAAATCCGCGATCAGATCGCGCAGGGCATGTCGCGCGCCGAAATCGCCATCCTGTACCGCAGCAACGCGCAGTCGCGGGTGATCGAGCACGCGCTGTTTTCGTCAGGCATTCCCTATCGTGTCTACGGCGGTCTGCGCTTTTTCGAGCGCGCCGAAGTCAAGCACGCGCTGGCCTATCTGCAGTTGATCGAAAATCCGCGTAACGACGCCGCGTTCGGGCGCGTGGTGAATTTCCCGACGCGCGGCATCGGCGCGAAATCGCTCGAAACGCTGCAGGACGCCGCGCGTCAGTACAACTGCTCGCTGGCCGAGGCGGTTGCCTACGTGCCGGGCAAGGCCGGCAGTTCGCTCGGCGCGTTCCTGCGCCTGATCGAGCAGATGCGCGCCGAGACCAGCCGGATGACGCTGGCGCAGACCGTTGAATATGTCACCAACACGTCTGGACTGATCGCGCATTACCAGACCGAAAAGGAAGGCCAGGACCGCATCGAAAACTTGCAGGAACTGGTGACCGCGGCGCAGGCATTCGTGGTGGAAGAGGGCTATGGGCTGGATGCGCTGGCGCGCATGCTGCCCGTGCATCGTGATGCGCCGCCGGCGCTGGCGCAGGGCGACCAGGACCAGCAGGTGCTGGACCCCGAGCAGTTGCCGGTGGTGATGACGCCGCTGGTGGCGTTTCTCACGCATGCATCGCTGGAAGCGGGCGACAACCAGGCGCAGGCCGGGCAGGACGCCGTGCAGATGATGACGGTGCATGCGGCCAAGGGGCTCGAGTTCAACGTGGTGTTTATCACCGGGCTCGAGGAAGGGCTGTTTCCGCATGAAAACAGCGCGATGGAGGCGGACGGCCTTGAGGAAGAGCGCCGGCTGATGTACGTGGCCATCACGCGCGCGCGCGAGCGGTTGTACCTGTCGTTCGCGCAAAGCCGCGTGCTGCATGGCCAGATGCGATATCACGTGCGCTCGCGCTTCTTCGAGGAGCTCCCCGAGGCGTCGCTGAAGTGGATCACGCCGCAGGGTCAGGCGTATGGCACTTATGGCGCCGGGAGCGGGCGCCAGTCGTCCGAGCGGGAATCAGGCTGGGGCCGCGATTGGTTCAAGCGTGCCGAAGACGTGCCGTACACGGGGCGCAAGCCCACCGGCGGCATGGACACCGGCAAGAACTATGCGGAAGAAAAACGTGCCGCCGCTACGGGATTCCGCGTGGGGCAGAACGTGTTCCACAACAAATTTGGGGAAGGCCGCATCAAGGCGCTCGAGGGCGAGGGCGCCGATGCGCGCGCCAACATCGATTTCAAGCGCCACGGCGCCAAGTGGCTGGCGCTCGGCGTGGCCAAGCTCGATCCGATCGACTGAAGCCCGCCGCCGGGCGGGTGAGGCCGCCTCGCTCGTGCAAGCGAGACGGCAGGCGCCTCAGGGCTGCGGCGGCTGCGGCGCGACGTCCGCGGCCTCGCCGGGCGGCACGATATTGAAGCAGCCGCGATAGGTCGCGTAGAACGAGCAGTACAGGATCGCCAGGATCAGCAGCGAATATGGCGTCACCAGGAACGACAGCACCGCTTCGCCGCCGAACGCCGCAAATACCGTTTCCAGCACCAGCGGCACCGCCACCATCAGCACCGCAAACAGCACGGCGTAGGTGAAGAACGCGCCGCGGTTGCGCCAGCATGCGGTCCAGCTGAAAAACAGCGCCTTGACCGGCGGCACCTGGTGCCAGGCCGACAACAGCGGCGCGAACCAGAACATCATCGCCACGGGCGTGTAGAGCAGCGCGCCGATCAGCAGCGCGAGATACAGTTGGCGCACGGTTTCCGCGGATGGCTCCTCGCCCTTGAATACCATCGGGGCGACCGCGCCGATATCGACCACCGTGGTGGCGATCAGGCTGAGCGTGAATACCAGCGTCGCATAGATGCCGCCCAGCACCAGCAGGTTGCGCGTCGCCTGTTTGCCGTTGGTGCGAAACCCCGCCAGCAGGATGGTGGGCAGCACGCGCTTGTTCTGGATGACTTCGCGACATGCGGTCATCACGCCGACATACAGCCCGGGCGTGACCACCAGCAGTGCAATGATGCCGAACAGCGGCACGAAGATCGCCAACTGCGCGGCAATCAGGTAGATGAACAGCAGCATCAGGAACGCGAGCGGGTTCTTGCGAAACAGCCAGACGCCCTGGCGAAACCAGACGTAGCCTTCCTTGGCGGAAACTTCCAGTAGTTGCATGGCGAATCAGATCCAGGGGAGCGCGGCCGCGTCGTCGATGCGGCGGCGCAGAATGCGTTCGAAGTGGGTCGGATCGTGCGGCTGCAGCATATCGGCCTCGCGCGGGAGATAAAAATCCCACAGGCGCGAGATCCAGAAACGCAGCGCGCCGGCACGCAGCATGTCCTGCCAGTGCGCGGCCTCGACGTCCGTCAAGGGCCTGGCCGCATGATATGCCTGCAGCATGGCGCGCGCGCGATCGATGTCGAGCACGCCGGTCGGCAAATCGATGCACCAGTCGTTCACGGTCACCGCAAGGTCGAACAGCCACTTGTCGTTGCCCGCGAAATAGAAATCGAAGAAACCGCCGAGCTTGTGCCTGCCGTCGACTTCGTCGAACAGCACGTTGTCGCGGAACAGGTCGCAGTGGCACGGGCCGCCTTGCAGCGCGGCGTAGTCGGCGCTGGCGAAGAACGCGCTCTGGTGGGCGATCTCGTCGGACAGCAACTCGCGTTGCGATGCGTCCAGGAACGGCGTGATCTCGGGCTGCGTCTGCCGCCACCACGCCAGGCTGCGCAGGTTGGGCTGCTGACGCGGATAATCCTGGCCGGCCAGATGCATGCGCGCGAGCATCGAGCCCACTTCCGCGCAGTGCTCGGCTTGCGGCGCCAGCTGCGAGGCGCCGGGCAGGCGCGTGACGATGGTGGCGGGCTTGCCCTTCAGGCTGCGCAGGATCTCGCCGTCGCGCGCGCGCATCGGCGCCGGCACGCTGATGCCGTGGCGCGCCAGATGGTCCATCAGGTGCAGGTAGTAGGGCAATTGGTCGAAGTGCAGCCGCTCGAAAATCGTCAGCACATATTCGCGCGTGACGCCGTCCTGCTCCATCGTCAGAAAAAAGTTGCTGTTCTCGATGCCCGACGCAATGCCGCGCAGCGCGCGTACTTCGCCGAGGTCGTAGTCAAGCAGCCAGCGGGCGATCTCGTCCTGCGAGACCGTGGTGAATACGGCCATACTGTTTAATTGGTGCGAATCAGGGGACGGCGGGACCGGAAGGACAACACGTTCCGCCGCCGCGGCATTTCTGCCGGAGGGCCGGCGCGATCCGCGTCGGCAAGCTGGCCGCGCGGATCGTGGGTAAGAAGACTATCAGGGTATCGCGGGCGAACGTCAGAACTTCAGGTTCACCGACGGCACGCGGTTCACGTCGTGGTCACGAATCTTGGGCGAGCTGTCTTCGGGCTTGCTCATTTCGTATTTGGTGCCGAATCCGGAATGCACCTGGATATCGGTGGCGCGGCCCTTGTCACGATATTCGGTCACCTGCGTGCCATCGCGCTCGCGCAACTGGAAGCTCGGCTCGCGCGGCTGGTTCAGTTGGCTCTTCACTGCCGGCGCGATCGGCTGGTTGTTGATCTGGTTTAGTTCCTGCTGCGTCAGCGCATTGCTCGATTCCGAGCCCTGAGCCAGCGCCGGGGTTGTCACCGCCAGCGCCAGCACGGCGGCGCCGAGCGCGGGCAGATAGCCGTGGCGGCCAAGGGCGGCATACAGATCGGCCAGCCTGGCACCCGGTTGCGAAGGGGAAGTCATCTGAGGCTCCTGTGCGCGCAGGGCAGCCAGCCCCGCAACGCGGATTTGGCCTGCGCACCCGGCGGCGCCGGAATCTGGCAGGCGGACAGGCTTCCATTCTAGCAATTCCTGCCGATTCCGGGCCGCTCTCGTGGCCTTGCGTCCACCCGGCGGCCCGCCATCTCGGGAGAGCCGGGCTCCACTTTTGCCTTACAGATAGAACATTTCTTCCTTGGGCGGAATGGGATGGTCGCCACCACGTTTTTCGTAGTACTCGTAGACGGCTTCCAGCACTTCCTGCGGCTCGTCGACGATCTTCATGAGGTCGAGGTCGTGTTCGGCGATCAGGCCCATCGGCAGCAGCGTGAAGCGGAACCAGTCGAGCAGGCCCTTCCAGAAGCGGCTGCCATACATGACCACCGGCACCGAACGCGATTTGCCGGTCTGAACCAGCGTCAGCACCTCGGCCAGTTCGTCGAGCGTGCCAAAACCGCCTGGCATCACGATGAACGCGTCGGAGTTCTTCACGAAGGTGACCTTGCGCGTGAAGAAGTGACGGAATCGCATGGCGATGTCCTGGTACGGATTGCCTTGCTGTTCATGCGGCAGTTCGATGTTCAGGCCGACGCTGGCGGATTTGCCCGCGTGCGCGCCCTTGTTGGCGGCTTCCATGATGCCGGGGCCGCCGCCGGAGATTACCGCGAAGCCGGCGTCCGAAAACAGGCGGGCGATCTCGATGGTCTTCTGGTAGTAAGGCGAGTCTTCGCGCAGGCGCGCGCTGCCGTAGATCGACACGGCGGGACGGATCTCGGAGAGGTACTCGGTCGCCTCGATGAACTCTGCCATAATCGTGAACATTTGCCACGAGGCGCGCGCCTTCTTGGCCGTGGCGCGATCTTCGTCGGCCAGCGCACGCAGGCTCGGGATCATCTTGCGCGGATTGGCGCGCGCCGCCGCAGCGCGTGCGGCAGCTTCCTGTTCTTCGGGACTTTTGCCGGCCGCCGCGGCATCGGCCTTGGCGGCAATGGCTGCAGCATGCGCCGACGCTTTCTCGGGCGGCGGATTCACAGCATTACCCGAAATGTCGGAAACGTCCGTATCGGCGAGGGGGGCGGCGTTAGCACCGCCTGCGGGGGCACCAGTCAATTTTGAGTCCATGGGAATGTCGGATAGTCCAAAAACACTCTTGCTCGTCGATGGATCGAGCTATCTATATCGCGCGTATCACGCTCTGCCGGACCTGAGGAATGGCGAAGGGCTGCCCACAGGGGCAATCTACGGCATGATCAACATGCTGCGCAAGCTGCGCAACGATTACCCGGCACAGTATATCGCCTGCGTGTTCGACGCCAAGGGCAAGACGTTCCGCGACGACATGTATCCCGCGTACAAGGAGCATCGCCCGTCGATGCCCGAGGACCTCGCCCGGCAGATCGAACCGATCCATGAAGCCGTGCGCGCACTGGGCTGGCCCATCGTCGTGGTCGAGGGCGTGGAGGCGGACGACGTGATCGGCACGCTCGCCTGCCAGGCCACCGCGCAGGGCGTGCACACGGTGGTCTCCACCGGCGACAAGGACCTCGCGCAGCTGGTCAATGACCACGTCACGCTGGTCAATACGATGAGCGGCGAGGTGCTGGATCCGCCCGGCGTGCTGAACAAGTTCGGCGTGCCGCCCGAGCGTATCGTCGATTATCTGTCGCTGATCGGCGATGCGGTCGACAATGTGCCCGGCGTGCCCAAGGTGGGCCCGAAAACCGCGGTCAAATGGCTGACCGAATACGGCTCGCTCGACGCCATCATGGCGGCTGCGGACGGCATCAAGGGCGTGGTGGGCGAGAACCTGCGCAACACGCTGGACTGGCTGCCGCGTGCGCGCGAACTGGTCACGGTAAAGACCGATTGCGATCTTTCCGATGCGGTCGCCGATTTCCATGCCCTGCACGATCTTGGCGAGGACAAGGAAAAGCTGATCGCATTCTTCCAGCGCTACGGCTTCAAGACGTGGCTGCGCGAGGCCACCGGCGAGGCGCTGCCGAATGCGCGCGCGGCCGCGGCCCGCAGCGCGCCGGCGCCCGCACCGGCGCAGGGCGGCCTGTTCGACGCGCCCGGCGCGCCGGCCGAGCAGGACGCGCCGGCGGAAGACCTGCCGCCGGCCGAAATCCGTTACGAGACCGTGACGACCGAGGCCGCGCTCGATGCGTGGATCCAGAAGCTGGTCGATGCGCCGATCGTCGCCATCGACACGGAAACCACTTCGCTCGATCCGATGATGGCGGAACTGGTCGGCATTTCCGTATCGGTCGAACCAGGCGAGGCCGCGTACATCCCGGTGGCCCATCGCGGCCCCGATGTCGCAGGCATGGACGATCACGGTCAGCTGTCGCGCGAGTTCGTGCTCGAAAAACTGCGCGCGTGGATCGAGGACCCGTCGCGGCCCAAGCTTGGCCAGCATTTGAAGTACGACGCCCATGTATTCATGAACCACGGGCTCACGCTGCGCGGCATCACGCACGACACGATGCTCGAAAGCTACGTGCTGGCGTCCTATCGCAATCACGGCATGGACAGCCTGGCCGAGCGCCTGCTGAACCTGAAGACGATCACGTACGAAGAGGTTTGCGGCAAGGGCGCCAGCCAGATCGGCTTCGACCAGATCGACCTGCAGCGCGCCACCGAGTACGCCGCCGAAGACGCCGACGTGACGCTGCGCCTGCATCGCAAGATGATGCCGCAGCTCGAGGCGGTCGACGGCTTGAAATATGTCTACGAGAAGATCGAGATCCCGGTGTCGGTCGTGCTGCAGAAGATCGAACGCAATGGCGTGTTGATCGACGCGGATCGCCTGGCGGCGCAGAGCGCGGATCTGGGGCTGCGCATGATGCAGGCCGAAAGCGCCGCACATGAAGCGGCCGGACAACCGTTCAACCTCGGCTCGCCGAAGCAGATCGGCGAGATCCTGTTCAACCAGATGAAGCTGCCGGTCGTGAAAAAGACCGCCAGCGGTGCGCCATCGACCGACGAAGAGGTGTTGCAGAAGCTGGCCGAGGACTATCCGCTGCCAAAACTGCTGCTCGACTATCGCAGCCTGTCGAAGCTGAAGTCCACGTACACGGACAAGCTGCCGAAGATGGTCAACCCGAAGACCGGGCGCGTGCACACCAGCTACGGCCAGGCCACGGCGGTGACCGGACGCCTCGCGTCGACCGAGCCGAATCTGCAGAACATTCCGGTGCGCACCGAGGAAGGCCGGCGCATTCGCGAGGCCTTTATCGCCGCGCCGGGCAACGTCATCGTATCGGCCGACTACTCGCAGATCGAGCTGCGCATCATGGCCCATATTTCGGGCGACGAAAACCTGCTGCGCGCGTTTGCCAATGGCGAGGACATCCACCGCGCCACGGCCAGCGAGATCTTCAACGTCGAGCGTGAAGCGGTCACGAGCGAGCAGCGCCGTTATGCCAAGGTGATCAACTTTGGCCTGATCTATGGCATGAGCGCGTTTGGCCTGGCAAGCAACCTCGGCATCGAACGCGAGGCGGCCAAGCACTATATCGACCGGTATTTCATGCGCTATCCGGGCGTGGCCAACTACATGGAAGAAACCCGCCAGAAGGCGCGCGACCAAGGCTTCGTGGAGACCGTGTTCGGACGCCGCCTGTGGCTGCCCGATATCCGCGGCGGCAACGGCCCGCGCCGTCAGGCCGCCGAGCGTGCCGCCATCAACGCGCCCATGCAGGGCACCGCGGCGGACCTGATCAAGTTGTCGATGATTGCCGTGCAGGACTGGATCGAAGCCGAGAACCTGGGCGCGCGACAGATCATGCAGGTGCACGATGAACTGGTGCTCGAAGTGCCGCAGGCCGAGTTCGATCTGGTGAGGGTGCGTTTGCCCGAGTTGATGTGTTCGGTGGCGCAGCTGAATGTGCCGCTGGTTGCCGAAGTGGGCAGCGGCGCCAATTGGGAAGAGGCGCACTGAGCGCAACAACGCTTGCGGAGTCAGTTGGGAGCGCGCCAGACCGGTACAGTCTGGCGCGTTAACGCTGTCTGCCGCGCGATGCCGATGTATGCAGGAGAGTACCGATTGAATCGACTCGGCAAGGCTTGCCAGCTGTGTTGCTCTGCAGCACACTGGCGCTAACCGAGCCGTATTTTCCGTATTTTTCTGAGCAGCATATCGGCCTCGCGGTGCGAAACCACAACAAGAAGTCGAAAGACAAAAGTCGCCGCGGGCCTGCACCGGTTTTCAAATTGAGAACATCGGGTAGACCATGAGCAACGCACAAGGCAGAGAGGAAAGCGCCCCCATTCCGACCGACACCATTGCGCGCGATGCACGCATCGACAGCGCGCCGCGATCGGCCAACCAACCGCACCGCATCGTCGTCGTCGGTGGCGGGGCCGGCGGGCTTGAACTCGTAACCCGCCTCGGCGACAAGCTTGGCAAGTCGCGCCAGGCCCACGTGACGCTGGTCGATCGCATGCCGACGCATATCTGGAAGCCGCTGCTGCATGAAGTGGCCGCCGGCAGCATGGATCCGAACACCCACCAGCTGGAATATGTCGCCCAGGCGCGCTGGCACCATTTCGAGTTCCAGCAGGGCGAACTGACCGGCATCGACCGCGCGCGCAAGGTGATCCATGTGGCCGCGTGCGTCGACCAGGATGGCGAGGAACTGCTGCCCGCGCGCGACTTGCCTTATGACACGCTGGTGCTGGCGATCGGCTGCGTGACTCACTTCTTCAATGTGCCGGGCGCCGCCGAACACGCCATCGCACTCGACACCGTCGATCAGGCCGAGCGGTTTCGTCGCAAGCTGATTGCGGCGTGCGTGCGCGCGCAGAACGGACGCGGCCGCACGGGCGAGGACGGCCGCCCGCGCGTCGATGTGGCGATCATCGGCGCAGGGGCGACCGGGGTGGAGTTGTCGGCGGAACTGCGCAATACGGCGCATGTGCTGAACGCTTACGGGCTACATCAGCTCGATCCGCGCCGCGACGTGCGCATTCACATTGTCGAAGCGGGGCCGCGCATTCTGCCCGCCTTGTCCGAACGCGTGTCGGCCGAGACCACCAAGCTGCTGCGTAAGCTGGACGTCGATGTGTTCACCTCTGAGCGCGTGACCGAAGTCACCTCGGACGCGGTGCTGACGGCCAGCGGCAAGCATGTCGATGCGGACCTGACCGTATGGGCGGCCGGCATTACCGCGCCGGGCGTCCTCCGCACGCTTGGGCTGCCGGTCAGCAAGATGGGCCAGATCGTGGTGGGCCCCACGCTGCAGAGCGAGATCGATCCGGACATCTTTGCCTTCGGCGATTGCGCCGCAGCGCCGTGGCCGGAGAAGCAGACCAGCGTGCCGCCGCGCGCGCAGGCGGCGCACCAGCAGGCCACGTTCCTGTACGACGCCATGCGCGCGCGCCTGGCGGGCAAGCCGTTGCCCAGGTTCGGCTTCAAGGATTTTGGCTCGCTGGTGTCGCTGGGCCACTTCAGTGCCGTGGGCAGCCTGATGGGTGGACTGATCGGCGGTTCGATGTTTATCGAGGGCCTGATGGCGCGCTTCATGTACACGTCGCTGTACCGGATGCACGTGATGGCGCTGCATGGCGCGATCGGCATGGGTCTGGACACCGTCACGCACTGGCTGCGCAGCAAGACCAGCCCGCGCGTGAAGCTGCACTGAGGAATCCCGGCGGCAGGGCATGGCAAGGGCAGGCAGGAACGATGGCTGACGGCGCGTGCGTTGTCGGCCATCTTTGCTTAGAATCGACGCGCAACGCTTGCGTCACTTCCGACGCGCGATCACCGATCAAGACGTCCTCGATGCCAGGAGACCGTTCATGCTGAAATCCGAAGTGGAAAGTCTCGTCCCCGGTCAGTCGTTCGACCGCCGCAGTTTCGTCAAGACCGCGCTCGGCTCGGCGTTCGCCGCGGCCGTGCTGCCGGTGACGGCGCAAACCATCAAGACCGATTTCAACGGCCTGACCGCCGGCGAGGTCACCGTGGCGTCGGGCGGCTTCAGCATGCCGGTGTACCGCGCCCAGCCGGAGGGCAAGAAGAATTTGCCCGTGGTGCTGGTGATCAGCGAGATTTTTGGCGTGCACGAACACATCGCCGATATCTGCCGGCGCTTTGCCAAGCTCGGCTATCTGGCCATTGCGCCCGAATTGTTTGCGCGCCAGGGCGATCCGAGCAGCTACGGCACGATCCAGGAATTGCAGACGAACATCATCCAGAAAGTGCCCGACGCCCAGGTGATGGGCGATCTCGACGCCTGCGTCGTGTGGGCCGCGGCCAATGGCGGCGATGTCGAGCGGCTCGGCATCACCGGATTCTGCTGGGGCGGCCGCGTGACGTGGCTCTACGCGGCCCATAACAAGCGCCTGAAAGCCGGCGTTGCGTGGTATGGCCAGCTCGTGGGAGAGCCCAGTGCGCTGAAACCGACGAATCCGGTCGATGTGGTCGGCAGCCTGCACGCGCCTGTGCTAGGCCTCTACGGCGGCAAGGACACCGGGATCACGCAGGAACACGTTGCGAAGATGAAGGCGGCGCTGACGGCGTCGCCCGACCCGAATGCCAGGGCGTCGACGTTCGTGGTCTATCCCGAGGCCGGACACGCGTTCAATGCCGACTACCGGGCCAGCTATGTGGAGGCGGCGGCCAAGGACGGCTGGCAACGTTGTCTTGCCTGGTTCAAGGAGCACAAGGTCGCGTAGGCCGTTTCGCGCGATTGGCCCCGATGTCCGCGCGGATGATTTGCAAAGTCGGCACGGACCTACGTACAATGCGGTCTTCGCGTTTTTGCAACATTGTTGCGTTAGTGCGCGAAAGTAGTCAGTCGGCGATGACTGCCCGGTGGTCGGGCGGGGGCCGGGCCGGGAGTTCATCATCCATTCCACGCTTTTGTACATCCTGCTGGCGGCGACGATTTCGGGCGTCGGCAGCATTCTGGGTGCGGCGCTGCTTTCGTTGACGGTGGCCTCGCGCGTGGTGGAGCGCATGGTGAGTTTCTCGGTCGGCGTGCTGCTGGCCACTGCGCTGCTGCATTCGCTGCCCGAAGCGTTCGAATCCGGCGCCGATCCGCGTGCGCTGTTCGGCACGCTGCTGGCGGGCCTGCTCGGTTTCTTCCTGCTGGAAAAGATCTCGCTGCTGCGCCATTCGCACCATCACGAAGGCGATGGACATCACCACCATCACGGCCACGACCGCGAGGAAGCGGGCCGCAGCGGCCTGACCATCTTGGTGGGCGACACGTTCCACAATTTTGCCGACGGCATCGTGATTGCGGCGGCGTTCCTGGCCGATCCGCATATCGGCCTGGTCACGGCGCTGGCCATCGCAGCGCATGAGATCCCGCAGGAAGTGGGCGACTTTATCGTGCTGCTGAACGCCGGATTTTCGAAGTCGCGCGCGTTCGCGTTCAACCTGCTGTCGAGCCTGGCCGCGATCCTGGGCGGCCTCGTCGGCTATTTCCTGCTCGACCAGCTGACGGGCTGGATCCCTTATGTGCTGGTGATCGCGTCGAGCAGCTTCGTCTATATCGCGGTCAGCGACCTGATGCCGCAGATGCAGCGCAAGCCGCGCCTGAAGGAGTCGGCGGTGCAGGTCGTGCTGGTGGCGGCCGGGATTGCCGCGATCGTTTTCATTACCAATGGCGTGCACGAGCAACATGCGCATCGCCATTCGCAAGTCAACACGGAAACGGCGTCACACTGAGCGGACGCCGGAGGACGGATCAGCCGCCGGTGGCAACCGGCCGGTCCGGGTTTGCGCACCATTCGCTCCACGATCCCGGGTAGAGCGCCGCGCCGGTCAGGCCGGCCACTTCCATCGCCACGAGATTGTGGCAGGCCGTCACGCCCGAACCACATTGCATGACCGTTTGCGCCGGCTCTTTGCCGCCAATGACCTGGCCGAATTCCGCGCGCAATTGCTCGGCGGGTTTGAAATAGCCGTCGGGCGTCAGATTGTCCTTGAAGAAGCGATTGACGGCACCGGGGATGTGGCCGCCCACCGGATCGAGCGTCTCGTTTTCTCCCCGGAAACGGTCCGCGGCGCGCGCATCGACGACCAGCATCGACGGCTGGCCGAGGTTGGCCAGCAGCGCGTCGGCGTCGACGGTGCGCACCAGCGACGCCTTGCGCGTCAACTGGCCGCCGACTTCCGGATCGGGCGTGGCGCCTTGTTCGACTGGCAGGCCGGCTGCGATCCACGCATTCTTGCCGCCATCGAGCACAGCCACGGCTGCGTGGCCAACCCAGCGCAGCAACCACCAAAGGCGCGCGGCATACATCCCGCCTTGCGCGTCGTAAGCCACCACCAGCGTGTCGTCATTGACGCCCAATGCACGCAATCGAGCGACAAACAACTCGGCGTCGGGCAGCGGATGCCGGCCGTTGACGCCGGTCTTGGGGCCGGACAGTTCGTTGTCCAAATGAAGATAGTAGGCGCCGGGGATGTGGGCCTGCTGATAACTGTCGCGGCCCGCCGCGGGGGCGGTCAGGTCGAACGAGCAATCGATGACGACGGTATGCGGCTGTCCGGCGGCGCGCAGCCGGTCCAGTTCTGAAGCGGTGATCAGCGGTGATGGCATGAACCTGTCTCGCGGTGAGTGAAAGTCTGCCGTAAATGCTACACCGACACGGGATCAGACCTCGGGATGGACTTCCGCTTCCGGCGATTTCACCGGCGTGGCCGGGGTGGGATGCTTGTCGTTGTCGCGCGCGCGGGTCAGCGTGGTGGCAATGCCGCTAGCCACGATCAGCGCCATGCCGAGCCACGAAATCCAGTTGAGCTTGTCGTCCCAGACCAGCGTGCCCCACAGGCTGGAAAACACGATGCCCGCGTATTGCAGGTTGGCCGTCAGCAACGTGTTGCCGCGCTTGTAAGCGCGCGTCATCGTCGTCTGGCCCAGCGTGGCCAGAATCCCGATGGCGAGCAGCAGCCCCACGCCATGCCAGGTCAGCGGGCTCATGCCCGAGTACAGCATCCACACCAGGCCGCAGACCAGCCCGACCGCCGAGAAATAGAACACGATGCGGCCTTCGGGCTCGCCCAACTGGCCCAGCTGGCGCACTTCCACATAGGCCAGGGCCGTGAACATGCCCGAGATCAGTCCGATCATGCCGCCAGTTAGTTGGTCTTTGCCGACCGATGGCTGCAGCAGGCAGATCACGCCGGCAAACGACAACAGGATCGCGCCGATCAGTTTCTTGTCGGCCGCCCCGGCCGTGCCCGCCAGCGCCGCACTCGCGCCCAGGATCAGCGCGATCCAGACCGGCGACATGTAATTGAGCGTCATGGCCGTGGCCAGCGGCAGCAGCGTGATCGATGTGAACCACAGCAGCAGCGCCGTCACGCCGAACAGGCTGCGCTTGATGTGCGTGACCATGTGCGGCGTTCGCACCGAAACGCCTTGCGACGCCAGCATGATCCACATGATGGTGACGCCGATCAGGCTACGGTAGAAGACGATCTCGCCCGTGGTGTAGAACTCGGACGCCAGTTTGACGCCAACCCCCATCAGCGAAAACGAGAAGGCGGCAAACAACATCCAGAGCGATTGCATGATGAGAGGGGCGGTTCAGGTGAGACAACGCGCAGGCGGCTTTTCATGATTCTGAGGCGCTGCCGGAAAAAACCGTTGTATTGGCAACGATTGAGTGTGCGATTCTAGCAGTGCACCGAGCGGCGCTCCAATGCGAAACGGACCGTTTTCACGGTCCGTTTCGGTAGCCCCACAGATCGCGGGCGATCAGCGCACGGTCTTGCGGACGATCAGCGCTTGTTGTAGTTCATCGCGCTGCGATACCACTCATGGAAGTGCTGCATGCCGTCTTCCATCGGCGACTGATAGGGGCCGGTTTCGCTGACGCCGCGCTTCATCAGCGCCAGTCGGCCCGCGTCCATGCGTTCGGCGATTTCGTCGTCCTCGATGCACGTTTCCATGTAGGCGGCGCGCTCGGCCTCGACGAATTCGCGCTCGAACAGCACGATTTCCTCGGGGTAGTAGAACTCGACGACATTGCGCGTCTTGCGCGGACCCACAGGGTGCAGCGTCGAGATGCACAGCACGTTCGGATACCACTCGACCATGATGTTCGGGTAGTACGTGAGCCAGATCGCGCCGTGCTTGGGCAGCTTGCCGTTGTTGAAGCGCAACACGGCGTCATGCCACTTTTGGTACGTCTGGCTGCCCGGCCGTTGCAGGCCCGCATGCAGGCCCACCGTCTGCACGCTGTGCCATTCGCCGAACTCCCACTTGAGGTCGTCGCAGGACACAAAGCTGCCCAGGCCCGGATGGAACGGCACGACGTGGTAGTCCTCCAGATAGACCTCGATGAAGGTCTTCCAGTTGTAGTTGCACTCGTGGACTTCCACATGGTCGAGCATGTAGCCGTCGAAGTTGAGATCCTCGGCCACACCCATGCGGGCGAGGTCGGCGCGGACGTCGCGCTCGCCTTCGAACAGCATGCCGTTCCAGTTCTGCAGCGGCGACCGGTTCAGGTGCACGCACGGCTGCTCCGCAAAATGCGGCGCGCCAAGCAGTTCACCCTTGAGGTCGTAGGTCCAGCGGTGCAGCGGGCAGACGATGTTCCTGGCGTTGCCGCGGCCGTTCATCATGATGGCCTGGCGATGGCGGCAAACGTTGGACAGCAGTTCAATGCCGCCCGGGTTGCGCACCAGCACCCGACCTTCATCCTCGGCGGCCAGCGTTTGGAAATCGCCGGTTTCCGGCACCATCAGCTCGTGTCCGACGTACCCCGGGCCCTTCTTGAACAGCAGTTCCAGTTCTTGTTGATGCAGCGCCTCGTCAAAATAGACATCCACGGGCAACTGCGAATCAGCCGGCGCCAGCTTGAGCGCGGTGCTGAGATTGGACATTATCCCCACTCCCTATGACAGGCGAAAGCAGTGAACAACCCAACCATCGAAATATGAATCGATTTGGGAAACCGTGTCAGACGAGTTTGATCCAGACCGTTTCCTGATGTCATGACCAGGAAAAATGCGTGATGTACGCGATGAGCCGGAACTCGCTGACGAGCCGGGGATTGTACCCGAGCCCAAAAGTTAAGGGACTGATTATTTTGCCTTTTTGGCGAAAAAGTCGACCCGGGTCGTCATGGAGGTGCCCTTTGGTGCCCATTCCGAAAGACGACCCGGGCGCACACGTCACTTCTGTGCAGAGCCGGGGTGGTCGAGCGGGTCGGTCCACGCAACAGACCGCCTTCCCCGGTCCTAATAAGACTGTTCAGCGACCGAGCCCCGGATTGACGTAAAATCGCGAATTCCCCAGATCGAGGCCTGCCATGCCAAGAACCACGACCGCCCCGGTCGAGCCTGAAGATTGCCCGGACCCCAGCGTGGCGCCGGCGTCCTATGAAGCCGCAATGGCCGAGCTGGAAACACTGGTGGCGAGCATGGAAAGCGGCGAGTTGCCGCTGGAAGCGTCTTTGGCCGCGTACCGCCGCGGCGCGGAGCTGGTGCGCTATTGCCAGCAAAGCCTGGAGCGGGTGGCGCAGCAGGTCAAGGTGCTTGAAGGTGACGCACTCAAGGCATTAACGGGCGAACCTTCGTCCCGTACCGATAACAACAGCAACGGCGCAGATTTCGAATGAGCGATTTCGCTACCTGGATGCGGGCGCAAGGCGCCCGGACCGAGGCCGCCCTGGAAGCGGCACTACCTTCCACGGACACAATTCCATACACCTTGCACGAAGCCATGCGCTATGCTGTGCTCGGCGGTGGCAAGCGGGTTCGCCCATTGCTGGTTCATGCCGCCGGCGAGATGGCCGGCGCAGCCCCGCAGGCCTGCGACGCAGCGGCCTGCGCGGTGGAGATGATCCATGCGTATTCGCTGGTCCACGACGACATGCCCTGCATGGACGACGACGACCTGCGCCGCGGCCGGCCGACGGTCCACAAGGCTTACGACGAAGCCACGGCGCTGCTGGTCGGCGATGCGTTGCAGTCCCAGGCGTTCATCGTGCTCACCCAGGCGCCGGCGCTGGACGCCGAGGCGCGCCTGAAGCTGGTGGCCGAACTCGCGGTCGCATCGGGCTCGGTCGGCATGTGCGGCGGTCAGGCGATCGACCTGCAGAACGTGGGCCTGGCGATGACGCGCGACGCGCTCGAAGGCATGCATCGCATGAAGACCGGCGCCCTGCTGCGCGCCAGCGTGCGGATGGGAGCGTTGTGCGGAAACATCGATCGCGACGGTCTGGCTGCGCTGGACCAATATGCGGCCGCCGTGGGATTGGCGTTCCAGGTGGTTGACGATATTCTCGACGTCACTGCCGATACGGCGACGCTCGGCAAGACTGCCGGGAAAGACGCCGCCAATGACAAGCCGACCTACGTGTCGCTGCTTGGTCTGGATGCCGCACGCGCACTGGCTTCCCAGCTGCGCACGGACGCCCACGAGGCGCTGGCGGGATTCGGCGCGCGCGCTGGCCGGCTGGCCGAACTGGCCGACCTCATCGTGCTGCGCTCAAACTGAACTGAAAAGCCGGACGCACAGAATCCGGCAGCCGAACGGACACCATGACCTACACGCTGCTCAACAACATCGACGACCCCGCGGACCTGCGCAAGCTGGATCGCCGCCAGCTCGGCACGCTGGCCGATGAACTCCGCGCCTATGTGCTCGAATCGGTTTCGCAAACCGGCGGCCACCTGTCGTCCAATCTCGGCACGGTGGAGCTGACCATTGCGCTGCACTACGTTTTCGACACGCCCAACGACCGCGTCGTGTGGGACGTGGGTCACCAGAGCTACCCCCACAAGATCCTGACCGGCCGGCGCGACCGCATGTCGACGCTGCGCCAGTTTGGCGGTATCTCCGGCTTCCCGCGTCGCGCGGAAAGCGAATACGACACCTTCGGCACCGCGCATTCGTCGACCTCGATCTCCGCCGCGCTCGGCATGGCGCTCGGCGCGCGCACGCTGGGCCAGAAGCGCGTGGGCATCGCCGTGATCGGCGACGGTGCGATGACCGCGGGCATGGCCTTCGAGGCCATGAACAATGCTGGCGTCTATAAGGACCTGCCGCTGCTGGTGGTGCTGAACGACAACGACATGTCGATTTCCCCGCCGGTCGGCATGCTTAACAAGCATCTCGCGCGCCTGATGTCGGGCCAGTTCTACGCGGCCACGAAGAAGGGCATCGAAAAGGTGCTGTCGGTGGCGCCGCCGGTGCTGGAATTCGCCAAGCGCCTCGAGGAACACGCCAAGGGCATGGTCGTGCCGGCCACGCTGTTCGAGGAATTCGGTTTCGACTACATCGGCCCCATCGACGGTCACGACCTCGAATCGCTGGTGCCGACGCTGCAGAACATCCGCCAGCGCGCCCTGGAAGGCCACGGTCCGCAATTCCTGCACGTCGTGACAAAGAAGGGTCAGGGCTACAAGCTGGCCGAGGCCGACCCGATCCTCTATCACGGCCCGGGCAAGTTCAACCCCGCCGAAGGCATCCGCCCGTCGGCCAAGCCGTCGCGCAAGACCTATACGCAGGTGTTTGGCGAATGGCTGTGCGACATGGCCGCCGCCGACAAGCGCCTGATCGGCGTGACGCCGGCCATGCGCGAGGGCTCCGGCATGGTGGAATTCGAGAAGCGTTTCCCGGATCGCTATTACGACGTCGGCATTGCCGAGCAGCATGCCGTGACGTTTGCCGGCGGGCTGGCCTGCGAAGGGCTCAAGCCCGTGGTCGCGATCTACTCGACCTTCCTGCAGCGCGGCTATGACCAACTGATCCACGACGTGGCGCTGCAGAACCTGCCGGTGGTGTTCGCGCTCGATCGCGCGGGCCTGGTGGGCGCCGATGGCGCGACGCACGCCGGTGCGTACGATATTCCCTACCTGCGCTGCATCCCCAACATGATGGTGATGACGCCGGCCGACGAGCAGGAATGCCGCCAACTGCTGACCACCGCATTCCAGCAGGATTGCCCCACCGCCGTGCGCTATCCGCGTGGCGCGGGCGTTGGCGTGGCGACGCAGACCGAGCTGACCGCGCTGCCAGTGGGCAAGGGCGAAATTCGTCGCGAAGGCCATGCCCGCGCGGGTCAGCGCGTGGCGTTCCTGGCATTTGGCTCGATGCTGCACCCGGCGCTGGCAGCTGGGGAGGCGCTTGACGCCACGGTCGCCAACATGCGATTCGTGAAGCCGCTCGATGTGGATCTGGTGAAGCAAGTGGCCGCCAACCACGATTACCTGGTGACGGTGGAAGAGGGTGCAACGATGGGCGGCGCGGGCAGTGCCGTGCTCGAAGCGCTGGCCGAAGCCGGCATCGAGATCCCGACGCTGGTGCTGGGTCTGCCGGACAAGTTCATTGACCACGGCGACCCGGCATATCTGCTGTCGCTGTGCGGGCTCGACGCAGCCGGCATCGAGCGTTCGGTGCGCGAGCGCTTTCAACTGGCGGAGCAATCGGTCAAGGTGGCAACGCGCGTAGCCTGACGCCGCTAGTCACCTAGTGCCAAAAACGGCGCGGAATTCCCGCGCCGTTTTTCTATTGGGCGTCATCCACCGACGCGATGCCGCGGCCAATGCCGGCGGCATGCGGCAAATACGCGGAATCACGAGCGATGGCGGCGAGCATCGGCAATATTGCGTAGAATCCCCTTTCCCATTTTTGTGTTCGCAACTACGGGCCGGCGCCCCAAAGATGCATCGTGCCTGGACCCGTCGTTTCACACTCGTTGCGCGGCGTGGAGAAATCCTGCGAAAACGTCGCGACCGTAAGGATCGCCGTCACCCCCTGCCGGCCTCCTGGAGGAAACCGTAGATGAATGACATCAATCCAGCCTTTGTGATGCCCGACGTGCAATCGAGCGTCGATACCCGCCAGATCGTGATCCAGCGCGTGGGTGTGAAAGGCGTGCGATATCCGCTGACGCTCAAGACCGCGCGCGGCGAAGTCGCGACTGTCGGTACGTTCGACCTAGACGTGCGGCTGCCCGCCGACCAGAAGGGCACGCATATGTCGCGCTTCGTCGCGCTACTCGAAGACAACCGCGCTCCGCTGGATCTGGCCGCGTTTCGCGCGCTGCTCGACGACATGCTGGTGCGCCTCGAGGCGGACGCCGGCCGCATCGAAGTCACGTTCCCGTATTTCATCGCCAAGACCGCGCCGGTATCGGGCGTGCAATCGCTGCTGGACTACGAGGTGACACTGATCGGTGAGAAGCGCGACGGGCAGGCGCGCCTGTTCCTGCGTGCCCTGGTGCCGGTGACGAGCCTGTGTCCGTGCTCGAAGAAGATTTCGCAGTACGGCGCGCACAATCAGCGTTCGCATATCACGATGAAGGTCGAGCTTTCGGCCGATCTCGATGTGGAAACGCTGGTGCGGATGGCCGAGGAAGAGGCGTCGTGCGAGCTGTGGGGATTGCTCAAGCGACCGGATGAAAAATTTGTGACCGAGCGCGCCTACGAGAATCCCAAGTTCGTGGAAGACCTGGTGCGCGACATCGCGATGCGCCTCAATGCGGACAACCGTATCATCGCCTACACGCTCGAAGCCGAGAACTTCGAATCGATCCACAATCACAGCGCCTATGCGCTGATCGAGCACGACAAGCGCCTGGGCTGATTGTGTGTCGCCGCTGCCTTTGCCTGCGCCTTGCAGGCAAAGGCCGGCAGCATCAGCGCTACGCTGGCAGGCGGATGTCGGAAAGATCCCAGCGCGGCGTCACGCCGTAATCGTAATCATGGCGCGCCAGCCCTGGCGCGGCCTGCAGGCGCATGGCGCCGGCAAAGGCGATCATCGCGCCGTTGTCGGTGCAGAACGCCAGGTCCGGGTAGTACACCTCCACCTTGCGGCGCTTGCCCAGGTCATTCAGGCGCTCGCGCAGTTGCCGATTGGCCCCTACGCCGCCGGCCACCACCAGGCGCTTGTGGCCGGTCTGCTTGAGCGCGCTGAACGACTTGGCAGCCAGCACATCGACGATCGCATCGACAAACGAGCGTGCAAGATTGGCGCGATCCTGTTCGCAGGCGTTGCCGAGCTTGCGGGTTTGCGTCAGCACCGCGGTCTTGAGACCCGCGAACGAAAAGTCCAGATTGCCCGAATGCAGCATGGGCCGCGGCAGGTCGAACGCGCCGGGGTTGCCGAATTCGGCCAGGCGCGACACCTCGGGCCCGCCGGGATACCCCAGCCCCAGCAGCTTGGCGGTCTTGTCGAACGCTTCGCCGGCGGCGTCGTCCAGCGTTTCGCCCAACAGCGCATAGTCGCCGATGCCCTTGACCTCCATCAGTTGCGTGTGGCCGCCCGATACGAGCAGCGCGACGAACGGAAACGGCGGCGGCGCGCTGGTCAGCAGCGGCGACAGCAGATGGCCTTCCAGATGATGCACGCCAATCATCGGCACATCGAGCGCAAATCCCAGCGCATTGGCAACCGAGGCGCCGACCAGCAGCGCGCCGGCCAGACCAGGCCCCTGGGTGTAGGCGATCGCATCGATATCCGCGCGCGCGCGTCCCGCTTCGTCGAGCACCTGCCGCAGCAGCGGCAGCACGCGGCGGATGTGGTCGCGCGACGCGAGTTCTGGCACCACGCCGCCATATTCGCGATGCATGGCGATCTGGGAGTGCAGCGCGTGCGCGAGCAGCCCGGCCTCGGTGTCATAGAGGGCGAGCCCGGTCTCGTCGCAGGAGGATTCGATACCGAGGACAAGCATGGCTTCTGGTGCGGCCGGCGCTGATTTCGGACTGCAACTGCAGCCATCATGCCGGCAAAAAACGGGAGGGCAGCAGGGTAGCACACCCGCATCGCGCGCGCTTGCCCGGCCCGTATTCGCTACAATCGCGGCTTCTTGAAAGGGCAACATGACACAAGGCAGGAACGACCGGTTCGATGTGGCGGTGCTGGGCGCAGGCGCCGCCGGCATGATGTGTGCCGCGGTCGCCGGTCAACGCGGCGCGCGGGTGGTGCTGGTCGACCATGCGACGCGACTGGCCGAGAAGATTCGCATCTCGGGCGGCGGCCGCTGCAATTTCACCAATCTGCAGGCCGGCCCGGCCAATTATTTGTCGTCGAATCCGCACTTCTGCCGGTCCGCGCTTGCCCGCTACACGCCGCAGGATTTCCTGGGCCTGCTGCGCCGCCATGACATCGGCTGGCACGAAAAGCATCGCGGCCAATTGTTCTGCAACGACAGCGCCGAAGACATCATCAACCTGCTGCGCGCGGAGTGCGATGCGGGCGGCGTGCGTTGGCAGACCGGCTGCACCATCGAGGAAATCCGCAAGGAAGGCGACGATTTCCTGCTCCTCACCACGCAGGGGACGGTGCGCGCCGGCGCCGTGGTGGTGGCGACCGGCGGGCTGTCCATTCCCAAGATCGGCGCGACCGATTTCGGTTACCGCATCGCCCGTCAGTTCGGGCTCAAGGTCGTGGAAACCCGCCCGGCGCTGGTGCCGCTGACGTTCGACGGCGGCGCCTGGCAGCCGTTTGTCCAGCTGGCCGGGGTGTCGATGGAAGTCGATATTGCGACTGGCAGCGGCAAGGCGGCGGGCGCGTTCAAGGAAGACCTGCTCTGGACGCACCGTGGCCTGTCGGGCCCGGCAGTGCTCCAGATTTCCAGCTATTGGCGGCCGGGCGAGCCGATCGAGATCGATCTGTTCGACGGCGAGGACGCCGCGGCCTGGCTGATCGACCACAAGAAGGGCAATCGGAAGCACCTGAACAACCTTCTGGCCGAACGCCTGCCCGCGCGGCTGGCGGCGGCATGGTGCGCGGCGGTGGGTCTGCCCGGCGAACAGCCGGTAGCCGATCTGCCGGACAAGGCGCTGCGCCAGCTAGGCGAGACGTTGAATCGCTGGCGCGTCGTGCCGTCGGGCACCGAGGGCTACAAGAAGGCGGAAGTGACGCTCGGTGGCGTAGACACGCGCGGACTGTCGTCGGCCACGATGATGGCGCGCGACGTGGCCGGGCTGTATTTCATCGGCGAAGTGGTCGATGTGACCGGCTGGCTCGGCGGCTACAACTTCCAGTGGGCGTGGGCTTCCGCCGTGGCGGCCGGCGAGGCGGCTGCCGAAGCGGCACGCGGGGCGGTGGGCGCTGTTGCGTAGGCGGCACGACATGTGTCCATGCGTGTCCGTCGCGAGCAGCGCGACAGGCCTTGCGCTACAATCGGCCGCTCTCGCTTGCCGCCGGCAGGGTTCCGGCACTTGATCCTGTTTATCTTTCCTTTTTTGGCCAGATGACCACGATTCGCCTGAAAGAAAACGAACCATTCGAAGTCGCGCTGCGTCGCTTCAAGCGCACCATAGAGAAAAATGGCCTGCTCCCGGAGTTACGGGCGAGAGAGTTTTACGAGAAGCCGACCGTGGAGCGCAAGCGAAAGCGCGATGCGGCTATCAAGCGCAATTACAAGCGCCTGCGTAGCCAGATGCTGCCGAAGAAGCTGTACTGACACCCGCTTCACGTTGGCTTAAAACCCGCTGAGAGCACGGCTCTGGCGGGTTTTTGCGTTACGGTCCGACCTGACCTCAATTTTTCGGAAGATTGCTATGTCCCTCAAAGCCCGCATCAACGATGACATGAAGGCCGCCATGCGCGCTCGCGAATCGGAGCGCCTCGGCACGATTCGCCTGCTGCTGGCCGCCATCAAGCAACGCGAGGTTGATGACCGCATCGAGCTGGACGACGCGGCCGTCACCGCCGTGATCGACAAAATGATCAAGCAGCGCAAGGACTCGATTTCCCAGTTCGAACAGGCCGGTCGCGACGATCTGGTAGCCAAGGAAAAGGCCGAACTAGACGTTCTGGCCGCCTATATGCCGGCGCAGCTTTCCAGCGCCGAAGTGGCCGCCGAGGTGGAGAAGGCGGTCGTCGAGGCGGGCGCCACGGGTCCACAGGATATGGGCAAGGTGATGGGCCTGGTCAAGGCGCGCCTGGCCGGCCGTGCGGACATGACGGCGGTATCGGGCTTGGTCAAGGCGGCCCTGGCGCCAAAATGATTGACCGAGGGGTCAGTTATAAGCATGATTAGCAGTCGCGATACACGAAGATATCGTCGGGTTGACGGGGCTTGACGGTCAATGTCGGCTAAGTCCGGCAATGCGTTGCGGCTGCACTACAATGATTCGATAGCAGTCGTGCGTCGTTTCGTGCACGTATTTCAAAAAAGGGGTCGCCGGTACGCCCGGCAAGCCTCACCATCAGGACGGTCAGTCGGGTGATTCCGCAATCCTTCATTCAGGACCTGCTCAACCGCGTCGATATTGTCGACGTGGTGGGAAAGTACGTGCAGTTGAAGAAGGGTGGTGCGAACTTCATGGGCCTATGCCCGTTCCACAACGAGAAATCGCCGTCCTTTACCGTGTCGCCGACCAAGCAGTTCTATCACTGCTTTGGGTGCGGCGCGCATGGGTCGGCCATCGGCTTCCTGATGGAGTATTCCGGGCAATCCTATCCCGACGCCGTGCGCGAGCTGGCGCAGTCGGTGGGATTGTCCGTGCCCGAAGAGCGCAACAGCTTGCCGCCGGCCCAACGAGCGGAGCAGCAGGCCCGGTCCGTCGCGCTCAGCGACGCCATGTCGCGGGCCTGCGAGTTCTACAAGAAGCAGTTGCGCGGCGCGCCCCAGGCTATTCAATACCTGAAGGGCCGTGGCCTGACCGGCGAAATCGCCGCGCATTTTGGCCTCGGTTACGCGCCCGATGACTGGCAAGGCCTGGAATCGGTTTTCGGCAGCTATCGCGACGATGCCATCGCCGCGCCGTTGATCGAAAACGGCTTGCTGATCGAATCGCAGGAAAAACGCGATGCCGACGGCAAGCCGCGGCGCTATGACCGGTTCCGCGACCGCATCATGTTTCCGATCCGGAATACCAAGGGGAATGTGATCGGCTTTGGCGGCCGGGTGATGGGGCAGGGCGAGCCAAAGTATCTGAACTCCCCCGAAACGCCGCTGTTCAGTAAGGGAACCGAACTCTACGGCCTGTTCGAGGCGCGGCACGCCATCCGCGAAAACGGTTACGTGCTGGTGGTGGAAGGCTATATGGATGTGGTGGCGCTGGCGCAGCTTGGCTTTGCCAATGCGGTGGCGACGCTGGGCACCGCTTGCACGGCGGTGCATGTGCAAAAGCTGCTGCGGCAAACCGACGCAGTGATCTTTTCATTCGACGGCGATGCGGCGGGGCGCCGCGCGGCCCGACGGGCGTTGGAAGCGTGCCTGCCCCACGTGGCCGACAACAAGACCATCCGCTTTCTGTTTCTGCCGGCGGAACACGACCCCGACAGCTACGTGCGTGAAGAGGGCACGGACGCGTTTGCGCGCCAGGTGCAGAATGCGATGCCGTTGTCGCGTTTTTTGCTGCAGATCGTGACCGAAGAGCAGGATTTGCGGCAAGCGGAGGGGCGCGCGCGCGCCCAGTACGAAGCCAAGCCCCTGCTGCAGGCCATGCCCGCGGGTGGCTTGCGGCTACAGATTGTGCGCGAACTTGCCGATGCTACGGGTACGACGCCTGCCGAGATCGAAGCGGTTTGCGGGCTCGGCAGCGACTCGTCGCGTGTCGGCCGCTTTGCCCAGCCCCGTCCGCGTGCGCGCCGCCAGGCGCCGACGGGACTGGAGCAGCGCGTGATGCAACTGCTGATCACCTATCCGGCCCTCGCTGCTCGCCTGGACGACGATGCCCGCGCCTTGCTGCTCGATCCGCAGCGGCCCGAGGCCGAAGTGTTGACTCACCTCGTGGCGGCTTGCGACGGTATTCAGGGCGAGGTCAACTTCGCTGCGTTCAGCGAGCAACTGGCGCAGACGCCGTTTGCCGACGTCTATGCAAGTGCGCGGGCCGCGGTGCTGAGAGAAGATATCGAAGAGGAGCCCGCGACACTTGAGTTCGACGGCGCGATTCACAAATTACTTGCCGATCCGCTTCAGCGCGAACTCGAAACCCTGCAGGCTGCCATCATCGCCGGAACCGCCGACGAGGAGGCCCGAGCCCGCTTCCGCTGGCTCGTCCCGGAGGTGCAGCGCAGGCGGCAGATGGGCTGGCGCCCGGCATCGGCAACGGATGACTAGCCCTCATCACTTCTTTGACTCGTCGCGCGTGGGCGGCGGGGCAAGTGCAGTAGGAAAGGTATAAGACAGGATTTTCGGCTTGAGTCGTTGCGCATGTGACCCAACTGTCGGCGAAAGGATGGGTCTAAACGCTTAAGCCTTGATTTTTCAGGTGAAAGCTATACCTGACAGGAAGCCGGGAAGTGGCGACGTGCTACAATGCCCGGTTTGGATTGCGAAATCTTTCTCTCCAGTACTGGCGAAAGTGAGCGTGCCAATGGCAAAGGCCAAAGCAACCGAAAGGGTAGCCGAGAAGGCTCCCTCCAAAGCTCCCCAATCAGGGAGCGGCAAGGCGTCCGTGAAAACAACGGCGGCGAAGACATCGACCGCGTCAGTCAGGACGACATCAGCCCGGTCTGTGCCAGCAAAAACCGTGCGTAGCGCCTCGGCGCCCGCCGGAACCGCTTCCGTCAGGAATCGCAAATCCGAAAATACCAAGCCCTCGACTTCGGCACGCGAGAGCGGCAAGAACGCCAATACAAGCGGCAAGAATGCCGCTGCACCAGTGAAAGGTAAGAGTATCACCGTGGCGAAACAGCAGAATACCGAAGTCGAGAGCAAGCGTGCGGCAACGACGGCCAGCACACGGAACAGCAGCGCCAAGGCGGGCGCAACTGCCGTGGCGCCCAAGGCCAGTGCCGCGACTCCCGCACCCGCAGCATCCGAGCGGCCCGCTGCTCCGGCCGTCAAGCCTGAGCCCAAGAAGCGTGGCCGCAAGCCCAAGGCTGAGATGCAGCAAGACGACAGCACCATCGAAGACGTGACTGAAGAGTTTTACGAAAACGACGCACCTGCAGCGCCTGCTGCGGCGCCCAAGACCGAGAAGCAGAAAGCCAAGGACCGCAAGGCCAAGGAAAAGGCCCTGCTCAAGGAATTTGCCTCGTCCAACCAGGCTGGCAGCGAGGAAGAACTTGAAATCCGTCGCCAGAAGCTGAAGGCGCTGATCAAGCTGGGCAAGTCACGTGGTTACTTGACCTATGCCGAAATCAACGATCACCTGCCGGACGACATGGTCGATTCGGAGACGATCGACACGCTGGTCGCCACGCTGAACGACATCGGCATCGCCGTCTACGAACAGGCGCCGGACGCCGAGACGCTGCTGCTGAACGACAACGCACCGTCGGCCACCAGCGAGGAAGAAGCCGAGGAAGAGGCCGAAGCCGCGCTGTCCACGGTCGACTCCGAATTCGGCCGCACCACCGACCCGGTTCGCATGTACATGCGCGAAATGGGCACCGTGGAACTGCTCACGCGCGAAGGCGAAATCGAAATCGCCAAGCGTATCGAGGCAGGCCTCAAGGACATGGTCATGGCCATCTCGGCATGCCCGGTCACGATTTCCGAAATCCTGGCGCACGCGGAGCGCGTGGCCAACGAAGAAATCAAGATCGACGAATTCGTCGATGGCCTGATCGATCCGAATGCGGAGGAAGTCCAGGACAACTCCGCCCAGCCGGCCGCGTCCGAGGACGAGGACATCGAGTCGGAAGACGATGCCGACGAGGAAGGCGAGGAAGATGACGACGACAGCGGCGCTGGCGGCGGCGCTTCGGCACGTCAACTGGAAGAACTGAAGGTCGCCGCGCTGGAAAAATTCCGCGTGATCGCCGAACAGTTCGACAAGATGCGCCGTGCTTTCGAAAAAGAAGGCTACAAGTCGAAGCCGTACGTGAAGGCGCAGGAAGCCATCCAGGCAGAACTGATGGGCATCCGTTTCACCGCGCGCAATGTCGAGCGTCTGTGCGACACGCTGCGTGGCCAGGTGGACGAAGTGCGCAAGCTCGAGCGCGCGATCCTCAATATCGTTGTCGACAAGTGCGGCATGCCGCGTGCCGATTTCGTGGCCCGTTTCCCGGGCAACGAAACGAATCTGGACTGGATCCAGTCCATCGTGGCGGACAACAAGCCGTACAGCACGATCGTCGAGCGTAATGTCCCGGCCGTGCACGAGCTGCAACAGAAGCTGATCGACCTGCAGGCGCGCGTCGTATTGCCGCTGAAGGAACTGAAGGACGTCAATCGCAAGATGTCCGAAGGCGAAAAGCGCGCCCGCGAAGCGAAGCGCGAAATGACCGAGGCCAATCTGCGTCTGGTGATTTCGATCGCCAAGAAGTACACGAACCGCGGTCTGCAGTTCCTGGATCTGATTCAGGAGGGCAACATCGGCCTGATGAAGGCGGTAGACAAGTTCGAGTACCGCCGCGGCTACAAATTCTCCACGTATGCAACGTGGTGGATTCGTCAGGCCATCACGCGCTCGATCGCCGACCAGGCTCGTACCATCCGTATCCCGGTTCACATGATCGAAACGATCAACAAGATGAACCGGATCTCGCGTCAGATCCTGCAGGAAACCGGCAACGAGCCGGATCCGGCAACGCTGGCCGAGAAGATGGAAATGCCGGAAGACAAGATCCGCAAGATCATGAAGATCGCGAAGGAACCGATCTCCATGGAAACGCCGATCGGCGACGATGACGACTCCCACCTGGGCGACTTCATCGAAGATACGAACACGCTGGCCCCGGCCGAAGCCGCATTGCATGGCTCCATGCGCGATGTTGTCAAGGACGTGCTGGACAGCCTGACGCCGCGCGAAGCGAAGGTTCTGCGCATGCGTTTCGGCATCGAAATGAGCACGGACCACACGCTGGAAGAAGTGGGCAAGCAGTTTGACGTCACGCGTGAGCGTATCCGTCAGATCGAGGCCAAGGCGCTGCGCAAGCTGCGTCACCCGAGCCGCTCGGACAAGCTGAAGAGCTTCCTGGAAGGCAACTAAGCCGTACGCCTTCCAAAGGGCCTCTAGCTCATGCCTGGTTAGAGCAGCGGACTCATAATCCGTTGGTGCCGTGTTCGACTCACGGGAGGCCCACCATTGAAATCAAAAGGGGTTACAGCGCAATTGCCTGTAACCCCTTTTTTATTTTTCGATCCGGTGCGGCGATTGCTCGCAGGTACGTCGCCGTGAGTGTCTTGTCCACCTAGTCGCGATCATTCGCGGCGCGTAGTAATTCGAGCCGCGTCTTTCCGTCTGGCGTGAAGTGCGTGCCGAAGCGAACCAGCCCGGACTGACGCAAATGGCAGCTCATGGTAAAGCTGACCAGCATGCCCGGCTCAGTGTCATCGATGACGAGGTCGATGGCCTTGATCCGGGGCTCATATCGGAGAAGCGTCGTTTCGATCTGATGCTGGAGCGCGTGCACCGAAGCGGGTAAATGACAATAGATGCGGGACAAATCGCCGAGTCCATAGTCGGGTAAATGGACAAGTCCACCCCTTCGACTGTCGAGTATGCGCTGCACATTGTCTTGGACGGACAAGAACGTCTGCGTTGACGCATCGACATCCTCGATAGCCATCCCGTTGGCAAAATGTCCCGTCACGATTTCAAACAGCCCGGGCCCGCCGCGCATTATGTGCGCCTTCGTGTCGACGCGCCGGCGCCTTCGTCGAATTCGAGTTCTACGCCATCGGCCTCGGAGAAAGAAAGCCGAATCGCTTTTGGCACTTGCCTGCCAGACATTCGCACCAGCAACCCACGTGATAGTGCCGGCAGAATTTGCTGGTCGAGCAGGTTGTCGATATTGCGCGCGCCGGAATCGGGCAACAGGCACGCCCGGGCGAGCGCTTTTACCAAAGCTTCGTCGCATTGCATCGGGATGCCGAAACGCTGCGCAACACGCTCGGCCACCTTCGCAAGTTTCATGCGTACGATGGCATTCATCGCCTCTCTCGATAATGGCCGATAAAGGATGGTCTGAAAACGCGCCAGCAACGCGGGCTGGAAATGATCGAGCAGGACCGGACGAACGATTTCCATCAGCGTGGAAGCATCGAGCGTGGTTCCTGCCTCGGCTGCACAATCTGTTGCCGAGAGAATTTCCTCGCTGCCCAGATTCGATGTCATTACGATCACTGTGTTGCGGAAATCAATCACGCGGCCCTCTCCGTCGCGCATGCATCCGCGGTCGAAAACCTGGTAGAACAGATTCAACACATCGCGATGCGCCTTTTCAACTTCATCGAGCAGGACGATGCTGTAGGGGCGTTGCCGCACCGCTTCGGTCAATATCCCGCCTTCGCCGTAACCGACGTAACCGGGTGGCGAGCCCTTCAATTGCGATACGGTGTGTGCTTCCTGATATTCCGAAAGATTAATGGCGATAAGAGAGCGATCGCCTCCAAACATCAAATCGGCCAGCGCACGCGCCGTTTCCGTCTTGCCGACACCTGAGGGTCCCGTCAGCAGGAACACGCCAAGCGGCGCATTTTCCGATGTCAGCCCAGTCTTGGCGGCACGCAGGCTTTTACCCAATGCCGCAAGCGCATCGTCCTGACCCACCACGGTCTGACCGAGTCGGTCTTCAAGTTCCAGCAAGGTTGTCAATTCACTCGACATAAGGCTGTCCATCGGTACGCCAGTCCAATCGGCGACCACTTGGGCGATTACGGTTTCGTCCACTTCCGTATGCAGCAAGGCGTCTTGCCCGTACTTCGCCAGTTCGCCATGCGTGTTCTGGATCGACGCGGTCAATTCTCGCCGCGCCGCCGCCTCGTCGGTGGCTTGCCATGCATCCCGCAGCCCGATCAGCGTTTCGGCCGTGCCGGTTTGTTCAGCGAATACGCGCCGATGGTGTTCCAGCTCGCTGTCTAGTGCGACGAGTTCCGCATCGATGGTTGCCAGCCGCTCATCGACTTCCATGCCAGTGGCGCCCTGATCCATCATCAGCGCGGTGCGTTCGATCTCGAGTGCGGCGCGTTGCGCCTGGCGGGTCGAAATGGCAAGCGGGGTAGCCTCCCGGCTCATGCGAACGCGCGCCGCGGCCGTATCGAGCAGATCGATGGCCTTGTCCGGCAACTGGCGCCCTGTCAAATACCGCCGCGACAGCCGCACGGCAGCGCCGATTGCACCGTCGGTGATGTGCACGCCGTGATGCCCTGCATAGCGTTGCTTCAGCCCGCGCAGCATCAGGCAGGCGTTGTCGTCGTCGGGCTCGTCAACCTTGACCATCTGGAAGCGGCGCTCCAACGCGGCGTCGCGCTCGAAATATTGCTTGTATTCCGACCACGTTGTCGCAGCGATGGTGCGCAACTCGCCGCGCGCCAGGGCGGGCTTGAGCAGGTTGGCGGCATCCGTGCCGCCAGCGTTATTACCCGCGCCAATCAGCGTGTGGGCCTCGTCGATAAACAGCAGGACCGGCGTGGGCGCGTGCTGCACCGCGTCGATGACGTTCTTCAGCCGTTGCTCGAACTCGCCCTTGACGCCGGCGCCGGCCTGCAACAAGCCTAGGTCAAGCGTCAGCACGCTGACGGCGCGAAGTGCGCTGGGTACATCGCCTTCCGCGATCTTCAGCGCAAGGCCTTCGACGAGCGCGGTCTTTCCCACACCGGGCTCGCCGACCAGAATCGGATTGTTCTTGCGCCGGCGCGCCAGGATATCGACCATCTGGCGGATCTCGGCATCACGACCGAATACGGGGTCGATCTTCCCATCGCGGGCCTTCTGGGTGATGTCGGTAGTGAAACGCGCCAGCGCGGACATATCAGCCTGACCATGCGCAACCGGCGCGAGATCGGGCCTGAAGGCCCCTTCCTGCGTCGCAGGGTCCTCGCCAGGCGCCGTCAGGCGCGGCGATGGGGCAAGCGATTCGACCGAAATCTTGTCCAGCCGGGGCGTCAATCGTTCGATCTGTGCGGCGGACACCGACAGTAGCTGCCACGCATCGGGCGCGCGCAACAGATGGGGCGAATCGGCCAGCGCAGCGAGCAGGTGCGCCGAGCGGATCGAGGCCGGCGCGGCGTCGGGATTCGGCTCGAGCGAAGCGCGCATCCATGCGGCTTGCAACCATTGGGCGACACGCGGCGACAACCCCGGCTTGCCACGCAAATCGCGCGGAAGCCGGTCGATCGCCGCGAGCAATGCGTTCCAGATGCCATCGACGTCCAGCTCGTACATGCGCAATATCGCCAACAGATCGCCATCTCCGAGCTCGAGCAATTTGATGAGCCAATGTTCTATCTCGATGTCGCGATGCGCGCGGGTCTCGCAGAGGCTGGCGGCTTCGGTGAGCGCTCGGGCGCAGTGGCCATTCAGACGACGCAGGAGCGCGGTGGGGTCGTAGGCAGTCATGGGCGATGATGCACAAATATTGAAGACGTGCGCGGGCCACGATTGTGGATCGCGTAGGCGGGGTGACCGGCCGCACGGGCCGGTCGCTGCGTACTACGATCGCTCGTTCCAGCTATCGTCGTGGATGATGTTGCCGTCCTTGTATGCCCACGTGATTTTCTCGTAGCGCAGTTCGATGTCTTCCAGATGGTTGTGCTTCTCGAACGCCGGGTTCTTGATGTCCAGCATCCTGGGTGTGACGCCTACCACCTTCACGTTTTCCATCCGCGTGTTGAAGTACTCCTGCTCCTTGCCGGAGTCATCGATCTTGTACCACTTGATCTCGACCGCCTGCAGCGTCTGACCCTTGGTCACGGCCTTGTAGAGGTAGGGCGTCGACGCGTCGGTTTCCTTGGTCAGAACGACCGGCTTGTGCACGCGCGTGCCGGTGAGTTTGCCGGTATTGGAATCGGTCGGTAGATGAACGCCGTGGTCGAACGCCACCACTTCGACGCTGCCTTCGCGGCCGGACACGGTGACCGAGCCTTTGATGTCGGCGCCGCCATCGTCCTTGATCCACATGTATGCGGGAATTGCCATTTCTTCTTTCTCCTTCTACTGGAATGAACAGGCCTGATGGCCCGCGGTTATCCGACCGTCACGACGATCGTCGCGGCAATCGGGGACGAGCGTGATCTCGACGCGGCGGTTTGCGGCGCGTCCGGTCTCCGTAGTGTTCGACGCGCGCGGGCGTGTATCGCCGTAGCCTTGAATCGCGAAGCGGGTCGGCGGCAGCTCCGCGGCGTCGGCCAGCCAGTCGCGGACCGCGGCGGCGCGCGCCAGCGATAGCCGGATGTTGCTGCGGGCGTTGCCGAGCGAGTCGGTGTGTCCGGCGACGACGACGCGCATATCGGGATGGGCCGCGATCATTCTTAGCGCGTCGATCAGCACGCGATTCGATCCGGGATTGAGCGTCGCGCTGCCGCTGTTGAACAGTGACAGGCTGTCGAGTTCGATGGTGGTGGGTGGCGGCGCGGGCGGCTGGTAGGACGCGATCAACGCGTTGAGACGATTCAGCAAGGGATCGCCGCGATAGAAGCCCAGCCCGAGTCGCAGCGGCGTGCCGGTGCGAGCATAGCGATCCAGTTCGTCACGATCGGCCTTGATCGCATCCAATGCATCGAGCCGCGCCGCATCCTGATCCGGAGTCAAGGCGCTATAGCGATCGATATGGCCGATGACGCGCGTGGCCAGCGCGCGGTTTTGCCATGCTGACGCGGCACACGCGGCGCAGAACGCAATCAAGAGCACGATCAGCGCGTGGGCGAGCACCTGCGGAAGAATGCGCCGCACGGGTTGAGCGCCAATGCCCTGGATAAGCGGCGCAGGAAACGATGGCGGTGCGAGGGGCCCATCCGTTTCGATCTGGCGCAATGCCGTCACCTGTTGACGGAATCTCGCTAATAACGAGCCGACATTGGGCGTGCCGGAAATCAACGTAACGCCGAACGCCACAACTTTCAGCCGATGGCAGCGCTCGGCTTCGCGAGTTCGCGCGTTGACAAAGGCGGGGAGCACGGCGTCGACACTCCATCGCGCCAACGCGTCGACATGGGCGGCGCGTCGCATGCGTGCTGCGCGGCATTCAGGCGTGGCGCCGTGCGCGTATTGCATCGCCCGCGCGGCGATCAGCGCCGCGTGGGATTTCCCCTGAATTGCGTCAGATCCAGACATGCCAAACCATGGGCAGGCGTCGTCGGTGTCGCCCGTTTCCTCGCCATATATGGCAAGGCAGACTGGCAATGCATAGCCGAGCGCGCGGCTGGCCCCGCCAATTGCGCATTGCCAACGCCGGAGCGCGGCGTTCAGCATGGCCGAATCGGTCCAATGATCGGCGCCGACCATGCATGCGATGCCGTCGGGGCCTTGTCCAGCACGCCATTGGCTCAGCGCGTGGGCGATATGAGCGAGTTCGCTGGCGTTGTCGACACGGATCCAGATCGCCGCGTCGGTGACGGTCGTGGGGGATTCGTGGAACATCGAATCGGCGGCGCCGGGCTCGGTCAATACAAGTATCAGCGGCGTATTGCGCCGGATATCGCCCGGCAGCGCATCGAGCGACGCCGACAGCGATTCCAGTACCGGCAACGCTGCGTGGCGTTGCGTCCGTTGCTGGCGACCCAGCAGGATGACTGTCGCAACCGTCAGTGCGACGACAATGGCGCCGATGACAACGTTCGACGCACTCGGCAATGGTGAGCTGAACGCCAACCACGCGAGCGCGAGTCCCGTGCCCCAGACAACGAGAGTGCGGTGCGGATAGCCGGTCGCGAGCGTCATTTCAGTTCGCGAGCCGGGCAATCGAAACGGTCAGCCAACGATTCAGCGCAACGTAGATCGATGCCGCCGCCACGCAGGCGATTGCCACCCAGGCAAGGGGAGGCAACGCGTGCTGTCGACGGGGCACGTCGTGGGTGACGAGAATCGGACCGTCGCCGATCCGCCATCCGGCTTGAACCAGATGCTCATCAATTGCGGACACCAGCGCGGCACGGGCGGCTGCGTCTCCAAGCGCGTAGCGTCCCTGAAATCCCAATCCCAGCACGACGTCGAAGACAGCAAGAAGGGCGGTCACCGGCTGTGGCGCGGCGAGGCGTCGTTCGATGCGCGAGAACAGGGCCTCGCCCGCATCGTGGGTCTGGAATTGCAACACCTGTAGTGGCTCGCGTTCCCATGCGTCGCGATCGAGGCCGTCCAGCCTGCCCAGAGCAACTTCGTCGAGCAGCGCGCATTGCGCGTAGGCGGCATCGTCGATGACATCGGCCGGATGACCTTGCGCCACCAGTTCTTCTCGCAGCCGCGCTACTTGGTCGAGACATTTGCTACGGAACCCCTCGAAACCAAGTGCGGGCTGCGCGGCGTCGCGCAGTTCTGTGACGGTGAGCGCAGTATCGCGCAGCGCCAGCGGCATGAGCATCGGAGTAGGTGTAGTCATTCTGGCAGCACCGCAAAAAGTTCGAGCGAAACTTCCGGCAGTGAAGCCGGAATGTAGAACTGGCACGCGCGCGCCGCCAGCATGCGTTTGAAGGCCGGGTGTTGACCATCGAGGGCGAAATACTGGTTCTCGATGCGTACCGGAATCGCCGCCGGCAGGCGCGACATGGCGCGGAGCGGGATACCCGTTAGCGCGGAGTTCACGACCTGCGCAACTTCGTCCGGTGCTCCGGCCTTGCATAGACGCGGCAGTTGATCGAGGAGCGCGTGCGCGGGGAGTTCCGCCTGGACCGACAGATAGAAATCGGCGCCCTCAACTAGTCGCTCGTCATGAAGCGCACCGGTCCAGATGGTAGGCCGCGTGTGTTCCAGCGCGACGGGTATCACACGCGACGGAATCACAGTGTCGAGCAGCGCGCGGATCAGCGCTTCCAGTTGCGAAAATATCGGCTCGATCCGCGAGTGGTCATAAGCCGGGATGGCGCGCAGCGACTCCGCGGTCGAGAACGTGAGCAACGCGCCAGCCAGCCGCGCGAGCAGCGCATACAGCCGCTCAGGGTGCTGCTGCGGAGCTGCGCACAGGCGCGCGAGTTCCGGCCAACTGCTATTGATGCTATGCAGCAGCCAGAACAGCGCTACATCGGCCACGGCATAGTCGGCGATCTGATCGGATCGTTCCCGACGCCGGACCGCGAGGCTCGCACTTTTGGCCAGCAGGATTTCCGATAGTCGGCTCATCCGCTCGGTGAGGCGCGTGTGCGCGGACAGGAACAAGCAGGGCGGGACAAATGTCGGATCAAGTTCGAAACGACCCTGCGAGGTGCGAACCAGCCGGGCGATCGGACACGTGACGTAGTCACTATGCGTTTCGTAGTCGAACAGCAGTGCCAATGCATGCCGCTCGACACTGATTTCATCCTTTCCTTCGCCGTGCAGATCAACGACCTCGAGGTACTCCCGCAAATAGCGGCGTGGGCGCGGTGGTCGGTCGCCGATGTCGATGCAATTCCCACCTTGCGCATCAAGCAGTGCAAGGCCTGCCAACACCGTCACGGATTCCTGCCCTGACGGGATGTCCCCAAGATCTCGCGCGGGCGGCACCCAGTCGGAAGTCTGCGTATCGACGATGGCGCCATCGGGCAGGCGCAGCGCCAGATCGTTGACGACGAGCCGATGAATCGACAATGCCTGCTGATCGATGGCGACGCGAACGATTCCCCATGGCTCGGGAGTCGTCATGCGCGCGATCTGTTCGTCGGCATAACGGTCCCACAACGCCTGTTGCTGGAAATGCTGCGGCGTCATGAAAATGCCCTGCGCCCACAGCGGTCTGGTTATCTTCATCATGCACAACTGAATTGCGGAAAGCGCCATGGCGCAGGATCAGCGCCGCACGGTGGAACAACACCGTGCGGCGGACGGCGTGACATCGGAGTGACGCTGCGCCGACGCTAGTTCTTCGCCTTCGGCATTTGCGATACGAGCGACAGGTTGATGTCCATCCCTTCAATCTGGAAATGCGGCACGATAAAGAGCTTGATGCGGAAGAAGCCAGGGTTATCGTCGATATCCTCGACGATTACCTTCGCTTCGCGCAGCGGATGCGACGCCTGCAATTCGTCGCCAGGGTCGGTCATCTCGGTCACAAGCGTCTTGACCCATGTGTTGAGTTCCAGCTCAAGCAGTCGTCGGTCCTTGGTAGTGCCGATGTTCTCGCGCTGGATGAGCTTCAGATAATGGGCGATGCGGGACAGCAGGAAGATATAGGGCAGGCGAGCATTGACCCGGCTGTTGGCTGTGGCTTCCTTGGTGTCATAGAGCGCCGGCTTCTGCGCCGAATGGGCCGAGAAGAAGCAGGCGAAGTCGTGATTCTTGTAATACGAGAGCGGGACAAAGCCCAGGTTGGCAAATTCGAACTCGCGGGTTTCGGGTATCAGCACCTCGGTGGGAATCTTGGCCTGATTGCCGGTCCCAAGGTCGTACAGGTGGATCGGCAGGTCTTCGACCAGCCCACCGGCTTGCGGGCCGCGAATCTGCACGCACCATCCATTCTTGATGAAACTGCGCACCATGTTGGCCGCAAATGCAAACGACGCATTGGCCCATAGGTAACGGCTGTGGTCGGGGCCCTTTACCGCCTCGGTATAGTTGAAGGCACGCACTGGTACGGTTTCCGGTCCATAGGGAAGACGCGCCAGGAAATTCGGAAGCGTGAGCCCGATATAGCGTGCATCATCCGAATCGCGGAAGCTCTTCCACTTCAGATACTCGGCGCGATCGAAATAATTGCCGATATCCCGGATGCTGGCGACTTCCTCCATGGATTCCTTGCCGAAGAACGCTGGCGATACGGCACCAACGAATGGCATATGCGCGGCAGCCGATACCTTGGCGATGTTGCGCAGCAGCGCGATATCCTGCGCGCTGCGGTCGAATGAGTAATTCGAGATGATCGAGGCGATTGGCTCGCCGCCCGGCGTGTCGTATTCCTGGATATAGGTATGAAGGTAAAGACCGCTCTGGATGACTTCCGGCGTATCTTCAAAATCCTGACGTAGCGCGTCCTTCGATACATCAAGAACTTCAATTTTTACGTTCTTCCGAAAATCGGTTCGGTCGACCAGAAACTTGAGACCACGCCACGCTGACTCGATTTGCTGGAATGTCTCGTTGTGCATGATCGCGTCGAGCTGCCGGCTGATTTGGCGATCGAGATGCTCAATGTGGAAATCGAGCAGACTCTTGTCCAGTCGGTCTACCTGCTGCGACGAATCCTGAATCAGTTTCAGGAATACGTTCATAGCCTGCGCGATGCGCTCGTCCAGCGAAGACTCGGAAAGCGAGTCGGCGCTCTGGAACGATTCCACCGGGCGCGTGCTCTGGACCGGCGTGAGATTGATTCGCTCGCACAGTGCCTCGTAGACACTCTTGCCCGGGGCGTCCAGAACGATGGTTGCAGCGTCTTCGGTGGTGTTCCCGCGCGCGCTGATTTCGTGTTTTTCCATGATTTTGCTCCGCAAGTGGGACGATCAATGGGATGAGGCCGAGGCGTGGGACGCGTTGCCGATCTTCTGCAGATCGTCGCGGAGTCGCTGCGACAGCGCCGGATCCTTAAGAATTTTCTCGAGCTCGCGGCGGAACATGGCGTTATCGAGCAGGTTTGATTTGAGATCGCGTAACAGATTGCGGGCCGCCATCAGCGCGCGCAATTCCGGGATCTTGCCCGCCACGACTTCGGGCTTGAAATCGTTCATCGACTTGAAGTCCAGGTCAATCGGCAACTCGGTGGCATCGCCCGAGAGCGTATTTTCTACGGCAATTTTCGCTTTGGGATTGAGGTCCGCTAGTACGGAATCGAAATTGTTTTTGTCGATGGAAATCTTTGCTCGCTCGGTGAGTGCGCGCGTGTCGCGGCCGTTGCTGTAATCGCCCATAACAAGCAGCTTGAGCGGCAATTCCAGCCTCTTCTGGGCGCCTCCGGTGTGGAGATCGAGCTTGATGTTGACGCGTGCCTTGGGTACTTCGTTCTGAAAGCTTTCGGCCATCTTTAATCCTTTTCTATCAGATGTTAGTAATACATTTCAGCGACGAGCATTCCATCGGGATGCGAATCTATACCACGTGATCGTCCGAGAAATTAATAGTCAATTTCAGATTTCGAATGAATTCGAGCCAAATTTTTGATGATCGACAAGAGATGGCCCTGAAGGGATTCCATTTGCCAAACGAAACCTCTAAGGTGCGGCGCGCGGAGCATTGAACTTTGGGGCGGCGACCTTTGCAGAGCGACCTCAACGACCACATCCACAACGGAGCCAGCGCATGACGGGTCTAGGGAAGGAGCTCAGCGATTTCGGCGATGCCATGCGCGCGGGACTGGCGGTGCGCCAGGCCTATTTCCTGGAAGGTCCCAGCACAGCAAGCGCCAAGGCGCTGCCGGTGTTGTCATTCGAAGCAGTGCAGCGGCTGCGCGAGCCCTATGACGTGACGGTGCAGCCGACGCATCCGCTGATGCTCGATCGCGCCGACCAGCTGGATCGGGATGACATGTTCCTGATCGATCGGTCCGATGGATCCGAAGCCTGCCGCCTTGCCGGCCGCATTACGCGCTTCTTGCAGACCCGCCAGACCCAGCATCTCCACGGCTATGAAATCGTCATCGAGCTGCCGCTCGCGCGGCTGCGATTGACGCAGGCCAGCCCTATCCACTAGTAGAAATGCACCGACAAGCCGCGATGAAGGGAGCCGGACGGAAGGACGATCTCAATCACGCGGGAAGAGGAAAGGCATGAGGCAAATCATCAATGCGATTGCGGTGGCGATATTGCTGGCGATGCTGGGTGGGTGTGCAATCGGGCAACCTCGCGGTTGGGTGGAGGCGTCGGCGTGGGGGGCCAACTATACAGAGGATTTCATCTATGACTTCTGGATCTACGCCGAGGACGGCAGGGATACGGGAGTCGGAAGTGTCCTCCTTAACGAATTTTCGAAAGGCGGCACGACGGGGCGCATCTGCTGCAGCTTTATGCCGGGTGTGGGTCAGACCGTCAAGGTTGTCTGGCGTGTGGGTGGGCGTCAGGAGGACAAATCGCAGTGGAGAACGTATGAACGGGTCGTCGTTGTCACGGGACAAGTCTCGAGGAACGCAAGCCGGCACAGCTATCTGATCGTGAGATTTTTCCCAGACCATGAAGTGGAGGCCGAATTTATTCCGGGAGACGATCCCCGCGGCGCGAGATATCCACGTGTCGACAAGCTGTTCTTTACAGGCCCGCGCGTGATGCGCCGAAAAGGAGAATAAGGATGCAGGACTGGTTCACAGACTCCAACGAATCTGGGGTCAATTGCACAAGAAAAGGAGAGGGATGACGGGATTCATCAAGGCAATCGCAGTGGCGCTGTTGCTGGCGACTCTTGGCGGGTGTGCAAGCGGGCAACCTCGCGGGTGGGTAGAGGCAGCAGCGTGGGCCGCGAACTACACCGAGGACTTTATCTATGACTTCTCGATTTTGACCGCTGACGGGAAACGTACAGGGGTGAGTGGCACTCAGGTTAGTGAATTTTCGAGAGGGGGAACCTCGGGAGGCCACATCTGCTGCGGCTTGATGCCGGGCGTGGGCCAGACCGTCAAGGTGGTCTGGCGTGTGGGAGGGCGTCGGGAAGACGAGTCGCAGTGGAGGACGTATAGCAGAGATGTCTTGGTGAGCGGGACCATGCCAAAAGAGACGAAGACACATAACTATGTATTGGTGCGATTCTTTCCCCGCCATGAAGTGGAAGTTGAGCTTGTGCCATCAGTCGATCTGGACCCCAGAAACCCACGCGTCGACAAGCTGTTTTCAGGCCAACGTGTGATGCGTAAAAAAGGAGAATAAAGATGCAGGACTGGTTCACAGACTCCCACGAGTCGTTTGCGAGGACGGTTGGAACCATGATCGGACTGTACGGCGGAGACTTCGAGGCATGCGCGACCTGCGAGGAGCAGCCTTGGTTGAGCTTCTTTTTTGACGGCACCGGAAATAATCGTAATGTCGATAGGCCGTTGAATAAATTGTCCAACGTAGCGCGATTGTATGAAGGGCATATTGCAGACGACCAGCCTCTTGTTTATCGATTTTACTATCCCGGTGTCGGCACGCCGCTCAATGCGAGCGATCCAACGTGGTGGGAAAAGCTGCGCGATAGCGAAGTACTTGGCGGTGGCTTGGGACTGGGCTGGGATGTGCGACTGACCCACGCCGAGGAAGATCTTAAGAATACGTTGAGATTCAACCACCGAATCACCCGCATCGACATCGCCGTATTCGGTTTCTCGCGCGGTGCGACGTTGGCGCGCGCGTTCGTCAACAGGCTGCTTGCCAAATGCACGATGAAGGATGGCGTGTCGCACTGGCCGTGTGGGACTGCGCTGGACGGAGAGTCCGCGCCGCTGCATATCCGCTTTCTCGGGCTGTTCGACACGGTGGAATCGGTCGGCCTGCCCGCGCATAACTTGAGCGACATGCTTGTGCATATTCCCGAACAGGTCGAGCGCTGCTGCCATATTGTCTCGGGCCACGAACTGCGTGCCTGTTTCCCGCTGACGCCGGTGGGCGATACAGCCGCAAGCTGCGAGGAGCTGGTTTTTCCAGGCGTGCACTCGGATATTGGCGGCGGTTATCGTCCCAATGAGCAGGGTCGATCTGATCTGCTCGGCCGCCTGGCGTTGAATCGCATGCGGCTGGAGGCGGTCATGTGCGGGGTGCCATTCACACCGCCCACGGAGTTAGCGAAAACAACCGCCGAGCTCTTCGAATACGACGA
>Ga0233425_10000381_pt1 | contig 116469 bp, 85 predicted proteins | sample Watercolumn_Towu_2_FD_181712 | JGI IMG/M metagenome (GOLD analysis project Ga0233425, IMG submission 181712) | Freshwater microbial communities from Lake Towuti, South Sulawesi, Indonesia - Watercolumn_Towuti2014_140_MG | ecosystem: Environmental > Aquatic > Freshwater > Lake | place... | reverse complement strand
CGCCATGCGCCGGCTGGCCGCAAAGGTGGTCGGTGCCAGCCGTCCGGCGGAAGCCGTGCCGGCATTGACCAAGGCTGTTGACGACGTGGACCTGGAAACTGCGAAGATTGCCGCCATGTCGCTGGGTGAAATCAAGTCTCCGGAAAGCATTGCACGCTTGCGCGAGTTGTCGGCGGATACGAAGCGGCGGGCCCGGGTGTGGGTCGCTGCGGCGCTCCACAAAGCCGGCGAGGCCGGCACCGGCGATCGCTTCCGCGCACTGCTCGGCGACAGTGATGCACAGATCCGCCGTGAGGCGGTCACCGCGCTGTCCGACTTGCCGGGACTCGACCCCGTGGAACTGTACATCGTCGCGCTGGAAGACGTGGACCGTCAGGTCAGCCGAGCGGCAAGAGGGGCTCTCGAGCGGAGTGACTCGCCGCGCGCTCGTGAGGCGCTGATGGCCCATCTCCAACGCACGGTGGAGCAGCTCGCAGCCAAGGTCGCTGCCGCGGACCTGCGTCAACGATCGGAGGCGTTCCGCGACTTGCGTGAACTCGGACCAGCGGCGGCTCCGTTCATGATGGAGCAGCTCGAGCGGGTCGCCGAGCCGGCGCGAATTACGTGGGCGAGCCTGGTTGGGCAAAGCGGGAATCCGGCCGTGATCGCGACTGCCGCAGAACGGCTGAGCAACGCAGAGTTGGAGCAGCCGTTGCGGCTGGCGTACGAGTCGGTGTTGCGCGGGCTGCGCGAACAGAGCCGCGATCCGGCCAAGAAACTTCTGCAACATGCGCAGGCCGCGGTACGCGAGAGCGGCGTCCGGTTGCTGTTGAATTTTAGCGACCCGGAGAGTCTCGCGCTGATGAAGACGACCTTGAAGGACGAGTCGCCGCGGGTCCGCGTCTATGCGGCATACTGCCTGGCGCGGAATCAAGATCCGGAAGCCCTGCCGATACTCAAAGAGTGCGCCGGCGAAACAGACACTCAGGCACGCAGCATCGCGATCAACGGGCTTGCCGAGTATCCGGGGGAGACGGCGCTGCCCGTGTTGCTGGAACTTGCGCGCAAGAACGATCGTGGTCTGCACCAGCCGCTTATCATGGCGCTCTCGCGTTTTCGCGAGAAGGAGGCGACGCAGGCCATCGCGGACATGGCCAGAAACGAGGCGGGAGTGCGGCAGGTCGCCATCTACAGCCTCGCGCGGCAGAACACTCCGGAAGCGGCAACCGCAGTGGGGCAATTCCTGAAGGACGAGGACACCAACACACGGAACTTTGCCCGGTCATACCTGCAAAGAATGTCGGAGCCCACCGCCAAGGAGATATTGAAGAAGGCGCTTGAGGAGGAGGCGACGGCGAAGGAAAAGCCTCCTGCTCCGAAGCCTTGACTCAGGAGTTCGTCTTCGATTTGAAGTGGGTATTCCTGCTGTCGGTGGCGGTATTCGTCGGTGCGATCGCCATCGTGCCCCTGGTCGTGGTGCGGATTCCCGCGGACTACTTCTCGCACGAGCGGCGTGGGCGGCGCGAGTACCGTTCGCTGCATCCGGTACTCTGGTGGATTTGGTCCATCGTCAGGACTGTGTCGGGCGCCGCGCTGGTGCTGGCGGGTATCGCCATGCTGGTGCTGCCGGGTCAAGGCATCCTGACGATTCTGGCAGGTCTGTCGCTGCTGGAGTTCCCCGGCAAGTACCGGCTCGAACGCTGGATTGTACGGCGCCGCCCCGTGCTGGCAGCCATCAACGGATTGCGCCGCCGGTTCGGACGAGATCCTCTGAGACCCGATTCGGACGTTGAGACACCCAGGAACAACGAGTGACCGTCCTCGGCAACGGAAGACGTTTTTCCCATCTTCCGCAGTCTTCCAGAAAAACGGTGCCACGCACCGTTTCAGGACTCGGGGTATTTCCATTCGCCGCGGTAGGGACGGCGGAGCAGCTGGTTGGCATCGGGATCGCCAACGCATTCCTCCTTGACGCCGTCCCACTGGATGCTGCGACCGAGTTTCAGCGACAGCATGCCGAGCAGGGCAACATTCGTGGAGTAGTAGACCTCCTCAATATCGCTGACCGGCCGCTTCTTCTCCTGGATTGATTGGAGGAAATCAGCCCAGAGTTCCTTGATGTTCTGGTCATCGGGCTGACCGAGTTGCGGCGGGAAGCGAACAGGCTCCTGTTTCGCGTCTACGGGATAGAACACGGCGCCTTTCTGCCAGCCGATGTGCAGTGTGCCTGCCGTACCATAAAAATAGCAACCGACGGATTCGCCTTTCTCGGCGTTGTTGCCGGCGAACTGGCGATGCTCCCAGGAGACCGTGAAGTCGTCGAACTCGAATTGGGCCACCTGATGGTCCGGTGCGTCGCTGGTCTGTTCCTCCGGCGTCAGGATGGGAGCACCCTTGATTGGCCGGCCGCCCGTGGAAAACACGTTCTTGGGCCATTTCGCGCCGGTGATCCAGAGGATCTGGTCCATCCAGTGAATGCCCCAGTCACCCAACGTGCCGTTCGCATAATCAAGGTATTGCCGAAAGCCGCGGGGATGAATGCCGCCACTCCAGGGGTTCGCGGGATCGCCGTTGAAGGGGCGCAAGGGTGCCGGTCCGCACCACATGTCCCAGTCCAGCTCCTTCGGTGGTTCCACGTTCTTGCGCGGTTTCTCTGGACCGCCTCCGTAGTGCACGAACGCCCGAACCATCCCCAGTTTGCCAAGTTTACCGGAGCGAATGAAGTCGCGGCCGGCCACGTTATGCGGTGAGACTCGCCGGTGAGTGCCGACTTGCACGACGCGGTCCGCGGCGCGCGCCGCGTTGACCATCGCGCGTCCTTCCTTCACGGTGTGGCTGATCGGTTTCTCCACATAGACGTGGGATCCCGTCTGCACCGCGGCGATCATGGCAAGTGGGTGCCAGTGATCGGGCGTGGCGACGATGGTGATTTCTGGTTTCTCTTTTTCGAGCAGTTCGCGGTAGTCGCCGTATTTCTTCGGCGACGTGCCGGTCAATTTCTCCACGTCGGCGACCGCGGCATCCAGGATGCGGCGGTCCACGTCACACATCGCCACGACCTGCGACTGCCCGGCCTGGATAGCCTCGCGCAGGATATTCATACCCCACCAGCCGCTGCCGATAATGGCTGTTCGATACGGGCTCTGCCGCGCCGCTCCATGGATTACGGGCGCAGCGAAGCTCAGTCCGGCCGCGGCGCCGGCTGCGAGAAAATCACGTCGAGTAATCGTCATGGCTGATCTCCGGATACCTCACGACTTCTTGCGGCGCGACGACTTCTTCGCGCGTTTGGGTCCGCGGGTGGTTCCGCTGCGCCGGGGGGCAGCGCGTTTTCGGGCTGCCTTCGGCGCGCTGCCCTTGGCCGCCCGTTCGGCCAGCCAGTGGACCGCCGCGTCAAAGGTCACTTCTTCAAGCGCCGTTCCCTTGGGGAGCGAGGCGTTCGTCTGTCCGTCGGTGACGTAAGGTCCATAGCGCCCCGAGAGCAGTTTAATCGGATTGCCCGTCACGGGCGAGTTCGCGAACACTTTCAGCGGCTCGCGTGAGACCGAACGGCCCCCGACCCGAGCCCGTGGTTGCGCGAGCAATTCGAGCGCTTGGTCCAGGGTTATGTCGAGCGGTGAGGCGTGACCGGGGAGCGAACGGGTCTCTTCTCCGCACTTGACGTACGGTCCGAAACGGCCGTTGTAGACGACGACGAGCTGACCGCCCTGCGGATGCTCACCCAAAGTGCGCGGCAGGGACAGGAGTTTGAGCGCGACGTCCAGCGTGACCTGTCCCGGATCCATTCCCTTCAACAGCGAAGCATTGCGCGGCTTCTCCGCATCGTCGCCGGCGCCCAACTGCACATAGGGGCCGTAGCGGCCGGTTTTGAGAAACACGGGTTTCCCGCTGCTTGGACAGTTTCCCAAGGGCTCGTCTTCGCGACCGCCGTGTGCCAGCAACTCCAACGCCTTGGACTCGGTCAACTCATCCGGCGGCAGATCGGTGGGTACGCTTGCCTTCTGGTCCCCTTGCTCCAGGAATGGACCATACTTGCCGACGCGCACGTGGATCGGGTCCTGTCCCGCTGGAGTACCGATCAGGAATCGGCTCATCTCGCGCGGATCGATCTCGACGGCCTTCTTTGCCAGTTGCTTCTTCAGGCCCGGTTTGTCGTTGCCAAAGTAGAACTCCTGCAAGTACTCGACGTGTTGTGCTTCCTGGCGGCTGATCGAATCCAGGTAGTCCTCCATCTGCGCCGTGAACTGGTAATCGATGAGATTCTCGAAGTGGAGTTCCAGCAAGCGCGTGACGGCAAAGGCGATCCAGGTGGGGACGAGCGCGCTGCCCTTGCGGAACACGTAATCGCGTGCCTGGATGGTTTCGAGGATGCTGGCGTACGTGCTCGGACGACCGATGCCGCGTTCTTCCAGGCGACGCGTGAGAGAGGCTTCGGTGTATCGGGCGGGAGGCTGTGTCGTGTGTTCGTTAGGTGTCAAGGAGCGGCAGTCCACGGGCTGTCCGGCAGCCAGCGACGGCAGCAGCGTCTCTTTATCGGCCAGCTCGGCGATGGGATTATCGGACCCTTCCACATACGCCCGCAAGAAGCCGGGAAAGTCGATCGTCTTGCCGCTCACGCGAAAGACGGCTCCGTCGCCTTCGACCATGACCGTGGTGCGGTGGCCGCGTGCATCTTCCATCTGGCTTGCGATCGTGCGCTTCCAGATCAACTCGAACAAACGGTACTCGTCGGGCTTGAGGCCGGAACGCAACGCGTCGGGTAATTCGAATGGATGCCCGGCCGGTCGAATGGCTTCATGCGCCTCTTGAGCGTTCTTGACCTTGGACACGTAGACCCGCGGCTGCGACGGGAGATACTGCTCACCGTATTCGGCACGCACGAGATCACGCGCCGCATCCACCGCCACTCTGGCGAGGGTCGTGGAGTCGGTGCGCATGTAGGTGATGTGGCCGTTTTCGTACAGGCTTTGCGCCGCGTTCATCGTGCGGCGCGCGGTGAAGCCGAGTTTGCGGTTGGCCTCTTGCTGCATGGTGCTCGTCGTAAAAGGCGGCGACGGTTCCTCGCGATACGGCTTGCTTTCGACCGATGTCACTCGGAATCTGGCGCGCTGCAACCGCTCAACCAACGCCTGCGATTCTGTTTCACTCAACTGCAGCAGCCCGGGATCCTTGAGCCGACCCGTGGTCGGATCGAAGTCTTTGCCCGTGGGGATTCTCCGGCCCGCAACCGAGATCAGATCCGCCTGAAACTCCTCGGCTGCTGTGGTGGCGAAGAGGGCGGTCAGGTCCCAATAGCAGGCGGAACGGAACGCCATGCGTTCGCGCTCTCGTTCCACCACCAGACGGACGGCCACGCTTTGGACCCGCCCGGCCGACAAGCCGCGTCCCACTTTCTTCCACAGCAGTTGCGAGACGTCGAAGCCGAACAGCCGGTCCAGAATGCGCCGCGCTTCCTGGGCGCGCACCAGCCCGTCGTCGATCTGACGCGGGTTCGCCAGGGCTTCCTCGATCGCTTCTTCGGTGATCTCGTGAAACACCAGCCGATGGACCGGCACCTTCGGTTTCAGGACCTCGAACAAGTGCCAGCTGATCGCCTCACCTTCGCGGTCTTCGTCCGTGGCCAGATAGAGGTCCTTGGCGTCCTGCAGGGCCTTCCGCAACCGGGCCACGTGCTGTTTCTTGCCCGATGGGACGATGTAAACGGGCTGAAAATGATCGTTGACGTTCACTCCCAAATAAGCCCAGTCCTCGCCTTTGTACTGGGGCGGCAGTTCCTTGGCACCCTGCGGCAGGTCGCGAATGTGGCCGATACTGGCTTCGACAGCGAAGCCCTTACCCAGGAATTTCCCGATCGTGCGGGCCTTGGCAGGGGATTCCACGATCACCAGCGATTTCCGATTCACCCCAGCGGTTTTCTTCGCCATTGCTCGATCCGCGTCATGGAACGGTGCGGGTCCGGGACCTGATACATGTTACAGCACGAAAAACCTCCACCGACGACGGAAAAAACAGCGGCCGACGCGAAAAATCACCGGTCGGGGCTCCTCCGTCACAGGGCAGGCATAATGGCCGACATTCGCTTTGGGATTGAATTTACGTCGACGGCGCCTACAATCTGCAGGTCCGCCATGTGCCGACTATTCGGCAACTCAATAATCTGGGACGGAAGGCCCTGTCAAGCCGTGTTACAGTTTGGACCCCGCTACGGAGTGTAGATCGATGGCCAATCCGCTGTCACTTTTCCGCAAATACCAATACGCGTTGCTGGTCGTCTTCGGCGTCGTATTGATGATCGCCTTCGTCATCGCGCCTCCCATTCTGGACTATCAGCGCGTGCGGAGCCAAGGCCAGTTGAATGCCGTGGTGGTCAATTGGAAGGGGGGGGAGCTGCGCGAGAACGACATCCGCGGGATGGTGTTGTCCCGCAACATGGCAGGCCTGTTCCTCGACAACCTCTATCAACGCACGGTAGCCAAACGGGGTGAACCTCGCGTGCCGCGCTTGATCGAATCGGCGTCCGAGGAGTCGGTGCTGCGCAGCACCTTGTTGGCGGAGCAGGCTGAGAAGGCGGGCATGCGTGCCAGCGATGAAGCCGTCATTGACTATCTTGAGCAGTTCACCGCAGAACTGCTTTCGCGCGCGGAAATCGGCCAGGTCTTCCAGCAATCGCTTGGCGGTCGGATGAGTGAGCCGCAGTTGTTCAACATCCTGCGGACGGAACTGCTGGCCCAGAATTATCTGATCATGACGCACCCCAGTCTGTTCCTCTCCCGCGGTGAATCGGTGACGCCGTACACCGCCTGGCAATATCACGAGCGGTTGCGCAAGCGAGTCAAGGCCGAGGTGGTGGCGCTGGAAGTTGCCAAGTTCAAATCGCGCGTGCAGGCCGAGCCGACCGAAGCGCAGATCCAGGCGCTGTACGACGAGGCTAAAGAGCGGTACCCCGACCCGTCGCGTCCCGAGCCCGGTTTCAAGGTGCCACGGAAGATCGAATTCCACTACGTGCGCGGCGACTACAACGCTTTCGAGGCGCAACAGCTCGACGCAGCACGCAAGTCCGTCACGGACGACGAGATCAAACAACACTACGAAACCAACAAGCAACGCTACCCCGTAGTACCGGAAGTCCCGGACGCCAAACCCGAGGGCGCGGCGATGCCACCGGTGACTCCTCCGGCAAGCGAAGCGAAACCGGCAGAACCGGCCGCACCGCCAACGGCGGAAGCCACGCCCGCATCGCCCGAGAAGTCCGCGCCGGCGGCCGCGACTCCGGCGCCGGTACCAGCACCAGCGGCACCCGCACCCGAACTGACGCCGCCGGCGCCGCCTTCGGAAGGTTCGTCCATGCCGCCGACACCCGCACCACCGGCAGCCGAGTCTGCTGCGCCGAAGAGCGAACCCCAGAGCGCCGTTCCCATATCGCCTTCCGACGGCCTGTACTTCACCAATCTCGTCGCGGAGTCGGCTGCCCCGGCCGCCGAGAGTTCTCCGCCGGCCGGCGGTGCCGCCCCGACGGCTCCTGCGGAGTCAACCGCTCCCGCCGGTGCGAATCCGTCGGCCGCCGACACGGCGCAACCGGCCGCGCCAGCCCCGGCCGAAGAGAAACCGGCAGCACCGGCTGCGGCTCCAACTGCCGCGGCCGCTCCGGCTGAGGCCGCTCCGGCGGCGGAAGCCAAGCCTGCTGCGCCTTCTGAGACCGCTGCGGCGGCTCCCGCTGCAAAACCCGACGAGCCGGCGCCACCGGCGAAGCCCGAGCCGCAGATCCGTCCGCTCGACGACAAGCTGATGGCGGAGATTCGCGAAGAGCTGGCGCTCAGCAAGGCCCGCAAGGCAGCCCAGGAGCGACTCGACAAAGTGCTTTCGGAAGTGAAGCGTGAAGTCGAGGTCTACGCGCGGGGGTTGCGCGATTCCGAAGGATCACCTCCCAAGCCGCTCGACATGAAGCAGTTCGCCAGCGAGCGCGGGCTGACGACGGGCGAGATTCCCCTCGCGGACGGCTGGCAGATCCAGGAATACGAGCTTGGCAAGTCTTTCGACATGGTCGGGTACTCGTTCCAGCAACAACCCTTCGTGGCGATTGCCTACCAGGAAGGTGTGCCTCTCTATCGTCCGGCGCAGATTCTGGGCGAATCGCGCGACGTGTACTTTGTCTATTGGAAGGTTCGCGAGCAGGAGCCGTTCGTGCCGAAACTGGAGGAGATCCGCGCTCAGGTCATCGACGCCTGGAAGCTGCGCGAAGCGATGAAGGTCGCCCGCGCGGACGCCGACCAGCTGGTGGCCAAGACCAAGGCCGCCGGGAAGTCACTCAAGGAGGCGCTGGCCGGCCTGCCGGACATCACTGTCAAGGAGACCAATGAGTTCTCTTGGCTATCGACAGGTTTCACGCCTGCCGGTATGGGGATGCCCGGGCTGAGCTTCGTCGAAAACGTTGATGACGTTGGACCCGAGTTCATGCAGTCTGTGTTCGCGCTGAAGGTCGGTGAAACCGGAGTAGCGATCAACGAGCCACAGAACAAGGTCTACGTTGTCCGGATCATGAGCGAGACGCCGACTGAGGACGAGTTGAAGAAGCAGTTCCTCGAGTCAGGGCGTTCATTCGAAATCCAACAAGTGGCGTTCATGGAAAGCCAACGGTTCTTCCGGGACTGGTATCAGGGCCTGGAGTCACAGTTGGGCGTGAAGTGGCAACGATCGCCCCTGGCGCAGGAAACGGGGCGGTGAGGACAGCCGGACGGCAAGGGCACGCTCAGAAATGAGTTGCCGCATCGAACATCGTCGCACGGCTCTCCGAGCCGTGATTGCTCGACTCGGAGAGTCGAGCGACGGCCGGCAATTCGGTAACTCGTTGTTGAGCGCGCCCTGACACCGTCAGCGCGGTTGTGGTTTGAAGACCACCGCGGCCAGCGGCGGCAGCGTCACACGCAGCGAAAACGGGCGACCGTGGAAGGATATCGGTTCGGCCTGAACGCCCGGGTGATTTCCCACGTTGCTGCCGTCGTAGTAGCGTGAATCGCTGTTGAAGATCTCCTGGTACCAGCCCCCGTGCGAGGTTCCGATCCGGTACCCGTGACGCACCACGGGCGTGAAGTTGCAGGCCACCACGACACAATCGGCGGGATCGAGGGATTTACGCAGGTACGTCAGCACGCAGTCGTCGCGGCTGTGGCAATCGATCCACTCGAAGCCGCGTCCGTCCACGTCGCAACGATGCAGCGCGGGCTCACGGCGGTAGAGGGCGTTCAAATCGGCAACCAAGCGTTGCAGGCCGCGGTGCGTGTCCCACTGCAGCAAATCCCACTGCAGTTGCGCATCGGAGTTCCATTCCGTCCACTGGCCGAAATCACTTCCCATGAACAGCAGTTTCTTGCCCGGGTGCGTCCAGAGGTAGCTGTAGAGGAGTCGCAGGTTGGCGAACTTCTGCCACAGGTCTCCCGGCATCTGGTCGAGCAGCGAGCGCTTGCCGTGCACGACTTCGTCGTGAGAGAACGGCAAGGCGAAATTCTCCGTGAATGCGTAGATCAGGCTGAAGGTCAGTTCATTGTGGTGGAAGCGGCGGTAGACCGGATCACGGCGCATGTAGCGCAGCGTGTCGTTCATCCAGCCCATGTTCCACTTGAGCGTGAACCCCAGCCCGCCTGTTTCCGTGGGACGCGACACACCAGTCCAGGCGGTTGATTCCTCCGCGATCATCAGCACGCCGGGGAATTGCCCGTGCGCCTGCCGGTTGATCTCGCGAATCAGGGAAATGGCGTCGAGGTTCTCGCGTCCTCCAAACCGGTTCGGCAGCCATTCGCCGGCTTTCCGGCTGTAGTCCAAGTACAACATGGAGGCTACGGCGTCGGTGCGCAACCCGTCGACGTGGTACTTGTCGAGCCAGAACAGTGCGTTGGCCAGCAGGTAGTTGCGCACCTCGTTCCGGCCATAGTTGAAGATCATCGTTCCCCAATCGGGATGTTCCCCTTGCCGCGGGTCCTCGTGTTCATAGAGCGCCGTGCCGTCGAAGCGGCGCAGGCCGTGGCCGTCGCGCGGGAAGTGGGCGGGCACCCAGTCCACGATGACGCCGATGCCGTGCTGGTGACAGTGATCCACGAAATACATGAAGTCCGCGGGCGTGCCGTACCGGCTGGTAACGGCGTAGTAACCGACCGTCTGGTAACCCCAGCTTCCGGTGAAGGGGTGCTCGCTGACGGGTAGGAGCTCGATGTGCGTGTAGCCCATCTCGAGGCAGTAGCGGACCAGCTCGTGGGCCAGGTCGCGGTAGTTCAACCAGCCGTGCATGCGGTCAGTTTGTCGCCTCCAGCTGCCGAGATGGACCTCGTAGACGGAGATGGGCTGTTCCAGGGGGTTCGTAGTGCGGCGCTGCTGCAACCAGGCTTCGTCGTGCCATTCGTGGGCATGCAAGTCCGCTACGATGGACGCCGTTCGGGGAGGCAGTTCAGCGGCAAATCCGAAGGGATCGGCCTTGTCGATTACTTCACCCCAGCAGGTCCTCAGACGCAGCTTGTACTTTTCGCCGGCTCCCAGGTCCGGGACGAACAACTCCCAGAGCCCATTGGCCGCGTGTTTCCGCAGCAGGTGCCGGCGGCCATCCCACTGGTTGAAGTCGCCGACCGCGGAGACAGCCACCGCGTTCGGAGCCCAGACGCAGAAGTTCACACCGGACACGCCGGCCACGGTGCGCAACTGAGCGCCCAGCCGTTCGTAGGCGCGTGTGTGAGTTCCCTCCCCCAGCAGATAATTGTCGTAGTCGCTCAGCAGCGAAGGATACGCGTACGGATCGTGGACAGTGGCCACGCCGCCCTGTTCGTCCATGACGCGCAGCCGATAGCGGGATCCGTCGTCTCCCACAGCCGTCTCACAAATCGCCTCGTAGAGACCAGACGGGTGAATCCGGCGCATGGGGCGCGGCGTCCCGTGGCCGGGATCCAACACCCACACTTGTTGCGTGTTGGGCAGATAGGCACGCACCGCGACGGCGCGCCGCCCGTCCTGAATGATGGGATGAGGTCCGAGTACTTCGAACGGATTGCTATGGCGACCCTCCACCAGGGCACCGATACTGTCCAGAGAAACCGTCGTTCGCACAATTCACTCCTCGCAAGCAACATCAAAGCCAAGTCGTTCGCATGTGTTTTCCAGTTTCGCTCCTACTGCGTCGATCGAAGAGGTGCGGCTGAGTCAGACTCCTTTCCCGCGCTGTATTGCGGCGAGTGCTACTCGATACATAAGCGCGTGGCCGCAGGCGGCTGTTCAAACCAGGCGGTGAACCGTGCCCTGAGTCGAGCCGCGAACGCGACCAGCCAGGTCAGGCCGCGCCGAGCGGGCGCGGTCTCGACGGCAGTTCGTCGCGGTGCCCGCGTGCGGGGAGCAGCCGCAACTGCGGTTGGTATGTCTGCCGGCAGTGCGCGGCAACGAACGCGATGGATGTGCATTGCCCGGTCCAGACGCCGCCACAGGTCCGCATTGCGAATCGGTACCATCTGGCCAAACGATTCCCATTGCCAATTGTCTTCGCGCCACTGCGGCAGCCCGCAACGCAGCCCGCGCACGACGTAATTGCTGGCTGTCATCAGCGTCACGCGCGACGGCTGGTCCAGCGCTTCCAGGCCGCGGACCACGGCCAGCAGCTCCAGCCGCTGGCCGGCTACTTCGTTCTCCTGTTCCACGACTTTGACGCGTTTTTTTCCGTCCAGGGACTCCAGCAAGAACTCCCATTTGCCGCAGGACTCGGCGGCAGCACCAGCTGACTCCTGAGTCCGCCCGGCGGAAAACAGCAGGTAGTGAGGCGTCGGCACTCTCATGGTCGACAGGCTTCTCAAGGCGAGGGATGGCGAGGCTACGGGCGGAGGGATACAATTCGGCGCGCCAAACGGTCTCTCCGGAAAGCGGAACGTGCGTCCGGGATCCATCTCCCGTCGGCTCAGACGGGCCTTTGCCCATACGGTCCGCCGCCGGCATCCACGAAGCGCGTCCGGGAAGCCAATCGCAGATCGTCTTCGACCGCGTGGTTTTTACTTATCGGCAGGAGTAACGCAGCTTCGCCAGTTTATCTGGGGTCCCAACTGATGTTTCCTGCCACGGAGTTCCGCGTTGCCGTCGGGTATCTGTTGGTCGTAAAGATCGCGGTCGGCTACTGGCTGGCGGGCGGAAGCGATTCCCGCAACGACATGCGCGGGGAACGACTATTGACCGGGCGTGCCGTGTCCGCGCCGTCCATCCTGGTTCAGTTGCTATATCTTGTGCCGGCAGTTGTTTACGTTCTCGTTCCCGAGCTGGTGCTGCCGGGGCAGCTGATCCTGCCTGCCACCGTATCCTGGGTCGCGATCGGCGTGGCGGCCGGCAATATCGTTGTCTTCGGTTGGGCCTGGCGGTCGATCACCGCCGCGTATGACGGGGATGCGATCAACCTTGAGCGACTGGCCGCAGGACACGGTCCCTTTCGCGTCATCCGTTATCCGTATGAGGTCGCCACGGCTACTTTCCACATCGTCTTGTCGGTTGCCACCACGAACTGGTGGATCGTCGTCGGCGCGGTGTTCGCGCCGGTCGTGGTGCGTTGGGGAGTCATTCCGGCGCTGGAACGAAAACGCGGTCAGCACTGGGGTGAAGCGTACGCTGGCTACTCCCGAACCACGGGCATCTTTCTACCTCGAGTCGGCGACGGTTCGGAGCAACAGTACACGGTGCCGCGCCGATTTGGCATGGCGGCCATCGTAGCGCTCTTTACGACATTGGGAATTCTCTTCGGAGTACTGCGCTACTGGGAGGCCTCTCCTTTCATTTACCTGTTCGTGACCTCCGAAATCGCGGCGATTTGCCTGGCGCAAATCGCGTTCGGTTCGGCGCCTCGAGTGGTCTCCATCGTCTTGGGTGCCGTTCTCTTGCCGTTCTGGGTCTATCTCGACCTGAAGATCCGGGGCCAGACCCGTCCGCCGTACATCGACGAATTCTTGGTCTACGCCCTGTTCACATTCCTGTTCGCGTTCGGCGGACTCTTGGGCTATTGCATTGGAGCCCTTGCTGCTGGCTTCTTCCTGGTAATGGATCTGGTTGAGGCGACCTGGGAACGGCCACAGTCCGAGCCACTCGCCGTGCTGACCGCGGAATTGGCGACAGACCAGTCGAGTGCGGCTGTGCGCCAGTCCGCGCGTCCCGTTCCGGAAGAAGAACCGTAACCCGTCTGTCGTGGCTACGCGACCATCCGCAGTTCAGCCTGGCGAGCCCTCACGCCGTCAATGAACTCCTCGAAAATCCGCACATCCAGCGCTGACGCGGACTCGCTCTCAGGGTGGAATTGCGTGCCCAGAGCCAGCCAGTCCTCCATCTCGCTCTCAATGGCCTCGATCACGCCGTCCGGGCAACGGGCCGTGACCATGAATCCCGGAGCAACCTCGTCCACGGCCATGTGGTGCAGGCTGTTGACCCGGATCTCACCATCGCCGTAGACCCGTTCCATCAGCGATCCGGGGACGACCTCCAAACCGTGCCGATGGGCCGGGTCCTGCAGATCCTTGTGCGGGATGGCCGTTGGCAGATCTTCCGGGACATGCAGAAACAGATTTCCACCTTGTGATACGTTCAGCAACTGCATGCCGACCCCGATTCCAAACACGGGCATACGGCGCTCGGCAATCATCCTCATCAACGTGCGGTCAAACACCTCGCGGCGTGCCTCCAACATGCGTACGGACGGGTGCAGCATGAAGCCGTCGCGGCGAGGGTCGAGGTCGGAACCGCCGATCAGCACGAATCCTTGCAGTTGATCGAGAACGCAACCCAGGTCCTCGTCGTTATCAATCGGTGGCACCATCACCGGTATCCCCCCCGCGCGTAGAATGCAGTCGTAGTATCCGGCGCAGACATAAGAGAAAGCGGGGGTGTCCTTCTTGGCAGAACGGAAATCAGCATTCAGTCCGATCAGCGGTTTGCACTGCATCTGAAACTCCCTTTCCGACACGCATCGTGTCGCTGAATCCTTGACGCTCTCGCGGAGGCCAAACTCTAGCGAGGGTCGCAGGACGTGGTGGGAGTCGCGGCTCAATTGCTGACTGCCGTGCGAACCGGGACGCCGCTCGTCACGCACACGTTTTCCATCGAAGGAAGAAGATGTGCCGCCCAGCTGTTAAGGCCTGGGTCGTCCCTGACGATGCGCGTCGTCCCATGAAAGCCGCCGTTGACCGGAGCACCCATCCTGGGCACAACGCCGGAGCGATATCCGTATCTGACAAAGGCCTCCTGAAAAGTACAACTTCCGAGTGAACCTCGGTGGAAACCACGATGGTGGGCAGTGTAAAGTCTCACGAATCTGATGCAACACAGTAACAACATTTTGGCTTTCCCACCTCATGCATTCGCAACATCTTGTGCAAGCAGCGTAGTTTGCTAGCGGTGCCAGCCACGATCGTGGGGTCCGGAACGCGATTGGCGGCGGAGACAGGGCATCATACCAGGGCCGCCGGGCGCGTCGGATCGCGTGCTGCGCCGGCAGCGTGGTGCGTCCCGCCCGACGGTGACTCCGCGCGCGTCTTTACCACACCCGGACGTTGGTCTATTCTAACACCGTTCTCACATTGCTTGCCCCGCGAAGTTCCATCGATGCACTACCGTAATGTCTGCCTGGAAGCCTTCGGGTACACTTTGCCCGAAGAAGTCGTTACCTCCGATGAAATCGAACGCCGCCTGCAGCCGCTGTATGAGCGTCTGCGCTTGCCGGAGGGCCGCCTGGAACTGATGACCGGGATCCGGGAACGCCGATTCTGGGCGCCGGGCGTGTTACCGAGCGAAATCAGTACCAGCAGCGGAGAGAAGGCCATTGCCGCGGCCGGCATTGATCGTCGCTACATAGGCGCGCTCGTGCACGGCTCGGTGTGCCGCGATTACCTGGAGCCGGCGACCGCCTGCCGCGTCCACCATTTTCTGGCACTCCCGCGGCAATGTGTCATCTACGACCTGTCGAACGCCTGTTTGGGGCTGTTGAACGGAATCGTCCAGGTCGCCAACATGATTGAGTTGGGGCAGATTCGCGCCGGTCTGGTAGTCGGCACGGAGGGAAGTCGGCAGCTCGTGGAGTCTACCATTGCGTCGCTGAACGCCAACCATTCCCTGTCGCGGCGCGAGCTGAAGCTCGCCGTGGCCTCGTTGACCATTGGATCGGGCAGTTGTGCGATCCTGTTGACTGACCGTGAACTGAGCCAGACCGACAACCGGCTCATGACGGCGACCGTGCGCGCGAACACGGATTTTCACGAGTTGTGCCATAGCGGACGGGATGAGGCGGTGGCGTCGGGAATGCAGCCGCTCATGGACACGGACTCGGAACGCCTGATGCAGGAAGGAATTGCCACGGGCGTCGCCACGTTTCAGGACTTTCTCGCCGAGGCGGCTTGGTCACGCGAAGATCTGCACCGGACGTTCCAGCACCAGGTAGGAGCCACTCATCGCAAGCTGATGCTCGAGGCCTTGGGTCTGGATCCGGACCGCGATTTCTCGACGCTGGAATGGCTCGGCAACACCGGCTCCGTGGCGCTGCCGATCACCATGGCTTGCGGTTTGCAGCAGGGATTCGTGAAACCCGGTGAACAAGTAGGTATGCTGGGGATTGGCTCCGGCATCAATTGTCTGATGCTGGCCGTGGAGTGGCGGCGGTCCCTGGTTTGCTCCCGTCTCGATCGCACGGCGTTGGAACCTTCCCGCCGAGAAGCGGCGGCCGAGGTGGTCTGACGACCTGCGAGGTCGCCGAACTCCCTTGCTGAAGTACATCGGGATGCGGCCATGCGCTCACCCGCACCGCGACACCCTGGTCCCGCCTGGTATTCTGCGAAGGGACTGCTGTTCCGCTGCGGCGCCCTGGCGCTGGTTCTGGTCCCCCTGGCCCTGATCGAAGCGGGACTGCAGGTTTTCGACTGCGGAAGAATGACCGAGACCGAAGACCCGTATATCGGCTTCACTGCCATTCATCCGCTATTCGAGCGAAACGCGCAGACGAACCGTTACGAGATAGCACGCTCGCGGCTGGATCTCTTCCATCCTGATTCGTTCGCTGTCCAGAAGGACCCGCGCGAGTTTCGCATCTTTTGCCTCGGAGGTTCGACCGTGCAGGGCAGTCCCTACACGATCGAAACCTCATTCACTACCTGGCTGGAACTGTCGCTGCAGGTCGCTGATCCCAGTAGGCGCTGGGAAGTGATCAACTGTGGCGGGCTGTCCTACGCCAGTTATCGGCTCGTGCCGATCCTGCAGGAAGTGCTGACGCACCAAGCTGACTTGATTATCGTCTACGTCGGCCAGAACGAGTTCCTGGAAGACCGCAGCTACGCTCATGTGAAAGCAACGCCGCGGTGCTTGGCCTGGGCGCACACGTGGCTGGCCCGTTTGCGCACCTACAATTTGACGCGATCCGCCTGGATGCGATTGTGGGCCATGCGTCCCGGCGCACGTGGAGTTGCAGTCCGCAGCTCCCGTACGTTCATGCCGGCTGAAGTCGACGCGTGGCTTGACAATCCCGGCGGGTTGGACGCCTATCATCGCGACGACGCATGGCGCCACGCGGCAATCGAACATTACCAATACAACCTGCAGCGCATGGTCGATCTGGCGCGCCGTGCCCGCGTGCCGATCGTGCTCTGCAATCCGGTCACGAATCTCAAGGACTGCCCGCCCTTCAAGATCGAAGCCCGCGCCGACCTGACGTCCGCGGACCGCCGGCGGTTTGAGGAACTCTGGAACCGGGCCCGCACGTTGAAAGATAGCCAGGCGACCGAACGTATCGAGTGCTTGCGGCAGGCCCTGGCCATCGACGATCGGCACGCCGGTGCGCACTTCCTGCTGGGACACAGCCTCCTGTCTGCCGGGTACGTGGCGGAAGCCAAGCAGGCGTTCGTCCGCGCCAAAGACGAGGACATCTGTCCGCTGCGGATTCTGGAGCCGATGTATCCCGTATTGGCCAACGTGGCGCGGACCAACGGGGTGCCGCTGGTGGACGTGCGCGCCTTGATCGAATCGCGAACGCCGGATGGAATTCCCGGCAACGAATGGCTCATGGACCACGTGCACCCGACCATCAGCGGCCACCAATTGATTGCCGCGGCACTCATCGCGGAACTGGAACGGATGGGACTCGTGCACCCGCGGCCTGGCTGGGAACGCACACGGGAGTCGGCCTATCGCAACCACCTGGCTCACCTGGAAACGCCCTATTTCGTCCGCGCCAAGGAGCGACTGGACGGCCAACGCAAATGGACGGAAGGCCGAGCGCGCAAGCAATCACGGCCTGCCAAGAAAGCGGGCGCGTGAATCGCCGAAAATGGTGCGTGGCACCTTTATCGCGGCATGTAAGAGTTTTCCCGATAGGAAACCGGCTGCAGGACAGCTATATAGTAAGGCACCTGCCGCATCCGCAGCGGATTGGACCACTCAATCAAGGTGCTGCCATGCAAAAGCTGCTCACCGTCCTGCTACACGACAACACACGCGACGCATCTCCGCACGGGGAGGTAGAGGAACACCTGCGTGAGTACCTGGAGAAGGGGTGGCGCGTCGTGAACCTGACGCCCGTGGGCCACACGGGCGGACAATCGCGCGGCATCAGAGCGTGGTTGGCGGTGGTGCTGGAACGACAATAGCGTCACAGTGCATCCAGCACGCCGCGGATATACCCGACCGATTCCGCGAGTCCCGGCAGGGGGTCCTTGGCTTCGGCTTCGTATTCGAAAGCAAGGTAGCCCTGATAACCGGACTTCACCAAGATCCGCAGCAGCTTGGGCAGATCGATGACGCCGCGCCCGCACACGACGGTATCCCCGGCCTGCGTTGTGCCGCTGACGTCCTTGATGTGCACGTCGTAAATGCGGTCCGCGCATTTCTCAGTCATTGCGATGGGATCGGCGCCATAGCGCGTCGTATGTCCCACGTCGTGGCACAAGCCGATCTTTCGATCCAGGTTCTTGATGGCCTCGTAGGCCACGTCCGGCGTGGGGAAGGTCTTGTCACCGGGGCCGTGATTGTGAATGCAGATCTGCACGTCGTATTGCTTCAGTCGCTCGTTGAGCACCGGCAGGATCTCAATGGTGGGAGCGGCCATGATTCGTGACATGCCAGCCATCTTGGCATACTCGAGCGCCTGTTGGACGTCCTTTTCGGTCTTCATCGTGACGACGCCGCAACCGTAGAGCTTGACGCCCGCCTGCTTGACTTTCTCCGCGGCAGCGGCGATGACCTCCGCCGTTGCGTCCAACGGCAGGTGCATCGACTTGAGGCAAATGGCCGGCAGGCCGACCCGGCGGGTCATTTCCAGTGTCTGGTCGAGATCGAACTGCCGCGTGGTATACGAGGCCAGGGCCAGTTCAAGCGGGCGTTGGCGCCCGCTGCCGGAAACGGCACTCTCCGCGGCGTTCAAAGACGCGCTTCCGGTGCGCACCGCACCAAGTCCCAGTGCACCTGCACCGACGAGTTTTACGAAATCACGCCTGGATGGTTGACCGAATTGCCGAGTCATGGATTACCTACCTCATCTGTTGTGCGGCTCAAGTTTCGAATGCACGCCCAGCGACATCGCTGCTGGCCCGATGACTGACGAGCGGCAGCCCCGCAGCGTTCGAGATATCACTGTCGCCGCGCTCCGCATGATCATCGCCAGCAGGAACAGGGCAGCGGTTCCTCGAACGATGCTTATCATCGCACAGCCCGATGTGCTGTCAACGGCGGAAATGGCTGCGTCCCGTAACGCCCCGCCACTTGGGTGTCGTATAATGACTGCCGGTAATTTCGCACCCGGATCCACATGCTGAATTAAGGAGCACCCAATGCGAAGCGCAATCATCGGGATGGGGTGGCTGTGCGCGGCGTTCACCGTGGCGGGAGTCTCTGCGGGGGAGCCGATCTTCATGCCCATCAAGATCGACGGTCCCGTGCACGATCCCGCGAATCACTCGTTCTGGTACGGCCCGTTCTGCGAATGTGCCTCCGTCGCGGATCTCGATGGTGACGGCGATCTGGACATCGCGTCGGGGCGCAATTGGTATGAGGCCCCGGAATGGACCCGGCACGCGGATTTCCGCGACGGGGCGGAGACCAACGGTCCGGAAACGGACGACAACAGCGAGTTCGCCATGGACGTCAATCGCGACGGCCGTATGGACATCGTCAGTTCGGGTTGGATGCGCATGAAGGGAGCGTTCTGGTATGAGAACCCGGGTGCTCCGAATCAGAAATGGAAGGCCACACGCTTTCATTCGGCACGGAACATGGAGGGCGTCATCCACGGCGACATCGACGGGGACGGCGACGACGACATACTCTGCAACCACTGGGCTCCCGTCGAAGGGCAGGGCATGACCTGGTACGAGCACATCGACCGTGAACCGTGGCTGGTGGAACACATTGTCGGCACGGAAGGGGAATTCCACGGCAACGGCCTGGGGGACGTCAACGGTGACGGGCGGACCGACATCGTGACACCCAAAGGCTGGTATGAGGCGCCGGCGAAGCCAACGGAAGGGGAGTGGCCGTTTCACGCGGAGTTCCTCGTGCACCGCATCGGAGATCCGGCGAAATACATCCCCGCATCGCACCCAATGCTGGTCCTGGACATGAACGACGACGGCCTGCCGGACATCGTCTACGGCGCGTCGCACGAGTACGGGCTGGCATGGCTGGAGCAGCGGCGCGATCCGCAAGGCACGCGCAGTTTCGCCACGCACTGGATCGAGACCGACTTCGGCCAGTTCCACACGTTGGCCTTGGGCGATTTGAACGGCGACGGCAAAGCCGACATGGTGACCGGCAAGCGCTTGTTTGCCCACCACGGCCGCGACATCAGTTGCTACGATCCGCTGTTCGTGTTCTGGTATGACCTCAAAGCGGACCAGACCGCGCGTCACATCCTGTCGTTCAACCACCTGGCCTGGTACCCCACGGCCAAGAACCAGAACCCGGCTCCCAACGGCGCCATCGGCATCGGCATGAAGATCAACATTGCCGACATGGACCGCGATGGTGACCAGGACGTCGTGGTGTCGGGCAAGAGCGGTCTGTATCTGTTCCAGAACGAAGGCACCGCGCCGCGCGAGCCGGGACCCCTGCGGACTAATCCGGAGGCCGAGTACCCCTCTTGGATTCCATGGAACTGACGTGAACCCGTTGCTGAGCATTCCCGTGATTGATTCAGGAGCCTTCGTCATGACTAATGCAACTTGGAGTCTGCTGGCGGTTTTCTGCTGCCTGTCGCTCGTCGCGACGGCGCTGGTGTCGGGGGCCGAAACGAAACCGCCGGTCTGCCAGTTCGTGCCCGACGAGAACGGCATGGTGCTGCGCATGCCCGATGGCCGAGTGGTCTTCAGCTACATGACCAGGAAACCGGCGGCAAGCAATCTGACGGCGAACAGCGTCTGCTGTCTGTATCCCGTGAACGCACCGTCCGGCACGCGCGTCGTGGACTTCGCCCCTGGCGACCATCGCCATCATCGCGGCGTGTTCCTCGCGTGGCACACGATGAATTGCGGTGAGCAGCGGGCGGACTTCTGGGGTTGGGGTGAAATGTCGCCGACGGAGAACCGCGTGATACGTAATCGCGACCTGAAGCTGGTGTCCGCCGCCGACCGTTCCGCGAAGATCGCCGTGCACAACGACTGGTGCATTGGCGATGAAGTCGTCATCCAGGAGTCGCTGGCCATCGGCGTCCAGGAGAAGGAAGGCGTTTTCGTCATCGATCTGGCGTTCGACCTGCTCCCCCAGTGCGACGTGCAATTGAATCAGACGGCCTTCGGCGGATTCTGCGTGAAGTCGCGCAAGGAGGGAAAGGCCGTCTATTCGAACTCCGCGGGCGAAGTCAAACTTCCCAATCCACACCACCTCAAGCCCGAAACCGATTGGCCGTCCGCTGCGTGGTACGACTACACCGTGCAGCTGGACGAGGGCCGGACCGTAGGCATTGCCGTCATCGACCACAACCAGAATCCACCTTCCACATGGCACAACTTGGAACCCATCGCCATGGTCAATCCGTGCATCGTGGCCCCGGGACCGGTAGCAGTGAAGAAAGGGCAACCGCTGGCACTGAAGTACCGTCTGGTCGTGCACGATGGGCCGGCCAACCGCCGGCTCCTGGATGCCCTGGCCAAGGACTTCCGCACGCCGTGAGTCGGCCGCGGCACCACGGCCGCCGCGACGTGGACCGATGAGTCAATTGTGCCCCTCGGCATCAAAGGATCGCTGCCATGAAGCACCCCGATTACCCGCATCTGTTCAGCCCGATTTGCCTGGGCCAGGTCGTCGTACCCAACCGAGTCTGTCACGTTCCCACGGACATCAGTTCCGCCAACGCGGACGGGTCCGTCAATCAGCGCGTCATCACGTATCACGAACAAATTGCCAAGGGCGGCTGTGGTTTCATTATTGTCGGAGCCTCCACTCCGGATCGCTCCACAGGCCGTCCCACGGTCACATGCATTTCGGTGGACGAGGATCCGCTGATCCCCGGCCTGGCGGAACTGGCGGAAGCCATGCATCGCCACGGGGCGCGCTGCGCTGTTCAGATCCAGCACCCGGGACGTCAAGCCGCGTGGCCGCGCAAGGGACTGATGTCGGCCAGTGACCAGGTGGTGGACATCCCCGGATCAGCCGGACATGAAGTTGTCTATGCCGAGGACATCGCGCACGGCAAGTCGATCCGCGCGATGACGATCGAGGAGATCTACGATCTGGTCGAGAAGTTCGCCGAGGGTGCCTGGCGCGTGCAACAGGCCGGATTCGATTGCATCGAACTGCACGGCGCGCACGGCTACCTCATTGCGCAATTTATGAGCCCGTATGTGAACAGACGGAATGACCGGTTCGGCGGCAGCTTCATCAACCGCATGCGGTTCGTGCTCGAGATCATCAGCCGCATCCGCCGCAAATGCGGCCGCGAGTTTCCCGTCGGGCTGCGATATTCGGGCGAGGAGTGGGTACCCGGCGGACGCACCATCGACGAAAGTGTCAAAGTGGCGCAGTTGGTCGAAGAAGCGGGGGCGGCGTTCGTCGACATCAGTGCCGGCATCTTCGAGGCGCCGGCAGCCGTCATGGACCCGATGTACTATCCGCAGGGTTGGAACACTTACGCGGCCGCGGAAGTGAAACGCCACGTGAAGATTCCGGTCATCACCAGCCACACGTTGCGCGACCCGGACTACTGCGAACGGATCCTCGCGGAGTCCCAGGCCGACCTGGTTGGTCTGTCGCGACAGATGATCGCCGACCCGTATTGGGCCAACAAGGCGTTCGCCCGCAAACCGGCGGAAATTCGCAAGTGCATCTCCTGCCTCGTCGGCTGCTGGCAGGAGTCATTGATGATCAAACGGCACATGCGGTGCGCCATCAATCCGGCTGTCGGGGATGAGCGTTTCGTACACATCGCCCCCGCCCCCGTCCCGCGGCGACTCGCCGTCGTGGGCGGCGGACCAGCGGGCCTCGAGGCGGCACGCATTGCCCGGCTCCGCGGACACCGCGTGACCCTCTTCGAGAAGACCGGCGAATTGGGGGGGGCCATCCTCCACTGCTGCTCAGCCCCCGGAAAACAGAAGATGCGCTGGTACGCGGACTGGTTGCGGCATCAGACCCACAAGCTCGGCACCGAAGTGTGCCTGAACGCGGCGCTGCGAGTGGAGGACCTGACGGGATTCGACGCGGTCGTTCTGGCAACGGGCAGCATCGTGGCGCGCCCGGACATCCCCGGTATCGACCTGCCATTGGTCGGCACCTATGAGGATATCCTGCGGTGCGACATGGAGCACTGCGAGTTCTTTCCCGGCAACAAGCCGCGTTCGCTCGAGACGGGAGAACATGTGGTCGTGTGGGGTGACCATTTCGCAGCCGTTGATGCCGCCGAGAAGCTGGCCGTCGAGGGCAAGCGCGTGACCGTTGTGACAGAGAGCAATGAGTTCGCGGCCTGGATGGAACCGTGTCATCGCGACGTCATGCTCAAACGTTTCGCCGGCCGCAACGGGGAGGGGCTTCCGGAGCGGCCCTTTGCGAATCCGGTGACGGTCATATCGCGGACCACGGTCTCGCAGATTGGCTCCGACGGAACGGTCGTGCTGCTCAACGATCAGTTTCAGAAGTCGCAGTTGCAGGTCCAGAACGTCGTGCTGGCGAACGTGCTTCCCGACCGATCGCTGTACGATTCGCTCCTGGAAGCGGGCGTCGCGGTAACGCAGATCGGAGACGCGCGCCAAGTGAGGAATCTAAGGGCCGCCGTCACGGAGGGAGCGAACGCGGGCCTGACCATCGATCAGGACCTGGCGCTGAACGCCAACCGCGCGCTGATCTCGCAGTTGCCCACGGAGGTTGCGCGCTGAAGGTACCTGTTCCGGGTCAGGGCTGCCGCCGGGCCAGCGCTTTGCGCACGACGGCGCGAAGCTTGTCGAGTCCGGTTTGCGCCACCTGCAGGGCGTCCTGTTCCCAATACTGGCGATTGAACAGTTCCAAGGACAGCGCACCGCGGAATCCATTGCGATGCAGGTCCCCAAGGATCTGGTCGTAGGGGGCAACGCCGTCACCGGGATACACGCGATGCGCGTCGGTCAATTCCTCGCGTTTCGGTTCGGCCGGATAGTCGTTGACGTGGAACACGTGCATCGCGGAGCCGGCGAGCACCTTCAGCCCTTCGAAACCGCTGCCGCCCCGAAAGAGATGATAGACGTCCAGGAGCAGACACGCGTCGGGATGGTCGGCTTGGATGGCCACGAACGCCGCCTCGCTCATCCGGCTGAGCGACAGCGACGAGCCCCAGATTTCCAGATGAGGGAGGACTCCGGCCTGCCGGCCCAGTTCCAGTACCTCGCGGTATCGCGCCGCTACCTTGTGCAAATCCACGCCGGCGGTGCGATTGATGCCGGCGGGTGCAGCTGCGATTCGTTTCCCGCCGATAGCGGCGACGAGTTCCATATCGCGTTTCAATTCGTCCGTGCCTTTGGCACGTTGTCCGTCATCATCCACGGCCCAGGAGGCGAAGCCGATTGCACCCTCAACCGTCAGTCCCAGATTCGCAATCTGCCGGCCGAGGTCCTGCGCCGAATTGCCGGCATCCAGGTACTGACGCAGATTCCGTACCCAGGGCTCAATCCCGGAATAGCCGGCCTTGGCCGCAATCTCCGCTTCCTGCAGCGGATTCAGCTTCTGGCCCATGATCGTGGCCGCGTTCAGGCAATATCGGAAAGGCTCCGCGGATGCCGCAGCCACTGCTTCCGCAGAGGCCGAGGATGCCAGTCGCCCGGTCAGGCCCGCAGCAACACAGGCGGACGTGGCGAGCAGGTCGCGGCGAGAAACGTTGGTTGCCATAGAGGTCCCTTGTGTCTTGTTACAACGATCGGATCCAGATGTTGCGGAATCGTACGGGGCAGTGATGCGCGCCAAATGACAGGGGCGCTCGCGGTTTCACGTTGTCGTAACCGGCCAGGCCGCCGTGAGGCGAATGACCGTAGATCACCTGATTCAGGTGGACCAGTACGCCGTTGTGCAGCATCGTCAACCGGGCGGGGGAATCCACCTTTCCCGCGCTGTCGTACTTCGGCGCGGTGAACAGAATATCGTAAGACTGCCATTCGCCCGGTTTGCGGGAGGCGTTGACCAGTGGGGGCGTCTGGGCGTAGACGGCGGCCGCTTGCCCGTCGGGGTAGATCTTCGTGTCGTACGAATCGAAGATCTGCACTTCAATCTCCCCCAACAGCATCACGCCGTTGTTGCCTCGATTCCACACGCTTTCCTCCTGTTTCGCGGGTATCTGAAACTCGAGATGCAACTGGCAATCGCCAAACTCCTGCTTGGTGGCCAGCGGTCCTTCCGTGGCAACCAGGCAGCCGTCCTCCACCTTCCATTGCGTCGGTTGCCACTGTTCCAGGCTCTGGCCTCCGAACAGCACGATCGCGTCGGCGGGAGCGGGCGCGGCACAATGTTCCGGCGGGTCCCCCGGCGCGACCTTCGGTGGCACGGGCCGGTCGGGATCGTGTACGTGAAACCCGGACCACGGCTGAACCGGCGTATCCTTGTAACCAAAAACTCCCGAACCGTCCTGAGCTTCAACGAGCGCGTGTTGTTGGGCCAGAACTGCCGAGGGAACCAGCAACGTAAGTGCAGAGAGGATGGCAATTAGTCTCATGGTCTACTCCTGGATGTTGGGCTACTCGAGCCGGGCGGGCAGGGATGATTCGAGCAGGAATACCGTCAGAGAGCGTGCCCCGTGCGCGCCGATCACGAGCGACTGTTCGATGTCCGCCGTCTTGGAGGGGCCGGAGAGAAACAGGCCGAAGCCCGGCTTGTCGAAACGGATCCGCTGGTACGCTTGATGCATGTTGCTGACGATTTCGCGGGCGGGAACCACGAGCACCAGGTGTTGCGTGAGGAAATAGAGCACGCGGTGTTTGAGCACCTCGTCGGTCAACCAGACCGCGCCGTTTTCGGCCACCGCGAATTCGCCGGGCGCGACAAAGAAGTCGACGTCTTCGCCGGCGTGCGGGTCGTCCATCTCCCGCACGGTGACATTCGCGCGCTCGATGCCGGACAAGAGGCTGCAGACGCGGCGTGCTCCCCGAAAGGTGTCGATCTTGGCGAGTTCCGCGTTTAACTCCGGCAGGTCGCGCACCACGACTGCGCGGCCCCCCACGGCCGCCAGTACCTCCGCGAATTGCTGTCGCGGATGCTCGTATTCCGTCCACGGCCCTGCCAGGTCCGGCAACGCGACCGGATCCAGCAGTGTTCGCTGCAGTTCAGCCAGAACCACTTGTTTACTGTTGGCGGCCATCGTTCTGTTTCAATTGCTGGCGATAAAGTTCACGGAAACTACGGCGCGGAAACGCGGGCACCTCACGGTGTTTGCCCCAGGCGTTCAGGCGATGGTATAGCGTCCAGCGCGGCATCCACGGCATGAAGGTGCGGGCGAGTTTCCCGGCGAGCGTATACAGCCACGTGTTGCGCAGCACCCAGCTTCCCAGCTTCATCGAGATGCGTTTCGTCCACGGGATGGCTTTCTGATGAGCGAGATCTCCGCGCCACGAAAGGAGCATGCCGTGCAGCGGGATCTTGGCTGGGCAGACGTCGGTGCAGGATCCGCAGAGACTGCACGCATACGGCAAGCTGTAGTACTTTCTCGGATCCCGCAGCGGCGCCAACACGGAACCAATCGGTCCGGGGATCACGGCGTGATAACTGTGGCCCCCGCTGCGCCGGAAGACGGGGCAGGTGTTGAGGCACGCCCCACAGCGAATGCACTTCAGCGAACTGCGGTAGACCGGGTCCGCGCGGAACCGGCTGCGTCCGTTGTCCACCAGTACGATGTGCAGTTCGCCGCCGGGTATCGGGCCGTGGAAATGCGAGGTGTAGGTCGTTATCGGTTGCCCGGTAGCGGAGCGGGCCAGAAGCCGCGTGAAAACGCCCAGATCCTGCATACGCGGCACGAGCTTCTCGATGCCCAGGCACGCAATGTGCAAACGCGGGAGCGACACGCCCAGATCGGCATTGCCTTCATTGGTGCAGACCACGATGCCGCCGGTTTCCGCGACGGCGAAGTTCACGCCCGTGATGCCGGCTTCCGCGTTCAGAAACTTGTTGCGGAGATGCCCGCGCGCGGCCTCCGTGAGGTAGGCCGGATCGGTGGCTCCGCGCTCGGTGCCCAGCCGTTCATGGAACAGAGCCCCGACTTCTTCCTTCTTGATGTGTATCGCCGGCAGCACGATGTGGCTGGGCGGCTCGTGCCGGAACTGGACGATGCGTTCGCCCAGGTCGGTATCGACGACTTCGATCCCCTGTTGTTCCAGCACGGGATTCAGGTGGCATTCTTCCGTGAGCATCGACTTGCTCTTGACGACCTTGCGCACGCCATGCTGTTGCAGGATCTGCAGGACGATACGGTTGTGTTCCTCCGCGTCCCGAGCCCAGTGCACGATCGCTCCATGCCGCGTGGCGTTGCGCTCGAATTGTTCGAGGTACTCCCCCAGACGGCTGAGCAGATGGAGCTTGATTTGCGAAGCCAGCTCGCGCAATTGTTCCCACTCAGGAACGGCTGCGGCGGCCTTGTCCCTCTTGGCCCGCACAAACCAGAGCGCTCGATCGTGCCAATGCATGCGGTCTTCGTTGGCGACGAAGTCGGCGGCTTCGAGCGGATGGCTGCGAACGGCAGTACCCATGGTCAACTCGATTTCCGGTAGGAGTGTCAGGTGAGTGGTTGGCCCGCGAAAATCTGCGCCACGTGCATGACGCGCAGGGGCAGCTTGTGGCGACGAATCAGACATTGCATGTGCATCAGGCAGGACATGTCTGCTGCCGTGATGACCTCCGTGCCGGCCCGCTGATGATCGCGCAGACGATCCATTCCCATCATGCTCGAGATGGCCTCCTCGTTCACGGCAAAGGTGCCGCCGAATCCGCAACACTCGTCGCTGCGCTCCAACTCCGTCAACTGGATGCCGTCGAGCGTGGACAGCAGCTGCCGGACCTTGTTGAAGCGAGGAATCATCAGCTCGCTGGATGCTCCAAGCCGCAGTTCCCGGTGACCGTGGCAGCTGTTGTGGAGCCCCACGCGGTGCGGGAATCGCCCTTCGATCCGATCAACCTGCAGTACGTCGACGAGGAACTCGCACAACTCGAACGTGCGCTGCTTCAGTTCCTCGAATCCCGGCATGCCGGCCAGGTATTCGTCGTAGTGGTGGCGCACCATCGACACGCAACTGCCGGACGGGCAGACGACGTAGCGATAGTCACGGAAGATCTTCAGAAACTTGACCGCCAACGGCCGCGTGTCCTCGCGGCAACCGGTGTTGGCCATCGGCTGACCGCAACATGTCTGCTCCACGGGGAAGTCCACGGTGACTCCGTGCTGCTCGAGCACTGCCACCGTAGCCAGTCCTACTTCGGGATAGAGCTGATCGATATAACAGGGGATGAAGAGCCCCACCTGGATCGGACGGCCGTTCATGGATGGAGGACCTGGGGGAGGTTCAAGTGGAAGGTCCGACGCGTTTGCCAATGCCGCGCGTCCCGTGGCACACCCGCGCCTTGACGTCGGCTCGCAGGATGCTTCAGGACCGCGACGGACGACGGCAGTTGCGCCCGGAGTTCGCGTTGCTGTAGTATAACCAATGACGTGACGGAAAAGGGAAGTGCTCCGCTATTCCTCAACGGGAGTGATAAGTCATGTTCGGCAAGTGCCGTTTCCACGCCGCTGTGTGCGCTTTGCTGTTCTTCGGTCCCCTGATCTGTGCGGCCGCCGAGGTCGCGGCGGATGCGCGGGAGGTGCGCGTGCTCGTGGCGTACTTCTCGCTTCGAGGTACCACGCAGCGCATGGCCGAAGCCGTGGCTGCGGGCGCCAAAGCGGTGCCGGACACGGTGGTGGTTGTGAAGGAAGTGCAGCAAGTCACCAAGGAGGACTTGGTGGCCGCGGACGGAATCGTCTTGGGCGGTCCCACGTATTTCGCCAATATCCCGGGCGACATGAAGGCCGTGATCGATGGCTGGTCGTGGAAGATGAAGGTGGACTTCACGGACAAGGTCGGCGGCGCGTTCGCCACGGGTGGCGGCCATACGGGCGGCAAGGAGCACGTGGTGGTTTCCTTGCTGTTGTTTCTGATCAACAACCGCATGATCGTCGCCGGGCCCTTGTATGAGGACGAGCAGGGTGAGGACCGCTGGGCGGAAATCGGCGCGTCGGCAGCGACGGGTCCCAGTGATCCTGGGCTGTCCTCCGTGGAGATCGACGCGGCGCAGCGTGTCGGTGATCGAGTCGCGCGACTTGCCAGGAAAATCCGGCGCTAGCTCTTGCCGAGGAAGTGCGGCGGAGTGACCACCGTAGCGCGGGCTTCAGCCCGCGTGTGGTGTAACGGCGGCTGAAGCCACCGCTACCGGGGAAGTGCAATCCGGGCTGAAGGCCGCGTGTGGTGCAACGGCGGCTGAAGCCACCGCTACCGGGGAAATGTAATCGGAGCTGAAGGCCGCGGTACGGCGAAGGCCTCTTGGGATTCGCCCTGGCGCCGATGACGGGTGGATCAGAATCCGAGGCCCCAGCCGGTCAGTTCGGCGGTGGCCACCGTTCCGTCCGTGATGCGGAACATGCCGGGGAACCGCTGTTCCCAACCTTGATTTCCTGCCGGGCAGTACTGTCGACCGTTGCCTTCAATGGCCGCGATGGTGGGGATGCGGGCAGCGAGACTGGCGGAATGCAGGAACGAGGCGCCGACGCAGGTCAGATCCTGCACGCAGAGAAACAGCTGATACTTCTGGGCCGCGGCACCCATGAGCAATGCCTCGCTGTGCCCTTTGCAGGCTTTCAAAGCCACGCCGGAATAGCCTTGCTGCCGAGCCAATTGCAGGCTCTCGAAATCGACGAGTGACTCGTCGATCACCACCGGCTTGATCTTGGCGGCCGCGTGCATGCGGTTCTCCGGAAAGGCACGCAAGTCGCGATGCGTGGGCTGTTCAATATAGTGCGTGCGTGCCAACGCCGGCGGCGATTGTTCCTGGAGCCGTGCCAGAAAATCCAGCACGTACTGCACGTTGGGGCACTTCTCGTTGAAGTCGAGCGAGTAGTTCCAGTCCTGGCAGCCGCGGCGCGACTGCGCCTCGCACGCCACTCGTTCCACGGCCACCACGCGCGCGACATCCCATTCCAGGTCGTCGCCGGCCAACTTGATCTTCAGATGGGTGAGGCCGTTGAACGGGATCCACTCCGCCAACGTTTCGGGCAAGCCGTCGCCGATCGGCCGTGTTACGTCCGCGGCGCTCAGTGGATCCAGTGCTCCCACCAGATGGTACAGCGGCATGCGCGGCTTGGGTTCGCGCAAGGTGTACTGGTCGAGGTATTCGCCGGCAAACTCGGGCGCGAGATACGCAGCCAGGTCGGTGGCCACGAACTCCTGGCCCAACAACTGGTAACTGTTGGCACCGAGCGCTCGGCCATAGGCATCGTACAACGCGGCTTCGGTGGGGCTGGCCGCAACCAACTGCGCCAAACGCGGCAGCGGTTCTGCCAGGTTGAGTTCGCGTGTCACGGCGGCAGTCGAGGCCGCGTGCTGGTCGGCGAGCGCGTGGGTGATTTCCAGCGGATGGCCGCTGTCTCGATACAACCGCGCGGCTTCGGCACAGCGTGCGGCGAAGTCGATCATGGCTGCCAAGGTCCGGTCCGTCTCGACCGTGCGACTGGGCCAGGCCCACACGTTGCCCATCGGCATCGATCCGCGCCCGCGCCCGCGCCGCCCGTCGCGCGTCTCGACTTCGATTTCCACGTCGAACAAGACGACGTCGGTGACGACACGTCCGCCGAATTTGATGGGCGCGCGGTATTCAATCCGCTGCTGGAACGTGCGGACATCCCGTACGAAGACATCGGTGGGACGACTCATGGGGAGTGGGCTCGCTGGTGGTGAGGGAGAGGTTCAGCCGCGTGCACGGCTGATTCTACTCCCGGCGGCCGTCCGTTGTCACGTCTGGTCAGCCTTTCACACCAGGCCCTTCCGCACGGCCCAGATCGCAGCCTGTGTCCGGTCGGAGACACCGATCTTCAGCAGGATATGCTGCACGTGTTCCTTGACCGTTTCGTAGCTGATTTCCAGAGCCTGGGCGATTTGCTTGTTGGTGTGTCCGTCCGCGAGACGCACCAGGATCTCGCTTTCGCGATGAGTCAGCGGAGTTTCCACATCGAGGCTGGGTCGAGGCGCGGCCAGGTTCCCCGTGACGCGCCGTAGCGAGTCGCGTGTCCAGACCGGCTTTCCTGCCGCCACGTCGCGGATGGTTTGCACGACGGTCTCGAGGCGGGCTCCTTTCAGCAGATAACCCGCGGCGCCCAGGGCCACTGCCCGGGCAACAAATGCCGGATTGTCGTGCGCGGAAAAGAACAGCACGGAAACGTCAGGGTATTCGCTGCGCAATCGAGGAAGCACGCTCAACCCATCCTCGCGCGGCAGAACGACTTCCAGAAGCACTACGCGAGGCGCCGACTCCCCCACCAGCGACACCACTTGGTCGCCGCTCGTTGCCTCTGCCACCACGACAATGTCTGTGTCCTTCAATGCTTCGCGCAGCCCCTGACGCACGACTTCATGGTCGTCTGCGATCAACAATCTGATTGCCATGGGATCGACCTTGTGCGTTTGTCGACACGAAACTCAGAACTCCCCGCAATATGGCATACCGGCGCCAACCTCGGTATCCCCCCTGGGGCGGAAGTCCGCCGACGCGGGTCGGTGAGGTGACGGGGGCCGTCCATGTTTTCATCCATGTTTTCAGGGCCCGTTCCGCCCTGGCAGCGAACCGTCAACGCCGATCGATGCGCCGGTCCCTCACGGACCCGTGACCGTTCACAGGGAGGAGACTCCGCATGGCGATCAGGCGGCCCGCCTGTCCGTCCCGCGGTCGCGTGATCTACAATCAGAAACAACGAGGCGTATTACCCGCGGCGGCAACGCGGGGCGGTTTGGTTTGGGGATACATGCTCCTTGGATCGAGGCGGGTAACCGACCAATGATTGCGCTGACCAGCGAGCCAATTCGCTTGGAGGAAGTCCGGCAGCAGGCAACCTCGACGCTTGCCGGTGCCGAGGTGCTGTTTCTGGGAACGACGAGGGAGCAGACGCAGGGCCGCCAGACGACCGCACTGTACTATGAATGCTACGAGGAAATGGCTCGAGCCAAATTGGCGGAATTGGAAGCGACCGCCCGTCGCCGCTGGCCCGTCTTGCAGTGTGCGATTGTGCACCGGCTGGGCAAGTTGTTGCCGGGGGAGGTCAGCGTGGTGATCGCAGTGAGTTGTCCGCATCGACACGAGGCATTCGAGGCCGCAGAGTGGATCATTGACACGCTCAAGGAAACCGTTCCAATCTGGAAGCAAGAGATGTGGGCCGACGGCACCTCGGAGTGGGTCCATCCCGGCCTGCCACCTGCCTGAGGAACTTACGCGACCCTACGAGCCCATGCAGCACAGCGAAGCCAGCGGCGCCATTTGTGGTCCACTTCTCGACCCGTTTGGACGCGTTCACACGAGCCTGCGTGTCGGAGTCACCGACCGCTGCAACATTCGCTGCTCGTATTGCATGCCGTTGCATGCGCGGTTCCGTCCGCGTCACGAGATATTGACATTCGAGGAAATCGAGCGTTTCGTGCGCGTCGTAGCCCGACTGGGCGTCAACCGCGTGCGTCTCACGGGTGGCGAGCCCCTCGTCCGCCACGAACTGCCGGAACTGGTTCGCAAGCTGGCCGCCATACCGGGGATTGTTGACTTGGCGATGACGACAAACGGAATTCTGCTGCCAGAGCATGCGCGGAAACTCAAGGAAGCGGGACTGCAGCGGCTGAACATCAGCCTGGATGCCTTGGGAGAAGCGGCGTTTCGGCAGATCGCGCGGCGCGAGAACGTGCAGCGGGTGGTTGCGGGAATTCTGGCTGCGAAGGAGTGTGGCTTTCGCGCGATTCGGCTGAACACGGTGGCGTTGCGCGGCGTAACGGAGCCCGAGGTGATTCCGCTGGCGCGCTTTGCGCGCGAGCATGACTTTGAGCTGCGGTTCATCGAGTTCATGCCGCTGGACGGTGACGAAAACTGGCGCGAACATCAGGTGCTATCGGGAGAAGAGATTCGGGCCATGCTGAGCCGGGAATACGGGGAGCTGATCCCGGCCTCGCGGGCCGATCCTTCCCAACCGGCGGTGGACTACGAATTCCCGGATGGTGTCGGCCGCGTGGGCTTCATCAGTTCCGTAACCGAGCCCTTCTGCGGCGATTGCAGTCGCCTGCGACTGACAGCGGAAGGAAAAGTGAGAAACTGCCTGTTCGCCACATCGGACTGGGACGTCCGCGAACTGCTGCGCAGCGGCGCCGGCGACGCGGAGATCGCACAGCAAGTCCGTGCGTGCGTTGCCGCCAAGAAGGCTGGCCACGGCGTCGATTCCCCTTTGTACCTCATTCGCCCCAATCGATCGATGTACCAGATTGGCGGCTGAGGCTTGAGCGAGTGGCACTGTCGATGACTGCTCCGAACCCCCGCATCTATCTGGATAACGCCGCCACCAGCTGGCCCAAGCCGGAGACCGTCTATCGGGCCGTGGATCACTATCAACGCGCACTCGGAGCCGCTGCTGGTCGCAGCCATTATCGCGAGGCGGCCGAAGCGGCGCGGCTGGTCGCCGAGACGCGACAACGCCTCGCGCGCCTGATCGGGGCTGCGTCCGGAGGTCACGTTGTCTTCGCAGCCAACGGGACCGATGCGATTAATCTGGCTTTGCAGGGCCTGTTGCGCGAACACGATCATGTGGTAACCACCGAGACGGAACACAATTCCGTGTTGCGGCCTCTGAGGCACCTGGAGAAGCACCGCCACATCGCCTTGACCGTGCTTCCGTGTGACCGCGAGGGAATCGTGGCTCCCGATGATGTGCGGCGGGCGATCGGTGCCCGCACGCGGCTGGTCGCCATGATCCACGCCTCCAACGTAACCGGGGCGCTGCAACCTGTGGCCGAAGTCGGGGCGATCGCAGCCACCTGCGGCGTGCCGCTCTTCGTGGATGCCGCGCAATCGGCCGGGCACGTGCCGATCGAGGCCGCCGCGTGGCATATCTCGATGTTGGCAGCGCCCGGACACAAGGGCCTCCTGGGACCCCTCGGCACCGGACTGCTTTATGTTGCTCCGGAACTGGCAGGGCAGTTGACGCCGATTCGACAGGGGGGAACGGGCACGCACAGCGAGAGCGACCAGCAGCCCAACGGCTATCCCGAAGGATACGAGCCTGGCAATGTCAACGTGCCCGGCATCGTGGGGCTCAACGCCGGCCTTCAATACCTTGACAACCAAGGCATCGAATCGCTGCGGCGCCACGAACAAGGCCTGACCGCGAGACTGTTGGAAGGCGTCTCATCCGTTCGCGGCGTGTCGGTGCTTGGTCCCAAGACGGCGGCCAAACGAGTGGGGGTCGTCAGCATCACCATCGATGGCTATGATCCCCAGGAGGTGGCCGCCATGCTGGATGCAACCCACTCGATTCAGGTGCGCAGCGGCCTGCACTGTGCGGCGCGCATTCACGCCGCGTTGGGTACACTGGACCGCGGCGGGGCGGTGCGGTTCAGTACCGGTCCATTCAACACGTTGGAACAGATCGACTTGACTGTTCGCTCGGTCGCTGAAATCGCCGCCATCCATCCTGCCTGACACGGACGAATCGATGACAAAGCAACCTTGGTACAGCGACGGCCTGCAATTCGAATGCACGCACTGCGGTGACTGCTGCACTGGCGCGCCGGGTTTCGTATGGACCAATAAAGAGGAGATCACTGCCCTGGCGGCGGCGATCAGGGAGCCCGATGTCGATCAGTTCGAGCGGCTCTACGTGCGGAAAGTTGGTGTGCGCAAGAGCCTTAAAGAACTCCCCAACGGTGACTGCGTGTTCTTTGACGCCCAGTCCCGCCAATGCCGAGCCTACGAGGCGCGACCGCGTCAATGCCGCACGTGGCCTTTCTGGAGTTCGAACCTCAACACGCCGACCAGCTGGCTCGAAACGGGCCGGGCCTGCCCTGGCTGCAATCACGGCCGCGTCTACTCGATCGGGGAAATCGAGGAGCTGCGAGGACAGGTTCGCGTCTGAGGCGCCGAACGCGGCCGGCGATCGCTCAAGTCCGGATAATGCACCAAAACTAGAAGAGCCACCACAGAGCCACAGAGAACACAGAGGTAAGCACAAAAGGCGGAATACACAGCTGGTCAGAGTCGATCCAATGATAATCGTCGCGAAACTCCTTGCCTTACTTGTCCTTTCTTCACCCTCTGTGCCTCCGTGGTGAATGATCCGGGCTAGCTACCATGAGCGCCAGCTCTTTTCAGGAGGTACGTTCAAGTTTGCCGTTTGGGAAGTCGATTATGGCTGGGACGGTTATAGCGGCCGACGCGTCGACACCGTTTCATTTCCATTAACCTTTGTGGCATAAAGACTTATTGAATCCCCCCCACATGAGCGATCGAGCTGTCGCGTAAGTGTTTGTGATTTATGGTTTTATGACGATCGTGAGCATGGGTTTAAAGCCGGCGAACGGCGATCTCGACGGGATTGTTGCCTCGGGAGAAATCGTTTGACCTTGACTCTAGTACTTGTGGCATTTACACTTGGAGCGCGCGTGGGTCACCGTCTGGGGCCCGGGTTCGTCCATCTGTTTTGCCCTACTGCCACAGGAGTCAAGTCGTGACCAAAAAAGAGATCGTCAAAACGATTTCCGAAGAGATTGGCATGACTCAGTTGAAGACGAAGGAAATCGTACAAAAGACTTTCGATGCGATCGTTGAGACTTTGGTGGACGAAGGGCGAATTGAGCTGCGCAACTTCGGCGTGTTTGAAGTGAAGAAGCGTGCGGCACGAAAGGCGCGCAATCCTCGGACGGGGCAGCGCGTGGACGTACCCGAGAAGTTCGTAGTGACGTTCAAACCGGGTAAGGAGATGGAAGAGAAGGTGCGGCAACTGGAGGCCCAGAAGCAGCAGGCGGCACGAGCTGCCGCTCCCGCCGGGTCTGCCGGCAGTGCCCTCCTGTCCGGCCGTGCGTCCGCAGCCGTCGATCATTCGTCATTGGGTGGATCGAGCGACCACAAATCTGAATCGGACCATATCACGTGATGTGATTTTCGCCGGGGGGCAAGGCAGGGTGCTGTGGATCCTCCGGCGACGATAGCAGCCTGTCATTGCCCGACGTTCGTCGAATTACCGGCAAATCAGTGTCGTATTGACTTAGGGGAGAAGGCTTTTCGAGAAAAGCCGTCAGACGTCAATCCGGCACCTTTTCACGGAGGAGTTACCAGAATGCGTCGGATACTGTGCACTCTGTTGCTGAGCATGATGCTTGGCACAGGTGCGGGGTGCATCATACCCGCCTACTCCGCCCTGCCGAACCGTCGCGCGCAAGAGTTGATCTATACGTCCGAGAACCTGCGCGCAATGCTGGACACCTGGGAGCGATTCTGGTTTCTGGATCAGCCAGATCACATGACTCCTCAGCGCATCCATGGTGGCGTGATCTAGCCGGGTTCGGTGGGCGTTCTGCAGTTGCGGGGCTGCGGTCGTGTGACCTTTGCACGTATCGTGTGAGGGGAACGGCCGCCGGGCTGCGATGAAAGGGCGTCCGACGTCGGTTCTTTCCGATCTGTTACAGGGCCATAACACCACACGGCGTGGCATGTTTCGGACACACCGCCGGAGACGCCGGGCAAATGGCAGGTCCTCGACTCTCCCCTCCTCCGTATTGGCGAGGGCCTGCTGCGATCCCTTGTCCCGGGGCGGTTATTGTCTGTCCCTGCTAACCGCGTTAGAGTAGTGGAGCCAAACGAGTTCTGCGCGCACGCCCTCTGTCGTCCGCGGCAGGGAATTCCGGCTGTGCACTGCGGCATGCGGCAGGTCGTCCGTCCGTCTGGCCGCCGCCACACGGCAAGGAGTGGTTGGCGCAAGTCCCACCAGTTGCCCGACTTTGTCACCACCCGACAGATTTGATTCGGTGACCGTTTCTCCACCCACCGTTGATTTGCGGGTCCAACTTGGGCGCCTGCAACTAACCAACCCGATCCTGGTTGCGTCGGGCACGTTCGGTTATGCGCGCGAAATGGAACGCCTGGTGGACCTCAGTCGTCTGGGCGGCATTCTGCCCAAGACGATCACCATGGAACCGCGACTGGGCAATCCTCCCTGGCGGACGGTCGAAACGGCTGCGGGGCTATTGAACTCCATCGGGTTGGACAACGACGGACTCGAAGCCTTCATCAGCCACCACCTGCCGTATCTGACAAGTCTGCGTACCGCAATCATCGTCAGTATCGCCGGCAGGACGGTGGACGACTTCGTCGCCATGGCGGAGAGGCTGGAGCGGGAATCTCGGATCGCCGGGCTGGAATTGAACATTTCCTGTCCCAACGTCAGCGGCGGAGTGGACTTCGGCACGGATGCCGGGTTATGCGAGCGTCTGGTGCGAAGTGTGCGGCAGGCTTGCCGCTTTCCGGTGATTGCCAAGCTCACGCCCAACGTGACGCGGATCACCGATATTGCCGCGGCAGCCGCCGCAGGTGGTGCGGACGCGGTTTCGTTGATCAACACCCTGCAAGGCATGGCGATTGACTGGCGGCGCCGACGACCGCTCTTGGGAAACGTGGTCGGGGGTTTGAGCGGCCCGGCCATCAAGCCTGTAGCGCTGCGCTGCGTTTATCAAGTGGCACGTGCCGTTCGTCTTCCGCTCATCGGCATCGGCGGCATAGCAAGTGTGGATGACGTGCTGGAGTTCATGGTGGCGGGGGCCACGGCCGTGCAAATCGGCACGGCGAATTACTACGATCCTACGGTCACGATGAAGATCCTGGATCGTCTGCCCGGCAGTCTGGCCGAAGCGGGAGTCGGTGCCGCGATGGATCTGGTGGGGACGCTGCAGCTTCCGCCGCCCGCTGCGCCGGGCAGGTCGCCTGCGACCCAAGAGAAGTGAGTTCAACGAGTCTGGTTTCCCGGTCACCTGGCAAACGGTATGGACTAGCCATGCGAGTTCTTTCGGGCATTCAACCTACGGGGCGTTTTCATTGGGGCAACTACTTCGGGGCCATCCGGCAGTACATTGCGCTGCAACACGAAGCGGAAGCGTACTACTTCGTGGCCAACCTGCACGCGCTGACGACCGTGCGGGATCCGGAGGTGCTCAGCCGTAGCACGCTGGATGCGGCGATCGACTTGCTGGCCCTGGGACTGGATCCGCAGCGGGCCACGCTGTTCATTCAATCGGATGTTCCCGAGGTCTCCGAATTGACTTGGTTGTTGATGACGGGAGCTCCGCTGGGGTTGCTCGAGCGCTGTCACGCTTACAAGGAAAAGAAAGCACACGGCCTCACGGCGGATGCAGGGCTGTTCACCTATCCGGTACTCATGGCGGCCGACATTCTCGCCTACGATGCCGACTTCGTGCCGGTGGGTGAGGATCAGGTGCAGCACATCGAAGTCTGCCGCGACTTGGCCGGCAGCTTCAATCATCAGTTTGGCGAGACCTTTGTTCTGCCACAGGCCCGAGTGATTCCCGCGGCCGCCAAAGTGCCTGGGCTGGACGGCGAGAAGATGTCCAAGAGCTACAACAACACGATCGAGATCTTTGAAGACGTCAAATCGATGCGCAAGAAGGTCATGCGCATCGTCACGGACTCACGCACGCCGGACCAGCCCAAGGACCCGCAGCAGGACCATCTCTTTCAGTTGTATTCCCTGTTTGCCGAACCGGCGGCCTGCGAGGAGATGGCGGCACTGTATCGGCGCGGCGGCTTCGGCTACGGAGAGGTCAAGAAGCGGCTGGCGGACGTTGCGGAGACGTACTTCGCATCGGCCCGGGAACGGCGCGCGGATCTGGCCAGTCATCCCGATTGCGTGCGGGACATCCTGGCTGACGGAGCGCGCCGGGCGCGCAGCAAGGCCGGTGAGGTCCTTGGCCGCGCACAACGCGCTTGCGGAGTGAAGGCCAATCGCGCTCGATGACGCGCGCGGCGATTGGCTCGGGGGACGCGGGCGGATCGCGGCATTACGAGGCGGCAGGAAACCATGAGACTCCTGGGAATCGGGACCGATATTGTCGAGTGCCTGCGCATCGCGCAGATGATCGAGCGGCACGGGGAGTTGTTCATTGCCCGGGTCTTCACGCAGCACGAGTTCGAGTACTGCAGCGCTCGCAAGGCAGCCACACAACACTACGCGGGGCGCTGGGCAGCCAAAGAGGCGGTGCTCAAGGCGTTGGGCACGGGGTGGATCCAGGGGATCGGTTGGCGCGATATCGAGGTGCGCAATGACGCCACCGGCAAGCCGCGCGTGGCCTTGGGGGGCGGGGCCCGCGAGGTCTGCGAACGGCTGGGCATTGTTGACCTGCAGGTGAGCATCTCCCATTGCCGTTCGCATGCCATGGCTTTCGCAATTGCGATGGGCAAGGAGGACGCTGAGGCAGCGGATCGAGATTCCTGACGCGGCGACGAACATGTCGGCACATGTTCCTGGCCCGAATCGTCCGGGTACCGCGGATCGGTCAAATGCGCGCGGAGTGCATCTCGTTTGGAGTCAGCCACGTGGCAATGGTGGCCAGGAGCGTCTGCCGGTCGATGGGCTTCGTCAGGTAGTCGTTGCAGCCCGCGTCGAGGCATTTCTGGCGATCTTCCGACATGGCGTGCGCGGTTATGGCAATGATGGGGTCCGTGTAACCGGCAGTTCGCAACTGGCGCACAGCGGCATATCCGTCCATCACGGGCATCTGCATGTCCATCAGGACCAGATCGAACGGCTCTCCGCGCGCCGCTGCGGCCAAGGCTTTTTCGCAGGCGGCTTGTCCGTTGTCGGCCAGCACCACAGCGGCCCCCGCCTTCTCGAGCAGGAAGGCAATCAGCCGTTGGTTGTCCGGGCCGTCCTCCGCCAGGAGAATGCGGCAGCTGAGCTGAATCTGTTCCCGGCCGCACCGCGTCGCGCGGCGCCTCATGCGCGACCCTTCCGCAGCCGTGTGGCTCAGCATTTGCACGCCGCTCAACGGACCGGCCGGAATCACCAGCCGGAAGACACTGCCGCGCCCGACCGTGCTTTGAACGGTGATGTCGCCGCCGAGTGCCTCGGCGAGCCGTTTGCTGATTGCCAGGCCCAGTCCCGTGCCGCCGAACTTCCGCGTGGTCGATGTGTCGGCTTGTTCAAAGGGGCGGAACAGCCGGCTGCACTGGTCGGGACTAATGCCGATACCCGAATCGGTCACCTGGAACTGAATACTCGCCGCGTCGGTGTCGCGCTCCAATAGCCGCAGCTCCAGCCGAACGCCGCCGTTGTCGGTGAATTTGATGGCATTGGAAACCAGGTTGTAGAGGATCTGTTGCAGGCGCGTCGGGTCCGTCCATATCGTTTCTGGAATTGGAGGCACGCATTCCGCCGTCAGGAAGAGCCCTTTGGTCTGGGCGTGTATCTGCATCAGAGAAATCGTGTTGTCCAGGATGGCGAAGGGGGAACACCGAGTTGGCTCCGCCCGAAGTTTGCCGGCTTCGATCTTCGAGAGATCAAGTACGTCGTTGACGATGGCCAACAGATGGTCGCCGTTGCGTCGGATGATCTCCAGGGCTTCTTGCTGGTTGAGTTCGAGCGGCGAATCGGCCAGGACATCGGCGTAGCCCAGGATGGCCGTGATGGGAGTGCGAATCTCGTGGCTCATGTTGGCCAGGAACTCGCTCTTGGCGCGCGTGGCCGACTCGGCCAACCGACTGGATTGCTCCAGCGCCGCGGCGTAGCACTTCAGTTCTTCATCGCGTTGTTTCTGTTCGGTAATGTCGTCCTTAATGGCAGCGTAATGCGTGATCTGCCCCCTCCCGTCCGTGACCGGCGATATCGTGGCCGCCTCCCAGTAGAGCGTTCCGTCCCTGCGGCGATTGTGAAACTCACCCCGCCAGTCCCTGCCTGAGGTAATGGTCTGCCAAAGCTCGGCATAGAATGCGTCGGACTGTTCACCCGACTCGAGAAAGGACGGACTTCTGCCGATGACTTCCTCGGCCGCGTAACCCGTGGTCGCCGTGAAACGCGGATTCACGTATTCGATCAGCCCGTTGCGGTCCGTAATGACCATGGCGCTCGAACTCTGCTCGACAGCTCGACTCAAGACGCGGAGCGTCGTTTCCGCGTGAATGCGTGCAACGCCCGCGCCGATCTGGGAGCCGATTGCTTCCAATGTGCGACGGGTGGGGAGGGGGAGGGTATCCAGGGTGCGCGAACCCACACTGATGCAGGCGATCACGCGGCCGTTGTGTTGAACCGGAAGGATGGCGACGGTACGCAAACCCTCAGCCAGGCAGCCCGACTCGAGTGAGAAGGGCAGTTCGGCGTATTGGCAATAGATCGGGTGACCTTGCAGCACCATCAGCGTGCGCGGCGAATCGGGGGCATAGTGCGCTGCATTGCGCAGAAATTCCATGGAGAGGCCGGTGTGGACGGCCAGGTCCAACCCCCGGTCCACGTTGAGCAGATAGATCGCACCGCAATCCAGCTGGGAACTGCTCAGTGCGGTATCCAGGCAATAGGTCAACGCTTCGCTGAGATCGGTGACGGCACCGAGTTTCGCTGCCAGGTCGCGCTGCGCCCGCAACACGAATTCGGCCCGCTCCACCTGGTGCGCGTTGTTGATGAGCAGTCTGCGCATCCAGACGATGCCGACGAGCCCGGTCAGCCACGTCACGGCCAGAGTCGTGAGGTTGCCGGCAATGGCTGCGTTCTGCCGGGCTACCAGCGACGTGATGGGCACTGTCACGCTGAATCCGCCCAGGACGCTGCCGACACGGTAGCCCTGGTGAGCGTGGCATTGCAGACACTGCTCGTTGGTGGTCAACGGCTGAATCAAGCGGAGATATGGCTGGCCTTCGATCTCGGTGAACTCGCTGGCCTCCGTGGTTCCGCTTTCGAAGTCCTCCAAGGCCGCACGTTCCCATGCGTCGGGAGGGTCCAGCGTGCCCAGAGGTTTCAGGCTCGTCAGGCGTCCGTGCACGCCGTAGAGATCGCGATAGCGCTCGTACACCTGCCGCACCATGCACGACGGGTCCATCAACCGCAGTCGCTGGCCCGACGCCGTCGTGAGGTCGCGGTCGGGAAGGCGGTCCGCACGCGGGCTGGTGGGTGTCTTGTCGTCCAGCGGCAAGTAGACGCCGCCGTAGGACGCGGCCCACGCCCGCAGCGCGTGGTCCTTGGCGCAAATCACCCGACCTTCCGCCACGGCAATCTCTCGTGTCTTGGCGGATTCCCGCCAGACGGTCCAGACAGCGGCCAGCACCGCCAACAGCGTCCAGGCTGCCGCCGCCACGCACGCGTGCGTCTTGTAGGTCGGACTTGCTTTGGTTTCAGCCATGGAGAAACGGCGCTTCCTGGCTCGATACAACCGCCGGAGTCTCGATGAGAAACGAGCGAGCCAACGGTCGATCCTGGTGATCCTGGTCCCGACACGACTTGCCTGCACAAGACTACGTCACGGCGAGCGAAAATGTCGGCGGCGGAGCCACCCGGACGACCGGGAATTGCGTTGGCGTCAAAGATGCGGATTCTGCCACCTGCAACATAGGTCCAGCCCAGAGGGCAAATGCCGGTAGTGCCAAAGGTGACGGATGACGACCGCCGTTCCGAGGCATCTCGCGAACGACACCGTACCGCGATCGCCCCAAGTCCTGCGCCACGGGGTTGTGCCGTCGGGTAGCTTTCCACGTACCACCCAGATCTGATAATTCTGATAAACTGAGTTCCGAGACTGCTTACGACCTTCAGGACCGAATGCAATCACTCTGTCTGGGCACCGGCCGTCACAGGGGGACGCAGCTGGTGAAAGCTACAGGACCCGCCATGATTTCGGAAATGTCGCCTCTGCGCCGATTGGCTTTGTACGTTATTGCCCTGGTCGTGGTCTGCGGCCTGCTCAGCCAGACAACGGCCTGGACGACGCGCGCCGCGTTGGCTCAAGGCTCCTCGACAGACTCCACCGCGACGGGAGCCGCCGATCCGGTGGGGGAAGCGGTCCAGACGCCATCGGGCAGCCGCGCGGATTCCGGCAAGCGCGAGGTCCCGCCCGCGCCCGGGGCCAAACGGCCGACCGGAGTTCCCGCCGTGGCACTCACTTTCTGGGATCTGTACCAGAAAGGCGGAATTCTCATGTACCCGATTACGCTGTTATCGTGCGTGGTCATCTGTTTCGGGTTCGAGCGGTTTTTTGGCCTGCGGCGCAGCTCCGTCTTGCCGCGCCGGTTGGTGAAGAGCCTGCGGCAACTGGCTTCGCATGCGGGTGGACTCGACCCGGCAGCAGCGCATAATCTCTGCGCCGGCTACCTGGCGTCGGGAGCCAACGTGATTCGCGCGATGCTGGCCAGCGTGGGACGTCCGGACGCCGAAATACGCCAGGCGGTGACAGCGGCGAATGAACGCGAGGCGTCGCGACTCTATTTCCACGTCCGCTGGTTGAACATGGCGATGAACGTAGCACCCATGCTGGGGCTGCTCGGCACTGTCCAGGGCATGATCATCGTGTTCATGGGTGTGTCTCATCTGCCACCGGGTGCGAACAAAGCCGAATACATGGCGGACGGGATCTATCTCAAGTTGATCTGCACCTTCGCCGGGTTGGTCGTGGCCATCCCCGCCGCCGTCTTGTCCTACCTGTTTGAAGCGCGCATCCAGTTGCTGCTCGGTGAGGTGGAGGATCTGGCCGTCGAATTGCTTCCCCACCTGAAGCGCTTTCACCGGCAACGCGCGGCTCAGCGTGGAGGAGCCTGACCATGGCGGTGAAGATCAAGAAGGGAATGGTTGCCTATCAGCTCCCCGTGACGCCGATGATCGATCTCGTCTTCAATCTGCTCCTCTTCTACATCATGGCCACCACGTTTGCCAGCGAAGAGCGGCAGTTGTCTGTCAACTTGCCGAGCGCCAGCGAGGCGCGCCCGCTGTCCGCGGCTCCCCGCGAACTCGTCATCGACGTGGACCGACAGGGAGCCTACTTCCTCGCGGGCAAAGCCGTGGAACTGGCCGATCTGCAGGAGTCACTCCGCAAGGCTGCAGTGGACAATCCCCTCGGCACGTCGGTGACGATCCGCGCGGACGAGCGGTGTTACTGGCGGGATGTTGTCGCGGCAGTGAATGCCTGCATCCGAGCCGGCGTCACCGATTACCGCGTGACGACCGGCGGACCGTCGCCGTGACCAACCGCCGTGACGAGCCGTTCAGAATTGAAAGTAGATGAACTGCGCGTGACGGGCGGACACGAAAGTCATGAGATACAGCAGCATGGCGATCACCAGGCCAATTCGCACTGGCGCGGCTTCCAGTACGCTTCGCAGCCGTGACTCGAACATGAGCTGATAGAGCCACACGGCTGCGACCAGCAGCCCCAACACCACGGGAACCTCGCAGATTCCCGGCGCGGCGCTGGCAATCCTGGTGGTGATCAGCCACGCCTGCTCCACGCTGCTGGCGCGAAAGAAGACCCACGTCCAGCAGACGAAATGGAACACCAGAACCACCTTGACCAGGCGCGGCAGAGCGCGCCAGGGAGCGAGTTTCTCCAACAGGTCATTCCCCAGGCGACCGACGGCATGCAGGAAGCCCCACACGACGAACGTCCAGTTCGCACCGTGCCACAGACCGCAAACGACCATCGTGATGATGATGTTGCGGTACATCCGCCAGGCACCGTGCCGGTTGCCGCCCAAGGGAATGTAGACGTAGTCGCGATACCAGGTGGAAAGGCTGATGTGCCAGCGACGCCAGAAGTCCTGCAGGCTGGACGAGGTATAGGGATTATTGAAGTTGATCATCAATTCAAATCCCATGGCCATGGCCAGACCGCGGGCCATGTCGCTGTAGGCGCTGAAGTCGAAGTAGATCTGCCAGGCAAAAGCGTAGGTGGCGAAGAGCAGCTCCCAGCCGCCAAAGCTGGCCGGGTCGCCGTACACATGGTCCACGTACAGGGCCAGGAAGTCAGCCAATGCGATCTTCTTGAACAGGCCGACGACGAACAGCGACAAGCCGTCAGCCACTCCGGACAGGGTGACCTGCCTCGGCGTGGCGAACTGCGGCAGCAAATGCGAGGCTCGTTCGATGGGGCCGGCCACGAGCTGCGGGAAGAACGAATGAAACGCGGCGTACCGGATAAGATTGTAGTCGGGCTGCAACTTGCCCAGGTACACATCGAGAGTGAAGGTCAACGACTGGAAGACAAAGAACGAGATCCCAACCGGCAGCACCACGTCCAGCACGGGACTCCGCGCAGCCCAGCCGAACTGATCGCTGAGCCAATTGAAGTTCGTTGTCAGGAATCCCGCGTACTTGAAGTACAACAACATTCCCAAATTGCCGGCCAGACTCAGGACCAAATAGAGCCGGCGCAGCCCCAGCTCCGTTCGCAATACGCGCTGCAGGCCCAGCGGCACAAGCGGCAGCAGCGCGGCAGTCACCAGCAACCACGTGGGCGGCCAACCTCGCCAGAGGATGAACCGACCGCCGGGCGGACCTGCCAGATACGTCACGGTGATGCTGGCCGCAATCGGCAGCAGGCACACGGGGTAGAGCCTCCAGCCCCGCTCACGTGGTCTCGTGATGAACCGGACCATGAAGTAGTCGGTGAACGTGGAGGCAATGATCAAGCACAAGTACACGGGATTCCACCAGCCGTAGAATAGATAGCTGGCCAGGAACAACCATCCCGCGCAATAGCGAGTGCGGCGCAGCAGGAGATACCCGGTGTAGACGATCGCAAAAAAGATCCCGAATTCCCAGGTGTGGAATAGCATGCCGCACAGCGCTTTCTTGCGTTCGGATGGAGATCCGTGGGCTGAATTCTGCAGACCGGTGGCTTAGCTGAGCTTCCAGGGGCTGCGCATGGGGCGTGCGAGCATCGCGTTTGCCTCATCGTCGCCCGGAAACTGCTCGCGCTCCGGATCCCACTTCAGCTTGCGGCCGCACTTGATGGCGATGTTGGCGAGATGGCACACCGTCGCGACCCGGTGGCCGATCTCCACGGGAAAATAGGGGTCCTTGCGGCTCTTGACGCAGTCCAGGAAGTCACGATGTTCGCCTCCCGGATTGGTGTAGAGGCGGACTTCGTTCGGGCCGATCTCGGACTTCAGTATCGCCTCCGAACTTGCCTCCAGCGGTCCGCGCCAACCGCGATTGCCGACCCAACCGTCGGTGCCGATGAACTTGATGCTCGGATTGCCCGGAACGCACGTCATCTCGACCCCATTGGCGTACTTGTAGGTGACGTTGTAGTCCTTGACTGTGTTGTAGAGTCCGCCTTCCCAGAAGGTCCCCGTCCCCTCGATTTCCACGGGGCCGCTGTGCTCCGTGTCGTTCGCCCACTGGGCCGTGTCGAACAAGTGAGTGCCCCAATCGCAGATGATGCCGCCCGAGTAGTCCCAGATCCAGCGGAAGTTGAAGTGCACGCGGTCCGGCGTGTACGGTGCGTACGGCGCCGGTCCCAACCACATCTCGTAGTCCAGTTCCGCCGGCACCGGCTGCGGCGTGGGGTCGCCCGGCCCTGGTGGTTGCTTGGGCAGAATCACCTCGATCCGCTGCAATTCGCCGATCCGACCATTGCGCACCAACTCGGCCATGCGATGATAGACCGGGACGGAGCGGTCTTCCGTGCTGGTCTGAAACACCTTGCCGTGATCGCGCACGGTCTTCACGAGGATCTTGCCCTCGTCAATGGTCAGCGTGGGCTTCTCACACTGCACGTCCTTGCCGGCCTTCACTGCCAGGACACTCATCAACACGTGCCAATGATCCGGTGTGGAGATCATGACTGCGTCGATGTCGGGGCGGGCCAGTACCTCGCGGAAATCCCGTGTCGCCGCGCAGTCCTGGTTGCCGTATTGCTCGTTAACTTTGGCCTGAGCTTCCGCCATATGTTTGGCATCCACGTCGCAGACCACGAGAATCCGCGCGTCGGGTTGCTGAAAATAATACCGCAGGTTCCAGTGGATGCCGTGGCTGCCGGTGCCGATGCATCCGACCGTGATCTTCTCGCTGGGGGCCACAGCACCGTCACGTCCCAAGACGGTCGCCGGGATAATCGTCGGCACGCTGAGCAGGGCACTGGCCGCTCCCACGCTGCTCCCCACAAACCGGCGGCGACTGATGCGATTCCTCATCGTTCTTCTCTCCCGATCATGTTGGCGGGCTCACGACGCCCCGAACACGCGTTGGCGCCGAATTCTCCAAAACAGAGATGGTGCGCTACTGAGGCCTTGAGGTCAACGGTTGGGCGTGCACCGATGCACGCGGCGCAACCATGGCCACGGTCAGTGTGCTCGCGGCCCCGAGCAAACCGCGGTATTGTACACGCTGGTAGTCGCCGCTGCAGACAGGAGAACGGAACTGGGGGTGAACGCTCACGGGCCAGTGAAGAGACAGGGATCGGCCCGTGTTTTCGGACAGCATTTGGTCCTGGCAGCAAACCGTCAACGCCGAAAAATGCACCAATCCCCCACTGACCCGTGAACGCTTGCAGCCGGGGATTGCCCCCGATTGCCGTGTGGATTGCTCGCGATGCGTTGCGGCTTCATCGGAATGGGCCGGTAACGATCACGGTCACAGGAGCGGTGTTTACGCCGAAAGACATGTACGCGTTTGGTAACGATCCGGCTAAGGTCGCGCGGTATCAGGCCTTTTGGAATTGGGCACCGGCCGCGCGGCCGCTCGTCGGTTTCTCCATCAAGAGCTGGTTTCCCTTGCAGGAATTCGCGGCGAGCGCCGCCTGGCAGACCTGCGAGTGGCTCACGCCCGACATGGTGGACGCGCAGCAGTTCCTGGCAGACCAGGAACGCTTGCTGCGGGAGGGCGAGGTCATCGACGACGACATACTGCGCGGAGCTTCGCCGTCACAAGCCGTTCCGTGGCTCGACGGAATGCTCGGCGCGGCGCTGCAGATCCTGCCCGGGAGCATTCTCGGTGTGGAGCGCACGCTGGCTTGGGAACAGCTGGAACAGTTGCGACTGGACGTGAACCACGTCTGGTTTCGGAAGTACATCGAGTTCATCGAGGCTCTTGTGCGACATGCGGCGGGACGCTATCCGGTAAGCCACAGCCCGCTCATCGGCCCCTCCGACATGGCGGCCGTGCTGCGGGGACACACGCAAAGTGTATTGGATCTGCTGGAAGCTCCCGACAAGATGGGGCACTTGCTGCAGAGATGCGGTGAGATCTTCGCCCAGGTTACCGAGGAAGCGTGGAAACACATACCACGTTTCTGCGGCGGCTACTTCGATGCCCAATACCAGCTCTGGTCGCCCGGTCCCCTTGTGCGTCTGCAGGAGGACGCCGCCGGAGTCTTCTCACCGAGGACCTACCGAAATCTTCTGCAACCCGTGGACCGCGCGGTGGCCGCCCGTTTTCCCAGTGCGTTCATTCACTTGCACAGCAACTCGATGTTCCTGTACGACGCGTTCCTCGAGCTGGAAGAGATCCGTTGCTTTCAGGTGAACTACGAGATCAGTTCCGGCGGCCCGCCCATCGCGGGCATGGTTCCGGCATTCCGGAAGATACAGGCAGCGCATCGACCGCTGCTGGTGCGTGGGTCCTTCACTCCCGATGAGCTGCGACTGCTGGTTGACGCGCTCGACCCGGCTGGATTGTATCTGTACATCATGGTCGGTTCGTTGGCCGAGGTGCAGACATTGCGGCCGATACTCGGAATGTAGGACCGGCCGCGCTCTTGCCCGAATGTGTGCCGACTTGTATGGTGCCCACATGCGCTACCACGGCACGGTAATTCGGCCACCGAGCGAGGCCGACAGTTACATTCTGCAGATCACGTACGGGTGCTCCCACAACCGGTGCACGTTTTGCGGTACTTATCGGGACAAACCGTTTCAGGTGCGCCCGGAAGCCGAAGTGTTGCAGGACATCACGGCGGCGGGACGCTTGCTTCCGGAGACGCGGCGGGTCTTCCTCGCGGATGGCAACGCCCTGGTCCTCAGCGCCGATCGGCTGCTCGCGATTCTGGCGGCTCTGGCTGCGGCCTTCCCGCGGCTGCAACGCGTGAGCGCTTACGCGAACGCACGAGACCTTCTCTCCAAGACGCCGTCAGACCTGTCTCAGTTGCGCGACGCCGGTCTGCGAGTCCTTTACCTGGGTTTGGAAAGCGGCAGCAACGCCGTGTTGCGCCATGTGCAGAAGGGCGCGACGGCGGAGGACATGATTGAGGCCGCGCAGCATGCGCATGCGGCCGACATGCGGATGTCGGTGATTGCCTTGCTGGGACTTGCCGGCCCCGCGCTGTCCGAGGAGCATGCGGAGGCCACGGGACGCGTGGTCAGCGCAATGGACCCGCGCTACCTGTCACTGCTGACCCTCATGCTCGTGCCGGGAACCTCCTTGCAAGAGCAGCACCAGACGGGTTCGTTTCAACTGCTGAGTCCCGAATCGCTGCTGCAGGAGATGCGGGGAGTGATCTGGCACCTGAACGATCTCTCCGGGTGTATCTTCCGGACGAACCACGCCTCCAATTACCTGCCGCTGGCCGGCACGCTTCCCAAGGACAAGAACCGCCTGTTGGCGACGCTCGACCAGGCACTGCAGCAGGGACGCTCAGCCTTGCGCCCCGAAGCCTGGCGAGCGCTCTAACCCAGATGATGCGCGAAGCCAGAAGAGCCACCACAGAGCCACAGAGAACACAGTGGAAAACACAAGAGGCGGAATTCACCGCCTGTCAGATTCAATCCAATCGTAATCGTTGCGAGACTACTTGCATTGCTTGTCGTTTCGTCACCCTCTGTGCCTCTGCTCCGAAAATACTGAGGCGTGAACACGCTTGATTCATACAACTCCCCCACCCCAGAATTAACGGGGGCACGCGCAGCCAGGAGGACGATGTGGGCACCGTACCCCGGATATGTGGTGCAGCAAGCATCGTCTCCGCTTACATCGTACCAATTTTCAGCATCCTGGGTGCCGCGTAGCGGCATGTGGGACTGTGGTGAATATTCCAGGTTAGCTCTCGGATGCGCGCTGCAGATGCACGGGAGTGTCGTAGTACACGGCACACTCTCCGGCGTCGGTGACTTGTGCCGCGACCAGCACGTTGGCGCAGCGACCGGCGCTGAGCCAACCGCCTTTGTCCATCAATACGACACCGCGCCGTTGCCGGTCGTCGAATGCCAGTCTCACGACCAGTTCCCCGGTAGCGGATACGATCTTCACCAGCTCACCGTCGCGGAACCCCTGAGCCGACTCCGGATGCACTCGGGCCACGGCCGGTCCCAGCTGTTGCTTTCGCCGCCACTGTGATCCTTGCGTCTTTTCCGTCGAGAACGCCATGGCCATCAGGGAATCGGGGGGAGCTGGTGTCAGGCTCTCAGGCGGAATCTGATGGATCAGGTTGACTCGACCCGTCGGCGTGGGAAACCGGCGATCGGCAAACAGCAGCTGCTGGGCGAGCGGGTTACGCACGGGGCCCCGCTGCAGGTCCTCCAGCGATGCGCCCTGGTGTGCGACGCGGCGCAGCAGCCGCGTCTTCCAGGTGGAGACATCCGCGGAAAACTCGTCCCCAAGCCCTACGCGCGGGGCCAGCGCCTGCACGATGTCGTAGTCCGACTTGACGCTGGCAGCCGCCGGCGCGACGGGACGCACGTCGGCCAGCCAATGATGGCCGTAGGAGCCGACCAGGTCATCCTCTTCCAACATCGTGGTCGTGGGCAGAACGACGTGAGCGCGGAGTGCGGAATCCGACAGAAACGAATCGACGACGACGGTCAGCTCCCGCGTTTCCAGCGCGCGCGCCACGGAGTGGGAATCCGGCAGCATGGCCACGGGATTGGCTGCGGTGACCCAGACCATGCGAACGGGAGGATCCGACGCATCCAGGATGCCTCTTCCCAGCAGCGGCTCTGGAATGGTGCGCGGGGCAACGGCCTCTCCGCGCACAAAGTCCAGATCGAAAGCGCCTCGCCGCCGATAGTAGAACGAAATCCCGCCCCCGGGAATCCCCAGGTTGCCGGAGATGGCCGCGAGCGCATCGAGGGCGCGGACGGTGGTCGCCCCGAACGTGCGCCGTTGCAGGCCCCAGCCTACGAGTATCGCCGACGGTCCCTCCGCGTAACTGGCCGCAAGCAGAGCGACGCGCCGTGGTGGAACATCAGCCAGGCGACTCCAGGCAGCCACGGTTCGCGACATTGCCAGCGACTCGAATTCGGCAAAGTGGTCACAGTAGGTGGCGGCCGCCGGGTCCGTGCAACCGTGCCCAAAGAGCCAACGGGCTACTCCCAGCGCGAGTGCGATATCGCCGCCGGGACGTGGCTGCAGGAACGTGTCGCAGGCGCCGACCGTGCGGTGATACACCGGATCGATCAGGAACACGCGTGTGCCGTTGTGTCGCGCTGCGCGCACGATGGGCAAGAGGTGGACACTGCTGGTGTAGAGGTTCTTGCCCCAGATCACGATGGTCTTGCTGTTCAGGAGATCAAAGATGTCGTGGCTGTCGCACTGGCCAAAGTCGGCCAACTGGGCCGCTTCGCCCGCGCCCGAGCAGATATCTCCTGACTTGATCGTCACGGGACCGAACCGTTCGAAGAAGTAGTCGGTGATGTGTTTCATGAGTCCCAGTGATCCGCCACACCGGTAGTGCAGGATCGCGGCTCCTCCCGATTCCGCCCGGATACGCAGCATCGTGTCGGCGATGAAGTCGAGTGCCTCGGGCCAGGACGTCGGAACCAACGCGGATCCCCGGCGAATGAGCGGGCTGGTCAGCCGTTCGGGATCGTAGTGTCGTTCGAGGAAGCGGCTGGTCCGATGGCACAAGAACCCGCGCGTGATCGGATGGTCCGGATCGCCCTGCAAACGCACGATACGATCATCATCGACTGTGGCAATGATGCCGCAGGCGTCGGGGCAGTCGCGATTACAGGCGGTTCGTCGTTGCTGGAGAGTCAATGGCAGGGGAATCCGTATTTCAGCGCGTGCATGACTACGGTCATGGAGACTGTCTGATCGGTTGAAGACAGTCACAGACTTGTCATACCTGCAGGGTCCCTTTCCGGCAACTAGGGGCGAAACTCCAGAATGTCGGAAGGGAAACCGGCGCGGGCCAGGACTTCGAACGCGCGACAGCGCGAAAAGGAATTCGATGACTTCCTCGGAAGGACGTTCGTTTCGCGTTTTCGCCCTTTCGCGTTTTCGCGCGAGACACCAGCAGGAGGCGGCCCAACAGCCATTTGAATCGCGAAAGCGCGACAGCGCGAAAGGGAACTCGATGACTTCCTCGGATGGGCGTTCGTTTCGCGTTTTCGCCCTTTCGCGTTTTCGCGCGAGACACCAGCAGGAGGCGGCCTAACAGCCGTTTGAATCGCGAAAGCGCGACAGCGCGAAAGGGAATCCGATGACTTCCTCGGATGGACGTTCGTTTCGCGTTTTCGCGCGAGACACCCGCAGGAGGCGGCGTAACAGCCATTTGAATCGCGAAAGCGCGACAGCGCGAAAGGGAATCCGGTGACTTCGCCGGATGGACATTCGTTTCGCGTTTTCGCCCTTTCGCGTTTTCGCGCGAGACACGAGCAGGAGGCGGCGTAACAGCCATTTGAATCGCGGAAGCGCGACAGCGCGAAAAGAAATTGGGATCATTGTTTCTTACCTTTGGCGAGGCGGTACACTGGATAGCCGTTCGCAAGACCCTGTTCTGCGGGGTCTACCGGATGACGATAAGGAGCGTGTGATGTTCTCTGATTGGACTTACGGGTTAGCAGGACTTGTACTTCTCGTGGTGTTAGTGCCCTACGTTCTGGGGCCTATCGTTGTCTTCTCCACGCTTCGCTTTCGCATTCCACCGACGATTGTGGTCGTGGACCCGCGCGAGTATCCCCTACCTGAGAGCGCCCGCGCGTACTTCGCCGAAGCCTTTCAATCGCTGACGGCGAACGGTTTCGAACTGATCGGGACCATGGGGCTGCCCGACTTGACACCCAACGCGCAGACGCTGTTTGCCCTGTACGCGAACCGGACAACAGAGGACATGGCCATGTCCGCCGTCATTGTGGGGCAGAGCGGCGTGGGCCCCGAACTGCGCACCAACTACGTGGAATTCGTTCGCCGGTTCGACGACGGAGTGGTTGTGCAGACCAACAATTCGCATGAACTGAGCGCCTTCAAGCGCCTGCCAGATGAGTACACGACCAAATTCTGGGAGATTCGGGACATCGCTCGGCTGTATCAGCTGCACAGGTTATTGGCTGACCGGTTTCGCCAACGCGGGAGGCCCGTGCTCCAGCTCTTCACCAACTTCGGTGGCAACGCGATTCAATATCTTTCCCAGGCCGTGTTGGAGGAAACGTTTCGCAGTCAAGTTACCACCGGCTACCTCGCGGAGACCGGCGGCGGCTTTCGCCCCACGGTCAAAGGCAGCCTCCTCATGACCTGGCAGGAGTTGTGGCCGGCAAAGGGGATTCGCCGCGCCCGTGAAAAGCAGCGAGCGGAGTCGCTCCTGGCTGAACTCGAACCTCGGCTGATGTCGTTGCGCTAGCATCTACGATTCCCGTTGATCAGAGGTGGCCTGCTCGTGTAATCTCCGCCTCCGAGCGGCACCCGGCGATGCTGGCCCGACGGCATGCTAGCTGCGCGAGACTGATCCCCCTTGTCGAAGCCGTGTGCAGCGGCGTTCCGGACAAATCTTGTGCATCGCGGGCCGGTTTTCCGATAAGCCACATATGGACACGGTCTGGCCCGCTACCGGTGCAGCTTCGATCGATTCCGCAAGCGTGCAGCGTCGCGACCTTGCCCGGGACATCGTGCTCGGAGGCGGCGGTTCGACGAGTGAGAATCTGGCAGCGACTGTCTGGCGGGTGGCAGCTGCCCGGCGCGAGCACCCGGCGATCTTGAGTTCCGGGAAGCCGATCACCTACGGTTGGATTCGGAATGCCGCGGCGAGGATCCGGGACTATCTCTTGCGCCGGCCGGATTTCCGTCCCGGCGCCCTGGTGGTACTGGCTCTCGAGAATTCGCCCGAGTACGTGGCCGCGTTCTACGGGGTGTTGTTGGCCGACGGCGTTGTGGTTCCCGTTTCACCTCGCGTGGAGCGCGAGCGCTGGCAACGGATCTACGAGTCATGCGAGCCGACGGTGGTATTGAGCCGCAAAGCCGACTTGCCTGCTGAAATGTTCCGGTCAACCGACTGCAGATCTTTGCTGCCACGTGACGGGGAGGACGTTCACGAGGAGCCTGACGGTGACGACGCGCCGGGAGCCGGCGTCGCTCGCGGCGGCCGCGACTTGGCAGTGGTGATGTTCACGTCCGGCTCGACGGGCGCACCCAAGGGAGTCATGTTGAGTCACCGGAATCTGCTGAGCAATACCCGGTCGATTCTTGGTTACCTGCCGATCACCGCCGATGATCGAGCGCTGATGGTGCTTCCGTTCTACCATGCGTTCGGTAACTCCGTGCTGCAGACGCACCTGCTCGCGGGTGCCACGCTGGTGTTGAACAGTTCGTTGGCAATTCCGGCGACCGTAGTCCAGGCGTTGCGCGAACATCGCATCACCAGTCTCTCCGGTGTTCCCGAGGTCTTCACTCTGTTGTTGCGTTACGCGACCTGGGACCGAGGCGAGATGCCCGACTTGCGGTACATGGCCGTAGCGGGCGGCGCGCTGCGTCCGGACCTGGCGGAACAGATGGCCCGGACTATTGCTCCAGCCGAGTTCTACGTCATGTACGGGCAGTCGGAGGCCACCGCGCGGCTGTCCTTTCTGCCGCCGGATGTCCGGCAGGCGCGTTGCGGTTCCATCGGCAAAGCGATACCGGGAGTGGGACTGCGGGTGGTCGATCAGCAAGGAGCTTCGGTGCGGCCGGGTCAGGTTGGCATGCTGCAGGCCCGCGGTGACAACATCATGCTGGGCTATTGGCGCGATCCCGAGGGTACCGCGTCCGTCTTGTCCGACGGTTGGCTGTCGTGTGGGGACCTGGCCACGGTGGACGAGGACGGTTTCATTTACCTGCGCGGCCGAGCCAGTCATCTCGTCAAGCTGCAGGGACACCGCGTGCACCCGGCGGAGATCGAGGACTTCGTGGCCGCTCGTTTTCCGGGATCGCAAGCGGTGGTGCTGCCGTACGTGGCCGACGAATTCACACGACTGGCGTTGTTTCTGGCGCCTTCCCCGGGTGTGCAGTGGAGCGCGCGTGATGTCCGCCAAGCTTGCGTGCGCGAACTGCCACACTACAAGATACCGCACCGCATCGAAATCCTGGACTGCCTGCCGCTGAACGGTGCGCTGAAAGTCGACCGGGGGGAGCTATCGCGCCGCCTCGGCTCGTCCCCTGACCGCCGCGAGAACGGATCATGAATTCAATCACACACATCGAGGCCCGGTTGTTAGCCTTTCTGCGGGACCGCCGGTATTGTGATCTCGAGATCACTGCAGAAACGGACCTGTTCGACGCAGGAGTTCTCGATTCGCTGATGTTGCTGGATCTGATACTGCACATCCAAGAAGTCTTCGGCGTAACGGCCGTTGCCGCGGATGTGACCAAGAAGAACTTCTGCAGTGCAGCCGCGCTGGCACGATGGGTAAGTGCTCGGGTAAACGGTTTCCACAAGGCGGCCTAGCAACATGAAATGGCCTCTTCAACAGCCACCGTTTCCGCGTTCCGACATGCCGCTCTACAACCGGTACTATCTCCATGCGCGCGGTGCGACCCGTGGTGATCCGACAATTGTCTGGGGGACCGACGTCGAATGGGAGGAACTCCAGAACTATCTTCGAAGGCTCAACGAGGGTGCGCGAGTTCTGTTGAGTCCCGTGCACGTGCTGTTGAAAGCCACCGCACACGCCGTGGTGCAACACCCGAGGTTCAACTGCCGTGTGGTCGGACGGCGCGTGTATGCCTACCATGAAATCAACCTGCGCCTGGCGTTCCGAGATCGCCGTCATGGCGACGTGAGAGTTGTGTTGCTGCGACGCGCGAATGAACTTTCGCTCGTGGACATCGCACAATCGGTCTGGTCAGTCGCGATCGAGCACGCCTCGGGGAATTGGGCCGGCGACCGCGACTGTCGACGGCTGCAGCGGCTACCCACCATCGTGTTCCACTGGGTATGGCGGCTCTACTCCTGGCTTGACACCCGGTTCCCCTTGCCGGCCCTGGGGCGTTTGGATGGCTTGCGCAGCGGAGCTGTCTTCGTCAATGATCTGTCGTTCCAGGGTGCTCCGCCGATGAGGTGCTACAAGCCCTCGCGCTTTCCCGACGAGAGTACAACCGTCAGCGTGACCTTGGGGCCGGTCGAGCACAAGGCACTCGTCCGGAACGGCGTCGTGACGGCAGGCAGGGTCGCGCCGTTAATCGTGCGTGCCGACCACCGCCTGGTCGATTCCTGCCAGTTGGCACAGTTCGTCGCCACGTTGCGGGAAGTCCTGCAGCACCCGGCCGCCCTCGATCGTCGGCAGTCTGGTGCTCACGGACCCAACGACATTTCTTCGACTCAGGCGCGCCGATTCGTGGAACGCGAACCAGGTGAGGCCGCCTGATGCGCACTTTCTCCCGCAAGTCACCTGTTGAGACGTGGCCACGCCTCGATGGCCTGCGGTTCCAGCCGGGACCTGCTGCGGGACTTGCTTTCCTGTTGTCTCGACTCGGCGGTTCCGGAGAGAAGTGCGTCCGCACCACGATGACTCGGCGTTCGTGGATCGGGCAGGTGCTGGTCGTGTCCACCGCGCTGCTGATTCGCACGGGCAACAGCGCCGAGCGTCTGGGGCGGAACGGGAAGATCCTGCTGGTGCGTGGCTTGTTCAACGTCTTTTCGTTGGGGTTGGACGACCTGGCCGCGCAGCTGAGCCGCCGGGGATACAATGCGGAAGTGGTGCCTGCCGGCCTGTCCTACACGGTCGTGGACGATGTCAGCCGCAAGTACGCGAACGGAGAATTGAAGGGGCCCTTGGTATTGATCGGCCACAGCCTCGGGGGAGATCTGTTGCCCGAACTGGCGAACCGCCTGGCAGCCCATCGGCGCACCGTGGAACTGTTGGTGATGATTGACTCGACGTTTCCTTCCGACTGCCCAGGCAACGTGCGACGTTGCGTGAATCTCTACCAGTCGAACTTCTCGCCCGAGTGGTTTCGCGTCTTTCGCGGAGTGCCGATCCGCGCCCAGGCGGCCACCACGGAAGTGGTCAATGTGGACATCCGCAGACTCACCAACCATCCGGACGCGGCACAGTTGGATCACTTCAATATCGAAGCGTCCCCCTGGATTCATCAGATGGTCATCGCTGAGGTCGTACGCGTCATGGAGCCACCGTCAGGCCAGGCCATCAAAGGGTCTCCATCGCCGGGCGTTCCGTCCGGGGCGCCACGGTATTGACCGCGTGGGCGCGTGGAATCCGTTCTTGGCAGGAACACCCTATGCAACGAGATATGCCGACAGCCATCGTAGCCGTGGTCGTGTCCGTGTATTGGCTGGCGGTCATGGCCATGGCGGCGCGCAGCTGGATTCGTTTTCGCGGCCCGGCAGGGCTCATTCCCAAGGTAAGCCGGGAACGCTGGATCTGGCTCCTCTGGATACCGGCTGTCATTGCCTGGATCATCCTGCCATGGCAGGCCTGGGATGACTCACAACAACCGGCAGAATTCGATAACTTCACAGGACTGTTACACATCAGCCGCTATGCCTTTGCCTTGCTGGCAATCACGGCCTTCGGTCTCACCGTTCACTGCTGGTTTGTCATGGGAGCCAACTGGTCACTGGCCGTCACACCGCGCAAGCAAACCTCGTTGGTGACCCGCGGGGCGTTTGGCGTGGTCCGCCACCCGATCTATGCACTCAGTCTGTTGCTGATGCTCACCACCGTGCTCACGGTGGCGAGCGGGCCGATCCTGCTCGTCGGCCTCATCCACACGGCGATGATCGTGGCGAAGACACTGAGCGAAGAACGGTACTTGCGCCAACTGCACGGGCCGGCTTACGACCGGTACTGTCAACAGACGGGTCGTTATCTTCCTGTGCGCTGGCTGCGCAGAACGAGATCCGCCGAGGGTCCCACGCTCTGAATTGCCGTGGCGCTGTCAGGACACCGGCCGCGGCGCTGAGCTCCGCGGCACCTCCGGCGAGCGGCGGGCGTGAGCCCGCTGTTTCTTTCTCTGGCAACCTTGCTTGCCTATTGCGACGCACGGAAACAGGGGCTCAGCGTCCGCCGTCGCGATTGTGTCATCCCAGGACGGGAAGTCAGCCTGCTTTGGCAGGATCGAGGAACACGACGATCGACGGGTTCCCCACGGGAGTGTATTGGCCGGTGAAGCGCAAGCCGCCCGTATTGCGATCCACTCGGAACACCGTGACATTGTCGCTGCGCTGATTGCAGCAGTACAGGAACCGGCCGGTCGGGTCGAAACTGAAACTGCGCGGATAATTCCCGCGGGTCCATTCCTCCGCCAGAAACGTCAGGTCTCCCTTCGCGCCGACCGAAAAGACGCTGATCGTGTCGTGTAATCGGTTGCCCGCGTACACGAAACGTCCGTCGGCCGACACCAGGATCTCCGAACAGAAATTGCTCCCCGCGAATCCCGTTGGCAGGGTGGAGACCGTCTGCCGAGCGGTCAGTTGTCCGGCGTGGGCGTCGTAGTCAAACAGTACGACGGTCGATCCTTCTTCCTGGAGGGAATAGAACCAGCGCCCGTTGGGGTGGAAATGAAAATGCCGCGGCCCGTCTCCGGGCGGCAGCGAAATCGCGGGCGGCGTGCCGGGAGCCAGTTTGCCGGCGGCTTCATCAAACCTCCAGACAAAGACCTGATCGAGCCCCAGGTCGGCGTGCAGCACGAAACGTCCCGCGGGATCAGCCTGAATCATGTGCGCGTGGGTGCGGTCGTGTCCACTGAATGCGTAACTGCCCGGCGGAGCGTTGACCGCCTTCGTGGGCCCGATCTTGCCGGAGTCACACCGAACGTCCGTGGCTGCACCCAGGCGGCCGTCGGGCAGAATCGGCAGCACGGCGACGGAGCCGCCAAAATAGTTGGCCACCAATACAAACCGTCCCGACGGATGAATGCTCACGTACGTGGGACCCGCGCCGCCGGATCCAACCGTGTTGAGCAACTCCAGTTCCCCGCTGCTCGAATTCACGGCAAAGGCGCTGACCGTTCCTTCCAGGTCCTCGCCAATGCGATCGGTTTCGTTGGCAGAGTAAAGGCGCGTTCCGGCGGCGTTCAAGGTCAGGCAGCTGGGGCTGGTACCCATCTCTACGACCTTGATAGGTGTCATCGCCCCAGTGGTGCGATTCACATGGAAGATATGGATACCCCGACCGTTGCCTGGCGGAAGATCGACTTGGGTCGGCAAGACGTCGCGCAGCGGAGAACTGAACGTACCCACGTAGGCGATAAGTGGCCCGGCGGCGTCGCGCGGTTGTGCCCCGAACAATCGATCCGAAAGCGGCACTACCGCCGCCAGCGAGGTGCAGGTTATCAGGAAGCATCGCCGGGATGGATCGCGTGGACTCATAGCCTTCCTGGTCGCAGGCATGTGCGGTGATGGGTCGGTACTCGACCTGGTTCCATGACTCGCAAGGGCAAGCAATGTTCTGCGGAGTGCTTCCCCACTCACAGCGTCCAACCTTGGCGGTACTCACGGCGTACAAAGGCGTTGGCCTCGGCGAGGTTCGTGACGCGCAGACTGGCGGCATCCCACTCGATGCGCGCATCCATGCGCTTGGCAATGTTGCCCAGGCAGCAGATCTCCGCCAGTGGTCCTGAGTAGGAGAAGTCCGCCCCGGCAGGTTCGCCCCCCTTGCAGGCGCGCACCCAATTCATCTCGTGCGAATCGGGGACTCGCGGCAACGTCTTGTCGGGCAGCTTGGTTTCCCGCATGCGGCTTTCGGGAATGACTCGCGGGCTGTCGCCGTAAACGCCGGCCATGATCGTGCCTTTGCTACCTTTGTAGAGGACGCCCCCTTCGGCCGGCATCTTCCGGCCGTCTTCCAGTTCTGCGGGGCGCGGCGGGCGAGTTCCTTCGTACCAGGTGAGCCTCAACGGCGGCAGATCGCCGCGCGCGGGAAACTGATACGTGACGATCGCCGACAACGGATGCACTTCCGGCGTGTTGCCGCACGAGGTCGCATCGACGCTGGTCGGCGGTCCCAGCTTGAGAGCGGCGCAGACCGGATCAAGCGTATGGGCGCCGCGATCTCCCATCATGCCGCTGCCAAAGTCCCACCAGCAGCGCCAGGTTGCCGGATGATACGCGCGATGATAAGGACGCATCGGGGCGGGGCCGATCCAGAGATCCCAGTTCAGACCAGCAGGCAGCGCCGGCGTCTCGGCGGGACGCGCGGACCACTCTGAGCTCCAGCCGGCATGGCCCCAGGGATAATACGACAGATCGCACCAGGCATCGACCTCGCGGACTTCGCCGATCACACCGGCCCAAATCCACTCGCAGGCTTGCCGCAGGCCTTCCATGGAGTGCCCCTGAATCCCCATCTGCGTAGCGACCTTCGCTTCCCTGGCCGCCTGGGCCAGCACCCGCGCTTCGTACACATTGTGCGTCAGAGGCTTCTGGCAGTACACGTGCTTCCCGGCACGGATGGCGGCCAGCGAGATCACGGCGTGAGTGTGGTCCGGCGTAGCGATCATGACACCGTCAATGTCCGTCTGCTTGTCCAGCATCTCGCGATAGTCCACGTAGAACTTCGCGTTCGGATAGCGACCGACCGTCTTCGCGGCATAACTCGGATCCACGTCGCACAAGGCAACGATATTCTCGGACTCCAGATTCTTCAGATTGGCCGCGCCCATACCGCCGATGCCGATCCCGGCGATGTTCATCTTGTCGCTGGGTGCAGTCTGCCCTGGACCGCCCAGCACGTGCCGCGGAACGATGAGCAAAGAGGCGGCAGCAGCGACTGCCGATTCCCGAACAAACTGGCGGCGGTGGATCCGTTGTGACATCGCGCGTTCTCCTGTCTTGCATCAAGTGGCAACTCGTACCCGCAATCGGGCAGTCGTCCCTGGCCAAAGTCGGCCGCGACCGGCGCAGTTGACGCCGTGATTATCCGTTGCCCGGAGGCACGAAAGCAATCGCCCTGGCAGATGGATCGAAGACCAAGCCTGCTGATTGACTGACAATGAGAATCGAGTGAAGCGGATTTCCTCGGTCAATACCTGATAACAAGTTGCCTTTATTGTTTTGCCCGAGTTACCGTCACTCCATTGACGGTCCAAAGCGATGGCGATTTCACACGCCGGCTGCTCATGTTGCCCGGGCACCCTACGGATTTCGACAACCGAATTCGGAACCGACTTCGTTGGAGGCCGTCTCGGACAAGCCTTCGGAGTCCGGGGCAAACGTGTCACGCGAGCGTGTTGTCTGGGGCAATTCAGTTTCCGTAAGTCATTTATAATACATAACATACGAACACGTCTTCGAGATCGTGTTGTGACCCTGATTACCGACGGAATCGGCCAGTGGGCATCGGTGCGGATCACTGACTGCCGGTAGTATCAAGGAAATTGCGCGATTTAGGTGAAAAGCAGTTTACTTTGGCCGTTTCGGCAATTCGGGAAAAATGCTGGCATTTCTGTCAATCTAAATTGACTAAGACCACTTAACTTGAGATACTCCTACTATTCCCATAGGAGCAGATCCACGGAATGGTGCCATGAGGCTGCCCACCACAATACGCTATGGAGCCAGAGCGATGGCTCATGTGGCTTCTGTCCAATCCGATCGGCCGGTATCGGTGCGAGAGCTTGCGGAGCAATTGGCGGTCTCGGCCAAGTACCTGGAGCACATTCTCAAGACGCTCAAGACGAGCGGTCTGGTTCATGCGGTTCGCGGCAAGCAGGGCGGATATGTGCTGGGAAGGCCGGCCGCGGACATCACGCTCAAAGACGTTTACCAATGTCTCGAGGGATCCACAGCGCCCGTGGATTGTGTCGATACTCCCTCCTCGTGTGAGTCCCAGCCGGAATGTCCCACCTGGGATACCTGGGTCGAGTTGAAGGGCGCGATCGAGCAGGTGCTGGAGCGGACAACGATTCAGCAACTTGCCGAACGACGGGAGCAGAAACACGGACATTCGGAGACTGACTTCTGACATCTAGGTGGGCGGCTCTGCCGCGTTGTGCACTTGTCGAATGGTCATTTCAAGGGAGGACGGGTTATGTTAGTGAGTCGCTACGGTTGGGGTAGACTCGTGCTGTATTCCATGCTGGGCCTCAGCCTCTGTAATTGGAGTGCCAGGGCAATTGCCCAGGAAGGTGAAGGCATCTACGTGGGTGCCTACATCTGCTCGTCGTGTCACGACGGCGAGTACGCGCACTGGTACCAGCACGGGCATGCGTGGATGCAGGTCCACACGGGCGGCCAGGTGCCTCCGGCTGATTTGTTCGCGCCCATTGGAGAGGAGCTTCCCGTCCTGCCGACGGATCCAGCAGATCCCTCCAAGAACATCACCTGGGACATGGTGCAGGATATCTTCGGGCATTTCCGCGATGGGCATGGCTACCTGCTGCTGACAAATGGCAAGCGCGTCGTTCCCCCCAGTACCACCCAGTCCACGATGCCGGGCCGGTGCAACAAATGCCACAACACGGGCTTTGATCCCGCGGGGCATGCCTACAGCACACCGACGCTCACAACAGGCATCGAGGGCAGTTGGGCGCTGAACAGCATCCAATGTGAGCAGTGCCACGGTCCCGGACCGGCCATGGAAGACCCCGACTTGCAGGTCTGCCGCGACTGCCACTCGTCAGGTGACTTCGGCACCAAGCTCGGCCCCGACCCGGCACAAGTGGGCTTCCGGATCGCCTTTGACCCAGTCCAAGACGTGTTCTCCGGCCATCATGGAGAAGGTGATGAGTACCGGCGATCGCCGCACAAGAACATGGGATGCCTGGGATGCCACGAACCGCATATGTCCGTCTGGAAGGACAAGGGCGGCGTGAAGACCGTGGGTGCGAACGGCCAGGAGCACAGCATTGGCAACATGTGCTTGATCTGCCATTCCGACAAGCGCGTCCGTGGCTCCATGGGCGAAATGGGTATGGAGTGCATCGACTGCCACATGCCCGAATCCAGCGCCTTGGGACACAGGCACACGCATCTCTTCCGGATTAACACGGAGCCGCTGGATTCCGTCACCAACTGGAAGGAAGAACTGAGCGACAGCAACACGGTCAGGAAGTACTGGAAGAACTTCGACGGAACGACGGGTGCCGGCGATTCATTCATCACTGTGGACATGGCTTGCGGCGAATGCCACGAGAACCGGACGGTGGAACAGCTGTCGAAGACAGCCAAGTACATTCACCGGCAACCGGGGCTCATCGACTTGACGATCAACGGCGGTGACAATCTGCAGGTCGTTACCAAGACCAGCAGGGTCTCGGTCGATTTCGCAGTCTACACGGAGGAAGTGGAAGAAGCCGCCGGAGCTTCAGCCGACTGGTATGTACTCGCGCAAGGGCCCAAGGGTTGGACCTATTGGAACGGAAGGGCCTGGAAGAAAGGCCTTCGTGCCTGGCGCCGGGCCCCAATCGCGGATATCAAGCAGAACGTGCTGAACGCTCCGCTGGCCGTCGGATCCTACACGTACTGGGTGCAAATCGACGTTCCCAACGGCGGCGAATTTGCTGACAGCGTACCGGTGTACGTGAAGAAGCGTTAGTCCGCCCAGACCATTCGAGTCGATTGCCGGGGCACCGGAAAGGCGTGCATCGCCTTTCCGGTCGCCCTGGTTTCGTCTATGCTCGTGCCTGGCGACGAGTGAACGCTCAGCGGTTTGGACAGGTGTCCGTCGACCGTCTCCGCTGATGCTTATCCCCTTTTCGGTGCGATGGGATCGCTGTGGCAGGCGGCGCTGCTGCCCTGTGACTGTCTCTCTGACGTCGGAGTCCGACCATGATTACACGGACGGTTCTTTGCGCGGTCAGCTTGTTCCTGCTCCTGGGTTGTAACCGCCACGAGCAACCGCTCGTTCCTCCCACCGACAGAGCCGCGCGGGGCGAGTCCCAGGTGTCCGATGACACAAGTCAGCCGGAAAACAGCAATCCGATGAACGTCGGCGCTGCCGGTGCAACTCCCGCGGTTTCCGATGCTGCCGTACCTTCACAGGGCAGCGAACCGCCACGTCCTCAATCGTCCGATGAACCGACCGTGCCGAGCGCCGACGCAGAACGTCCCGCGAAAACTGAGACTGCGCCGGCGAAAACGGACAACGCGGCAGCTCCTCCGGCAACTGAGGTGGGACCCGCCATGGACAATGCCCCCTCAGTGCCGCCCGCCGGCGATGTGGCTGCCCCGCCCTCCCCGGCAGGTGTTGTTGAGCCTCAGAAGGCAACGGGGCAAGATGCCGCCGGGACTGACACTCGCAACGTGCGATTCGCCGGAGTCTCACTTACGGCTCCGAATGGTTGGATTCGAAGGCGACCGCCGCTGAAGTTCATCCTGGCGGAGTTCGGCCTGCCGGCGGCCGAGGGCGATCCGTCCGAAGCCCAATTGACGGTCACTCGCGCTGTCAACGAGGATCCGGCCGGCGTGGATCGTCTGCTGGAGCAGCTCAAAGAGGAAGAAGAATCTCAAGACAGCAAGATCGAACAGCTGACGATCGCCAATCACAAGGTCGTAGTCGTGGATAGCTCGGGAAGCTACGACGACGAAGAGGATTCCTCGGCGCCGTCGAAAACCGGCGAGCGTTATCGGTCGTTGAACGCCATGGTCTTTCTCGGCGGTTCAGTCTACTTTGTGAATTGCACCGGTCCCGAGAAGACTGTCACGGAACACTTGGGCGAGTTCCGCGCCTTTTTGGAGACGATGGCCGCGGCACAATAGGCGCCGCGATGTCGGCTCCCGTTCCGCGTCCAGCGGGATCTCGTGTGGTACTCTTACGGTTTCTGCGACCCATCACTCGAGCAACCGGGAGCTGCCAACGTGTGCGCGATGATCACGAGTCGAAGAGGTTTTCTGTGTCAGACCGCGGCCGGCAGTCTGGCGCTAGCGGTATCGGGGCAGGCGCCGGCGGCCGATCCGCCGCCGCCGACTTCGGGACGAGTGGCGCGCTGCGCCGCCAACTATTACCAGCAGTTCGACGCGGACTATGAGCGCGACGTACCGGCAGAGGGCTATGGCGGCTGGCAGCGCGCGGAAATCGAGCTCGACCTGGGCCACACCGCGCTAGTCTCCATGCATGCCTGGGAGACGGGCACGCGCGCCCAGTACCCGGGCTGGTATCGCGCGGTCGAGTACATCCCGCGCGCTCAAGAGATCTGCCGAACGGTTTACCCGCGCTTGCGGGACGCTGTGCGCGGCGCGGGGGTTACGCTCTTCCATGTCGTCGGGGGTGGTGACTATTACCGATCATTGCCGGGCTATCAGCGCGCGGTGGCCCTGGCGGGTCCGTCGCCTCCGGCTCCGGAGACCGTACCCGCTGATGCGAGCCTGCGGAAACTGCAGGAACTCCGTCGGCAACGGGTCTTTGTCGGCCCCCACAATTCGGCGGACGTGGAACGCGGCTTCGCGCGGCTCGACTTTCCCGCCGAAGCCCGGCCCGCGGGCGACGAGGGAGTGGCTGAGAACGGGCATCAACTGCTGGCGCTCTGCAAGCACCACGGCGTCAATCATCTGGTCTATTTCGGCTTCGCCATCAACTGGTGCCTCTTCATGTCGCCGGGTGGCATGCTGGAGATGAGCAGACACGGAGTCATGTGTTCGGCCGTCCGCCAGGCAACCACAGCCGTGGAGAACCGGGAAAGCGCACGCCAACAATGGGCCAAGGAGCTGGGCTTGTGGCGAGTGGCCCTGGCGTGGGGCTTCGTCTTCGATGTGGACGACCTGATCGCGGCGTTCGGCACGACGGCCCCGTCTGCGCGTGAGTAGGCTCGCCGCGGGTCTCGACTATTCGCGTGACTCCCTGGTCGGGCGGATCACCACGTCCAAGCCGACCACGGTCGTGGAGATCTCCCATTCGTTGCGATGCCAGTCGGTGATCACACGAGCGGCCTCCAACCGGTCCAGAGTCTGTTCTACGTAGACCGGCACCTTGTCCTCGAATTCCTGGAGCAGGTTCATCTTTCGGCCCAGCAGGTTAAAGATCCCGCCGAGCGCTCCTCCGCCATGCTGTTCGATCCAGGCTTGTCCCTCCTCCGAGGCCGCGTCCGGTCCTCTCATCGTCAGGGAAAACGACTTGGCGGCTTTTCCCAAGGACGCAAAGATCCCGTCACCCAATCCTATGTAGTCCCGGTGTTGGATCTCCACCGTTCCCTGTCGGACCCGCGCAGCTTTGTAGACACTGTCCAAAGGGGACTCGATGAAGTCGGACTTGAGTGCCAGGTTCAGGGCTTTGGCGAGGTTGCGCAACGCTGCGGCAACTGGCTGCCGAACGGGGGAAACGCAGAGTTGCAGATCCGCGATATCACCCGCTCGGCGCGCGGTAATCGGCTTTCCGCCGGACTGCTCGGAAACCGCAATGGAGAAGTCGAGATTGCCTTGCGGAGTGGTCTTGTTTGAGTCACCCATGGATGACGTCCTCCCGAAGTTGACGGAACGACCGCCGGGCCGAAGTGCGCATCAGCCTCCGGCGGGCGGGCTATTCAAGTACTGGACCAGTGACTGCAGCAGGGGCTCCATCTCGCGCTGGAGCGATTCTCCCACCTCGCGCGCTGGCTCCAAGTTGCCGTCGCGCCCCAGGCGCTCCAGGCGAAGCGCCAGGTCGAAAACTCGGGTGGCACCAAAGTACCGAACGGCTCCCTTGGTGGCCTGGGCGGCCAGCCACAGTCCGTTCGCATCCCCGTCGCGAATCGCCCGTTGGGTGGCGGCAATCATGCGCGGCAGTTCCTCGTAGACGGTTTCCGCGAGGACCCGCAATCGGTTCGGATCGCCTGCCACGGATTGCAGGGCGATCCCCCAATCGATCCCCGGCTGCAGCGGCATGAGACCGAATGAGTTGGCGATCCCCGAGCCACCCGACTCGCGCAGCACCAGAGCGATCATGTCGAACAACTGCTCCGCCCGCACTGGCTTTGCCAGGTACTCATCCATGCCCGCCGCCAGACATCGTTCCCGGTCTCCCAGCATCGCGTGGGCCGTCAAGGCCACAATGGGGACGTGCCCTCCGGTTTCGCCTTCGCGCTCACGAATCAGGCGTGTCGCTTCGAAGCCATCCATTTCCGGCATCTGGACGTCCATTAGCACCAGGTCGAATTGCTTCAGATCCAGGTCGATTGCCTGTCTGCCGTTGTTGGCAATGGTAACTTGATGGCCGTGCTTCTCCAGCAGGCCGCGAATCAACCGCTGGTTCATCAAGCTGTCTTCTACCAGCAGCACTCGCAGCGGAGGTATGACGGTCCTGCCAGTCGGTATGCGTTTCGCCGGCTCTCGCAACTCCGCATGGGAGGTGCCCGTGCTCAGCAGCAGAGCTTCGTACAATTCGCGTTTCACTACCGGCTTGCGAATCGCCGAGGTCCGTCCCGGACTGGTTCGCGGCAGGATGTCCTCGGATTTGCCGGTGGTTGCCAGCATCACGACCAGGGCCGCATCCGGCTTCGCGTGCCGGAGCAGTTGGGACACTGGCGGTGCCGCATCCGGCAGGCACTGATCGCCGTCCAGCACCAGAACCGCAAAGGGACGACCGTCGGCCACCGCGCGCTGCGCCAACTGCTGAGCCTCACGCAAATCCGCAGCGCATGCAGGGACCATGTCCCAGGTCCGCAGCATCTCGGCGACGATGCGACGGTTGGAGGCATTGTCGTCGACCAGGAGCACGTGCAGGCCTGCCAGTCGCCCGGCCGGGTAACGCGAATTGTCCGCCGCATGACTCACCGCGGTCTTGCAGGGAATTGTGCAACGAAACGTGCTCCCTCGGTTCGGCTCGCTCTCGACGCTCAGCGTTCCACCCAGGAGACCGACAATTCCGGAAACGATCGACAGTCCCAGTCCCGTACCGCCGTACTTCCGTGTCGTGCCGCTGTCAGCCTGCTCGAAGAGGTTGAAGACAATGTCTTGTTTCTCGGACGGTATACCGATGCCCGTGTCGCGGACGGCAAGGCAGAGAACCGTCTCGGAGTCGACTGTCGATTGGCAGCGAAGTGCGACTTCCACTTCGCCGGACTCCGTGAACTTGATCGCGTTGCCGACCAGATTGACGATGATCTGCCGCAGTCGCGTGCGGTCACCGATCACCGCATGGGGCACGGTGGGCGCGATATCGCAGAGCAGCTCCAGGCCTTTGACGTGCGCACGAACCGCCAGTGACTTCAACGTGTCACTCACCAGGTCCGGCAGGTCGAAGACGGTTTGTTCCAGTTGAACTTTGTTGGCCTCGATCTTCGACAGATCCAGTATGTCATCGACCAGCGCCAGCAGTGCCTCACCCGATTGCAGCACGATCGTCAGGTACTCTCGTTGAGACGGCGTCAGCGCGGTATCGAGCACCAGTTCCGTCATCCCCAGAATGGCATTCATGGGAGTACGGATCTCGTGGCTCATGTTGGCCAGGAACCGACTCTTGGCCAACGTGGCCGCTTCCGCTTCTTCCTTGGCTTGGCGCAGTTCTTCTTCAATCCGTTTCCGCGCGAAGAGATCGGGAATCGCATACTCTCCGCTGCGTTCGGCGAGTTCCGGCTTTCCGGCCAGGTACCGTTTGATGTGCTGCTCGATTCGATCTGGCGGGGCCATGATGAAACGGCAGCAACCGTCCCCCTTGGCCCGGCACATGATCTCGCTGGCCACCAGGCCGACGCCGAAACTCTCCTGGCACCAACCCGACGAGTAACCGGAGTTCATGATGCAGACCGGAAACCGCGCGCGGCGACCGCTCTGGAGCCACGCATCCGCTTCGAACGAGAATGGATGGTCGTACAGCAGATAGTAGTCCGCATCCGGCGTCGGAGACGATTGGGGAGCAATATCGACAAATGCCCAGCCGCTGTACGCGAAATGGACCGGACCGGCCGACAGACGCTCAATCGGGTCCGACAAACGCATTTCCGAGTGGAAGTTCCGCGCGTCGGACCGGCCGACCGCATGAGACAGGTCGAACAGAATGTTCCGTGCAAACTCGTTGGCGTCGTCTTCGCGGTCGGCTCCGAACAGCCCCTCCAGCAGAACAAAGAACTCGACCGACAACGAGGCGGCCCGCACCAGAACGTAGCGTTGTCCTGCAATCTCAATCGTACCGCGCGATGGGTCGTGCCGGCGTTCGGCGAAGTACCGCGCGACAACCTCTTCCGCGCGGGAAAAGATCGACTCCATCGCCAAGGGAGCTTTGACCGTCCGCAACGCCATGACTTCGTCTCACCAGATGGACTACGCCCGGTCGTCGTGCAAGCGTTCACGGGTCGTTGGAGGAGTGGCGCATTTGTTGCCGCTGACGGCATGCCGTCAGCGCGAAACATTGTCCGAGAACATGGGCCGACCCCCGTCTCGTCACGGACCCGTGGACACCTATGGGCATCTGCATCCGAGAACTTGAGCAGTGCCAGTGTATGCGTAACCCGGGCAGAGCACGAGGGCACGTGTCGGTCAATCCGAACTCGGGCCTGCCCCCCGCCCGCACTTCGCCGGGAACACAGCATCGGCCTGGTCCGGGACTCCTCCGCGGCGGTATCGCGGGTAGTGATTATGCGGTCCTTACGGGCCGTCGCTGAAGGAGTGGCTTATCCCATCTCGGACATCCCCCTTCCCGGAACGCTTCCAAACCTATGCTTTAGCAGTGTCCCTTGGCGCAGCGCCGCGCAACCGCGGCGGCGCAGTTGTGCGGTCGCGGGGCAAGTTCCGGCGCGGGAACGTAGATTCGTGGTGAAAAGAAATGACCAACTCCAAACGAAAACGGGTCTTGGTGGACGGAAGCGTGCAATGGTCACTTGTCCGGCAGTCCCTCGTGCACTGGTGCTACCACTGCCTGTACACGGTGCTGTTGCTGATGTTGCTGCAGGTGCTCGTCGGCGGGATCTTCAAGACGTGGCATGAGCATTGGCAAACGATGTGGCCCTTGGTTGCCTCGGTACTGGTGTCCCTCGTCGTGCTGCTACCCAAGTTCATCTACGACTCGCTGGTGCTGAGCCACCGGTTCGCCGGACCGATCCTCAGGATGCGCAGCGTCTTGCGTTCCATCGCCGCGGGACAACCGTACAAACCGGTCAAGTTCCGCGAAGGCGATTTCTGGGCCGGCATGGCCGATGAACTCAACGCCGCCGTGCAGATACTCGCGCAACAGTCGCGACGCGCGGAACCGTTAAGTCGGCCAACGGAACCGGAGGAAGTGCTGTCGCAGGAGGTGTCGGTCTCCTGATTCGCCGACCAAATGACTTGCGGGAGAGAATACCGTGCCTGGTCCGTCACGAACGTCCGTGGAACATCGCCAGAAGTACCGTGGATCCGAGCGGCACTCGGGTAGGGCAGTGTTCGAATTCGCGGTGTGCCTGCCGATCCTGGCGCTGGTTGTCTTTGCGTCACTTGAGGCGTGCAGCACGCTGCTGCTCCGGCAATCGCTCCAGACCAGTGCCTACGAAGCCGCCCGCGCAGCGGTAGCGAGCAGCGGCACAACCGAAGGAACGATCAGCCGCGGACTGAAAGTACTCCAGCAGCGCGGTGTGGAACAGGGTAGTGTGGCGGTTTCTCCCAACCAGGTGGAGAGCCTGAAGGCGGGCGATCGAGTAACGGTCACGGTCACGGCCCCAGTCAGCGCCAACCGCATCATCCCGCAATGGTTCTTCGGTGCCGGCAATATGTCCGCCGACTGCGTCATGCTGAAGGAAGGCCGGCGCCCTTAAGACCGCAACTTTGCGTGAGATCCGAAAGTCTCACGCCAAGTCGCCAAGAAGGCCGGGAAGTGACCGGCGGTCTCCTCGCGTGAGTCACATCGCCGCTTGGCGCCTTTGCGGCTTTGCGTGAGATCCGAACGCCTCACGCCAAGGCGCCAAGAAGGCCGTTCAGATCATCGACCTTGACGCAGCTTCTTTCTGCCGCGCGCGCCGTCCGAGCCTGCTTGCCAGCTCATCTTCTCATGGTTACAGTGCCCAGCGCGCGGCAGTCCGTAACGGTCTGTTGCCGCCGGTTGTCCACCTTCCAGGAGTTCTGTCATGCGCCGCGTGATCTGCTGGCTGGCTGTGTTCTGCGCCGTTCTTTCGACTCCGTTTGCCGCCGCCGCGCGGGACATCTACGTTGCTCGGAACGGAAACGATGCCGACCCCGGCACCAGAGAACGCCCGTTGGCAAGCATTCCCCGCGCGGTTGCGCTGGTGCGTGGAGCCGAGCCGGGCACCATCTGGATCGAGCCGGGTGAATACCAACTCGAAGACGGCATTCTGTTTGACAACCAGCATACGGGCACTGCCGACCGCCCCCTGGTCCTGCGCGGAACGGAGCCGGGGAAAGTCCGGCTGACCGGCGCGCGGGTGGTAGGCAACCTGCGTCCCATTACTGCCGACGAGGCGCAGCCGCTCGTTTCGGCGGACGCCAAGACGCACGTTCTGGTCGCCGACCTGCAGGAGCAGGGCTTCCCGCCGCTGGGGCAACTGCCCGATCAGCATCGCGATCACGGTCAGGAGGAAGTCGTCTTTGGCGATCAACTGATGCAGTCAGCGCGCTGGCCGAACGAAGGATTCGTCGAATTCGACAAGGTTATCGACTCCGGTGCGTCCGACATCACGCACTGGGTGTCGCGAACCGTCTATCGGCCCGGTTCGTTTCAGTTCCCGGGAGATCGGGCGAAACAGTGGGACTTCGGCCGCGGAGTCTGGCTGCACGGTTTCTGGTGCTACGAATGGAGTGACGAGGTCTTGAAGGCTGCCTCGTACGATGCGGCCAGCGGCGAGCTGCGGCTGGCCGCCAAGCACGCGTACGGCATCGGCTCACCGCGGCGAGCGGATTCCAAGCATCCGTTCTTTGCGCTGCACGTCCTGGAGGAACTCGATCGGGCCGGCGAGTATTACCTCGATCGGCAGCACCAGCGCCTTTACTTCTGGCCGCCGAGCGACGTGACGAAGACGCCCGTGCGGTTGACGCTCTGCCGGCAGCCGCTCATTCGAGCCCGAGGCTCGTCCTATCTGATTGTTCGCGATTTGACGATCGAGAACAGCTGCGACGCCGGCATTGTCATGAGCGACTGCCGGAACTGCCGCGTCGAGAACTGCCTGGTCCGCAACACGGGGCGCGGCGGGATCTCGCTGAGCGGCTCCCATATGGCCGTGGTCCGCTGCGAAGTCACGGAGACTGGATCGTCGGGGATCAGCATTCGTGGCGGCGATCGCAAGACGTTGGCCCCCGGCCATGGTGTCATTGAGAACTGTCATGTCCACCACGTCGGTCGACTCAATTGGGAGGGGGGGCGTTGCGTGTTCCTGAACGGTTGCGGAAACCGTCTTGCTCGGAACCTGTTTCATCACGGTCCGACTGGCGCCGTTGCGTATGGCGGTAACGACCACGTGCTCGAATTGAACGAGGCCCACGACATGTGCATTCACTACGCCGACGTGGGTGTGTTCTACACGGGCCGTGATTGGGCCAGTCAAGGGAACATCGTCCGATGGAACTATATCCATGACGTGGCCGTCAAAGGCGGCAGCGGCGCGCAAGCCATCTACCTCGACGATTGCGACAGCGGCGAGACCGTCGTGGGCAATATTGTCCATCGCTGCGGCAATCGGGGAGTCCTGCTGGGCGGCGGACGCGACAATACGTTTCGCGGGAACATCTTCATCGACCAACCGATTGGCATCCACGTTGACGCCCGCGGCCCGCGGGGAATTGTCTTCGACCGCGCGGACTCCTGGAATCTCCTGGCCAAGTGCCAGGAACTTGGCTACCAGTCGCCGTTGTGGCGAGAACGGTACCCGCGACTTGCCAGGACTATGGACGAGAACCCAGTGCAGCCGCTAGGCAACTCGATGCGCGAGAACATTCTGATCAGTTGCCAGAAGCCATTTGACCTGAGAAAAGAGGTTGACCCCCAATGGATCGACCGGGCCAACAACGTCGAGTGGCAGTTGGCGGAATTTCCCGAGCTCGTGGAGGGCGGACCGCGCGGGAAATTGAACCTTGCCGGATTGCCGGCGGTCTGGCAGCGAGTCGCAGATTTCGAGCCGATTCCGATCGACAGGATTGGCCCGCAGTCTGAATGATCGTACGTCGGGAGAAGGTCTCCATGAGAATGCTCTTTCGACTTCGAGCGCTTGCGATGGTCGCACCCGCGTGCGCGATCATGGTACTGCTGCAGTCGGTGGTCGCCGAGACCGTGGTTCATGTTGCAGCTGCACTTCCATTGGAGTGAACGTCATGACTACCCAGCAAGCGTCGCGAGTTTGTCTGCGTCGAAGTCTTCTAGTCCTGGTGATCGGATCCTCGGTTTTCGCAGCAGACCGTCCCGAGGTCACCCGTCCGCGGCAGACAAGCGGCGACCGAGCCGTGCAGCCGAATTGGGAAGAGACGCTGACAATAACCGTCGGTGCGGCCGATGCCGATATCGTCGGCAGCGACCAGCGGGCCATTCAGGCGGCAGTGGACCAGGTGGCACGCTTCGGGGGCGGGACCGTGCAGGTACTCGCAGGGACCTACCGCTTGCGGAATGCGGTCTATTTGCAGTCCGGCGTCAACCTGGTGGGCGATGGGGATAAGACAGTGCTCGTCAAGGAACCGTCCGTAACGACGGCCCTGGCTGCCGACAGCGATTGGTACGACCAGGAGATTACGCTGCGTGATCCCGATGGTTTCCGCCTGGGGGACGGAGTCTGTCTGCGGGCCAAGGATGCGAAGACCGGCGGCAACACCGTCCTCAAACGCACGCTCACTGCGCGCACCGGAAACCGGTTCAAACTCGACAAGCCTCTACGCGAGAACCTCTGGCAGTTGAACGACGCCACCTGCGCCACGCTCTTCCCGCTGCTCAGCGGTGAGTACGCGGAGGATGTGCGCATCGAGAACCTCGTGCTCGACGGCAACCGAGAACACAATGCCGAGTTGGACGGCAACTACGCCGGCTGCATCTTCCTTCAGGACTGCAACCGCATTTACATCCGTGGAGTCACGGCGCGCAATAACCACGGTGATGGCATGAGCTGGCAAGTCTGCCACGATGTGATTGTCGAGAACTGCGTCAGCGAGAACAACGCGAATCTGGGTCTGCATCCTGGTTCCGGGTCGCAGCGGCCGATCATGCGCAACAACACACTGCGCGGAAACGATATTGGCGTCTTCTTCTGCTGGGGCGTCAAATACGGCCTCGCCGAGAACAACGTCATTGAGGGCAATCGCGTCGGTATTTCGATCGGCCATCGCGACACGGACAACTTGATCACCGGAAATACTGTTCGCGGCAGCGCGCAGCACGGCGTCCTGTTTCGCGCGGAGCAGGGACCAGACTTCGCCGGACACCGCAACCGCATCGAAGGGAATGCCTTCATTGACAACTCGCCCGAAGAAGGCGCCGTTATTGAGATCCAGGGCGGTACCGAGTCCATCGTCATTCGTGACAACGAGTTCACGGACACGCGTTCCGGAAGGGCGCGTGTCGCCGTGAAACGCGGCTCCGAGACGAAGAACATCGTCGTTGAAGGTAACCGGCTCAACGGACTGGAGCCAGGTTCCTGACGCTGTATCGGTCGGGGGTTTCTGACGGTGAATTAAGGTCTGGCATCATGCCGGTTCCGGGCACGGTGCAACGGTGCAGCGGAGATTGACTATGCAAAGAGTTGTTCTCGGATATCCCTTACTCGTATCGGTACACTTGGCGCTCCTGCTATCTGCGCTGCTACATGCCGCCGGTCACGGGGCCGAGTCGAGTGCGAGGCGTTCGCCGCGCCCCGCCGAACTTGACCCACTGATGCACGCTGTTTCGTTCTTTCTCAGCTTCGACAACGAGACCTTCACGCCGGACATTGCTGCCGGCGAAGGGGAACCCCAGATCGCCGGGAAGCCTGCCTTCGCGCCCGGCGTTGCCGGTCAGTCGCTGCTGATCGGCGAGGGAGGGGCAGGCGTTCTCTTTCGCCGCAACGGCAACTTCCCAATCACGCGCCGAGGCGCCATATCCATGTGGATCTGCCCACAACGGTGGGATCACGCCCGCGACGACAACGTCGAGTTCCTGATGACCTCCAATGCATCGTTCTACCTGCAGCGGCAAGGTCCGCTCTACAGACCCGACGGCCAGGCGCAACGGCTCGAATCACTCCAGTTGCTCTGCCTCGCATCGGACACGGGACGCGCCTACTTGGACCATTCCTGTTCCGATTGGAAGAACAACCAATGGCATCTGGTGGCTGCCAATTGGAACTGGCCGGTTCTGGAACTCAGCGTGGACGGTGCCCCATTTCAGGCCAAGGCCGTTATCAACACGCCGACGGGAGAGACCTTTGGCGATCTGGTGATCGGCGCACAGCACGGTCCGCAGACGTTGCTGGACGAAGTCACCATCTATCGTCGGCCGATGACCGAAACCGAAGTGCGACTGCTCTGGCAGCACCCGCGCCTCGAGCGACCAGCGCCGCAGACGGCAATGGCGGCACCCCAAGCGGACGCGATCGCTCTGCAGTTCAAGGCCTACCCGACGCTGAATCAGATAAAGGTGAAAGTCGACGTCAGCGCCGTGCCGGCACGTGACCGCGTGACCGGCGCTAAATTGCTCGTGACGCGGGCCGGTGCGACAAGCCCCGTTACGGAACGGAGGCTGGAAATCAAAGGCTCCGTGGTTGAGCAAGTCTGTGATGTTCCCCTCGCGCTCGAAGGCGACTACACACTATCCGTGCAACTGGAAGGCGGCGAGGGTGTGCCGAAGGAACCGGTCACGGAGTCGTTCGAGCGGCGTGTCTTCCCTTGGGAGAATAATCAACTCGGCATCTCCGATCACGTCATTCCCCCCTTCACGCCGCTGAAAGTGGACGGTCAACGTGTGCGTTGTGTGCTGCGTGAGCACGTGGCGGGAGCATCCGGTCTGTGGGACCAGGTCGTAAGCCAGGATCGCTCGGTCCTGGTCGCGCCGATGCGCTGGGAGGTGGTCAGCGAAGGGAATCCGATCCCAGTGGTTGGGCGCGGTTGGAGATTGGAACGCGGTCAGGAAACCGAAGTCGCCGGCGAGGCTGAGTGGACAGCGGGGATTGTGCGGGGCACAGTGCGCACGGAAACGGATTACGACGGAATGACGAAGTTCACGCTGACGCTGCCACCGGCTTCCGAAGCAACGGTTGACCGGTTGACACTGGTGGCTCCGATCCTCGACAGCGTGGCTCCTTACGCGCACGCCTGCGCCGACCAACTCCGCTACAACTTTGCCGGAAGGGTCCCCGCCGGGGAAGGCGTCGTGTGGGACAGCGGGAGAGCAGGCCGCACCGATCTGGTCGGCACGTTCTTTCCCTACGTCTGGGTTGGGGGAGGCGAGCGCGGCCTCTGTTGGTTCGCCGACAATGACCGGGATTGGTCGCTCGATGATTCCACACCCACGGTGGAACTCGTACGATCCGGCCACACCCTTGAGTTGCGCGTGCATTTCATCACACGCCGTACACGCTTGGACCGTACGCGGCGGATCGTGTTTGGCCTGCAGGCAACACCCGTCAAACCCATGCCGTCTGACTGGCGCAAATGGCAATGTTCGCGCCGCGTGGCGGGCTCGCGACCATTCTCCATTGTGGGTGCCACATTCTACTACGGATGCCTGTCCTACGACTTCTATCCCGCGAAGCATGACCTGATGATCTATCGCAAGATGAGCGAGGCTCGCGAAACGGGCCAGGCCGACATGCGCTACGTGGACACGTGGCTGGAGCAGCATCTTGCCGGCGTGCCCGTCGGTTCGGAACGCCATGAGTTCATGCGCCGGCACGTTGCTGCGGGGTTGAATGCCGCTGCGACCGCCCGGCGCGCCGACGGCTGGCGGCTCATACCCTACACCAATGTCCGCGGGATTGGTTTTCACATGGTGGAGTGGCCGACATTCCAGGACGAATGGCACAAGTTTCCGTATTTCAACCGCACGCGGCAGGGACAGTTGGACTACGACATCACTCCCACCAGAAGCTTCCAGGACGCCACCCTGTGGTACTACCGCGAGATGATGCAGGTCTTCGACGGCATCTATTGGGACAATACGTTTCTCGCCGCGAACTGGGACACCGTGGTCGGGGGCGCCTGGGTGGACGAATCGGGCCGCACGCACCCTGGGCTCGGGCTCTGGGCGATGCGCGAGTTAATCAAACGGACGGCGGTCCTCTTCCACCAAGAGAAGCGCGACGGTCTCTTCGTCTCACATATGACCAACGCCAATCTGGTACCGGTGAATGCCTTCGCCAATGTCAACCTCGACTGGGAATGGAAATACGGCGTGGAGGACTTCCAGGATCGCTTTGCGCCGGAGTTGACCGTGGCGGAGACCATCGGCCGGCAGACGGGCAGTTTTCCGTTGTTGCTGGCAGGCGGCCTGTATGATCCACAACACCCGCGCTACTCGTGGGTGATGCGCACTCGACTGGGTGTCATGCTGGTTCACGAACTGCGGGCCTGGGACCACGGACCTGAGTCCGAGGTGGCCTTCTTCCGCAAACTCTACGAATTCGGGTACGGCGAACCTGATTGCCGCGTCTGCAACTACTGGGACGCCGATCACCCCGTGACGGTCTCGGGCGTGGATGCGCGTACTCTCGCTCTCGCGCGAAATGGCCGAGCCCTGGTGATCGTCACCGACTACGGTGACGGCGGTCAGGCCGAAGTCACTCTCGACCGAGCTGCTTTGGGTTTACCGGCCGTATTTACGGCGCGGGATTTCGAAACCGGTGAGTCTGTCAGTTCCACCGCGTCCGGCCATCTGCGGTTCCCGTTGCAGAAGCATGATTTCAAGGCCGTGTTGTTGCCATGACAAAACGGTGCGTGGCACCATTACGCAGGCGGTTTGGGAAAGACAGGTAGGCTACTGCATGCTGCTCCGGATGTCCGTGGCGCCGAGCGATGTTGGCGTGTGCCGCAGGATCAACGCTTCGCCGGCGGGCGTCCAGGGGAGCGGAGTGTCGCCTCGAGCCCAAGAAGTTGCGCTGTTTCCTCGCGCCATCGGCGGTTTCCGAACGGCTGACCACGCTCAGTGCATCGGCGGACTACCGCCAGCTCGGCGTCGGTCAACGGTTGATTCACTCGCTCCAACCAGTCGACTGGCCGAGCAATGGGCCACTCGCAAAGAGGCAGAGCTCGCAGATCGTCAGGATGCAGCCGAGCCCAGGCACTACCCCAGATCCATTCTTCAGCCCGCTCCACCAATCCGGCGCGCACAGGATTGCGTTCGACGTATCGGCAAACCGTGAAGAGATGCTCGTCACTCTCCACGGGAAACGCCTTGAATGGTCCCTGGTACACATGTCCTTCGCCCTGGCAATCGTGAGCCTTCTGCCAGCGACGTACATGTGTGGATGTCATTTGATGCATGAAGACAGACAACTGGTCGTCCAACTCAGGCCACAGGACGAAGTGCCAATGGTTGGGCATCAAGCAGTATCCAAGAATGCGAACAGAGACGATCAACAACGCCTCCCGCACGACGCGAACGATGGCGCCGTAATCGTCCGGTTGTGAAAATAGTGTCTGCCGGCTATTCCCGCGGTTGACGACGTGAAATATGGTCCCGCCGGGGCAGCATCGCTTGGGTCGTGGCACGCCCGGTCCTCCTGGAGACAGACCTTCCACGCCGACACCCGTTTCCCGGCAATTCGCGACCGAAAATCGGAAAGCCCTCTCCTATTAAGAGAATCACCAACGGCGCCTGTAACCCCTCATCGCCGACCAAGGAATGCCGCGAGACTAGCCGACCGTGCTTGCCTGTCCTGTCTATCTTTCCCCAAAAAAGGTGCCACGCACCGTTTCTGGCCATTCGATTCCTTGGGCCGTCACGTGAAATCGTTTCGCCCGAATGCTCGACCCCGGCCCCTCCTCGTAGTAGACGATCAGCACGCTGCCGTCCTTGAGGTTCACCATGGAGGGATAGGCGCCCCCGACTTCGTCGACCAGCACGTTGTCACTCCACGTCCGGCATTCATCGCGGCTGAAACGCAGGCTTGTGTTGGGCACGCGGAAGGCCAGCACAATCACGTCGTTCGACGTGCGCAAGAAGTACGGGCAGTGTCCCGGGAACCCGATTGGTTGAGACACGGTCCACGAGGCGCCGCGATCGGTGGATGTCGCGAAGCACATATGTGGCCGCTGAGCCGCATATAGCATCCCGTCCTTCAACTCGATCACGTCGGTTTCCGCATCCAACTGTATGCCGCCGTTGTCGATCAACACCTCGGGCTGCCAGCTTTGGCCGCCGTCATCGCTGCACACGACGGACCCCTGTGAGTTCTTGCCGTTCTCTGTATACATCCCCAGAATCAGGCGGCCGTCGGAGAGTTCGCGGATCGGCGCACTGCAATAGTGCTTCTTGGAGATCTGCTGCGGAGCGGACCACGACTTTCCCGCGTCGTCCGACACGATCATCCATGCACCGAGCCCTTCGTAGCTTTGGCCAGCCGTTCCTTTGCGCAGCGAGAAGAAATTGCAGATCAGCCGGCCGTTCTTCAGTTGCACAATCGAAGGATCTCGGTCGTCATCCGGTCCGTCGTACAGCGTTTCGGCGGCCGACCATGTTTGGCCTTCGTCGGCGGACACGCAGTAGGCAATGCGTCCCCCTTTGGGCAATTGGTCGTTGGGGAGCGCGACATGGCCGTATCCGGCATAAAACACGCACATCAGGCGCCCGTCCTTGAGACGACAGACATCCGGAAATGCCTCATAGCCGCCGGCGCCGGCGTCCTCGCAGACGTACACGAACGCGGGCGGAGGAACGACGAAGTCGCTCGCCGGTTTCCGCGCGGCGCCTCGGACGCGGATGTCCTTGATTCGCACCAACCCCTGGCTTCCGTAGAACCCGACGCGTCCCGCGGACAGTGCCTCATCCTGCGCCTCGTATAGGAGTCGTCCGTTCAGCGAGACTCTCAGTGTGTGGCCCTGGCATTCCAGCTGTGCCTCGTGCCATTGGCCTGCGGGCTTCTCCAAGCCACTCACTCGTTTGATTTCATTCCATTCCGTCCCCTGGCTGTGCCGGACGAGAATGGCCTGGCTGCGGTCGAAATGGGCATAGTAGTAATTCCGCCCATCTACCGCCCGCACCATGAAACCACACGCCAGCACTCCGTCGGCTTGCGGTTCGACGAGGAATTTCGCCGTGAGCGTGACGTCGCTCCATTCCTGAGGCAGATACACGGCGCGGGAGATCTTCCTGCGGCCATCGAGGATCAACTCGCCGTTCTGAATCCGAATCTTCTCGTCGCAGGACAGCCAATCCTGGGACGCGTCGGAACTTTCAAGGGCAACAGAGTATTCTTGGGGTGAGGTCGCCGTCGTGGCCACATCGTCGGCCCACACCGTTGCGCACCCCAGGATCAGCGCACCCGTCGTGACGGCAGTGAGTGGAGTACCGTAGATCATGGACGAATCTCCTTGGGTAGGAGGAAAGATAGACTCCGTGCTTCTGCGTTGACATGCAGTTTGTGATGGCTCACTCGCGGTCCCACGCCTTGACGGAATAGACATTGGCGCCCCGCAGGAAGAAACGAAGCCTTATCAGCCGTCCGGCCAGTTCGCGGGCGGAAGCTGCTCCCCACCGCAACGAAATGTCGATCCCATCCTCATTGCGAATGACGCACTTCTCCGCCTCGAATCCCGGAATGGCTTTCCCGTTTTCGTCCAGGACGGCAATCATGACGTAGGCCTGGTCTTTCGCAAAGGAACGCTCCGGCGCCGGTATTGCCGCGTTCAAGCACAGGTCGGCCGCGGGCATGGAAAATGGCTGCGTCGAGAACTCACCGTTGCTTCGGGCGCTGACATAACTGATGCGGTCCTCGGGCAGCCCCAACAACAGCCCGCCGCGCGGGAACAGGATCAGGCCGTTGATGATCAGGGGATGCGTCTCAAGGCGAGGGATCTGTGGAAACACCTCCAGCGCATTGACACCGCGCGCCGGACGTTCCCAATGCAAACCGTCGCGACTGGTCCACCACTCATTATCCAAATGCGGTCCGTGCGTCCTGGCCGCGAACGGGCTGGCGGCGTAATTCAACACCATCATGTACGCGCGGTCGTGATACCAGAAACCATTACCACTGTAGAACTCCAGGTCAGGTGGATCCTCAGTGTCGGGAGTCGTCAGAAACTCCGTGGGAACAGCGCCCTTGCGGCCGTTACGGTTCCAGACGTCGGACAGAGAGATCGATGGTTCCCAGCGGCGTCCGTCGGAGCTTGACCGCATCATCAACACGCGCCGGTCCCGCAGGGAATCGTCTCCCAGCGACGGCGTGGTCCCTCCGTGATCCAGGATGCGTTTGCGGTGCGGCTGCAGGCTCTTGCTCACGCACACGAACCTGTGCAGGACCGGGCTCCAGAACAGGCTCATCGCGTCACCTTCGTAGAACAGCGGGTTGCCGGGATGCTCCTGCCAATTCTTCCCGTCCGGGCTGAAGAAGGCGGTATAGGCGAAGCCGGAACTGTCCACTCGGAGCTTCAGCAGCAGGAATTCCTTGGCGTCGGCGTTATACGCAATCGCACAATGGTCCGTCCAAGCGGCCGGCTGCGGGGCCAGGACCTCTTCGAGATTCTTGAAGTTCTCGCCGTCGCGAGTGGTGGCACGAAACAGCTTCCAGGACGTGATGCGCTCGTAAGGTTCGTTGCCGCGACTCACTTTCGTCATTTGCTGTCCGAACACGGTCCACTCATTGGGAGAGGACGCGGCGCACCCGACCAGCGTGAAACCGGCGGGTTTGCACTCGCGGAGGAGCCGCACCGGCGTCACGCCGAAATGCAGCTGACCCCACGAATCGCTGATATCGCGGCAATCCGAGAACAGCAGCTTCCAAGGGACGGTCCTCGAGTTCGCCGCGTCCGCCAGCGCGACTGATCGATCCTCCGCGCCGCAGGCCGACAACAGGCAACGCACGGAACCGACAAGGAACAGCAGGAGTATGCCTTGGTGCCTCATGAGTTGCTCGTCTTTGCGCGGACTCGACCTGCCAGTACCCTGACTACCAGAACACGAAGTACAGCAGAACGAAGGTGACGACCACGATAACCGACAGGACGCGGTAGTTGCCCAAACCGTGCCCGTGCGCCTCACCTCGGAGAGGTTCGCGCCAGTCCTCCCATACGAGCGGACGGGCCTCCTCCTTCAACGGTTGGGGAGATAACCGAGAGACCGCGACGATGATCAGGCCGCAGAGCACGCACAGGTAGAAGGACGTGATCATGGAAGTCAGCTCGATTCCCGTCGTTCTGTGGTGCCACGTGACCAGAAGGTGCCAGCCCGTCTGCTGGCGAAACAGATCGAGAAAGAAGATGGCGACGCCAATCAAGTTGCCTGCTACGAGGGCCAGATACGCGGATCGTGCCGTGGCACCTTTCCAGAAAACCCCCAACAGAAACACCGCCGTGATGGGCGGCGCGACATAACAGATCAAATCGGTGAGTGCCTGGAAGACCGTGTCTTTCTGCCCGAAGATCGGCGATGACACAATGGCCAAGACGGTTCCAATGACCGTGGTGATCTTGCCGACAACGACGAGCCCGTGGTCCGACGTCTGCGGCCTGTAGCGTTTGACGATGTCGTAGGCAAACAGCGTGGCCGTGGAATTAAGAGCCGCAGAGCAGGTCTGCATGGCCGCTGCCAACATCGCCGCCGTCACCAGCCCCTTCATTCCCCAGGGGAGCAGATGGGTAATCATGAACGTATAGGCGTCCGCCGGCACCCTGGGTGCGTCACCGCGGAATACCGGATTCCCCTGTTGCACGAGGGCTACGCACATGACGCCCGGGAGCACAAACAGGAATACCGGTAGGATTTTGAGGAACGCGCAGAACAATGGTCCCAGACGGGCCTGTTTCTCGTTGCGCGCCGCCAGTACTCGCTGCACGATCGTCTGATCGCAGCACCAGTACCAGATGCCAATCACCGGGTAACCCAGCAGGATTCCGTACCAGGGCTGATGGCTGGGATCGCCGGGACCGCGCAGCATCGAGAGGAAGTTGGCTGTCGACCAATCGCAGGCGATCTTTGGATCGGTTGCGTCCGCGAGCGGATGTGGGCAATTGGCGAGCGTCTGGGACAACTCCGACCAGCCGCCGACATGGTAATAACCCACGGCCGTGATGCAGACTGCGCCGACCAGCAGCAGTACGGTCTGGATGCTCTCGGTCCAGACGACCGCCAGCAATCCGCCGACCATGGTGTAAATCCCGGTGAGCACGGCCAGGACGATGATGAAGAGCATCAGCGGGTCAAGGCCCATAATCGAGGCGTCAGGGGCCACTCCGAGGATTCCGCGGAGGACGAGTGCCGCCGTGTAGAGGGCCACGCCGATATGGATCACCACCGCGGAGAAGACGGAGACAATAGTCAGCCAGTCGCGGCAGTGGCGGTTGAAACGTCGTTCCAGAAAGTCGGGTAACGTGGGGACCCGCGAGCGCAGGTACAAGGGCGCGAAGAACAGCGACAACAGCACGAGCGTGAAGCCCGCCATCCACTCGAAGTTCCCGTAGACCATACCGTATTTGTAGGCCGTCTCGGCGAAGCTCACCAAATGCACCGTCGAGATGTTCGCAGCGAACATCGCCAGTCCAATCACGGGCCAGCCCAGCGCATTGTCCGCCAGAAAATAGTGACGACCTTCGCCACCCTGGGTGCGAAACCGCCGTGCATAGCAGCCGAGCGCCACGATGCCGGCCAGGTACACCAGTACGATTGCCAGGTCCGTCGCCGAGAACAAGGAGGAAATCAAGGTTACACCTCTAGGAAATCAACGTGTCCGGGCACCGCGCGACCCGCGGTAGACTCCGAATTCAGCGACTGCGTCGAACATCGCTACGACGTTCTCAACAGGGGTCTCTTCCAGAATGTAGTCGTGGCTGGCACCCGCAACGTAACCGCCGCCGGGAGCCATGATTTGCAGAACGTCGCGCGTCCGCTCGCGCACCGACTCCGGTGTGCCGGCAATCAGGACGTGCTGGGAATCGATGGCGCCGTTGAAGAGGATCGAATGCCCGTAGCGCGCCTTGAGCGTCACCAGGTCCATGCCGCGGCAACAGGGTTGAATCGCGTGCAATCCGTCGAGTCCGGCATCGATCATCGCGGAAATCAAGGGTTCGAAACCGCCACAGCAGTGAAGTTGGACGCGCAGCCCATAAGCGTGGCCCAGATCGATTAGTCGTCGCAGGTGCGGCAACATGAATCGATCGAACTGCGCGGGACTCAGCAGCGGCCCGTTCTGGCTGCCCAAGTCATTTCCGACGAAGAAGACATCGAGCGCGTCGGCGGCAGCATCGAAAATACGCTGGCTGACTTCCGCGTAGTAGTCCACCAGATGCTGCAGTACCGCGTCCACGAACGCCGGATCGTCGTACATCTTGAAATTAAGGTTCTCCATGCCCAGCAGATCAATCGCGTCATGCCAGAAGGGAGACCAGTCGCCGCCGAGCACCGCGTACTGGCCGTTCCAGGCCAGCGCGTCCGCGCGAATCCGTGACACATCTTGCCACTTCGGATCCGGCCAGGCGTAGTCGTGGACTTCGAAAAGTGAAGCCCGGGCCAGCGGGTGATTCAACGGTTGGCCGTAACCGATCCCCGCGCGCTCGACGCCGAAGATCGTCCGCGACACTGCCCGGGCGGACCGCGGCATATCGGGACCGGCGTACCGGGCAAATACGCGTCGAAAGTCGTCGCCAAAACGCAACGACACGCTTTCGTCATCCGGCAGTCCCAGCTGGCGTTTGGCCTTGGCCAGGAACTCCGGTGAGGCACCGCACCACCGCGGTACGCGGTCCGGCTCCTCGTGGGCAAAGGCCGTCAAGACTCGTTCGCGCGAACTCATGGATGCACCCACATCAACAGCTCAACCGGTCCCAAAGCGTTCCGCCTCCTCGATAGCCATGCGGGCCCACTCCCAGAGTCGTTGCGGCTGGCGCCGGACCGTGGAGATGTCCTTCATGATCAGTTCCACCTGGCAGCCTTGAGCCCGCTCCAGGAACTCACGCACTTCGCGGCGGGCCTGCTCCAGGTTCCAATCGTCCTCCGCAAAAATTGCCGGATTGGGTTTTCGGCTGAGGACCCAGTGTGGACCAACTGCATCCACGGCGCGTTCCGTCTGACACCAGGGCGTAACCGAGACCTTGCGCAGTCGCGGGATCTGCTTCAGAATCTCGACCTTGCCGTCGAGCGGTTCGCAGCAACCGTAGTAGGTCAGACCCCAGCGATCGAGCCAGCGCAAATCGTGTTTCACCGCGAACTCCCAATGAAACCGAGGCGAGACTTCGGAGAATATCTGCGCATTGGAGCAACCCCACATGTTGTGAGGTTTGACGTGGTGGGGATTGAAGTCGGGCCCCGGCAAGCCCGCGGTATAGCCGTAGCCGCCGGAGCCGATCCGCGTATTGTTGGCATCCAGGGCGAGCAGGTTCTGGGCAACGAACTGGTCGAGTTCCACCATCCACGCATCCACCAGGCGTTCCACCGCGGCGTGGACCAGGTCCGGCCGCTCGTACATATCCAGCATCGCCTCCTTGATGCCCCACCAGCGGATCAGGAAGTCCCACGGGGTGAACCAGATGTGCGTCTGTCCCATCTTCCTCACCGGCAGTACGTCGCCGTATAGCTCGCACATGGCCGCGAAACGGTACTCCGTCGCTTGCTGGTTGTGGGTGACCACCGGCATGCGGATCTTGTCCAAGTCCGCGAAGTCGCGGATCTGTCTGTGAAAGTGGCGCGAAACGATATCGCTCTCCGCATCGGTGCGGACAACATCCACCTCCTCGATGATGCCGAAGTCGGTACTGTGGATGGCGAGCGGACACGCGAGAAAGTCGCTGACGATCATGTCGCCCGGCATGTGCTGCCATTGGTAGATGAGCCGCCGCAGGTCCCGCTCCTGGCTCTGGGCCCAGGGATGTTCGGTGCAGAGCGTCAACTCACCGTTGACATCCATTTCATGCCAGGGAATCTCGTTGATCCAGACCATCGGACGCACGGCGTCGAGGTCGTTCAGTCGCCGCCACATTTCTGCCCGCTCACGGTTGACCGGGTCAGCAGCGATGATCGCGACTTGTTCGGCGAGATCTCGCAGCCGGCGTTTGTCGGAGTCACGCAGAACAATGGTTTCAGCGGGTGCTGGCGGGTCGTAATGGCTGGGATCGTGCAACATGCAGCGTGCCTTTCGTTCCGAGACCGGCAATGATCCGGACGCAATGCGTGGAGTTTACCATTCGCGCGCGGCACCGTCTCGCACCCTCCTGATTGCCGGAGGAATCGCCAGCGTTCGGTTTCGCCCAGGGCTCTGCCGTTGGCGTTGCAACCAACGCTCGCAATCGTTGCTGCATCGCGGCCGGGACACGGAATCCGCTGCCTGTCGACAGCCTGCGTGTTAGTCGCTGGAATGTGACTGCGCCACATCCAGCTTGATCCGTCCCGTGCCGGGATTCTCGAACGGGCCGGGCAGCGGACGATCAAAACTGCGAGGCTTTCCGAGATAGTCAACATCGACCGTCAGCGGCGAACCATCGGCCTTCTCGTAGGGCAAACCGGCAATCCGGGCCTTGCCTAACAACGCCGTGGTTACCACGGTTGCCTTGGTTCTCCAGGCGTCCGGATTTGCCGTCAGCTGCAGGCACCCATCGGTCAGACTGACTTCCGGATTCGCGTCCTCGACGACGATGAAATCCGTCTCCTTGGCGGAAGGCCGAGCTCCGCGACAGTACACGTTGCCGCTGGCCGACAACGGGAACTCTCGGGTGTCGTAAACCCACAGCCCATATCCCGCCACGCGACGGTGCGCGTCCTGCTTCGCCGGTGACTCAACGCTCGAGCTGCCGTCACCCACGAACAGGTTGTTGTAGAAGCGGTTGTCGCCTCCGCGAATGTTGGCCAATCCCGCCACGGTGGTGGAATGGGCCGGATGGTACGGGGTCTGCCGGTTCAGTTCCACGGTGCTCACGATCTTGCCGGTCAGCAGATTGTGCACGTAGGCTCCGCCTTCGGACATGTCCAACAGAGCGGTGGCGGAGAGGAAGACGTTGTTGTCCACCAGGAACGGCCCGTGGTTCACCTCAACGAAAAGATCTTCCGAAAGATTCTCGTGGAACAGATTCTGCGAGACGCGAGTGCCCTGGGCCATCCAGTCGAGCCACAGGCCGCGCGTGGTGCGGAAGATGTGATTACGCGCGAGTTGCACGTCGATCGCGGCGTGGAACTTGATGCCGGCCATCTCAGCACCGGTGAAGAGCCGGCGCACGTGAATGTCGTGAATGACGTTGTCGGTAACGGTACTGAACGCGCAACCCAGGCTTCCAACAATTCCCGCCTGCTCGCAATGGGAGATCGTGTTCTTGCGCACGACATGGTGGCCGATGTTTTGCTTGGTCCAAGGGATGGCGTGGGCATGAGCGCGCTCGATGGTCTTCACGTACCCTTCGGCGGTGTTGGCCGAGGTGTTGTCGAACTCGTCACCGTGTTTGCCGAGTGCGATCCCGGAACATACGGAATGGCTGACGACGTTGTTCTCGATGACCCAGCCTCGGCTCCAGTGCGTTCCAATCAAACCGACCTGTTCTGCGGTAGGCGGGGCCCAGGGGGTCGCGGCATGACGCAAGGCGAACCCGCGCACCGTAATGAAGTTGCAGCCCGGCTTCTCCGGGTAGAAAACCGCGCGGCGCACGTTGATTTCGACCAACTGCTCGTTGGGATTGACACCCTTGAACTGCGCCCAGATCGTCGTCGCATCCTGGTCTACCCGAGCAAACCAGCGCGGTGCACTATCCACGTTCTCGGGCGTGGTTGCGGAGGTCGCGGCCGCAGGCTGGAGCACCTCATCCAGACCTGCTGCCTCGATGAGCCATTCACCGTTGAGATAGACCGCACCCGTATGGTGATCGCGGCCCTTCCCGACAAACCAGTCGCCGCGGATCACGTCGGCGTACGGATTGAAGCTGCCGAAGAACGAAGCCGGCAGCGTCACTTTCCAGGCGTCATTCTGGACCTGCTCCCAGTTCTTCACTACTTCGGATCCTTTGACTTCCACGTGTTCGCCGGCAGCGGCTTGATACACAATGCGGCGCGCGTCGGACTCGCCGCCGCGAGGCGGATTGACCCGTTCCCGGTAAGTGCCTTCGTGCACGGTGATGACGTCACCCGGGTGGGCGAGTTCGGCGGCGCGCTGGATGGAACGCAATGGAGCGGCCTGCGTCCCGGGGTTGGAGTCGGTGCCGGTGGTAGCGACGTGGAGTTCCGTGGCCGGTAACGTGGCCGCCAGCGATACGGCGCTCAAGATGGAAATCAGCATTCTCGTCATGTTGTCGTCCTTTAACGGGAAGGCAGGTTCGCAGATATTCTCACCGAATACAGAACAGGTGCCGGTCTGTCCGAATAAAGAACCGTCCACCAGAGACGGCCATGGAGGCCTGACAGGTCTCTTCGAGCGCATTCCGCGCAAGAATCGTACATTCCGGTCCCGGCGCTATGACCACGGTTTCACCGGATTCGGACAGCAGGTAGATGCGACCATCGGCATAGACAGGCGACGCGCAGAATCTGCCGCCCAGGCGCTCCTGGTAGGCAATTTCACCCGTGGCACCTTGCAGGCAAGTCACCACGCCGGCATCGGTGACCGTGTAGAGATACGGCTTCACATAGAGGGGCGAGGCTTGCATGGGTACGCCCTTCGGTTGTTCCCAAGCAATGTGCGTCGCCGTCACATCCCCTCGCCCGCCCGAACGCACCGTGCGCAATGCAGGAGCGCCGAATCCGGAGGCGGTGAAGATGAGGCCGTCACCCATCACGGGGCTCGGCGTCGCTCCTTCACCCAGACTGAACACATTCCACAGCAGGGCACCGGTCTTGGGATCAAACCCCTGGATGCAGTCACCGGCCGAGCTGATGAGCTGCACGGTGTCGCCGTCTCGCAGAATGTTGGGAGTGACGTGCGCGATCTTCGACGAACCGCGTTTGGCGGTCCACACGCGCCGACCGCTGCGCGCATCCAGGGCCACGACGAATGCCTGGTCCCAGGCAATCTGCCATCCCGTCCGTTCTTCATCGGAATTGTGGGGATAAACGCCGGGTTGTGCCACGCGCATGCTGCCGTCGTAGGGCATGATGAGCAGGCCGTCGTGCAGTATCGGAGAGGCGCCCAACCCATGGCGGCTGTAAAAAGACACCTCCCGATTCGTCCACACCGCTTCTCCAGCGAAATTCAACGCCGCCACACCTCCGTCATTGAAGACTGCGTACACGCGCTCCCCGTCCGTGCAGGGAGTCGGCGTGGCATACGAGTTCTTCCCTTCCTTTTGTCCAGGAATTTGCTCCAGCGCCTCCACGTTCCAGAGTGTCCTGCCGGTGGCCGCATCCAGACACAGCACGTGGCACTTGCGTCCCTCTTGCAGAGCCGTCGTGAGGAAGACCCGTTCGCCCCAAGTGATCGGAGACGACCAGCCTTCTCCGGGTATCGGCGTCTTCCACGCGACGTGGTCCTTTCCGTTCCACTCCAGAGGCAGATCTGTGTCGGTGGAAATGCCGTCGCCGGTGGGGCCGCGAAATCGTACCCAGTTCTCGGCGTGTGTCGGCGACAGAACCACTGCCAGAACACAGATACTCAAGCCAAGGCGGCCGGTTGTGTTCGTTCTACTCATGGGAGTTACCATCCTCGTCCATTGCTGTAGCTCGCGCAGAAATATGGTATTGTCTCCGGTGGTGTTGTCCAACACGTCCAGCTTGGTGTCAAGTATTTCCCGATGACCGTGAACGATTATCCTATGACCCGACAAGGAGACCTGGCATGAGCGCTGCAGCCCCAGCGGGACGTCGCCAGCTGCGATTCGCGGTGATCGAGGACCTGCTGCTCGACATTGAGCGCATGTTGGTGGCCGACAAACAGGGGCACATTCGCGCCTTGGGAACCTGGGCGCCCGGACAGATCCTCGGCCATGTGGCGGCCTGGATCGAATACGGGTACGACGGTTATCCGATGAAACCGCCGCCCTGGCCCATTCGCTGGCTCTTGCGATGGCAGTTGAAGAAGTACCTTCGACAAGGCATGCCCAGTGGAGTCCGGATTCCGAAAGTGGAACAGGGAACCTACGGCATTGAAGTCCTGCCGACGGACGTCGCTGCCGAACGATTGCGGCGCGCCTTGCGGCGTCTCCAGGCAGGGGAGCCCGCGAAGTATGACAGTCCCGCTTTTGGTTCCATGTCGCACGACGACCGGATTCAGCTCAACTTGCGGCACGCCGAATTGCACCTGAGCTTCCTGCAATTCTGACAAACTGTGAATTCCGCCTCTTGTGCTTGCCTCTGTGGCTCAGGGGTGGCTCCTCTGTTTTCGTGCACTATCCGGGCTAATACAGTTGCACCGTCGCCCTGCGCACCGAGAAGCAATCGTCGCCGGAAAAGACCAAGTGCAGCGTGCATCCATCCGCACTCATCCATTTGGTTGGGAAGCTGGCGGTCTCTCCCGGACCCACATCCCAACGATCGGTGCTGAAGACGCTCGTCCAGGGCCCCCACGGTTCGGGTGCATCGTAGATGGCCAGGCCGCCCGCAAAACGCGTATCCTCACCCAGGCCCGTCTGCACCCAGAGGTAACGATTCAAGCCCGCGTTGAAGCTGACGCTGGATCGGTAGCAGCGGCCGGGTCTCACCATGACGGCCCCACGCCGGGTGATGTCCTTCGTCCAGACGGGCCGGCCTTGCCCGTCAAGCTCTTGAAGGAACTCATAGGCTGCGCGGTTTTGGAGTTGGTCCACAGCCACGCGTGCCAGGACCATTCGATCGGCTCGCTGGTACGCGCTGTCCGAGTCGTGCGAGTAGATGTAGGCGAAATCGTCTCGTGCTCCCTGGTAGTTGCGGCCGAAGTTCAGGAAGGTGGGGCAGCCGAAGCTGGTGTTCAGTTTCCAGTCGGCCCAGGTCCACGTGGCACCGTGGTCCGCGGACCAGGCCAGTTGGGAGTTATCCGCGTTGCGGGCCCACAGGTACAGGACGCTGCCCACCATCAACATGCCGCTGGCTTTCTTGCCGCTTGGTCCCGGCCCCTTGGTCTCCAGCGAAGGAGCGCGCAGATTTTCGGCCGACAGGTTTCCGGGTTCACCTTGGATGCGGCACAGTCCCAGGCTCAGTTTCTCGCGCAGCAGCGGTTCGAACCCGTTGCCGTCGCCGTAAGCCGTGTAGAGCCAATCGTCGTCCGCCCACGTGATCGGCCAATTGTCGCTCCCCTTTGCGCAACGCTGAATCGATGCGGGCGGCGCCCAGACAATTCCCTTGATTACAGGACTCCGCGGATAGTCGGCAGATTCGCTGGACATGGCGCGATCTGCGCTGGCAGCCGCTTCTTCTGGTCGCAGAAGTTCGCTTGGATTTGCTGCCGCCACGGATTGCACAATCGGCTCGAGAAACGGTTTCAGGACGTCGTAGTGGTTGGCATTCGGGTCGCGCTTCCAGGACTGACCTGCGCGTGACACGACGATGTCCAGCGTCGGGATCACGATGATCAAACTGTCGTAGAGCCCCCACGACCAATACGTGTCGGCTGGAACACGGGGCAGTGTCCGATCGGCGTTGTTCCACCAGAGCAGACCGTAGTGGGACGCGGCGTTGCCGTGGTCATCGGGCCGTCGAACCGGCAACTTCGCGTGCTGTGGCGGTGTTCGCGGGGCGAGCGCTGCGTAGTCGCGAGTCAGGATTTCCTGACCGTTCCATTCGCCTTCGCGGAGCATCAGGTAACCGATCCTGGCCATCGCATCGACACTGGCGTGGATTCCCGCGCCGAACTCCCGCCGCGGCACGCCGTCAATAGTCGCCGGCCGGTAGGCGTTCTTGCGCCACATCAAATCGGCGTGACCGATGCCCAGCGGCGTGAACACGCGCTCAAACATCCAATCCTCGAGATCACGTCCGTAGGCCAATGTGATACACTCGGCCAACCAGTTGGGACCGGAATCGCTGTAGTCCCACTGCGTGCCGGGCGGGAACAGCAACTGCGTGTAGCCCCCTGGTTTCTCGAAGCCGGCGGTCTGCGATGCCAGCTGCAAAATCGTGATCTCCTCCAGCCAGCCGGTGCGGGCATTCTCTGCGGGAGGCAGGCCCAAGGTCGGGTGATGCTGCTGTGCTTTGTCCTCCAGTCGCAGCTTTCCGTCCTTGATCGCCAGACCCAGCGCGATGGAGCCGAACGACTTTGTCGTGGACTTGAGGTCATACCGCGCGTGCGCATCGCCCCAGGCCAATACCAGGCGACCGTGCCGCGTGACGTAGCCGGATCCACCGCCCGTGAGGGCATAATCGCGGGCATGCAGCAAAGGAACCTCGTCCAGGCCGGCTTCCGCGGGCGCGATGCGCGACCACTCCGGCATTGGCCAGATTGCCTGCTGCGGAAGCGCTTCTTCGTCCGCTGCATGGGCCGTCGCGCCAAGCAGAAACTGCCAGCTGGCGAGCGCGATCAGGCAAATGAGCATTCTCACGGCAGCAACTCAACGGCAACGTGTCCACGCTTCCAACAACATGCGGCGCGTTGATTCCTCGGGGTAGTTGTCCGCCAGCGTGCGAATCGCGTCCGCGCTGGCCGGATCAGCAATGCGCGCCAGCGATTCTGCGGCCGTGTGCCGGGTATCGACGGAGTTCTGCAAGTCCCCGATGACGGACAGTAGCACGGGAACAGCGCGACGGTCGGCAGACTGCCCCAACGCCCAGGCAACTGCCGCCCGCCAGCAGGGCGTCAAATCATTGTGTAAGAACAGGACGCCAGGTCCCAATGGGTCAGGGTGACCGGTGGCGGCTTCCGGGGCGGATTGTTCCAGAGCCGTTACCAGCGACGGGACGGATTGGGGATCGGCCAGATTGCCGAGCGCTCGTGCGAGATAGAAGCAGACCCAATGACGCAGCGGCAGTTCAATTACTTCGGGAATGCCCTCGTCGAAAACGCGCTTGATGCTGACCGGATGCGCTTGATAGCGTTGAAAGACAGCGAGGATCCGGGAGGCATACCGCACGTCGCGGCAGGCAAGCGACAGCACCTGAGCCGCGCGAATTTCCGGACCGGGATGGCCGCCCCAGCAGCGGTGTGTTGACGAAATGGCTGGTTCGAATTCCGCGTGGCGTGGCGCGCCTTCTTCACCCAGGATGGCCAGGCATGTTTCGACCACGGCCGCCTCTGCTCCATGACGGCGAATCAACCGCCCGGTGAGTACCTCGCAGTCGTCGTTGCCCAGCAGCAACGCCCGATCCTGGTCCACGGGCAGGGAGCGGATCAGCAGCGGCAGGATCGCCGCCGCGCGCGTGGAACCCAATCGGTCGAGCGCTTCGGCGATGAAGTAGTGCACGGGTGAAGCGTGGCAGGCCATCAGCGCGGGGTGGTCACCGTACCAGAGCGTGTACTTGGGATATTCGTCCAGCGCGGCAAAGGCGGCGATCAGCGATTCTTCGGCTGCCGGAGTTCCGATCCGCCCCAGTGCCTCGACCGCGGCTTCCGCCAGAAACAGGTTGCCGCTGTCGGGGTGATCGTGTTGCGCCAGCGTCTCGGCCAACAGCGGCACGGCCTCGGCATCGCGCAGATAGCCGAGGGCCCGCGTGACAGCCTGGATCGAGCGCGGGTTCACCTCGTCCTCCGAATTGAAGCGGGTGTCGTCGATCTGGTGAGCCTTCTTCCATTGGGGATACGGATTGACATCGCGCTGCGCCCTGACGAGTTGGCGGAGCGGTGCGCAGGCCGGGCTACTGCCCGTGTGTCCCAGAGCCACTGCCGCGCGGCGCACAACGTTGCGGTCGGGGCTGGCCAACCGCGCGATGAGTTCTTGCTCAATGACTTCCCAGGAGTGCTCTGCCAGCCACTGCCGCCAACGTTGCGCTTGTCGTTCCTGGTCCTCCGGCACGAATGGGTTGAAGTCCTCGACGTGCCCCGTGAGATTCTCCAGGGCCAGTGCCGCTGCCTGGGCCGCGAGCGGTTCCCGGTCGGTCAACGTCTCCACGAGCGGCGGGACCGAGTCGCGCGTGCCGCAAGCAGCCAATGCCAACGCGACTGCCACGCGCAGTTCTCGAGAGGAATGGGAAAGACAATCGGCCAGAGCGGGTGCCGCGGCCGGGTCGCGGACGAGAGCTAGCCGGTGCGCGGCAGCAATCCGGAACGGCAATTGACCCGCGCGCAATTGTTCGATGAGCCGATGCACGTCGCTGGCATTTGCCGGGGATACGGCCGCGTCCGACGCAGACGTCGGATTGCTTGCCGTCGGCGGCGAACTGCCGGACCGGTGCCCTTCATAACGGTTGATGCCCGCCACTTCACGATAGCGGTCGAACTGGATTTCCATCAGCCCCGTAACGGCCGCGTTGTTGCCGCGAAATCGATGTAGGTCCCCACCACCGGTCAGTCGCAATGGTCGGGACTTCAGGGCCAGAGGCTGCGTGGTGTCCAGCAGCGGCGCGGATTGGCGCTGATGGTGGCAGCCGATGCAGCCGCGTTCCTCGCCGGGCCGCACGTAGATCCAGGACATTTCGTTCAGTTCGGATCGTCCCTCCGCGTCGACTGCCTGCAAGGCGATCGGCGTGTCCGCGGGGACTTCGATGGCGAAGGAGCCGTCGGGCGCGAGCGGCACGGTCCCGAGTTCCGTTACCTGACTGCCGGCGTGGACGATGTAGGAGTGGGAAGATCGGACGGTCAAGCCCGTTCCGGCCAGGACGCGAACGGCACGCACGTGGGACCAACCCGCTGTAGTGTGCTGCGTGAAGCGGGCGTTCTGGCAGTAGAGCACGCCGGTGGCGCGCGGATCCCGTTCGCGTTCCGTGTCCAAGCGGCTGGTCAGTTGCGGTGGTCGGCGGCGCGCGCCGACGTAGATCGGGGAGTGCAGCGGCTGGTTGAGTGATTCGTGCAATACCGTCATTGTCGGCGGCTGGCTGTTCGGGTCGAGGACCGCGATCTTCGCGTAGCACAGCTCCTGGATTGCCTTCGTCTCCGCTCCCTGAACGAGTTCCCGAGACACTGGCGCGGCGATGGTGCACAACAAACGCCCGTCAGGCAGTGCCGCTACGTCGCCCGCCGGGACAGAATAATGCTGCAGATTCTGGGCTGGAGAGCCAAGTCGGCCGATTGTGATGCCAGGTCCCGACAGGAATGCCAGTCGGCCGTCGGGCAGGGGCGCCGGGCTGCCGCAGAGATAGGCCCGAAGCCGGCCGCCGTATTCCGGTCCGTTGTCCAAACCGAACTCGGTGTAGCCTTCGCTGCCGTCGGGGTGCACGGCGTGCAGCAGCGTCTCGACCTTGCCGCGGTCGAAGAAGTTGTCCGAACGAATGAAGACGATCCGCCCGTCGGCCAGGACCTCCGGTTCATTGTCAAAGATGATGGTGTGAGTCAGCGGGCGAGGATCGCTCCCGTCGCCATTCATGACCCATAGCGACCGGGACGGTGGATTGTGGTATTCCTCGAAGCGCCCGATTCGCGTAGAGGTGAACGCGATGCGACCGTCCGACAGTTCGACCGGGTCAATGTCGTGGAACGGTCCCTCGGTCAACGGCTGCGGCGGTCCACCGCTGACCGGGACACGGTAGATCCGATAGAACGGGTCTCGTCCCAACGCCATCGACACCAGGACAGCCTGGCCATCGTAGGTCACGCTGGGCGACCCGATCGCTCCCTCGCCGGCATCCAACAGCAACCGCGGCTCCGAGCCCGGCCGCGCCGGCGAAAGCACGAACAGCTTGCGGCCGACCTTCATGGGTGCTGGCAGGTCGTGTTCGGGGTACGTGCGCGAATTGCGAGGATTGAAGATCGTCACGTTCAAGCTGTCGTACGCGGTGCGACCGGTGTTGGGAACGCGGTAGAGGCTGCGATCTTCACCGACAAAGGCAATCGCCTCCGGCCAGGCAAAATCGCTGGGGGGATCCTGTTCAACCACGGGGCCCACCTGCCCGGCCCGGCGCGCCTCCCGCAGCACTTCCTGAGCGGCTCGCTCCACCTGTCCGACGGAACTCGGAGCGGGGATCGCCGTCGCCGGGGGTGCGACGCGCCCCCAGGGACGATCGCCGAAACCTCCCACGACGCTGGCCACGGGCCACTTCTGGTCGTCGAAGTCCGGCTGCTGCCAATTGGCGATCTGCTGTGACTGCGTCTTCCACGCTTCGTTGCTTGTCAGGACGATCTTCTGTCCGTCCGCCAGCTCCGCGACGAACTTCACGATCAGTGCCGCCGGACCGGGCAACGTATTGATTGCTTCGACCGCCAGCACAATCCGACCGGGCACAATCATGGGGGACAGGTTCCAACGTTTCGGCCTCTGCCACGCACTGTTGTCGGTCTCGCTCTCCCCCACGGGCTGGCCGTTGAGATACAACACAAACAAGTTGTCACAGGTGACGATGATTTCGGCGGACTTGAGCGGCGGGTTCTCGGGAATGTTCACCGTGGCTCGAAAGAAGGCGCTGCCGGCGCTGGGCGTGAGTTCACTTGTCATCGACCAGACCCACTTGGCTCCCTCCAAGTCCATCGGCTCGGCGTGCAAGTCCACCGCCAGCCCACTGGTCACCCAAGCCGCAAACGCCAAGACAAGTGACTCCACTTTCATCAACAGTCTCCGTTTCCCAATAGTGACTGTCACACCCGCCACGCTGCATTGTGGTCGGCGGGCAGATTGACTGCCATAGGACTGCAGAAATGGTGCGTGGCACCATTATGGTGGCCGTTCAGGCGGGATGGGTAAGACGCGGCCGGCCTTGCGCGTTTTCGTACCTTCGGCAGGGGACACTTTGGCGGAACATCCCTTTGAACCCGCCATGATCTCAAAACCTTCCCGGTCCGTCCGCCGCCAGCGGCCTGTCGGTGACGATTGTCAGGCTGAAGGGTGCCAATGGCAACTCAGGTGTTCCACTCGCTTCCACCGTTTGATAAACCAGCGTCTTGTTCGGATCGCCATCGGGTACGGACGTCAGGGCGAATAGACTTCTCGGTAGTGCTTCTCCTGTGAATCGTGCCAGCCAAGGTTGGTCGGCGTCGTTGACAATCAGAAGGGTCAGGCTGTCGTCGGTGGGACTCCGGACTGCGGCCACCCAGACTCGCTGGATGTTCTGCAGCATTCCGCCGCGGACCTGCGTATCGAGGATTTTTGCGCGCATGGGCATGTGCCGCGTGGCGAGGCCAAGCACGTAATAGGCGTCGCGATGCGGATCGGCTTCGGTCTGCCACTGCTTCCACTGGCGATCCCAGGTGTCCACGAACTGCCATTGGCCGTCCTGGTCGCCACGGTTGACGAAGCTCCAGTGGTTGAAGCCATCGATACCGAGAGCCAAAGCGCGGATCAACAACTGCGTGTCCTTCAGCGATGCCCGAAAGCTCCCCGGTGCCGGATCGTCCGCCTTGAACCCGTAGGTCTGCGTGCCGGCTTCGGTAAGAAACAGACCTTTGCCCGCAGCGGCCGTTTCCGCGCGGTACTTGACCAGGGTCTGGCTCAGTCGCTCACCCATGCGATAGGCCCAAGAGGCGGGCAGCGTCTGGGGTTCTTCCCAGTCGAAGCACGAGCAATAACTGTGAAAATCCACGTCATCGACTGCGACGAACCACGGTTCGGTGGACAGTTTCTCGAAGATCGGGAGGTCCGTGAAATCGGGCCCCATCAGTTTGACGGGCAGGTCTGCCTCTTGGAGTGCCGCCCGAACGGTCTGCAGGGCCTCGGCGAGATAACGCACTTGCCGCGCGCGGTCTTGCTGCGCGCCGGTGTCCGGCGGGATGAGCCACCAGTAGTAATTGGGTTCGTTGACGAGGTTTATCCAACGGATGCAGGTGTAGCCGCGCCGCTCCCGCAATTCTCGCAGCAAGGTGACCCAGCCATCTGCAAATGCAGCGAGATCGGCGGGCGCAGAGGTCTGCACCAGCGCCGGATCGTGGCGGTACTCCGGGAACGCGAGCCACTCGACGTTGGGCCACATGCACTGCAGCATGACATCGCTGCCGTGGCGTTGCGCCCAGGACAGGATGCGATCAAGAACTCTGAATTCCGGGCTGTCCCAGGTGAGGCGTCCTTTCTCCGGTTGCCATTGCCGCCAGTCCATCTCGGCGCGAATGAACTTCAGGCCCAGCCACTCCGCGTGCTTCTCCATGGATGTCCAAAGCCCTTCGTGCTGCGGCACGACTGGTGGCGAGCCGCCGAACGCGCTGCCTCCGTGACTGACCGTCGGGTGGAGGAGAGAATGCCACGACGCCCCCACGCCGCTGAGCATCTGGTGCTGGACGCGGTTCGAAACCGCGATCAGCAGCGGCTCCGTTCCGATCGGAGCCTGGCCGGACACCGCAGGCGATTTCTCCGAACCGAGCGTCTCGGGAGGCGGCGCGGCCTGGGTACCGAGCGGCAGACAGAACCACGTCAGGAGTATCCATGATCCACGGCAGATGCAGTTCATCGCAGATTTCTCCCACAGATTCGTTTGCGCTCAGACCTGATCTCGAGTGCGGAACAGCGGCAGGCGGACGTCTTCACCAGGAGGACGGGAAGAAATAGAGGAAGTCGGTGCAGATCCATCGAGGCGGCGCCGTTGCGAATATGATCTCCAAGTCCTAAGCATCAAACAATACCCGCTCGGTACCGCCTCGCCCACCTACCCGGTTGACGTCGGCAAGGTGTTTCGGTTCCGCGGGGTGTCCTGCAACGAGACGGTGCGGCTATGATACATGGTACCACTTCCTGTTCGACTGGTACTGATATAGCGGCGTCCAGAACGGGCAGGAGGCCTTGGAGCTGGGCTTCCTGCAAGCGGAGAATCGCGACGGCTTGAAATTCGCTCTCATGTGGGCCGACCATGACCGCAAAGACCAGTTCTGCCCGTAGAAATGGTGCGTGGCACCATTATGGTATGAACGGACGTATCTGGAGGGTAGTTTTCCTGTTGCTGCTCAGTGGGGGCGTTTGCTTTGTCCTCATCGTGCGGGGGCAGCAGCGGTGGATCCCAGTGCCCGACGACTCGGTGGTGGAAGTCACGGTCGAGCACGAAGGAATAACTTACAAGCTGGTTAACGGCGACCTGTACCGAGTGGCCTCCCCGGATCGGCTCGTATTCGTGGAGAAGATCTACGACAAGGACTTCAGGGAGAAGAATTACATTCAGCAAGACGGACAAGTCTTTCGAGTCGATGCGGATACCGGCAAACGATATCCGACTCGGCGGCACTTCGAGGATGGCTTTGAGAACGCGAACTTGATCACAGACCTGATTCGAGTCGAGCGGGGCTGGGATACCTTCACCCTCCAGTCGTCCTCAACCCCGAGCGTCTCGAAGTACGTCCAGCTTCGCAACCGCATTCTGCGGGGTGAAGCCGGGTTCATCGACAACCGGGTGGAGCCAGTTGCGGAGATCGTCCACGCCGGAGCCAAGGCACTGAAATGCCACAGTCTGGCTCCGACCCGGAGCATGGTCTGCACCAAAGCCTCCCTCTCGACTCAATTGCTCTACTTCGTCAAGGGTGATGATGTCTGGTTCTCCGGCTGGTACTTCATTCCCGAAGGCAGAATGCCCTTCACGTTGATGGACCTGGAGAGCACATGGATCAAGGAGCATCCGGGCATGCGGGTCATGATCGAGGACGGAGCCGCTATGTTCGAGTTGAAATGGGCGGCCAAACCGAAGTACCGCCAGCCGAAAGCGAGTCGAGTGCCAGTTCCAGTCGGCAAATGGGTACGCCTGAGGGCACGCCTGCATCTGTCGGAATCAGCGGACGGCCGAGTGCAATTGTGGCAGGATGACATGATGTTGATCGATCAGCAGGGGCAAACCCTGCCGTTGGCGGGAGCGGTTTACGACAGCTTGGAAATCGGCATTAGTGCCCACAGCTACGGCCCCGGCCCGGCCACGGTCTACCTCGATGACGTGGTGATCTCCGACAAGCCTCTCGATTGATCCCCGGACAGTCTCGGTGGACTTGGCTCACATGAAGAACACAGCGAACTCCTGAGCCAACACATTTGCGATTTGACGCTGGGCTACGAAGACCTCAACCACCACTGAGCGACAGACGAAAGCACAAGAGGCCGAATTCACAGCCTGCCGGATTCAGTTCAATCATGGTCGCTGCGAGACCACTTGCCTTGGGTGTTCCTTCTTCACCCTCTGTGCCACGGCGGCGAACGATGTGGGGAAGGTTCATCTGGCCGCGAATAGAAAGAGCCGCTCGACGGACGTCTTCGCGGCTCCAGTACACCCCACTGGACTCGAACCAGTAACCTTCGGTTCCGTAGACCGATGCTCTATCCAATTGAGCTAGGGGTGCAGCTTGCCAGCGACTTCCACGAGGCCGGGATTGTCCTGGCATTCGTGACAATTCTATCGTTTCGAGGTCCGGTCGCAAGGTGTCCGTCCGACAACCGCGGGCTTGGCCAGCAGGTCAAGACGCCGTTGTTTCATCCGTGCTCACGGGTGACAGAGCGCAGGGCGTACGGCAGGTTACATCAGGCGGTAAGCGTCCACGGGTCGGTGAAGAGGTGGAGATCGGCTCATGTTTCGGACTAGGCCGAGTCCTGACGGCAAGCCGTCAACGCCGAAAAAGGCACCAATCCCGTGCCGACGCGTGTACGCTTACCAACAGCCTTATTTCCTCACCGGCCAAATAGTTGCGACTGCACGGCGGGTGAGGTATTCTGAAGTAGGGATCCCGTCATGCTCCGACTTATCCAGCAGGCGTTGATCCCCGTCCGATCGTGCTGCATGCGGAAGCGCGCACCCGGCGGTTTCCACTCTTCCCACGCGTGATCAGCACGGAACCGTGTTCACGATTGTCCGGAACGGCGTTGGAAGGAGAGGCTGTCATGAAACGAACCAAGTTGAGATGGCGAGGGTTCACCCTCGTCGAACTGCTGGTGGTGATCGCGATCATCGGGGTCCTGGTGTCGCTGCTGCTCCCCGCAGTGCAAGCGGCGCGAGAAGCCGCGCGACGCATGAGCTGCCAGAACAACTGCAAGCAGATCGGCATCGCTTTGCACAACTACCACGATACCCACAAGTCGTTTCCTCCCGCCGCGCTATGGGGGAACAAGATTGGAATTCCGCAGGGTCCCTACCACCACACGTGGCTGACCAAGATCCTGCCATTCATGGAACAGAACACGCTCTACGGCCAGATGGACCAACGACTGCCGGCCTGGAATCTGGCAGCGAATCTGCCGCAGCTATTCGCCAGGCAGCAGGTGCCGACGCTCATGTGCCCTACGGACGCTGGTTTTCGCGGTCCAAGTGCCGTGATGTCGGTGAACGGCAACGGTCAATGGGAGGTGGGGCTCACCTGCTACGCTGGCAGCGTCGGCTTCACTTGGGCGAGAAATTTCCAGGTCCAACCGGGAGACGCCAGGTTCCCCAGTACCTGGGTGCGAAAGGAACTCAGCGGCGTGTTCTCGGATGAGCAGACAACGGACATGGCGACCATCACCGATGGTTCCTCGAACACGATCATGGTGGCCGAGGTATCGACCACGGGCTTCAAGCCCGCCGCGGGAGTTGCCAACACGTTTCAGACCTGCGGTACGGGAGTTCCTTGCATGCCAACGGATGAAGCAACTTTCCGCGCGGCGTTCATCGCCGCTGGATATGACGGAGAATGCTGCAACGGCAAGTACACGAAGCCGGATGGCACGCCGGCCGTTCCGCAACAGTTCTTCAAGGTGGCGCCCAACATGCACCAGCCCACGTATGCCGCCGCGTGGGGACCGAACAGCGACTGGCCCGGCCCCAGCAGCTGGCATCCGGGTACGATTAACGTGATCATGGCGGACGCGTCCGTGCAGTCCATTTCCGAGACCATCCCCTGGGACGTGTGGATGATCCTCAACGGGAAGCGCGACGGGCTGAATGCCACGCTCCCTTGACGTTCGCACGCCTGATCGATCATCGATGCCGCAGTCTACGAGGTGCATCATGCGTTCTTTCTTGAAGGTGTTGTGTTGTCTGTGGTTCCTGGCCGTCGTGGGATGCGGCTCCGGCTACAAGTCGCGCGAGGCAGCCCCAGGCTCAGCGGATCCCAACGCCGTTATGAAGCAGATGGGCAAGAACCCTGCACCCAGCGGCGTGCGAAAGAAACAGTGAGCGAGTCGGTTGCCGACCGCAACCACGCGCGGCGAATTCAGGGGCGGCCCGAACGGACCGCCCTTTCTCTTTGCGCCGGTGAGCGTTCGCGCGTCGGTGAAAGGACGGGGATTGGCCCATGTTTTCGGTCAACGTTGGGTCCTGAAGGCAAGGCATCCATGCCGAAGAATGCTTCAATGGCTCGCCGACCCGTGAACGCGTACGATTGCGGACTGCCAAGCCGGGGAACGCCCCTCGACAAGTGCGACAACGCTTCGTGTCCCGGAAGCAGTGTTCAGGAATGAATAATGTTGACTTTGACCTGTGCGATTCGTACATTGTGGCGCAGTGCGGCTTTGAGTGGTCCTGCCTTGCAGATCGTTCGATCGACGTCATTGGGGAGTATCGCGCGTGTCGTAATCGTTCCGAATCCTATTCTCTGGCTTGAAGGAGTCCGTCATGATTCGGTCCCGGTTGTTATCGCGGCTCGGCTTCACCTTGGTGGAGCTGCTGGTTGTCATTGCCATCATCGGAATCCTTGTCGCACTCCTGTTGCCGGCCGTGCAGGCCGCACGCGAGGCAGCGCGGCGCACCCAGTGTTCCAACAATTTGAAGCAGTTGGGATTGGCGGAGCAGAACTATCACGACATCTACAAGCGCTTTGCCATCAACTATTGGAACTGGAGTGAGCCACCGTCGGCCCCGGCCGTGCCGAGCAGCAAAGGCAGCCACCTGGTGCGGCTCTTTCCGTTCATGGAGCAGCAACCCTCCTACGACGCATTCAACGCTGCCTGGAACACCAACGTGCCCGAAGATGTGACGCTACCCAACGGCCAACTGCTGCGGCAGCAAGTCATTCCTGGCTTGCTCTGTCCCAGCGACAACACGGGCGGTTTCTGGAACAACGACCGCGCGATAACCAACTACTCGATGGGCATGGGCGCTCAACGGCTCTCCCACTCGGGTTGGAAGTTCTTTAACATCTGTCCCTTCATCGGCGGCGGCACCGCACCCTCCGGGTCCACGGATTGCCAGGATTGGTTCGGAAACGGTCCGGATACGCACGGCAACAGTGCCAACGGCGGCCGGAATATATCGGGGCTCATTTCGCGCACCGGCTGGAACAACAATCAAGGCGGCGGCGACCAATGGGCGGCGCGCATGGTCGACGTGACCGACGGCACCAGCAACACGATTTGTATCGGGGAACTGCGGCCGGCTTGCATGACCGACGCGCACAATGGCTGGATGCACAACGCAGTCAGCCTGATTGGAACGACGCCTCCCATCAATTTTCCCACTTGCCCGGGCGAGAATGGGCTCTCGAAGAACAACAGCTCGAACCCAGTGCAAAACCATTGGGATTCCTGGGCCACGTCCCACGGCTACAAATCCAAGCATCCCGGCGGTGCCCAGTTCGTCTTCGTCGATGGAACCGTTCGATTCCTGTCGCAAACTATCAACTACGACACGTACCAGCGCATGGGCGACCGTCGTGACGGCAAGACCGTGACAGAGAACTGACCCTGCAGGCCTGAGTTGTTCCACAGCGTTAATTACGCCTTCTCGAAGGATCGGTCAATGAGAAAGTTCATGGGTGTCGGAGTCGTAATGGTTGCGGCGACATTACTCGCCGGCTGCAATTCGGGCGGGACAAGCACGGTGCCCGCATCGGGTACGGTGACGTACAACGGCGCGCCGCTGGACGGCGCGGATGTCGTTTTCGTCAGCAGCGCCGCCGATGGACATAATGCCTCGGCCCGTACGGACGCGGAGGGCAAATTCACGTTGAAGACCTACGTGAATCCCGACGATCAACCCGAAGGTATTGCGGTGGGGGAATACACGGTCACGGTTACGAAGGTGGCTGCCAGCGCGGGCGCCAGTTCCGGGGGTGGCTCAGCGGATCCAGCCCAGCAGATGATGGAGATGATGAAGGCCCAAGGGTTCAACAGCAGCGGAGAAGGACCGGCTGGCGCGAAGGCTCTGGTTCCCGCCAAATATGCCGACGCCAAGTCGTCGGACTTGAAGGTGACCATCTCCGAAGGCGGTAACACGGATATCAAATTGGAGCTGAAGGATTAGTTCCCGGCAGACCCACTCGGAGGTGTGCGAACCACTGTGAGCTTCAGCCCGTGTTGCCGTTCACGCGGGCTGAAGCCCGCGCTACGACTGAGCAGGCGCTCGGTCCGAATCTCGGGTGCGCTCAACTGAAAGCGCACGGAAATCGCATTTCCTCAAGCGGCTCACATTGCTGATGCGCGCGACAACGCATCCCCAACATCGATATCGGCGCGTGGTGGTGTGGTGTGGCGCGGTAGCCGTTTTGGTGTCGGCCGTGCCAGCCTGGAATCGGCTCACCAGCTCCCTCGCGCTGGGCCGCGCGCAGCAGGCGCTGCGGGACGGCGATGTGGAGTTGGCGTGGCGCGGACTTCAGGACCTGCAAAAGGCCCAGCCGCGACGTGCCGACTGCTGCTATGCCCTGGCGGTGGCCAACCGGCGTCTCGGTCGGCTCGATGCGGCATTCCAGCTGTTGCAGCAGGCGGAAGATCTGGGCTGGCCAATCGAGGAGGTAACGCGCCAGCGATACCTGGCGCGATTTCAGGCCGGTGACATCGCAGGAACCAAACAATACCTGAATCGGCTGATTACGTCGGGCGTCAACGACGAGACGGCCGAGGAAGTCTACGAGGCGCTTGCCAAGGGATACCTGGCCGAATACCGTCCCGCCGACGCGGTCGCCGTGCTGGACAAGTGGATTCAGTGGCGTCCCGATCTGGTGCAGCCGCGCGTCTGGCGGGCCCAAGTGTATCGCGACGTGGCCCAATGGCCCGCGGCGATTCCCGACTACCGCCAGATCGTGGAACTTGCCCCGGAGTCCGTTGACCATCATCTGGACCTGGCCGAAGCGCTGTTTCTTAACGGCGATATCGATGAAGCCCACCAGCGGTATCAGGAAACGCGCCGGCGGTTTCCCGATGAGCTGCGCGCGACCGTTGGCCTGGCGCAGTGTGAGCGACGCTTAGGAAACGCGGATGCGGCGCGCGGCTTGCTCTCCGAAGCGCTCTCCCGCAACGTCACGGGAGTCTTGCGAGCCAATGCTCTTTTCGAGCTGGGTCAATTGTCGTTGGACGCGGCAAATGCGGACGAAGCGGCCAAACACTTGGAGGAAGCCGCGACCATCACGCCCAACGACTCCCGACTGCAATACGCGTTGGGATCCGCCTATTCCCGGCTGGGAAAGGAAGCCGAAGCACTCGTCCATTTCCAGCAAGCGGACAAGATTACCCAGAACCATCGCCGGATCTGGAAATTAAGGCAGGACGTTGTTACGCAGCCGGCAAACGTGGCTGCCCGATTCGAGATTGCCACGGTGCTGCGGGAACTGGGGTATACGGCCGACGCCTATCACTGGTTTCTCACCGTCGTCCACCTCGATCCCCAGCATACGGCGGCGCGCCAGGCTGCGGCTGAAATTCGCAGCACGCTGGACCAGCAAGCGCTGGCGGACGCGGATTCACCAACGAGCGGTGCCGGCGATGTGGGCGCGCGACGCTTCCCCGGACCGGCCAATGACCGACAGTAATCCGGTCCCGGATAATGCACGAAACCAACGGAGCCACCACAGAGCCGCAGAGAACACAGAGGAGAGCACACGAGTCGGAATTCACAACTCGCCGGATTCAGGCCAGTCAAAGTCGTTGCGGAGCTACTTGCCTTTGCTGGTCTCTTCTTCACACTCTGTGCCTCCGTGGTGAATAATCCGGGATAGTCTCAGGTAAGTTCTACCGGACCCGACGCGTATGGCATCTCGTCCCGAACCAGCAACCGGAACCGCGAACCGCCGGCGCATCAAGCTCTGGCTGGCTTGTCTCGGGCTCCTGGCGATCTGCGCTGGTAGTGCGGTGGCAGCGCACTATTGGTCGCGCTGGCAGCATCCCGCGAACCGGTTTGCGGTGGCGCGGCAGGCGCTCAAGTCCGGCGACCTGGCGAGGGTGCGGAAGGAGATCGCGCGGCTTGAGGATGTGCCCGCCTACGCGCCGCACAGACACTATCTGCAGGGTGCGCTTCTCCTGCAGCAAGGGGAACCAGCGGACGCTTTGCGGGAACTGGAGCAGGCGCTGGGTAATCCCGCGCTCGAGATCGAGACGCTCGTCCTGTCCGGCCAGGCCTTGTATCAGAGCGGGGAGCGGCTCAAGGCACACACGCTCTGGCAACGCGCCGTGTCGCTGAATCCGAGCTGCATCGACGCCTATCGTTGGCTGGGAGTCTATTACTACGACAGCGGCGCGATGGAACTGGCCGTCCGCTACCTGTCCTCCGTCTCCAAGCTGGATCCCAAGGACTCCCGGTCGCTGCGGCTGATGGGGCTGATCTACAAGGACTACGAACAATACCGTCCCGCGGTGGACTGCTATCGGGAGTCGCTGCGCCGCGACGGGCAACCCCCGGATCGCGCCAGCATCCTGTTGGAACTGGCCGCATGTGAGATCGCCCTGCCGGATTGCCAGGCGGCTCTGGCAACTCTCGCGCAGTGTGCCGACTCCCCCGAAAAGTCCGGCCTGCAAGCCAGAGCGTATTATGAACTCGGGGAGCAATCACAGGCCGAGCATTTCCTGGCGGAAGCGCTGAAGCTGTCCCCCCGCGACTTCGCCGCGCTGTTGTTGCGCGGCAAGATGCGGCTGGGAGATCGCGATGCACAGGGGGCGATCGAAGCTCTGAAGCAGGCTGCGGAAATCAACCCCCAGGACGACTCCGTGCACCTGCATCTGGCTCAAGCCTACCAATGGCTGGGAGACGCAGCGCAGGCGGCGCAGCATGAGCAGCGGTCGGTGGCGCTGCGCGCGCTCTGGAGCAAGGTCTACGACCTGCACACGAAGGCCAATCAGGAGCCGGCCAATGCCGATGCGCGCTATCAGCTGGGCATGGCACTCCGGGAACTGGGACGCGATGAAATGGCGGAAGTCTGGTTTCGCGCCGCGCTATCCATCGATCCCTCGCATGCCGAAGCGATTCGGGCGCTGCAACCGGACAAGTAATGGCCTTCACTCGGACCCCGCGTGGGTGGCGCGTTCGACGACGGTGACGAAGCGGTTCGCTGCCACACCCTGGACGATTTCCCTCTGACCGCCGTTCCAGTAAATTTCCACGCGATCCACCTGCTCGTGCGGGCCCAGCCCGAAGTGCAGGCGCGAACCGAAATGGCTCTGGTAAGCGCGGCCGCTGTGTACTTCGTCGGCAAGTGTCAGGTCCCCCGCAATGACGCGCACGCGGGCACCGATGCCGTTACGATTGCCGCCGACCCCGCAGAGCCGCACTTGCAGCCAGTGCCGCAAATCACCCGCCTCCGCCAGCAAGTTCCTCAAAATCAGAGGGTGTTCTCGCGAGGCAAGCACGACCGCATCGACGTCGCCGTCGTTGTCGAGGTCGTCCAGCGCAACTCCTCGAGCCGCGACCTTGCGGCGCAGGCCGTCGCCGGCGCGATGCGAGACATCCTCGAATCTCCCCGCGTTGTTCTTCAGCACGATGCACTCGGCGTGGTACGCCGCCGTCGGGATGCGCAGTTCAATATTGTCGTCGACGTGGCCATTGCCGATGAACAAGTCGCGATGCGTATCGTTGTCCAGATCAGCGAACCCGCAGCCCCAATTCACATGCCGGAAACACGAAGCACCCGCGTTGGCAGCGAGCGTCGCGTCGTGCAGGAGTCCGCGATCGAGATTATGGAACAGGACGGGTAATTCCCCCTGGTAGTTCGTGGAGAAGAGATCCAGCAATCCGTCGTTGTCGTAATCGCCGGCGTCCACAGCCATGTTCGCCAGTGTGTCGCCGTTGCCGTTGTAGGCGAACCCGTTCAGTTTGGCGATCTGGCGGAATCTCCCTTGCCCGTCGTTCTGAAACAGGTAGTTCTCCTGGACATCGTTACAGACGAACACATCGACGTCACCGTCGGCATCGTAGTCCGCGCAGGTCATGCCCATGGCTCGCCCCGCAACCGACGCAATACCCGACTCGACACTGACGTCGCTGAACGAACCATCGCCGTTGTTGCCGTACAGCGTGTCCGGCACGGGAGCGTATTCCACCGGGGACGGATAACGCGGCAATCCGCCAGGAGTCACGTGAGGTACGTGTTCGTCACAGTTCAAATCAATATAGTTGCCGACGTACAGGTCCAGATTCCCGTCGGATTCCTTGTCGAAGAAGCAAGCCCCGGCACCGACCAGCTGCCCGCGCGCCACACCTGCTCGTTGGGTCGCCGCGCTGAAGGTGCCATCGCCGTTGTTGTGGAAGAGAACGTTGGCGCCGAAGTTGTTCAGGTAGATATCGTCCCAGCCGTCATTGTCGTAATCACCCGTGGTGATACCGAGCCCGAAGGATGTGCACACGGCGCGGGCCTCGATCGTGACATCGCGAAAGCGCCACCCTCCCAGGTTCTGATACAGGGCGTGTCGCGGCGGGGTTGCCGGCGTGTCGCCAGGCAGGGGCGCGCCGTTGGGAAAGTAGATGTCGATGAGGCCGTCGCCGTCGAAATCAAAGGTCGCGATACCGGTGGACATTGCTTCCACGATGTACCGCCTCCCGCTGGAGCCATCGGTGTGCCGGAAATCGATCCCCGTTTCCGCCGTGACGTCGCGGAATTGAATCGTGCAAGGTTCGCTGTCCGCAGGGGAGACGCGCGCGGCCCGTGAGTCGGCAGTGCCGACAGGTTCGGGAGGAGGGGGAAGACGCCGCGCCGCCGCGTTTCGCTCCGGCCGGCAACCGGCAGCGCCCAGTGCGGCACTCAAGAACACGGACGCGAGGATGGCACCGATGTGCGTCCGGCCCCAGCGATCTGCTCGAAGACTTCTCACGCTACGGACTCGTCTGGTGGCAAGCGTTCACGGGTCGGTGGGGGATTGGCGCATTTCTCGGCGTTGGCTGTTTGCCGTCAGGACCGGGCCTTGTCCGAAAACGTCGGCCGATCCCCGTCTCTTCACCGACCCGTGAGCGCTTTCGGTCCGATGTTGTACGAGAGTGACTACCCGGTCAACGGAAACGCCCTGGAACACATCCGTTCCTCCGCCGATCCAACGGACTTCGATCCGATCCACGCGGTTCGCGGTCCCCAGCCCGAAATGCAGCCGCGATCCGAAATGGCTCTGGTAGCCACGACCGCTGTGGACTTCATCGATGAGCCTCGTCTCGCCGCAGATCACGGACACCTGAGCGCCCACTCCGTCGCGGTTCGCCGTAACGCCGCGGAGTTGGACCTGCAGCCAGTGTGACGACGCCCCGAGTTCTTGCCGCTGGTTGCGCAGGACGGTCGATCGATCGCGCGTATTCAGCACGACCGCGTCCAGATCGCCGTCGTTGTCGAGGTCATCGAACGCCGCGCCGCGACTACTCGCGGTGGGCAGCAAACCAGTGCCAGCCTGACTCGATACGTCGACGAACTTGCCGTTTCCCACATTCTGCAGAACGACGTTCCGGGCGCGGAAGGACGTCGAGCGGTCGTAGCGCTCGATCTGGTCCTGAAGATGGCCCATGGCCACGAAGAGATCGCGGAGTCCGTCGTTGTCGAGATCAACGAGTCCGCAGCCCCATTTGACGTTGTTGAGCGTACCCCGCCAGGCTCCGGACTGGTTGGTCACGTCCAGAAAGTAACTCGTACCGAGATTTCGAAACAGGACCGGACGTTCTCGCTGATAGGAGGTCTGAAAGAAGTCGAGCCAGCCATCGTTGTCATAGTCGCCACAGTCCACTCCCATGCTTCCCAGCGCCATTCCTTCCCCGTTGTACTTCAGCCCGCTGAGCAGACTGACTTCGTCGAACTTGCCGCGCCCGTCATTGCGGAAGGCGAAATTCCCGAACACGTCGTTCAAGAGAAAAATATCGGTGTCACCGTCCCGATCATAGTCGGCACACACGGCTCCCATACCTTTGCCGGGCGCGGCCGAGATGCCGGCTGGTCCGCTGACATCCGTGAAAGTACCATCCGCCTGGTTCGCGAACAGCGATTGGCTCTGCGGAGGGTAATCCTTGGGACTGGCATACTCGGGATAGCCGTCTCGCTGATGCACGACGTGTTTCTCGTACGTGAAATCGACATAGCTGCCGGCAAACAGGTCGAGGTCTCCGTCGCTGTCGTAATCCAGGCAACAAACGCCGGCTCCCAGCTTGTTTCCGTCCGCTACCCCCGCAGTGACCGTTACGTCGGTGAACGTGCCGTCGCCGTTGTTCTGGTACAGAACCTTGGGACCGAAGTTGCTGACATAGAGATCGAGATGCCCGTCGTTGTTGTAGTCACCGGCTGTCGCACCCAGTCCGAAGCCGTGTCCCGTGATGCCTGCTTCCTGGGTGACATCCCGGAAGCGGAGGCCACCGAGGTTCTTGTACAGGGCGTGCCGCGGAGCAGGTTCCGCCGCGGGCCCCGGCAGCGGCGTGCCGTTGGGGAAGTAGATGTCGGTCAGTCCGTCGCCGTCATAGTCAAACAGCGCCAAACCGGAGGAGACGGTTTCCGCAATATAGTACTGGCCCGTCGAACCGTCGGTATGCTGAAACGTGATTCGCGACTCGGCGGTGACATCCTGCAATTGGATCGAACATGGGCCTGTTGGCTGGTGCGGGCGGGAGAGACCACGATCGCTGCCTGGTGCGGCCAACGGTTGCGGCGACGGTGTCTGCCGGATGCGCTTCGCACCGTAGTGGAATGCGATTCCGGCTATCGATAACACCGTAAGGATCGCGAGCGAAGACCTCGGCAGCCTGGCCATGACCCTCGATGATTCCCGTCCCCGTGGCATGTGCCAGTACAACCTCTGTAGCAAGGCAGTCCCTTTGGTGCAGGACCTCGGCTCGCCCGGATTATTCACCACAGAGGCACCGAGGGTAAAGGGAGGATAAACAGGGTGGACAGTTGCGCAACGATCTCGGTTGGCTTGAATCCGATGCGCTGTGAATCTCAGGGCTCGTAAGACAACAAGCTACCGAATTGCCGTCCGTCGCTCGACTCTCCGAGTCGAGCAATCACGGCTCGGAGAGCCGTGCGACGATGTTCAATGCGGCAACGTATTCCTGAGCGCGCCCTTACCCCTCTTGCTTTCCTCGGTGTTCTCTGTGGCTCTGTGGTGGCTCTTATGCTCCGTGCCTTAGGACCGCCGAATCAACAGCTGTCGCATTGTCGCCTTTCGCTCCGCGAAAGCCGACAATTACCAATTTCCAACTCCAAAGCGGGGCTAGAGCGTCCACGGCTCCCGCATCGCACGTGACCGCAGACGATTTGCCTCCTCATCGTTGGTGAACTCGGCGCTTACCGGGTCCCAAATGACCTTCCGCTTCAGTTGCATGGAGATGGCCCCCAGTGAACACAGCGTGGTCGAACGGTGCGCGATTTCCACCGGCGCGCAGGTCGGTCGCTGCTGCCTGACGCAGTCGATGAAGTCGGGGATCGGTTCGCCGCCGGGGCGCACCAGCTGCACCTGCGCGTCCCGGCTGATGCGCGTCTGCAGCAGCGACTTGGGATGCGCATCGACCATTCCGCGCCAGATGAAGACCCAACCTTCGGTTCCTTCGAGTCGAATCCCCATGCGGTGCCGGGCGGAGTCGTCCCAGTTCGGTTGAGGTTCCCACGACGGCGTGTCCGTCCAGTTCCAGGTTACACCGTTGGCGAAACGGAAGTTCATGTTCCAGCGATGCGGCGTGTCAAACAATCCTCCCGAACCGTACTCTCCGCGCGCATCCACTTCAATCGGTCCGCGATGCTCGTCCAGACCGCAGGCCTGCTGGGCGCTGTCGGCATGATGGACTCCCCAACCGGCGATGTACCCCATGCAGTAGTCGGAAATGAAGTACCAGTCGTGCGCCCGGATGCGCCTCGTGGTGAACGCAGACCAGGGCGCGGGCCCCAGCCACAGATCCCAATCGAGGCCTGCCGGAATCGGTTCCACCGGTTCGGTGCCGCACACCTGTCCTTCCGGACTGCCGATCTTGGCGTGCCGCAATTCGCCGATGTAACCGTTGCGCACGAGTTCGCAGCCGAACAGCATGACCGGATCGTGCCGTTGTTGCGTTCCATGCTGAAACACGATCCCGTGACGGCGGACCGCCTCGACGACCGCCTGCCCCTCGGCGATCGTGCGCGTCAGCGGCTTTTGGCAATAGACGTGCTTGCCAGCCCGAGCTGCGGCGACGGTCACGAGCGCATGCCAATGATCGGGCGTGGCCACATAGACGGCGTCGATATCAGGCCGGGCGAGCACCTCACGGAAATCGCGATACACGCGACAAACATCGTTCTGGTAGTGGTCGTTGACGACGCGTTGGGCGGTCTCACGCCGTCCCTGCTGCACATCGCAGACCGCGACGAATTGGGTGCCGTTGTGCCGCAGGAACATGTCCCAGGCAAATCCCAGGCCGATGGCCGCGATGGTCACGCGGTTGCTCGGCGCCGGCCGTTGTCCCAGCCCCAAAGCGGTTGCGGGGACCAGGTACGGGACAGCTGCTGCTCCCAGCGCGGTTCGGATCATGGTCCGACGATCGAAAAGACGCGATCGACCGCAGCGTGCGGGTGTTGTTCGGTCCTTCACTCTGCGGTCCCTCTGGCGGTGAGTACGCTTTTGTACCGGTTCACGATACCATGTAAAGGCAGGAAGTCTAAACTATTTTGCCCCTGGAACTTGACGAACGTCGAGCGATTGGTCTTAATACGGGCAGACAGGTTGGCGAACCGGACAACGATGGTCCTCTTCCCCTGGCACCAATCGGTCGCCAGTCATCAAACCGGTTCGGTTCTGTTTCTCATCAAGCGAGGTTCCAGATACAGCGCGAAGGAGGTGCTTGCATGCAATGGTTCTACAGGCTCGTCCTGTTGGTGGCTGCGGCCATGGTTGTCTGTCCCGTTTCTACTGGCTGCGGTCCCTCCCAAATGTCCGAGAAGGCTGCCGAAGACCCAAGCGGAACCAAAGAGGTGGATGTCCCGGACTTGCCGGCGAAACCCGCAAAGTAGGAGCAGGGAGGAGATTCGAAACGCTGACTGGCGGAATTATTTCGGCGGCCAGCTGAACATCTGAATCAAGTCATTTCGTTATTCTCTCAATGAAAGGGTCATTTGATGCTGTATCGGAGAAGGGTGCGTGGCTTCACGCTTGTAGAGTTGTTGGTCGTTATTGCCATCATTGGGATCCTGGTGGCGCTGTTGCTTCCTGCCGTTCAAGCGGCCCGCGAGGCGGCCCGGCGGATGCAGTGTGGGAACAATTTGAAACAGATCGGCTTGGGACTGCAGAACTACCACGACACGTACAAGTCGTTCCCGCCGGCTTGGAGCCGTTGGGTCTCCAACCTCCCGGCTGCGGGCGGTTCGGACAGTTGGAACCAATGGTCGTGGGGGACGTCCATTCTGCCATTCATTGAACTAAGTTCCCTGGCAGATACATTGGGAACAACGAGGAACAGCATGCAGGTAGTGGCGGGGCAGGCGGCGCTACTGACCATTATGCGGCAGCCGATCCCCACCTATCGCTGCCCGTCGGACAATGGCCCCGTCACCAACACGGACCGAGATGAATTCCCCTACGGGACTACAGGCAGCGCCATCGCGACCAGCAACTACGTGGGAGCCTGTTCGAGTTTCGGCGGATCGACGGACAACAACAATACCACGGCCCCGCAAGCCGGCGGTGGGCGCCCCGTCGAACAAGGCCTGTTTATCGAGACGACCGGCCGCAACATGCGTGACGTGCTCGATGGCACGAGCAATACGATTGCCGTTGGCGAACGCCGTTGGCGCGTCAAACGCACGGACGGCGTGATCACGAACGTCCAGGCCGCAAACTCTCTGGGAATTCGTACACGAGGTGGAACTTCCGGTGGCGTCAGTACACGCGCCGACGTGGTCTTTACTGGTTGCTCGAAGATCAATGCCAACGCGTTGTCAAACGGCGCATCGCTATTCCGCCGGGGCACGTCGAGTCAACACCCTGGCGGCGCCCAGTTCGCATTTGTGGACGGGAGCGTACAGTTCCTGTCGGAAACAATCAACTTTGACTCCGACCCCGTCTCACAAGCAACGTATGACGCTGCCGCCACGAACGCCGTACGCGACACGGAAGTGGATACGACGTGGGAGCGACTGATTGCCATCCAGGACGGCAACTCGGTCGGCAACTACTGAGTACGTCCGCGAATCGTTTGAGTACAAGACGTTCTTCAGCGCGACCGGCCGGTGACGGCCGGTCGCGTTTCTATGTACGGCCCGACGAACAGAGCGGCGCCGATTGGTCGGTGCGTGCAGGGCGTGACCAGTCCCTGTAGGGTGTGACCAGCTCGCGCAGCGAGCGCCGGCACACCTTTGTCCTGCGTCAAAACTCTGGTGTGCCGGCGCTGCGCCTGTCACATCCCACGTGGTGCTTTGCCGTCTGTGCGAGCACCCAGGTCGGCTGCAACGAGGCTGTTCCCAAACTCATGCAGCAGCGTTCAGGCAGCGACACGATCAGAGTGCTGCCGTTCGCCCTCCGGCTTTCGCGCCAGTACGTGCAGGTGCGCTCGGTGGTAAAGGCCGGATGCGTAGATGACGCGGAAGCCGTGGCGGGAGAGAAACTTCGTCAGCGTGTGCGGCGAGAAGTACCAGAGATGGCCGGGCGGTCCAAAATGTTTCCAGCGGCGCCCGGCGAGTCGCGCCTTCACGTGCGCGATGTTCGGCATGGCCGCAAAGAAATGTCCGCCAGGCCGGAGCACGCGGCCGACCTCCGCCAGCATCCGTACCGGGTTCTGTACATGTTCGACGACGTGCAAGGCCACCACCGTATCGAACTCATCGTCTGGGAAATTCGCTGATTCCAGATCGCAGCAATCCGCATCAAAGCCCTGCGAGCGGCAGAACGCTACGTTTCGGTCACTGAGGTCGAGTCCGGTGGCCGCAACACGTGGATCGCCGTGTAAGGCTTCCAGCAGGTCGCCATCAGAGCAGCCGACTTCCAGCAACCGAGTCCGGCCTGTGCGACCGGGGAGAGACCGCAGGTAGGCCGCGAAGAGGCGATACTTCCACCGACGGAGGACGTTGCGTTTGGGACGCACTGGCCCGGTCGACTGATTGCCCACCGAGCGATAGAACTGTGCCAGGCTCTGGTCGCTGGGCACGTTTCGAGTGAAGACGAAGCCGCAGTCACGGCAACGCAGGAGATCATAGCCCGACATCGAGTGATAGTGTGCGTGGTCGGTCCCGTCACAGGCGAGGCAACGCGTCAAGATATAGGCATCCGCCATTGCTGCCCACCATGCTAGCATCGTCGATTGCGCACCATGAGCCACGATTTCCGGGGCCGGATGTTACTGAGGTACACACAACTGGTCAATCCCGGTGCCATGCCACTTCTTGCGTAGTCCACCACAAGAAGTGGCATGGCACGTTCCTCGGCTAGCGATCCAGCCCCGCGTCCGAGTGCGAAACAGGGTCTTCCAGTGGTTCAAGATGCGTCAGCAAAGTCGTGTCTGCCAGCTTATCCCGGATTTCCGCTTCGATCCGTTCCAGCAGCTCATGCCCCTGCTGTACAGTCCAACCGCCCGGAACCAGCACGTGCATGGAGACAAAGCGACGAGCCGCCGCCTGGCGGGTGCGCAGGGCGTGGAACACCACGCCCTCACTCTCATAAGCTTTCAGGATATCGGCGATCACGTTCCGTTCGTCGGCGGGCAGGGCGGTATCGATCAGTCCGTACACGGAGCGCTGAACCAATCGGTAGCCCGAGCGCACGATGTTGGCCGCCACAACGATGGCCAGGATCGGATCCAGTCTCTGCCAGCCCGTGAAGGTGACGGCTATCAAGCCGGCGATAACCCCCGCCGACGTCCACACGTCGGTCATCAAGTGCTGTCCGTCTGCCTCGAGGGTGATGGAGTTGTGTTTTCTGCCGGCGGCCAGGAGCACTCGGGCTGCCGCGAAATTGACCAGGGACGCGATCACGGACACGATCAAACCCAGCCCGAGCGATTCCAATGGCCTCGGGTGCAGGAGTCGACCGACGGCACTTACCGTGATGCTCAGCGCGGCGATCAGAATCAGCATGCCTTCCGCGCCGCTGGAGAAATACTCGACCTTGTTGTGCCCGAATTGGTGATCCTCATCGGCCGGTCGAGCAGCAATGATCAGCATGGCCAATGCGACCCCCGCACCGACCAGGTTGACAAGCGACTCCGCTGCGTCCGAGAGCAGGCCGAGCGAACCCGTGAGCCAATAGGCAGTGGTTTTCAGAATGATGGTGACAATGGAAGCAGCAATCGAGAGCCAGGCGTAGCGGACCAGCGAGGACTGGCCGCTACTCTGCGACTCACCGGCCTTTGCGCCACCTTGGGTACTCTCGTGATCGGCAGTCATCGAACGGTTTCTCGAGGCGTCGTCAACGGCTCTGGCAACTCCAAAGACCGCTAGTCGCGCAAGCATTCACGGGTCGGTAAACAGACGGGGATCGGACCGTGTTATTAGACAAAGTCCGGTTCTTGTGGCAAACCGTCAAAACCGAAAAATGCGATAACCCGGACAATGCACGAAATCAGAAGAGCAACCACGGAGCCACAGAGAACACAGAGAAAAAACGCAAGAGGCGGAATTTACGGCTTGTCAGGTTCGGTCCAAGCGTGATCGTTGCGAAACTACTTGCCTTACGTGTCTTTTTTCACCCTCTGTGCCTCTGTGGTGAATGATCCGGGCACCACCCCCGATCAACCGGGAAGCGCTTGCATTTGCCTCACAGACGCTCGCGACGTAGGTTTTTGAATCACGTCGGCCAATTACTTAGTGGGGCAGGTAATGCTGACACGAGTGATCCCTTCAGCCGGACGTCGCTTGAACAAGTCACAATGCCAGCTGATTCACACGAACTGATCGGCTACCTGCCCATCGCGATCGATAGCCCGGATTATTCATGAGATCCACCTGGCAGCGCCACGGACGACAGGCGGGCGAGGGAACGGATCCATTGGCCGAGACGTGCGCGAACCGCCCCCCTTTCCCCCCGGCTTGGCTTCTGTGGG